>Ga0065165_1000460_pt1 | contig 63833 bp, 53 predicted proteins | sample AraplaMF_Cvi_mMF_FD_63813 | JGI IMG/M metagenome (GOLD analysis project Ga0065165, IMG submission 63813) | Arabidopsis root microbial communities from the University of North Carolina, USA - plate scrape MF_Cvi_mMF (version 2) (version 3) | ecosystem: Host-associated > Plants > Roots >...
CGCAGATCTGCGACGGCATCGTCAAGGGCCTGCGCCATCCGGAATGGCCCACCGACCCCTGGGAAGCGCTGGGGCGATTGGCCCTGCTGTTGGAGCAAGCCCTGCGCCCGCCGACGCAGAAAACCCGCTATGGTTGACCTCATGTCGTCCACCTGGCGTTGCACCGATGCCCCTCCTCCGCGCCATTTCCCTGCTGACCGCCGCCTCGATGGGCGCCTTCTCGGTGCAAGCCGCGGAATGGACCGTCCAGGTCCGTGACGCCGGCGGCGCGCCGGTGCCGAATGCGGCCGTGGCCGTCGAGCTGAAGGGCCAGCCCGCCCCCCCGGCGACCGGCGCCAAGGCCGAGATGGCCCAGCGCGACCGCCAGTTCCAGCCGCAACTGCTGGTGGTGCAGACCGGTACCGCGGTCAACTTCCCCAACTTCGACACCGTCCGGCACCACGTCTACTCGTTCTCGCCGACGAAGAAGTTCGAACTCAAGCTGTACTCGGGCACGCCGTCCGAGCCGGTGGTCTTCGACCAGTCGGGCGTGGCGCAGCTGGGCTGCAACATCCACGACCGGATGAGCGCCCACATCGTGGTGGTGGACACGCCGGTATTCGGCATCACGGATGCCAAGGGCGAGCTCAAGCTGAACCTGCCGGCCGGCCAGCACCGGCTGCGCCTGTGGGCCACGCGCCTGGGCAATGCCGCGCCGACCGCGCAGCCGCTGACGGTGGCCGCGGGCACCGGCGTCCTGAAGGTCGAGCTGAAGGACTGACCCCGCGATGCGCTGGCCGGACTTCCTCAACCTCCGGCGTCTGGAAGGGCGCATCGTGGCGCTGTTCCTGGCGCTGCTGCTGGTGGTCCAGCTGCTCAACCTGATGCTGATCAACGAGGGCATCGGCCGCAACGCGCGGGCCTCGGTGGCCGAGGAGCTCGAGGCCGGCGAGCGCATCCTGGTACAGCTGATCGACGAGGACAACGAACAGCGCGGCCTGGTGGCCGACCTGCTGCAGTCCGACCACGGCCTGCGCGAGGCGGTCGCCCAGGGACTGCAGGGCGAGGAACTCCGCGCGACGCTGCAGGATGTATTCACCAACCTGAGCGAACGCGGCGACGCCGCCTTCATCGGGTACGCGAACGACGCCTTCGAGCTGGTCACGTCGACCGATCCGATCGCGCGCCGGATCGCACCGCTGCTGCGGGGGGTGACGCGCCAGCAGCAGGGACGGACGCAGAGCCAGCTGCTGCTGCTGGACGGCAAGGCCTACCAGGTCGTCGTCGCGCGCATGCGGGCGGCGGGGCTGGGCGGCTGGATCTTCACCGGCTTCGAGATGAAGGACGAGCAGCTGCAGGAGCTCAAGCGCATCGTCCACATCGAGGGCGTGCTGCTCACCCAGGCAGCACCGGGGCAGTGGCAGGTGCTGTCGAGCGTGCTCGACGCGGCGGCGACGACCCGCGCGGTGCAGAGCCTGCCGGCGCTCGCGACGGCGGAGCGCGCGACGCACATCTTCCCCCTCGAGCTCGAAGGCGAGCAGTTCCAGGCGCGGCTGCAGCCGCTGGCGCACGGCGGCGACACGGAGAAGACGGTGGCGGTGCTGTTGCTGCGCTCGGTCGACGAGGCGGTCGCGCCCTACCGCCGGCTGCAATGGATGCTGCTGGGCGTGAGCCTGGCGGGCGTGGCGTTGTTCGCCGTGGGCGCGGTGCTGACGGCCAGGCGCATCAGCGGCCCGGTGAAGGCGCTGGCGGGCGCGGCGCACCGGCTCGGCCAGGGTGACTACGCGCAGCCGGTCGAACGCCCCTCGCGCGACGAGATCGGCGACCTGGCGGAGGCCTTCGAGGCGATGCGCCAGGGCATCCGGGCCCGCGAGGAAGAAGTGCACCGACTCGCCTTCTGGGACCCGCTGACGGACCTGCCGAACCGGGAGCAGTTCCATCAGGCGCTGGCCAGACGGATGGCGGAAAGCGAGGAGCGCTTCTCGCTGCTGATGCTGAACCTGGATCGCTTCAAGCATGTCAACGACGTGCTGGGCCGCCCGTTCGGCGACCGGCTGCTGCGCGCGGTGGCGGACCGGCTGCGGCACCTGCTGAAGGACGAGGTGAGCCAGATCGCCCGCGTGGGCGGCGACGAATTCCTGCTCCTGATCGACGGCGCCGGCGCGACGCGGGCCGAGACGATCTGCAAGCGCATCCAGCGCGACTTCGAACGCGCGTTGAGCATCGACGACCAGACCGTGGACCTCTCGGCGGGCATGGGCGTGGCGCTGTATCCGCAACATGGCCGCGATCCGATGCTGCTGCTGGCACGGGCGGAACTGGCGATGCACGCGGCCAAGCGCGGCCAGAGCGGCTGCGAGGTCTACGCGCCGAGCATGGACGCGGCGAGCCAGGAATCGCTGTCGCTGCTGAGCGAACTGAGGCACGCGATCGACGCCGGAGAACTGCGGCTGTTCCTGCAGCCCAAGGTGGACCTGCACGGACAGAAGATCTCGGGCGCGGAGGCGCTGGTGCGCTGGCAGCATCCGTCGCGCGGCCTGGTGCCGCCGATGGAGTTCATCCCCTTCGCCGAACAGACGGGATTCATCCGCCAGATCACCGCCTGGATGCTGCACGCGTCGGCGCAGGCCTGGATGGACCTGCAGCGGGACGGCCTGGCCCTGCCGATCAGCGTGAACCTGTCGACGCGCGACCTGATGGACCAGGACCTGCCGATCAAGGTGGCGGACCTGGTGGCGGGCGTGCCGCCGCCGGCCCTGTGCCTGGAGATCACCGAGTCCGCGATCATGGACGATCCGCAGCGCGCGCTGCAGACGCTGGAACAGCTGCATGCGCTGGGCTTCAAGCTGTCGATCGACGACTTCGGGACGGGCTACTCGTCGTTGGCCTACCTGAAGCAGCTGTCGGTGGACGAACTGAAGATCGACCGCAGCTTCGTGATGAACATGGAGCGCGACATCGACGACGCGAAGATCGTGCGCTCGACGATCGAGCTCGCGCACAACCTGGGCCTGACGGTGGTGGCCGAAGGCCTGGAGACGGCCAAGCAATGGACGCTGCTGCAGACGCTGGGCTGCGACCAGGGCCAAGGCTACTACCTGTCGCGGCCGATGCCGGCGGAGAAGTTCGCCGACTGGCTCCGCGCCTGGCAGCCGCCGGACCTCGGCGACGCCAGGGCCAGCACGATCCTGGCAGGCCTGTGAGGGGCAGGTCTTGCCGAGCCCCACTGATTCTTGCGAGTGAGCCCTTCGATCCTGCTCCCGCCGAATGGGGAGACGATCTCCCCCTCAGAAGCGATTCCCTTTCTCAGGACCGACCGAGATGATTCACGCAGATTTGGGACCCGAGCTGGAGGCCATCGTGCTGGATCTGATCGAGAGCGGAAAGTATGCGTCGCGTGCGCAGGTGCTGCGAGACAGCGAGGAATTGAGGAGCTGGCGCGAGGCCAAATTGAAGGCATTTGAAGACTCCTTCGCCGACGGCATTGCCGAAGCGGCTTCAGAGGAGGGCGAGAGCGTGGAGGATGTCTTCTTGCCGCTGATCGCGAAGTACCAAGCATTGGCGGACTCGAAGAAATGATGGTCCGCCTTCTTCGGAAGGCCCGGGCAGACCTCGACGCCATTGGCGAGTACATCGCAAGGGACAACCCTTCGCGGGCCATGGCACAGCGTGTCATGGTGCACCGGATTCTTCGCTCGTCCCAGGACCTCACTAGGGCGTTCAACAGTTGAAAGGTGAAACTGTTTGCCCTGAACGGCTCAAGAATCCCTGTCCTCGAGCGCATCACACAGCGCTTCGAGACCCGCTCGCACCGTCTGAGCACGCACGGCGTGCCGGTCACCGGTGAAGTGTTCCTTCCACACCCGCACACGCTGGCGGCCGTGCATCAGCGCCAGCCACACCGTGCCCACCGGCTTGTTCTCGGTGCCGCCGCCCGGTCCGGCGACGCCGGTCACCGCGATCGCCCAGTCGATCGGCGCGTGCGACACCAGGCCGCGCGCCATCTGCTCGGCCACTTCGCCGCTGACCGCGCCGTGCAGACCGATCAGCGCCGCGGGCACGCCCAGCAGCTCGGTCTTCGCCTCGTTGCTGTAGCTCACCACGCCGCGCTCGAACCACTGGCTCGAGCCGGCCAGGCTCGTGCACGCTGCCGCGATCAGTCCGCCGGTGCAGGACTCCGCGGCCCCCATCCGTTCCTTGCGCTGGATCAGCGCCAGCGCGATGCGTTCGATCAGCTCGGAGTCATCGGGAAGCAGCATGGGGATCTCCTCAGTTCAGCAGCGCCCTCGCGCCCGCCAGCACCACGAGCGTACATCCAGCCGCCACCAGATCGTCGAAGAGGATGCCGAAGCCCTGCCACACCGTCACCGGCTGGCCGGGCTCGATCTTGAACAGCCTGTCGGCCCAGCGGACCGGCCCCGGCTTCGCCGCGTCGAAGTAGCGGAACACGCCGAACGCCGCCAGTTGCCACCAGAAGCCCGCCGGCATCATCAGCCACAGCACGATCCAGATCGCGACGATCTCGTCCCAGACGACCGAGCCCGGGTCGCAGGTCCGCAGGTTGCGCGCGGTGACCGTCGAGGCCCACCAGCCGATCAGGAGGCTCGCGGCGATCACCGCGCCCCACAGCGGCGGCGTGAGCCACAGGTTCAGGACCGCGAACGCGGCCCAGCCCCACAGCGTGCCGACGGTGCCCGGCGCCTTCGGCGCCAGCCCGCTGCCGAAACCCATCGCGATCCAGTGCGCGGGATGCTTCGCCATGAAGCGGAAGGTCGGACGCACGGCGCTCATGACTTGAAGTGATCGAAACCCTGCAGGGCGGCCTGCAGCAGGCGGCCCGCGCCGTCGACGACGCGCAGGCCGGGCGCTTCGTCGATGCGGCCGACGCGGTACACCGGCGTCCCCGACGCCCGTCCCGCGCCGAGCACCCGCTCGCGCGCGTCGGCCGGCGCGGTGAAGACCAGTTCGTAGTCGTCGCCGCCGGTCAGCAGGCAGAGCTGCTGGATGTCCTCCGGCATCGCCGCCAGCACCGCCGAGCGGGGCAGGTCCGCGAGCCGCAAGGTCGCGCCGACGTTCGATCGCTTCAGCACGTGGCCGATGTCGCCGGCCAGGCCATCCGACACGTCGACCGCGCTGGTCGCGATCCCGCGCAGCGCTCGACCGAGCGCCACGCGCGGCTCCGGCATTTCCATCCGCAGGCGCGCCTCTTCGAACTGCGTCGCGCTCAGCGACAGCGTGCCGCGGAACACCTCCAGCGCCAGCCGGGCATCGCCGAGCGTCCCGCTGACCCAGACCTCGTCGCCCGGTTTCGCGCCCGAACGCAGCAGCGCCTGGCCCGCCGGCACCTCGCCCATCGCGGTGATGTTGATGTTCAGCGGTCCCGCCGTCGTGTCGCCGCCGGCGAGCAGGATGTGATGCGCGTCGGCCAGCTCGAAGAGCCCCTGCGCGAATCCGGCGAGGAAGGCTTCGTCGACGCGCGGCAGCGCCAGCGACAGGAAGAAGGCCTTGGGCGTCGCACCGCAGGCCGCGAGGTCGCTCAGGTTCACCGCCAGCGCCTTGTGGCCAAGCCGCCGCGGCGCGACCGTCGAGAGGAAATGCCGGCCCTCGACCAGCATGTCCGCCGTCACCAGCCATTGATGGCCGGCCGACGGCGTCAGCACCGCGCAGTCGTCGCCGATGCCCAGCGTCACCGCGCCGCCCTCGGTCCGGCCGGCGCGGCCCGCGCGGCCGAAGAAGCGGTCGATCAGGTCGAACTCGCCCAGCGGCCGTCCGTCCCGTCGCCCACCGGCACGAGCAGCGCCGGAAGCGTCAGAAGAAGAATCACCCATGGGCGGCATTGTCGCCGCGCAGCAGGTTGGACAGCTCGACCGCGGACTTCACGTCCATCTTCTCGAACACCCGGGCGCGGTGCACTTCCACCGTGCGCACGCTGATGTTGAGCTGGTCCGCGATCAGCTTGTTGGGCAGCCCTTGGACGACCAGCTGCATCACCTCGCGCTCGCGCTCGGTGAGCTCGCCGACGCGATGCCCCAGCGCCGACTTGGCGTCGCGCGCCGCGATCGCCTCGGCGCTCTGCGCCAGCGCGTGCTCGACGCGGTCCACCAGCGCGTTGTCGGAGAACGGCTTCTCGACAAAATCGTAGGCGCCCTGCTTCACCGCCGCGACCGCCGTGGGCACGTCGCCGTGGCCGGTCAGGAAGATCACCGGCAGCGTGTCCAGCAGGCCGCGCTCGATCAGGCGCTCGAACAGCGCCAGCCCGCTCATGCCCGGCATGCGCACGTCCAGCAGCAGACAGCTCGGCGCCGACGGCCAGTCGCGCCCACTGCGCGGCAGCCCGTCCAGCATGGACTCGAAGGCCTCGGCGCTGCCGAAGCCCTCGGACAGCAGCCGCCGCGAGCGCAGCAGCCAGGCGAGCGCGTCGCGCACCACTTCCTCGTCGTCGACGAGGTAGACCATCGGCAGGGACTGCGGCTTCATGCGGACGACTCTCCAGATCCAATGATGGGGAACCGGTCGGCGCCGGGTTTCGTGGCCGATCCAGGCGCATCCTCGCACGGCAGGCTGAAACGGAATTCAGTCCCGGTCGGCGACGCGGGCGCGACGCGGCTTTCGAAATCCATCGCCCCGCCGTGCTGCTCCACGACCGTGCGGCACAGGCTCAGGCCCAGGCCCATGCCCTCGGTGCGGGTCGTGAAGAAGGGCGTGAACAGCTGCCGCGCCACCTCCGGCGGAATGCCCGGCCCGCGATCCACCACGGCGAAGCTCAGCCATTTCGGCTGCAGCCGCTTGACGCGCAGGATCAGCGCACGATCGGCCAGCGGCGTCGGGCCGTCCATGGCCTGGATCGCGTTGCGGGTGAGGTTCAGCAGCACCTGCTCGACCATGGTCCGGTCGCAGCGCACACGCGGCAGGCCGCGGGGCACGTCCATCTCGATGCGCGCGCCGCTCTTGCGCGCCTGCAGCCGGATCAGGGGCAGCACCGCGTCCAGCAGCTGCTCGACGTTCACCCACTCCCGCGCCGCCTCGCGCCGGCGCACGAAGTCATGCACGCTCTTGATGACGCGTCCGGCGCGCTCGGCCTGCTCGGCGATCCGGGTCACCGCCTGGCGCACCATCGCCGGGGTCTGCGGATCGTCGGCCTCGCGCACCATCAGGTTGATCGACGCCGTCGCGTAGCTCGCGATCGCGGCCAGCGGCTGGTTCAACTCGTGGCTCAGCAGTGACGCCATCTCGCCCACCGTCGCCAGGCGCGCGGTCGCCTGCAGCCGGTCCGACTGCTGGCGCGACAGTTCCTCGACCTTGCGCTGCGCGCTCAGGTCCAGCACCGCGCTCATCCAGCCGGTCTGCTGGCCCTCGGCGTTCAGCAGCGGCGCCTCGTAGATCATCACCGGGAAGCGCTCGCCGGTGCTGCGCGCGAACACGGTTTCGAAGCCCTCGCGCGGCGGCAGTCCCGCCTCCCAGCGCGCCTCGCGGTCGTGGTGGCGACGCCAGTACTCGTCGGTGAACTCGGGCGGCCAGTACGGCGGCGCATGCGGCGGACGGCCGGTACCGACCAGTTCCTCCGCCGGATAACCGACCATCGCGCAGAACGCCGGATTCACGTAGCTGATGTTGCCGTCGAGGTCGCGCGCGCGCAGGCCGGTGATCAGCGAGTTCTCCATCGCCTGCCGGAAGGCGAGGGATTCCGCCAGGGCGTGTTCCGCCTGCGCGCGCTTGCGGGTGTCGCGCGCCAAAACGATGACCAGCGCGAACAGCGCCATCGACAGGCCCAGCACCAGTGCCGTCGCCAGATTCGGGATCAGCTGCGGCCGTCCGGTGGCGTTGTCCACGCGCAGCTGCAGGCTCAGGCCGGGCAGGTCGAGCAGGCGTTCCGAGAGATAGAAGCCGCTGCCGCGGGTCAGGCCGGTCCGCGCCAGACGTGTGCCGTCGCCCTCGACGAAGGACATCTCGAACCGCCGGGCCTGTTCCTGCGAGACGGACTCCTCGAGCAGGGGCCGCAAGCCCATCGTGGCGACGACGTACGAGCGCGGCTCGCCCGCGCGCACCCGCGGCAGGCAGAGATCGGCGACCTCCATGCCGTCGCCGCCCGGCCCCGGCACGAAGTACGAGCGGGAAAAGAGCGGCGTGCCCTGTCGCAGGGCGGCGACGCAGGCGAGTTCGGTCTCGATCTGGAGCTGCTCGCGCGACAGCGTGGAGAACAGCGGTGGCGCATACGGCGTGTCGACGGCGCGGCGCACCTGGCGCTCGGCGTCGCGCAACTCGATGCGCAGCAGCACCCGCGTCTGCCGCAGCTGCGCGGCGGCGTTGCCGCGCCAGTCGTCGTCCTCGGCCCACATCAGCCCCTGCAGGCCCTGCAGGTCGCGGCCGATCAGCTGCTTGGCCCGCGCGGTGACCTCGGCGGCCGCGAGGTCCGAGGCCTCCTGCGCGCGCGCCGCCTCGTGGCTCAGGGTCAGCGAGAGCAGCAGCGACTGCGCGATCAGCAGCAGCCCGACCAGCGACCCCCACAGCAGCGCGCGCCGCCAGCGCCGCGGCCGGAGTCCCGGCACCGACGGGGTGGAAGAGGCGGCGGGCAGCATGATGGTCGGAGCGGGCAAGCGGGGTCGGAGCGGTGGGACGTGGCGCGGCGTGCGAATGGGGCGTGTGAATGCGGCGTGTGAATGCGACGTGAAAGGATCGCCCGCGCGTCGCGGCACGCGGGTGTCGCGCGCGTGCGGGGCAGGCAGTATGGCGCGCCGCGAGGCCCTGGCGATGCGCAGTTTCGCGTATGCCCCTGCGGCCCTGCCGACATGCAGCATACGCATAGTCCGCACTGTCGCCGTCGGGTCGGACTCCTACAATCGCCGACCCGGCCCACGACGGCGGACCGGTTTCAACCAGAAGAGTCCTCCATGTCCACGTCCGAAGAAAAACGCGCGCAGCTGCGCCAGGCCGCTCTCGAATATCACGAGTTCCCGACCCCCGGGAAGATCGCCATCGCGGCCACCAAGCAGCTCATCAACCAGCGTGACCTGGCCCTGGCCTATTCGCCGGGCGTGGCCGCCGCGTGCGAGGAGATCGTCGCCGATCCCGCCAACGCGTTCCGCTACACCTCGCGCGGCAACCTGGTCGCGGTGATCTCCAACGGCACCGCCGTGCTGGGCCTGGGCGACATCGGCCCGCTGGCCTCCAAGCCGGTGATGGAGGGCAAGGGCGTCCTGTTCAAGAAGTTCGCCGGCATCGACGTCTTCGACCTCGAGATCGACGAGAAGCACGACCTCGACAAGCTGGTCGACGTGATCGCCGCGCTCGAGCCGACCTTCGGCGGCATCAACCTCGAGGACATCAAGGCGCCGGACTGCTTCTACGTCGAGCGCGAGCTGCGCAAGCGGATGAAGATCCCCGTCTTCCACGACGACCAGCACGGCACCGCCATCGTGGTCGCGGCCGGGCTGCTCAACGGCCTGAAGGTCGCCGGCAAGGACATCCAGTCGGTGAAGCTGGTGACCTCGGGCGCCGGCGCGGCCGCCCTCGCCTGCCTGAACCTGCTGGTCAAGCTGGGCCTGCCCAAGTCCAACATCTGGGTGACCGACCTGGCCGGCGTCGTCTACGAGGGCCGCACCGAGCTGATGGACCCGGACAAGGCCGTCTACGCCCAGCCCACCGAGCAACGCAGCCTGCGCGACGTGATCGCCGGCGCGGACATCTTCCTGGGCCTGTCGGCCGGCGGCGTGCTCAAGCAGGACATGGTCGCGACGATGGCGGCCAGGCCCATCATCTTCGCGCTGGCCAATCCGAATCCGGAGATCCAGCCGGAAGACGTGCATGCCATCCGCGGCGACGCGCTGATGGCCACCGGCCGGACGGACTATCCGAACCAGGTCAACAACGTCCTGTGCTTCCCGTACATCTTCCGCGGGGCACTCGACTGCGGCGCGACGACGATCAACGACGAGATGGAGATCGCCGCCGTCCACGCCATCGCCGAGCTGGCGCAGGCCGAGCAGAGCGAGGTCGTCGCCGCCGCCTATGCCGGCGCCAACCTGAGCTTCGGTCCCGAGTACCTGATCCCCAAGCCCTTCGACCCGCGGCTGATGATGAAGATCGCGCCGGCGGTGGCCAAGGCGGCCGAGGCCTCCGGCGTCGCGCTGCGTCCGATCGCCGACATGCCGGCCTACCTGGAGAAGCTGCAGAGCTTCGTCTACGCCTCCGGCACGACGATGAAGCCGATCTTCCAGATCGCGAAGAAGGCGCAGCACAAGCGCGTCGCCTACGCGGAAGGCGAAGAGGAACGGGTGCTGCGCGCGGTGCAGGTCGTCGTCGACGAGGGCATCGCCCGCCCGACGCTGATCGGCCGTCCGCAGGTCATCGCGCAGCGCTGCGAGCGCTTCGGCCTGCGCCTGCAGGAGGGTCGCGACTACGACGTGGTGAACACCGAGTTCGACCACCGCTACCGCGACTACTGGCAGACCTACCTCGCGATGACGGAGCGCAAGGGCGTCACGCAGCAGCTCGCCAAGATCGAGATGCGCCGCCGCCTGACGCTGATCGGCGCGATGATGCTGCACAAGGGCGAGGTCGACGGGATGCTCTGCGGCACGTGGAGCAACACCGCGATGCACCTGCAGTACATCGACCAGGTCATCGGCAAGCGTCCCGGCGTCAAGACCTTCGCCTGCATGAACGGCCTGATCCTGCCGGGACGCCAGGTGATGCTGGTCGACACCCACGTCAACTACGACCCGACCGCCGAGCAACTGGCCGAGATCACGCAGATGGCGGCCGAGGAAATGATGCGTTTCGGCCTGCGGCCCAAGGCGGCGCTGCTGTCGCACAGCAACTTCGGGTCGAGCAACTGCCCGTCCGCCCTCAAGATGCGGGAGGCGCTGGCCCTGATCAAGGACCAGGCGCCCTGGCTGGAAGTGGACGGCGAAATGCACGGCGACGCCGCGCTGGACCCGCACTATCGCGAGCAGCTGGTCTCCAGCAGCACGCTGACGGGCGAGGCCAACCTGCTGGTCATGCCCAACATCGACGCGGCCAACATCAGCTACAACCTGCTGAAGACGGCCGCCGGCGGCGGCATCGCGATCGGCCCGGTGCTGCTCGGCGCCGCGAAGCCGGTGCACGTGCTGACGCCGTCCGCCACTGTCCGCCGCATCGTCAACATGACGGCGCTGACCGTCGCGGACGCCAACGCGGCCCGCTGACCGCCCCCCTGGATTCCGGGCGGCGATGGCGCCCGGAAGGCCCTAAATCCCGATTTGCGGCCCGGCCTATAGAAAAAGTTTGTAGAAGCTCACCAGCGGATTTCCGCTGGATGACTATCAAGATTGGTGGGGCCGCTAGCGAATGTGTGCGCATGCTCACAATGCTGCTTTTTAGGGCATTCTGGTAGCCCCCGGCTTGAGCATTCGAGGCCGTTTCTGTACCATCTCGGTTTCAGAGTTCAGGGTTAACCCTCTCTGACCAGCCCACGCCACCGATGATCGCAGGCTCCCCAGCGGGTCCTGTCCGGTGCCACGGCCCCGGTCGGACATGAGCTCGGAACCCCATCTAGGAGGAACGCGACAATGCTTTTGCAGACAGTCCGTCCCAACATCGTGCAGGCGATCAGAGCCTACCGGGTCGAGGACTTGATGCAGGCCGCGCAGGACGCCGGCCAACATTTCCTGTACGCCGATCTGTCTCCAGCGGAGACGAAACAGGACGTACTGGAATTGATCGCCAGCAATTTCCTGTTCCCGGCGCACTTCGGCAAGAACATGGAAGCGCTGTACGACTGCATGACCAATCTGGTCCACAAGTCGGGCGCGCAACCAGGGTTCGTCGTCGTGCTGGACCAGTTGCCGGATCACGCCCGGTTCGACCGTGAAGCACGCGAGCAACTGCTCGACGTGTTCCGCGAGGCGGCCGACTTCTGGGCCGAGCGGAAGATCTCATTCCGGTGTTTCTATTCTTTTCAGTAGCCCGCTCCCAAGAACAAGGGTCATGGGAGCGGGCGACTGAAGTGGCCCCCGAAGCGAAGCCGGTGCTCAAGAGCACCAAGACGAATCCGAATCCGAACTTCGGCATGAACATGCCGATGATGTGCAGCGCGTTCGATACCTCGATGTGGCTCAGCGCCGCCTGATCGATTGAAGAACGACTGAGCATCGGATCGATGCAGAAGGCCTCCCCGCAACGGGAGGCCTTTTTCTTGGTCCGCCTCTTTGGTGCGCCCCATGGCGCGTGCGACCCGGGACCTCAGCCCTGGACTGCCAGGGCCAGCTCGACGAACTCGGCCACCGGCACTTCCTCGGCGCGACGTTGCAGGTCGAACTCGCCCTGGAACCCACGCACCTCGAGCCACTTGCCCAGCGAGTGCCGCAGCAGCTTGCGCCGTTGCGAGAACGCCGAGGCCACCAGTTCGCTGAGCAGCGCCTCGTCGATCTTCGCTGGCGCCGACAAGGGCACCATGCGCACGATCGCCGAATCGACCCGCGGCGGCGGATCGAAGGCTTCCGGCGGCACGTCGAACAGCGCCTCCACGTCGTAGCGCCATTGCAGCATGACGCTCAAGCGGCCGTAGTCCTTGCCGCCCGGCCCCGCCGCCATGCGGTCGACGACTTCCTTCTGCAGCATGAAGGTCTGGTCGACCACGTGATCCACGAAGCCCAGCAGGTGGAACAGGATCGGCGAGGAGATGTTGTACGGCAGGTTGCCGACGACCTTCAGCTTGCGGCCGCGCTCGGCGGCCAGCGCGGCGAAGTCGACCTTCAGCACGTCGGACTCGATCACGGTCACGTCGCTGCGCTTGCGCATGCGGGCGGCGAGGTCGCGATCGAGCTCGATGACCGTCAGCGGCTGGCTCGACGCCGGCAGGCGCTGCAGCAGCGGCAGCGTCATCGCGCCCAGGCCCGGGCCGATCTCGACCATGGCCTGGTCCTCGCCCGGTCCGATCGCGTCGACGATGCCGTCGATGATCGCCTTGTCGGTCAGGAAGTGCTGGCCGAAGCGCTTGCGCGCAACATGTCCCATGAACTCAGCCCCGGCCGGTCAGTCCAGCCACTCGCGGGTCTCGATGAAGGCGCGCGCGCGCAGTTCCTTCATCCAGTCGTTGTAGGCGTCGTCGTACTTGCGCTCGCGCAGCGCGTTGCGGGCCTGCTCGCGCAGTTGCTTGGTATCGAGCACCACGTCGCGGCGCTCCATCACCTGGATCAGGTGGATGCCGAAACGCGACGGCACCGGATCCGAGATGCCGTTGATCGGCAGCGCGTCCATGGCCTGCTCGAATTCCGGCACGAAACCGCCAGGCGACACCCAACCCAGGTCGCCGCCTTCCTGCGCGCTGCCGTCTTCCGAGTTGGCACGGGCCAGTTGCTCGAAGGTGGCGCGCCGGGATTCGATCGCGCGCTTGAACTCGACCAGCCGGCGGGTCGCCTGCTCGGGGCTCAGTTGCTCGGACGGGCGCAGCAGGATGTGGCGCGCATGGGTCTGCACGACCACGTTGATCGAGGCCTTGCCGGTCTCGCGCGCCACCAGCTTCAGCACGTGGAAGCCGGCTTCGGAACGCAGCAGCTCCGGCCGCACCTCGCCGGCCTTCAGGTCCTTGACCGCCTCGACGAAGACATCGGGCAGCTTGTCCGCCGCGCGCAGGCCGATCTCGCCGCCGCGGTCCTTGTTGGCGTCTTCCGACACCTCGCGGGCGACCTTGGCGAAGTCCTCGCCGGCCCGGATGCGCGCCAGCGCGGCTTCGGCCCGCGCCTTGCGCTCGGAAACGACCACCGGACCGGCGCCTTCGGGCACCGGCACCAGGATCTGCGCGATGTTCAGTTGCGCGCGCCCCTGCAGCGCGGCCTGGCGCTCGTCCAGGTACTTGTCGATGTCGCCGTCGGTGATGCGGATCCGGCCCTGCACCTCGCGTTCGCGGACCCGTTCGCTCAGCATCTGGTCGCGCAGGTTCTCGCGGAAACGCTTGAAGTCGATGCCCTCGGCCGCCAGGCGCTGGCGAAGCTCGGGCATCGTCAGCTTGTTCTGGGTCGCCACGTTGCCGACGACGCGATCCAGCTCCGGCTCGTCCACGCGCGGTCCGTTCTCGCGCGCGTAGGTCACGATCACGCGCTCGTCGACCAGGCTGTCCAGCGCCTGCTTGTGCAGCAGCTCGTTGGTGACCGTCTGGCCGCGCTGGCGGGTTTCCTCGCGCAGGCGCTCGGTGCGCTGGATCACTTCCGACGCCGCCACGATGTCGGTGTTGACGATCACGGCGATGTAGTCGCCCGGCTTGAGCTGCCGCTGTTCGACGACCGGACGGTTGGCCGCCGGCGCCGAGGCCGCCGCGACGGGCGCGGACGCTGCGGCTGCGGGAGCAGGCGTCGTCTGCGCCGAGGAGGCCGAGCCGGCCAGGGCGGCGGTCAGGGACAGGAGGGTGGCCGCCACCGGCTTGAGATGTCGCATCGAACGCAGTTCAGTCATAGGTGCCAAAGGCCGAGCGCTCGGAGCTGAGCGACCGGTAACCCGGAATATTGTCTCTCAACACTTTCAGCGCATTCGAGCCCAGCGGCGACAGGCCGACCAGCTCCAGCTGGAGGATCAGGCGGGTGTTGGTCTCGGCCCGGCCGGTGGCCTGGCGTTCCGCGCCCACGCGCAGGATCCAGCAACCGGAGTCGTACTCGGCACCGATCACCGAATCGGTGAAGCGCTTGTCGCGCATGCTGTACTGCAGGCGGCCCGCGCCGTACCAGGCGCCGGCGCATCCCGGTCCGCCGGAGACCGACTTGCGGTCCGGCCCGAACAGCGGCCATTGCCAGGCCAGCTCGACCTGCTCGCTCTGGCCGCGGGCCAGCCGGTAGGACGCGCTGACGGTCCGGAACGGACCCGGCGAGTAACGCAGCCGCAGCACGGTCCGTTCGACCTTGCCGTCGGCGGAGTTGAGCTGCAGCGTGCTGTCGGTCCACCAGGCCTGGTTCAGGTGCGCCGAGGCCAGCAGCACCACGTCGGACAGGCGGTGCGTCTGCGGCGAGCCGTCCGGCGTGATCTGCTGGTTGCGGAACAGGTAACGCTGGACCATGCCCAGGCGCAACTGCTCCTCGCCGCGCTCGTCCTCGATCCAGCGCGTGGTCGCGCCGAAGGCCAGCATGTTGGCGTCGTTGACGCGGTCGACGCCGGAGAACTGGTTCTCGGCGAAGACCGAGTCGAAGTTGTAGTCCCGGGGCGCCGCGTCGAAGTTGGGCAGGTTGCTCTGGTTGCGGTACGGCGTGTTGACGTACAGCAGCCGCGGCTCCAGCGTCTGCCGCATCGCGTTGCCGAAGAGCGAGGTGTTGCGCTCCAGGATCCAGCCGTGGTCGACGCTGAAGGTCGGGATCGTGCGGCCGACCGAGCGGCGGCCGGTGATGTCGATCGGCTGGTCGAGCTGGTAGCTCGCCGCGTTGACCGACAGCTTGGGGATCAACCACCAGGCCGCGCCGCTGAAGGGCAGGCTGACGTGGCCGAGCAGGTGCACCCGTTCGCCGGTCTGGGTCTGCGAACTCAGCGCGCCGCCGGGCAGGTCGAAGCGGTTGTACTCGAGCTCCAGCCCGCCCTCCAGCCGCGCGCGGCGGCCGGTCGGCAGGTAGCCGGCCAGCACGGACTCGTCGGCGCCGGTCTGCAGCCGCAGGCCGATCTGGGGCGAGCGCTGGTAGGGCGAGGCGAACTGGTCCTGCAGTTGCGCGACCTGCAGCGGCTGCCACTTCTGGACCCGCGCGTAGGTCTGCATCTCGCCCCAGTTGAAGCTGAAGTCGCGCTGGGTGCGCAGGTCCGTCGACAGCAGGCGCGGCGTCTGCGACAGCATGCGGCTGCGCAGGTCCTTCCAGTAGTCGTCGTCGGAGACGCGCTCAGTGTGGACGTTGTAGGTCCAGTTGGGCAGCACGTCGCCGTCGGCGTTCAGGCGCAGGTCCCAGCGCGAGATCCCGGTGACCCGGTCGTGCGGCAGCAGCGCGTAGTCGATCTGGCCGCGATGGCCCGGCTCCAGGTAGCGGAACTGGGTGTCCACGCCGGGACCGCGGCGGGTCATGATGAAGGGCGTGATCGTCGCGTCGCGGTTGGGCGCGATGCTCCAGTAGAAGGGCTGGCTGTACTCGACGCCGCTGCGGTTGTCGATGTTGACGTTGGGCGGCAGCAGGCCGGACTTGGGCTGGTCGCCCAGCGGGAAGCTCAGCGACGGCGCTGCCAGGATGGGCACGCCGAGGAAGCGCACCACCGCGTCCTTGGCCTCGCCCTCGCCGGCGTCGAAGTCCAGGTTCAGGCTGCTGGTGACCAGCTCCCAGTCGCGCTTGCCCGCCTTGCCGCTGGCGGCGTCGGCAGCGTCCTTCTCACCCTTCTCCGAGACCGGGCAGGTCGAATAGGTCGCCTCGTCGGCCCGCATGCGCTGGTCGCCGAGGAAGTGGATCGCCCGGGCGCTGCCGCTGCCGCCGGTCGCGGCGAAGAAATAGGTCGGGCTGTCGAGCTTGCCCTCGAACTTGTCGACGAAGAGCTCCAGCTTCGGGCCGCGCAGCACGGCGCCGTTCTGGCTGAGCTCGACGCCGCCCTCGGCCGTGGCCAGGTCCTGCGGGTAGTCGTAGCGCAGCGTCGCCGACTTCAGCAGCATGCCGCCGTAGCGGAGCTGGACATCGCCTTCCGCGGTGGACGTCTGGTCCATGTCGCTGGTGATGCGGTCGGCGCTGAGCGCCAGCGCGGGGCGCGCGTCCTTGCGCTTGGTCTGGTGCAGTTGCTTGACCGACTTGAGCGTCAAGGGCTGGCCGGCGGACTCCTGCGCCTGCGCCTGCGCCTGCGCCGTCGACACGGCGACCGCGGGCAGCGCGACCGCCAGCGCGGCGGCCAGGGAGATCGGACGGGGACGGGAAACCGGAGGGCGCATCAGGCGGGCAGCGTCTTGCAGAGGTCAGGCGGCCGCGCGTCGATCGCGCCGCGCTGCCCGGGGTTTGTAGAATCATTATCCACGAGGCTCGCACGCCGGCAGGACCGCGGCGGCGCCTTGTCACCGACCTCGGGGCCGCTGGCGCAGCGGCCCTTTCGCTTCTCCGCCCGGGCGCCGCTCGCGCCTTCCGACCGCGCGGCCCGTCCGCGACTTCTTCCCGAGCCTTCGCCGATGACCGCCCCCGCCTTCCCCGCCACGACCGTGCCCTGGCCCGACACCGACCGCGGCGACCGCTTCCACGCCTGGGTGGCGCCGCTGGTCGAGCCGCTGCGGCTGCGCGTCGACACGCTCGCCCTGGCCAGCAGCGACGCGGGTTTCCGCCGCTACCTGCGCATCGCGACGGCCGACGGCGGCACGCTGATCGTCATGGACGACCCCGCGTCCCCCAACCAGGTCGCGAGCTTCCTCAAGGTGGGTGCGCTGATGGCGGAGCGCGGCCTGCACGTGCCGCGGATGCTGGCGCATGACGCCGGCCTGGGCTTCGCGCTGATGGAGGACCTGGGGACCTCGTCCTACATCGCGGCGCTGCTTGAGGCGCAACGCGCGGGCGACGAGGAACGTCCCCGCGCGCTGATGCGCGACGCGACCGCTGCGTTGTTGCGCTGGCAGTCGAGCGAGGCGGCGCGCGCCGACGGCGCGCTGCCGCTCTTCGACGAGGCCTTCGTGCGCCGCGAGCTGCAGATCTTCGTGGACTGGTGCGTCCAGGCCCATCACGGCAAGCAGTGGAACGAGAAGCAGCAAGGCTGGTGGGACAGGACGGTGACGCTCCTGGCGTCCAACATCGCCGCTCAGCCGCGCGTGCCGATGCACCGCGACTACATGCCGCGCAACCTGATGATCTGCCCGGCCATCGAGGCCACCGCGGCGGCCGTCGCGGGACCGGGCGAGACGCCTGGCGCCGCGTCGTTCCCGACACCCGGAATCCTCGACTTCCAGGACGCGGTGATGGGCCCCATCACCTACGACATCGCCTCGCTGCTGCGCGACGCGTTCATCTCCTGGGAGGAAGCGGAGGAGCTCGACTGGGCGGTCCGCTACTGGGAAGGCGCGAAGCGCGCGGGGCTCTTCGGGACGGACCCGGCCGACCCCTCGGGCGAGGACCCGCACGAGATGGCCCTGGACTTCGGCCTGTTCTGGCGCCGGCTGGAATGGACGGTGCTGCAGCGCCAGCTGAAGATCATGGGCATCTTCTGCCGGCTCAAGCACCGCGACGGCAAGCCGCATTACGCCGAGGACCTGCCGCGCTTCTACGCCTACGTGGTGAAGACGGCGACGCGCTACGTCGAGCTGTCGCCGCTGCTGCGCCTCATCGAGGACCTGCAGCCGCAGTTCACGCAGACCGGATTCACACTGCGCTGAGCGGCCCGATCAGTCAGTCGCCCGCGGCGGCGACCTTGGCCGCCTGCGCGGCGAGGAACTCCTGCGCCGCCCGGTACGACGGGCAGCCCGCGGCGGCCAGCCACGGATCCTCGTCCTTGCCGCCGAAGATCTCGACCAGGAAGTCCATGAAGGCGCGGGTGCGCGCCGGGACGAACTTGCGCGTCGGCATCGCGGCCCACAGCTGGTAGCTGTAGACGCGCCATTGCGACAGCACGCGCTCGAGCGCGCCTTCCATCAGCGCGTCGCCGACGACGAAGGACGGCAATCCCGCCACGCCCAGCCCGTGCAGCGCGCAGGCGTACTTGGTGTCGACCGAGGAGGTCGTCATCACCGGCCGCGACGGGATCGCGAAGAAGCTCTCGGTGGTGAGCCCGTCGGCGCCGCAGCGCTCGAAGGTCACGCCGCGCGCCAGCTCGTGGATGGGCGGCAGCATGACGTCGTGCTGCTTGAGCTCGGACGGATGCTGCGGCTTGCCGCGCCGCGCCAGGTACTCGGGCGAGGCGCACAGGATGACCTCGGTGCGGGCCAGCTTGCGGGCGATGAAGTCGCCCTGCAGCGGACTGCGGGTGGAGATGACGGTGATGTCGAAGCTCTCGTCCAGCGTGTCGACCGGGCCGGGCGCGACCAGCTCGACGCTGACCAGCGGGTACATCGCATGGAAGCGCGCCATGTGCCGCGCCAGCTGGTGGATCGCGATGGCCGGCGGGATCAGCACGCGCAGCGTGCCGCGCGGCTCGTTGGTGGCCGCGGAGGCAAGCGCCTCAGCCTCCTCGATGTCGCTGAGGATGCGACGGCAGCGCTCGAGGTAGCCCTCGCCGACGTCGGTCAGCGACAGGCGCCGTGTCGTGCGGTTGAGCAGCCGCGCGCCGAGGTGCTCCTCGAGATCCGCCACCAGCCGCGTGACCACGGCCGGCGCCAGGTCCATCGCCCGGGCGGCGCCGGCGAGGCTGCCTTCGTCGATCACGCGGGTGAAGACCCGCATCGCCTTGACCTGATCCATCCCGTCTCCTCCGGGCGGCTGCCGCGGGGGTCCCGCGGATCGGCTGCCTCTCCATGACTTCGCGATGCGCCGGGAACCGGCCTCAGGGGCGCGGCGGACGATGCATGCCGCCGCGCGGGGACCGCCGGGGCGGCCCGACGTCCGTTCAGGGGTGCGCGGCGATCACCTGCGCCACCGCGGCGGTCAGCCGCTTGCCGTAGGGCACGTGCAGGAACTCGTTGGGGCCGTGGGCGTTGCTCTTGGGACCCAGCACGCCGCAGACCATCATCTGCGCCGCCGGGAAGCCCTTCTGCAGCATGCTCATCAGCGGGATCGTGCCGCCCTGGCCGATGTAGCCGACCGGCTGGCCGAAGTGGGCCTGGCTGGCCTCGTCCAGCACCTGGCTCAGCCACGGCGACAGCTCCGGCGTGTTCCAGCCGGTGGCACCGTAGGCGCCGGCACGGCCGTCGGGCACGAAGCTGACCTTGGCGTTGTACGGCGCGTTGTCCTCGAGCAGGGCCTTCAGCTTCAGCGCCGCCTCGTTGCCGTCGATCAGCGGCGGCAGCCGCAGCGACAGCTTGAACGCGGTATACGGGCGCAGCACGTTGCCGGCGCTCTTCAGTTCGGGGAAGCCGTCCACGCCGGTCACCGACAGCGTCGGCCGCCAGGTGCGGTTCAGCAGCACCTCGACCGGGTCCTGCGTGACCGGCAGCACCGGGCCGCCGTCGGCGCCACAGGCCCAGGGCAGGCGCTTGTAGACCTCTTCCTTCAGGATCGCCGCGGTCGCCTGCGCCTGCTCGAAGCGCACGCCGGGGATGTCGCAATGGAAGGACTCGGGCAGCAGGCGGCCCGTCTTCGAATCTTCCAGCCGGTCCAGCACCTGGCGCAGGATGCGGAACGACGACGGCACCACGCCCGAGGCGTCGCCGGAGTGGATGCCCTCGGTCAGCACCTCGACCTTGAGCACGCCCGACACCATGCCGCGCAGCGAGGTCGTCATCCAGAGGCGGTCGTAGTCGCCGGCCCCGGAGTCCAGGCAGACGACCAGCGACACATTGCCCAGGCGCGGCCGGAGCAGGTCGATGTAGACGGGCAGGTCGTAGGAACCGGATTCCTCGCAGGCCTCGATCAGGCCCACGCAGCGCGGGCGGGGGATGCCCTGCTGGTCCAGCGCCAGCAGCGCGGTGATGGAGGCGTAGATCGCGTAGCCGTCGTCCGCGCCGCCGCGGCCGTAGAGCTTGCCGTCCTCGTACTTGGGCGTCCACGGGCCGAGGTCGGCGCGCCAGCCGTTGAACTCGGGCTGCTTGTCCAGGTGGCCGTAGAGCACGACGGTGTCGGCGCTGTCGGCCTTGGTCGCGGGCAGCTCGAAGAAGATGACCGGCGTGCGGCCGTCCTGGCGGATGACTTCCAGCTTCAGGCCGGGGATCTTCTTGCTCTCCACCCACTGCGCGGCGTCGCGGACGACGCGCTCGATGTAGCCGTTGGCCTGCCAGTCGGCGTCGAACATCGGGCTCTTGGCGGGGATGGCGATGTAGTCGGTCAGGGCCGGGACGATCTCCTGGTCCCACACCTTCTCGGCGAAGGCGCCCAGGGCGCTGATCTCATCGGTCTGCAGCGGCAACGACGGGTCACGTGCGTTCATGCGGGTCTCCTGCGCGGCCGGTGGGCCGCCTTGGGCCGGGTCCGGCGCGGGGCGGCCGGTCCGGGCGGAAAAAGGGCGAAATCCGGGTGGATCGGTCGATTCTAGGAGCGTGTGCCCAGCCAGGCGCGCAGCCGGGCGAAGACCTGTTCGCGCTCAGGTTCGTTGAAGATCTCGTGCGCCAGGCCCGGGAAGGGCAGCGCCTGCACCGCGCCGCCGGCGGCGGCCGCCTGGGCGAAGGCCGCACTGCCTGACGGGGCGACACAGCGGTCGGCGCCGGCCCACATCAGCAAGGTCGGCGTGGTCCAGCGCGGGATCAGGGGCAGTGTCTCGGGGCCGAAGGCGGCGATCATCTTCGCCAGCGTCGGGGTGATGCGGTCGTGGACGAGCGGGTCGTCCTTGTAGGCCTGCACCACGTCCGGGCTGCGCGAGACCCACGACGGGTCCAGCCCGTTGCCGACCGCCAGGTGCGGCACCAGCGGCAACGTGGCCGCAAGCAGTCCGCGCTGGAAGGCGGACAGGCCGGCGTCCAGCGCCGGCGAGCTCAGCACGAGGCCGTCGACCGGCCGTGACCAGGGGGCGTTCTCCAGGGCGCCGGCGACGAAGCGGGCGGCGACGGCGCCGCCCATCGAGTGCCCGAGCAGGATCAGCGGGCCCCGTCCCTTGCGGTCGTCGGCGCGCAGGCAGTCGATGGTGGCGGCGAGGTCGAGCAGCAGGCTGTCGTGCCGGGGGATGTCGCCGCGCGGGCCGCCGGAGGCGCCATGACCCCGCTGGTCGTAGCCGGCGACGTGCCAGCCCCAGTCGTTCAGGCGCTGGGCGACGGCCTCGTAGCGGCCGATGTGCTCGCCCAGGCCGTGGACGATGAGCACGGTGCCACGCGTGGGCAGCGACAGGTCGGCGCCCCATTCCCGCCAGTGCAGCGGCAGGCCGTCATGGCCGGTGAGAGTCTTCATGGGGTCGGAGTGTAGGATCGCCCGCCATGTCCGCCGCCGTGGGCGCCCCCCACGTTTCGAAGCCGATGACGCCCGCCCTGCTCGAGTCCTTCCCGCCCTTCCACCCCGAGGTCCGGCTGCAGCCGCCGGACATCGAGCGCTGGCGGCGCGGCACCGGGACCGATGTCGAGTTCGTCCATGTGCTGGACTCGGGCCGGCCGGGGCTGACGGCGATGGTCGTCGCGTTGACGCACGGCAACGAACTGTGCGGCGCGATCGCGCTGCACGCCTTGCTGGGCGAGGGGCGGGCGCCCCGGCATGGCCGGCTGGTGCTGGCCTTCGCCAATGTCGAGGCGTTCGGGCGCTTCAACGCGCAGGAGCCGTTCGCGTCTCGCTGCATCGACGAGGACATGAACCGGATCTGGCACGACGCGGTGCTGCGCGGCCCGCGCGACTCGTCGGAGCTGCGCCGGGCGCGCGAGCTGGCGCCCTTCGTCGACGCGGCGGACGTGCTGCTGGACCTGCATTCGATGCAGGAGGCGGGCGCGCCGGCGCTGACGATCTGCGGCATGACCGACAAGAGCGTGCCGCTGGCGCGGGCGCTGGGCCAGCCGGAGACGCTGCTGGTCGACACCGGCCATGCGGCAGGCCTGCGGATGATCGACCGGGGCGGCTTCGCCGATCCCAGGAGCGGCCGGCAGGCGGTGCTGGTCGAGTGCGGCTCGCACTGGGAACCGGCCAGCGCCGACATGGCGCTCGACGTCACCCTGCGTTTCCTGCGGCACCTGGAGATGGTCGACGCGGACTGGGCCGATGCCCGGCTCCGGGTGCCCGCGCCGGCAAGGCAGCGCCTGGTGCGCGTCGGCGAGGGGGTGACGGCGGTGACGGCGGATTTCCGCTTCCTGCTGCCGACGCAGCACCTGATGGTCGTGCCCGAGGCCGGCACGCCGTTGGCGGAGGATGGCGGGCGCCGCTGGCTCACGCCGCACCACGACTGCGTGCTGATCATGCCGTCGCGCCGCGCGGGACAGCCGGGGCAGACGATGGTGCGGCTGGGGCGCTACGAAATCTGACGAACCTGCTAGCGGATCCAAGAAAGCAGTCATAGACACGAGAAGCATTGGCGACGAGGCTTCCGACTCCCGCTTGCCAGGAGTCACTCGTGATCGATATCGATGTCCTCTTTCCCTTGCGCTCTCCGGCGATGTCGGCGGCGCTAGACGCGGCGCCCCGACACTTGCTGGCGGCCAATGCTCAGCTCAACTACCGATACCCGTTGGCCGTCGAAGATCGCCGATACGTCCAGACCTCACATGCACGCGGCGAAGGATTCGCGCGTCGCTTCCATTCCAAGCTCGGCCTGGACACGCTCACCGGGCAGATGCAAGCGTTGAGCCCTCACGGCGTCCACATGCTGCTGTTCGGCCATGTCGGCTGTGGCAAGAGCACGGAACTCAGCCACCTGGCCGCGATGCTGCATCACCCCGAACGCTATTGGGTCGTCCACGTGGACCTGCTGGCTCTGATCGACCCCAACGACGCCCGCTACAGCGATGTGTGGCTGGCCGTGGCCGCCGAATTGCTGCGCCGTCTCGCGGAGGACGGCCTTGCCTTGCCAGACCCGCTGGTGCGTCGCTTCCATGGCTGGTTCGCGGAACACGTTCTCACGCACGAACGCATCCGCGCGCAAAGCGGTGATCTGGCCCTGGAATCACAAGTCGGCGGCGGCGTCCCGCTGCTGGGCAAGCTGCTGGGCCGCTTCACCGCGATGATCCGGGCGGGAAGCTCCTGCAGGGATTCATTGCGGGAAGTGGTGCGCAATACCTATGCAGAATTTTCGGGCTCCCTCAATGATCTCATCGCCGCTGCCGCCGACGCCTTGCGCGCGCAAGGACATGCACGGCAGGTGCTGTTCGTGATCGACGGCCCGGACCGCTTCCGTCCCGAAGACTGGCGACGATTCTTCGTCGACGACGTCAACCAACTGACCCAACTGGCAGCTGTCGTCGTCTATGCGGCGCCGCTGGCGCTCAAGGTCAGCGGCCATCGGCTGGACCTGTTCGAGCACGTCACACTGCCCATGGTCAAACTGCTCGAATCCGACGGCACGACACGTCGCATCGAAGCCTTCGATGCCCTGCGTGAGCTCATCCTCAAACGCTGCCATCACAGCCTGTTCGCCGAGCTGTCCGACCTCGACCGACTGATCGAGCATTCCGGTGGTCATCTCCGGGATCTGTTGCGGCTGCTCAGCTATGCCTGCGTCGACGCCGAGCACGGCATCATTGACTGCCGCGCCGTGGACTCGGCGATCGCCCTGCTCGGCGCCGACTACCGCTACTGCCTGAGCAAGGCCCATTACCTGGCACTTGTCTCGATCGACCAGGGGCGGACCAACGACGGCACCACGCCGCTGCTCACGGAACTCGTCGGCCTCGGCGCCTTGCTGGAGTACAACGCCGGATCGTGGCGCCAAACGCATCCGGTGGTTCGGACGCTCGCCGGCTACGAGGCGGCGACCCGTGCGTCCCGCATCAACCCCCTCGTGGCGGAGGCGCTGTGACCTCGCCGGTCGACGGGATCACATTACCGCCGGACGTTTCCGCCCAGCGGGAATGGTCCCGGCTGTTTCGCCAGTTGCACGCCAATGAGGGCCGTTGGGGACTGGTCGTGCTGGTTTACCGGGACCCTGCGCGTCGGGATGCGATGGCCGACGCCGTGGACCGGCGTTGGCCAGGGACCCGACGAGTGGTTGCGGCCGCGACTCGACACATCGACTGGATGACGCTGGAGAACACCCTGGCCGCCGCCACTGCCCACGGCGCAAGAGCCTTGCAGATCCTGGACTTCGACCACTGGCTTGCGGAGCCGGGGACCGATTGGTCGCGTCGTGTTGGCCACATGAACTTCAGGCGCGAGGGATTCGCCGACCGCGTGGCCGTCCCCGTGCTACTGTGGTTGCGCCCCGAGACGATCCGGCAGGTGTCGCTCAACGCCGTGGACCTCTGGTCATGGCGCGCCGGGATCTTTGAGATCGCCGAAGGGATGACCTCCCCTGTCGGCTGAACACCCACACCGTAGGCTCCGGCCAGGCCGCCCTCAATCCCGGTCGAACTTGAACACCGCCATGCTCGACATCAGGTTGGGCAGCACGCGGACCTGGCGGCCGCCCTGCACGCCGAAGCTGTCCAGCACCCGCAGCCCGCACTTGCGCGCCAGGATCTGGAAGTCGGCGTAGGTGCCGACGCGGATGTTGGGCGTGTCGTACCACTGGTACGGCAACACCCGCGTCACCGGCATCCGGCCCGACAGCACCTGCAGCCGGTTGGGCCAGTGCGCGAAGTTGGGGAAGCTCACCACGCCCATGCGGCCCACCCGCGCGGTCTCGCGCAGCATCGCCTCGGTGTTGCGCAGGTTCTGCAGCGTCTCCAGCTGCAACACGACGTCGAAGCTCTGGTCCTCGAAGATCGCCAGGCCCTCTTCCAGGTTGAGCTGGATCACGTTGACGCCGCGCTGCGCGCAGGCCAGCACGTTCGCATCGTCGAGCTCCACGCCGTAGCCGGTGCAGCCTTTGGTCGCCTGCAGGTGGGCCAGCAACTCGCCGGTGCCGCAGCCCAGGTCCAGCACGCGCGAGCCGGCCGGCACCAGCGCCGCGATCATCTCCATCACCGCCCGGTCGCTCATACCGCCACTCCTTGGAGCCGATGAGAGACCGGCGCGGCAGCCCCGCCCGGCATCGGCGTCTCATGTTCCTTCGCGATGCGGTCGAAATAGGCGCGCAGCACGCCGTGGTAGCGCGGATCCTCGAGCAGGAAGGCGTCGTGCCCGTGCGGCGCGTCGATCTCGGCGTACGACACGTCGCGCTTGTTGTCGAGCAGCGCCTTGACGATCTCCCGCGAGCGCGCCGGCGAGAAGCGCCAGTCGGTCGTGAAGCTCACCACCAGGAACTTGCACAGCGCGCTCGCGAACGTGCGGCTCAGGTCGCCGCCGTGCTCGCGCGCCGGGTCGAAGTAGTCCAGCGCGCGGGTGATCAGCAGGTAGGTGTTGGCGTCGAAGTACTCGCTGAATTTGTCGCCCTGGTAGCGCAGGTAGCTCTCGATCTGGAATTCGATGTCCGAGGTCGAGTACCCCAGCTCCGCCGAGCGCATCTGGCGGCCGAACTTCTCCTCCATCACGTCGTCGCTCAGGTAGGTGATGTGGCCGATCATCCGCGCCACCCGCAGGCCGCGGCGCGGCACCACGCCGTGCTCGTAGAAGAAGCCGTCGTGGAACTCGGGGTCGGTGATGATCGCGCGGCGGGCAACCTCGTTGAAGGCGATGTTCTGCGCCGACAGGTTGGGCGCCGTCGCCACCGCGATGCAATGGCGCATGCGCTGCGGGTATCGCAGCGACCAGTCCAGCGCCTGCATCCCGCCCAGCGAGCCGCCCAGCACCGCGGCCAGCTTCTGGATGCCGAAACGGTCCAGCACCCGCGCCTGCGCGTCGACCCAGTCGTGCACGGTGACGACGGGGAAGTCCGCGCCGTAGACGCGGCCGGTCGCCGGATTCGGATGCATCGGCCCGGTCGAGCCGAAGCAGGAGCCCAGGTTGTTGATGCCGATGACGAAGAAGCGGTCCGTGTCCAGCGGCTTGCCCGGACCGACCAGGTTGTCCCACCAGCCTTCGCTCTTCTCGACACCGGCATGCGTGCCGGCCACGTGGTGGCTGGCATTGAGCGCATGGCACACGAGCACCGCGTTGGACTTGTCCTCGTTGAGCCGGCCGTAGGTCTCGACCATCAACTCGTACCCGCCGATGCGGGCGCCGCTGCGCAGGGGCAGCGGTTCTTCGAACAACAAGCGCTGCGGTGTCACCTCACCGACAGATCCCATGGAACACCCCAAAAGACAAAACCCGGCGCCGCTGCTTGAAGCGGAACACCGGGTCTCGATCCGTGGATCGGGTGTCCCTCTTTAGCTGCATTTCTTGGGCGCCCGCAAGCCGGACAAATCGGCGCCATGGGTCGGGAGTATAGCTACGGCGCCGTGCAGAGGCAGTGCACGATCGCGCGCACCGGCGGCTTCGAGCCCGCCGGGCCCGCCTCGGCCTGCTCGGCCAGCCAGGTGATGTCGACCTGGGCCTCGCGCAACGGTGCCGGCACAGCCGGGATGCCGCCCAGCGCATGCATGACCATGCCGCGCAGCGACGGCGCCGCGGCGTCGCCCATGCTGGTCAGCAAGCGGTCGAAGGCGCTGCGCTCGGGCTCGACGTATCTCACCGTCGGCTCGTCGCCCAGCTTGGCGCGCTTGGCCGCGCTGGCGATCGCGTCGGCGAGCAGGCCGTTGCGGTCGACCAGGCCGCGCTCGAGCGCCTGCGAGCCCGTCCACACCCGGCCCTGGCCGACGGCGTCGATCTGCTGCGGCGACTTCTTGCGCGCCTGCGCCGCCTTGCCGGTGAAGTCGGCATAGATGTGCTCGATCGACGACTGCACCACCTGCGCCATGCGCGGGTCCAGCGGACGCCGCGGGTCGTAGCCGTTGGCCAGCCAGGTCGTCGTGTAGCCGCCGGTGTGGACGGAGAGCTTGTCCAGCAGCTTCTCGCCGGTGGGCAGCATGCCGAACACGCCGATCGACCCGGTGATCGTCGACGCGTCGGCGATGACCTCGTCCGCCGACATCGAGATCCAGTACCCGCCCGACGCGGCCACGCCGCCCATCGACACGACGACCGGCTTGCCGACCGCGCGCGTCAGTTCCAGCTCGCGACGCACCAGCTCGGACGCGAACGCGCTGCCGCCCGGCGAATTCACGCGCAGCACGACGGCCTTGATCTTGTCGTCCTCGCGCGCCTGGCGGATCAGCTTGGACATCGACTCGCCGCCGATCTTGCCCGGACCGGCGCTGCCGTCGACGATCTCGCCCTCGGCCACGATCACGCCGACCTGGCCCTCGGGCTGGGGCAGCTTGGGCGGCAGTTGCGCGACATAGGCGCCCAGGTTGATCTGGCGCAGCCGCTTCTCGTCCTTGGCGCCGCGCTTCTCGAGCAGCGCCTCGACCTCGTCCTCGGTCTTCAGGCCGTCGACCAGCTTCTCCGCCAGCGTGAACTTCGCGGTATCGCCGCCAGCCGCCTTGAGCCGCTGCGGCAGTTCGTCGATCGCGCGCTGGATCGAGCCCTTGGGCAGCTTGCGCGCCGTCTCGATCGCGGTCTGGTAACGCGCCCACAGCTCGTCGTACAGGTAGCCCTCGGCCTCGAGCGTCGCGGGCGACGGCCCGTTGGCGAAATAGGGCTCGACGGCGTTCTTGTAGGTCCCGACGCGCAGCACGTTGGGCGTGATGCCGACGCGGTCCAGCGCATCCTTGTAGTAGTTGCGATAGCGACCGTAGCCCTCGATCATCACGCCGCCCATCGGGTGGAGGTAGACCTCGGTGGCCTGCGCGGCGAGGTAGTAGCCGCGCTGGTCGAAGGCCAGTCCGAAAGCCACCACCGGCTTCTTGCTCGCCTTGAAGCGGGTCAGCGCCGCTTCGATCTCGTGCAGCGCGGCCGGCGTGGCGCCGCTGAACTGCTTGAGGTCCAGCACGACTTGCACGATGTGGTCGTCCTTGGCCGCGGCGTCCAGCGCGCGCAGCACGTCGCGCAGCCGGGTCTGGGCGCGCGCCTCGCCCTTGATCTGCGCGATCGCCTGCTCGCGCGGCGATCCGGAGAACTGCTCCACGACATCGCCGCGCAGATCCAGCACCAGCGTCGTCTTGTCCTTCAACGGCTGTCCGCCGCGCGACGCGCCCCAGATCAATGCGATCACGATCAGCCAGAACAGCAGCGTGAACACCACGCGCCGCGTGCCGTCCAGGAACCACCACAGCTTGCCGAACAAGCGCCCGATCGGCGCCAACGCCTGCTTCACACCCATCCAATCCTCCCGGGATCCGTCAACGGAATGTCAGGCCGGCGCGACATCGGGTCGATGGGCGCCGGACCGGGCGATTGTGGGCCCAGTTGAGAACCCCGGCGGGAAGTCAGCCGGAGATTCGCCCATCGGGGGGAGGCGGAAGCCGCGGTGGCAGGTCCTGCCGGATCAGGCGTTCGCCGGCGGCAGCGTGTCCTGGAAGCTCTGGCGCGTCATGAGCTTGTCGAAGTGCCTGGCCAGGTTCGGATACGCCGCGCGCCAGTCGATCTGGGCAAAGCGGAAGTCCAGGTAACCCAACGCGCAACCGAGCGAGATGTCGGCCAGCGTGAAGTGGTTGCCGGAGCACCAGTTCTTCTCGGCCAGGCCATGCGCCATCGCCTGCAGCGAGGCGTGGACCTTGTTCATCTGGCGCTCGACCCAGGCTTCGCTGCGCTCGCCGGGCGCGCGGCCGGACCAGGTGTGCTCCAGGCGGGCGGCGACGCAGGCGTCGATGAGGCCGTCGGCGAGCGCTTCCCAGGTACGGACCTCGCAGCGCTCACGGCCGCGGTCGGGGATCAGGCGGCCGACCGGCGACAGGGTGTCGACGTACTCCACGATCACCCGCGAGTCGAAGACGGCGCCGGTGATGGAGTCCTGCCCCTCCATGACCAGGCACGGGACCTTGCCGAGCGGGTTCATCTTGAGGATGTTGTCGCTGCCCCAGACGTCCTCGAGCTCGAACTGGTAGTCGAGCTTCTTCTCCGCCATGACGATGCGGACCTTGCGGACGTAGGGGCTGGTGAGGGATCCGATGAGCTTCATGGTGTCGGGGGATTCTAGCGAGTCGCCCCGCGCCGCCGACGCTCGCGGAAGACAGGGGCGCCGCCCTCATTCGGGTGTGGGGTCGTCCCCTGCCTGGGTGACGCCCGACCACCACGGCTCCTACACTGGCGGCTTCCCGACCACGGAGCGCGACATGGCGACGGACACGGCAGCGGACCGGCAGGCGGACGGCGACGGGTACGTCCTGTATGGCACGAGGGGCTCGGGCTCCGCGATCGTGGAGATCGGCCTGCGGATGTGCGGCCAGTCCTGCCGGACGGTGCATGCGTCGTCGTGGGAGGACGGGTCGGCGCAGGCGGCGCTGCGCCGGCTGAATCCGCTGATGCAGATCCCGACGCTGCTCACGCCCGAGGGCGACGTGCTCACTGAAAGCGGCGCGATCCTGATGCACCTGGGCCTGCGGTTCCCGGACGCCCACCTGCTCGGCGGCACCGGGCGGCAGCGTGACCAGGTGCTGCGCGGCCTCGTCTACATCGCGGCCAACTGCTACAGCTGCATCAGCATCATCGACTACCCGGAGCGCTACTCCACGCGCACCGGCGAGGACGACCGCGAAGCCATCATCGCCGGCACGAAAGCGCGGCTGCACAAGCATTGGGAAATCTTCGCGGACATGTTCCCGGGGCAGCCCTGGCTCAGCGGCGCGAGACCGGGGGCGCTCGACGCGATGGCCGTGGTCGTGTCGAAGTGGTCGGGGGCCAGGAAGCACCTGGAGGCGAACCGCCCGGAGTTCTTCGCGCTGCTCCAGCGCATCGAGGCGACGCCGCAGGCCGCCGACGTCTGCGCGAAACACTGGCCGCCGGCAAGCGCCTGAGCCCGACGTTCGGGGCGAGGACCCGCACTCCCCAAAGGACCTGCCGCGCCATGAAGCGGGTGGGCTGAAGCGGGTGGAGCAGCCCATCGGAGCAGTTTCTCGACAAGGACAAGAGCACCGTGTCCCGCATCGACGGCTTGGCGGGCAAGGACACGTTGTATATCTCCGGGCCGGGCGGCCTTTCATCGGGCCTCCTTGGCCGCATCAAGCATGTGGAACAGCTCTGGCTGGAAAACGGCAAAAAGGACGTGATGCTGCTCTCGCCCGAGGCGTTGATGGCGCTCGATGTCGAAGCGCTCACCATCCGGCTCGATGCCGACGACGTCGTCTTCGTCGGGGATCATGAAATCCCAGACAAGGAGAGCCTGAGGAAGACGCTGGAGGAGCTCGTTCCCACGATGCAGTTCACTGTCCTGATCGACGGCCAGGCCGTTCTCTGACGGCGCCTACCGTAGCAGCGGCCCCGCCTCCCGCGAGACTTGACGCGAGAGGCGAGCCGTCGATCGGATCCGGCGACCTCAGGCCGCCTGGAACTGCGGCAGCAGCCGCACGTGGGTGTAGCGCGCGGGACGCTCGATGGCTTCGAGCTTCGCGTCGATCGGCGCGAAGCCGCAGCGGCTCCAGAAGGTCGCGGAGTCCGCGCCTTCGCAGTTCACATGCAGCCGGTGGAAGTGGCCCTGCGCGCTGGCGAGGACCGCATTGACCAGACGCTTCGCGAACCCATGCCCGCGCCACGCGGGATGCACGTAGAAGCGGCGCATGCGGCCGGTGCCGGGCCGGCCCGGCGCGGGTTCGACGTTGAGCCCGCCCACCGCGACCACCTGCCCGCCCGCATCGATCCACGCCCACAGCGATTCACCGGGCTGCTCGTAGCGGTTGGCGCCGCTGCGCCACTCGTCCATCAGGCGGCGCAGCATCTGCCAGCCTTCGCCTTCGCTGGCCGCGAGCAGCGACGCCCACGCCAGGGGATCGATCTGATGCACACGGATCAGGCGCGGTGCGGCGCCATCGGAAGCCAGCGGAACCATCGAACGAAACCGACGACAAGTCGTCCTGCGAACGGGAAAGGCCGGATTAAGCAGCAACCGTTTGCCCCTCACATCAGGGACAACCCGCCCGCCGTCGGGCCCGACCAACGCCGGTCAGCGCGGCGGTTCCGGCCGCTTCGCACTGTCCGGGCGTTCGATCCAGGCCTTCAGTTCCGCAGCCCGCGCATGCTTGGGCGACAACTCGATGAAGGCCTGGTAGGCCGCCTGCGCGCCCGGGTCGTCGCCGGCGCGCAGCAGCGCGTCGCCGAGGTTCAGGTGCGCCAGCGCGCGGCTGCCGTCCATCTCGATCGCCTTGCGGTACCAGCGCGCCGCCTCGGCCGGTTTGTCGCGCTTGTAGTAGATGAAGCCGAGGTTGTTGGCCGCCAGCGCGAACTTCGGCTGCAGCTTGAGCGCTTCGGTGAACGCGGCCTCGGCCTCGTCGTAGCGACGCTCCTTGTAGAGCTGCAGGCCGCGATCGTTGGCGCGCTGCGCCGCAATGCGGGCGCTGGTCGGCGCGGGCGCGGCGCTCGTCGCGATCGCGGTGTCGCTGCCGTCCAGGCCCTTGAGCGTGACCTGCACCGCGGTCGCGCTCGCGGCGGCCGATCCCGGCGCGGCGCCCGTCGGCGCGGACGCCTGCGCCACCGGCTGCAGCTGCGCGTTGCGGGCCTCGTCGGCCTGCTTGGCCAGCGCGCTCGCCTTGGCGTCGAGCTGGTTGCTGTCGCCGCTCAGCGCCTGCTCCTGCGTGGACGCGAGCTCGAAGATGAACTCGCCGCCCTCGCTGCCCGGCAGGCTGCCGAAAGCCGGCGTCTGATGCGCGATCGCCGACACGGCGGGCGCGACATAGGCGGCCAGCTCGGTCGCGGTGATCAGGCCGTCGCCGTTGAGGTCGGCCTTGCCGGACAGCGCCTGCAGCAGCGTCCAGGTGAAGACCGAATGGCCGCCCGGGCCGTCGTCGGCGACCTGCTGGTCGGCGCCGCCGGCCGTCATCATCTGGCGGCCCAGCCGGCGCGCGTTGTCGCGCACGAAGTTGGCGCTGCCGCCGGGCGCGCCGCCACGCGTCAGGCCCAGTCCGGAATAGCAGGCGTCGATGACGAAGAACGCATGCTTGGCCGGCAGCGCCTCGCTGAGTTCCTGCAGCTGCGGCATCGCGATCGCGTCGGTCTGCAGGTCGTCGGTGCCCGCGTCGACCGGGATGATGTAGCCCACGTCGCGGCCGCTGGGCAGCTTGCGCGTGCTGCCGTGGCCGGCGAAGAAGACGAACACGCGGTCGTCGCGCTTGAGCTTGCCGTCGCTGCCCTTGCGCGCCATCGCATTGAGCGCGCGCAGGATGTTGGCGCGCGTGGCGTCGCCGTCGGTCAGCGTCGTGACGTTCTCGGGCCGGAAACCGAATTGCGTCTGCAGCGTCTCCTGGATCGCCTTGGCATCGCGCACCGCATGCTGCAGCCGCGGCCAGGCCTTGTACTGGTCGATGCCGATCACCAGCGCGACGCTGTCGCGATAGAGGTTGGCGCCGGCCAGGTCGGGCGCCGCCGCCTCGGCGGCCGGCGTGTCGACGGCGACGATCTTCCCGTCCTTCCAGGCCGCGAACCTGTAGCCCTCGGCCTTGAGCTGGTCCAGCACCAGCGGCAGCGCCTCGACGGTGCGGGCGTGGATGTCGTGGAAGAGCACGATGCCGCGCTGCTGCTTCCCGAGTTCGCCCAGCACGCGCGCGGCGATCGATTTCGGGATCGGGTCGGACCAGTCCAGCGAGTCCACGTTCCACATCATCGAGCGCAGCTTGAGCGCCTCGATCGCGCCGAGCGCCGCGTCGTTGCGCGCGCCGTAGGGGAAGCGGAACAGCGCCTGGCCGTCGCGGCCGGCGTTGTCGAGCAGCGCCTCGGTGGAACTCGCCTCCTGGCGGACCTTGTCGAGCTCGAACTTCGACATCACGCCGTGGCTGAAGCTGTGGTTCGCGATCGGATGGCCGGCGGCCAGCACCCGCCTCGCGACCTCGGTGCCGGGACCGGGCTTGACCTTGCCGTTGGCGTCGACGCTGCCGAGGTTGCGTCCGAGCTCGAAGAACACGGCCGGCGCCTGGTAGCGCTTGAGGATCTCCAGGATCTCGTCGGTGTAGCGCGGATGCGGGCCGTCGTCGAAGGTGAGCAGCACCGTCTTGGGCGGCAGCTGACGGCCGAAGAACTCGCGCTCCTGCCTGGTCGGACCGCGCGTCGCGGCCGGTGCGGCAGGCGTCGCCGCGGCCGGGGACGTCGCGGGGCCGGCCTCGTCCGTTTCGGTGACGCTGGGACGCGCTTTCAGGTCGGGCAGGATGGTCGCGTAGTCCTTCAGGATGCGTTCGCGTGCGTACAAGCCCTTGAGCTTGGCGACGTAATCGGTCCACTTCTCGCGCTTGGGCACGATGCCGCGCCGCGCGAACCGGCCGAAGGTATCGCGCAGTTCCTGCTCGTAGGCGTTCTCGATCTCGGCCAGGACGGTCAGGTCCTCGCCGGCGCGCTTGGCGAGCTTGAGCCCGGCGATGCTCTGCGAGGTCGAGAACTGCTGCGAGAGCAGCGTCAGGAATTCCTTGAACGCGAGCCGGTCGGCGTCGAACCAGGACGGCTCCTGCTCGATGCGGTCCAGCAGTTCCGACAGCGCGGCCAGGCCGGCGGGATCGGTGCTCGTCGACGCGGTGTCGCCCAGCGCCCGGATGCTGTCCTGCATGTCGTGGAACAGCAGCATGCCGACGGCGCGCACGGCCTCGCGCTCGGCGGGCTTGAGCGCGGCCTCGCCGTCCATCAGCACGATCATCTGGCGGTAACGCGCCAGCAGTTCGTCGCTCTGCTTGAGCAGCACGGCGCTCACCGCCGGATTGGCGGAGGCGGCCACCGGCGGCGCCAGCGGCCGGGGCGCGTCGCGCGCGGGCTCGCAGCCGCTCATCAGCGTCATCGTGACGGCGGACGCCGTGGCCATGACGAGCGATTGGGCGGTCTTCCGGACGGCGCCCTTGCGTTGACTTCTCTCTTGCATGCCTTCCCTCGATGCCTTCCCTGGCCCGGTGCTTCACCGGAGCGGGCGCCATTGTGACCCGCTCTGTAGAATCCACGGGTTTGTCCCACCCCCTGAATGGCCGGTTCCGGCCCCCGCGCGCCATGAATCTCTCCGCCCTCACCGCCCTGTCGCCCCTGGACGGCCGTTATGCCTCGCGCATGGCCGCGCTGCGTCCGCTGCTGTCGGAGTTCGGCCTGATGCACCGTCGCGTGCAGGTCGAGATCGAATGGTTCATCGCGCTGTCCGACGCCGGCCTGGCGGAGTTCAAGCCGTTGCCGGCGGCCTCGCGCGAGTTCCTGCGGGCGCTGGTGGCGAATTTTTCCGAGTCCGACGCGCAGGCGATCAAGGACATCGAGAAGACGACGAACCACGACGTCAAGGCGGTCGAATACTGGATCAAGCAGCAGTTCGCCGGCAAGGCGGAGCTGGAGGCGGCCGGCGAGTTCGTGCACTTCGCCTGCACCAGCGAGGACATCAACAACACCAGCCACGGCCTGATGCTGAAGGCCGCGCGCGAGCAGGTGATCCTGCCGGCGCTGGACCGCGTCATCGAGAAGATGGCGGCGATGGCGCAGGCCCACGCGGCCGCGCCGATGCTCAGCCGCACGCACGGCCAGACGGCCAGCCCGACGACGGTGGGCAAGGAGATCGCCAACGTGGTGGCGCGCCTGCGCCGCGCGCGCACGGTCATCGCCGAGGTGAAGCTGCTGGCCAAGATGAACGGCGCGGTGGGCAACTACAACGCGCACCTGTCGGCCTATCCGGAGAAGGACTGGGAGTCGTTCAGCCGGGCGGTGATCGAGAACCAGCTGGGCCTGACCTTCAATCCGTACACGATCCAGATCGAGCCGCACGACTACATGGCCGAGCTGTTCGACGCCGTGACCCGCGCCAACACCATCCTGGTGGACTGGTCGCGCGACGTGTGGGGCTATGTGTCGCTGGGCTACTTCAAGCAGAAGACCAAGGCGGGCGAGATCGGTTCGTCGACGATGCCGCACAAGGTCAATCCGATCGACTTCGAGAACGCCGAGGGCAACTTCGGCCTGGCGAGCGCGGTGCTGACGCACCTGAGCCAGAAGCTGCCGATCTCGCGCTGGCAGCGCGACCTGACCGACTCGACGGTGCTGCGCAACATGGGCGTGGCGCTGGGGTATGCGCTGCTGGGCTACGACTCGCTGAGCAAGGGCCTCGACAAGCTGGAGCTCAACCAGGCGGCGCTGGACGCGGACCTGGACTCGTCCTGGGAAGTGCTGGCCGAGCCGATCCAGACGGTGATGCGCCGCTACGCGCTGCCCAACCCGTACGAGCGCCTGAAGGAGCTGACGCGCGGCAAGGCGATCACGCGCGAATCGATCCAGCAGTTCATCCAGGGGCTGGAGCTGCCGGAATCGGAGAAGCAGCGCCTGCTGGCGATGACGCCGGGGAACTACACCGGCACCGCGGAAGCGCTGGCGAAGCGGATCTGAGCGGTCCGGGCGTGAGGGAAGAAGCGGGCTGCGGCCCGCTTTTTCATTGCAACTCCAGGAGTTCCTGCCGCGCGGGTCCGCGCCTGATCGCAAAAAAGGGGCAGTGCATCGAAGCACTGCCCCCTTTTGCTATCCCGCCTGCCGATGAGTCGCGGACAGCTGACGCCAGCGGCGCCTGATCAGCACCGCGCAGGCTGCCGTCCAACTCACGGCGACGAGCTCGATCACCTCGCCCACCAGGGGCTGGGCCACGGCGGCAGCCAAGGTCCAGAAGGCCTCGGCGCCGATCGCCGCGACCACGACCCCCAGCAGCGCCAGCCCCACCCGTGAGGTCGCTCGACGGCCCGGACCCACCGGCGGCGCGAGGAACGCCGCCGTGGCCCACAGGACGACGGCGCCCCAGGCCAGCGAGCCCAGGATCGCCAGGAAGAGCCAGGCATACGGCCCGTCCGCGCAGCAGCGCGGCAGCTCAAGGAGCAGCCGCCCCGCCGCAGCCGCGGCGATCGCATGCGCCGACATCCGGGCCGGGACCGGCATGGACGGGCGTTCGGTGGCGTCGGCGTTCACTGCATGGCGTTGCAAGCCCTGGAGTAGCGCGCCGCGAGGCCGCCGCCGATGGCCCAGCCGCCCAGCACGGTGATGAAGCTCCCGCCGATGCCGCCGACCGTGCCGCCGATGCTGCTCCAGGTCAGGATGGTGTTGGCGCAGGCGGCCGGGTCCGCCGTGGCGCGTCCCGCGGGCGTGCCGGCCCAGGCATCGCCGCCGGACACGGCGTCGATCTCCGCGTCGGTCAGCTCGCGCGGGGCCAGGACTTGAGAGTCAAGGGAAACGGTCGTTGCAGTCATGTCGATGTTCTCGAAAAGGAAGTTGGATTCAATGAATCACGCCGTCGGTGACAGCGCATCGCCATTGCATCGAGAACCGCGATCCAGGCCCATGACCTCCCCGTGCGGAGATGAAGACCGGCACGGACCACGCCCACAACCCGGGCCTGTCCGCCCGCAATGAAAAAAGGGCAGTGCATTTCTGCACTGCCCTCGCGCCTTCCGGGTAACCGGAGAACCGGTCGGGGGGTCGGGTGTCGCTCAGGAGCAGTCCCGGGAGGCGCCGATGCCGGGGGGAGCCGGCATCGGTCAACCGTGACCGGTCCGGTCAGAACTGGTAGGCCAGGCCCGCGCTCAGGCGGTCATCCTTCTTGTTGAAGCCATTGGCGTCGGGCATGTTGTTGAAGCGGGTGGCCTCGACGCGCAGCGAGACGTTCTTCGTCAGCGCGTAGTCGGCGCCCACGCCCAGCTTCAGGCCCGTCTTGTCCTTGTCGCCCAGGCCGTTGTTGAAGTCGCGCTGCGCGTACGCCACGCCGACCTTGCCGTAGACGCCGAAGCCGGCACCCAGCGGCGCGCGGGCGATGCCGTCCAGCGCGTACACCTTGTTCTTCGCGGTCACGCCGCCGAAGTCGACCTTGCCCAGGTCGGTGTAGGACACCTCAGCGGCGAAGTTCTCGTTGAACTTGTAGCCGCCGAAGATGCTGTAGCTGTCCGAGCTGCGCTTCTGCGAATTGCCGTCCACGCGCTGCGTGGTCTTGCCGACGTCGCCGCCGATGTAGTACGGAGTCATCGGATCGGCATGCGCCACGCCGGCACCCAGCGTCAGCGCGACCGCCGCGGCGGCCAGCAGGCCAGCCTTCTTGCCGTTGATCGAAGTGCGGGTGTTGTTGTTGCTGTTCATCTGGAACTCCTTCAGAGCTGTTGATCGATGTCGTCCGGTCTCGTCTGGCACATCCGCCAGGCTCGTTCGACATGGCGCTCATTCTGGGAATCCGACCCGCCGGTGTCTGTGGACCGAGTTGAGCGCTTGTGTGACGGTCGATGACAGCCGCGCACGCTCCGCATCACAAAGCTTCACGCGGGGCGAGTGGCGCACTGCGACGGACGCTGGCCCTTACCCCCGCCCTCTCCCGCAAGCGGGAGAGGGAGCAAGAGGAATCAGGGCTGCGAGCCGAGCCGGTCGGACTCCCTCTCCCGCTTGCGGGAGAGGGTGGGGGTGAGGGCCAGCGGCGGCGGCAGTACTTCAGGCCTCAGGCCGCTCCGGCCGGCCAGTACAGCAGCAGCCGCGCGCCGCCGAGGCGCGGGGCCTCGCCCAGGCGCGCATGGCCGCCGTGCGCATGCGCGACGTGCCGCACGATCGCGAGGCCCAGTCCGAAGCCGCGCGTGCCCCGGCCCTTGCGCTCCAGTCGCTTGAACGGCTCGAAGGCCGCCTCGCGCAGCGACGGCGGCACGCCCTCGCCGTCGTCGTCGATCGCCAGCCAGAGCTGGCCCGCCTCGACCCACGCGGTCAGCAAGATGCGCGCCTTCGCATACCGCGCCGCGTTGCGCAGCCCGTTGCGGACCGCGTAGGGCAACAGCCGCTCGTCGAACGGCAACGCGTCGGGCAGCCGCAGATCGGTGTCCAGCGCCTTGCCGTCCAGCAGCGGCGCCAGCGACGCGGCCTCCTTCGCGAGCATGTCGCCCAGGTTGCCTTCCATCACGTTCGGCTGCAGCGCGCCCATGTCCAGGCGCGCCAGCGTCAGGCTGGCGTCGATGAGCTCGTCGAGCTCCGCGATGTCACGCTCGCACGCCATCACGGCCTGCTCGCGCCGATCCCGGTCGTCCTCGTCGACCAGCGCGTCCACCGCGAAACGCAAGCGCGCCAGCGGCGTGCGCAGCTCGTGCGACACCGCGCCGGTCAGCTCGCGCTGCGTCGCCATCGCCGCGGCCAGCCGCTCCAGCATCGCGCGCGTCGCCGCGGCCACCGGCGCGAACAGCCGGCTCTTCAGCGGCGGCAGCTCCGTGTCGAGCCGCCCCGCGCTCAGCCGCTCCGCCGCGCGCTGCAGTCCGCGCAGATCCCGCCACAACGGCCGCAACTGCCACCACGCGATCAGCGCCACCGCCAGCGCGATCACCACCGCCACGCCCAGTTGCGCCGCGAGTTCCTTCGGCAGTTCGCCGGCCCGCTTGGAATCGAGCGGCCCCAGCAGCAGCAGCTGGTCCGGCTCGCCCGGCAGCGCCGCATAGATGCGACGGTTGAAACCGGTGACCAGCACCTCGCCGCGCTCGAGCCGGCGCCGCTGGTCGGCGCTGAGCTGGGCGAGGTCGGTGCGGATCAGCCGCACCGGATAGTCGAACTGCGCATCGAGCTCACGCACCCGCTCGCGCCGCGCCGGCGGGTCCAGCGGCGCGAGGTCCCGCACCAGCAGGTCCACCGTGCCGCGCATGAAGTTGCGGACGTAGTCGTTGGTGACCTCCGAGGCGCCGATCAGCACCAGCCCCTCGACGAGCAGGATCAGCGCGAGCACCGCCAGCCCCAGTCCCAGCGCCATCCGCAACAGCGAGGCGCGCAGTGTCATCGCGGCGGCCATCAATCGATCGCGAAGAGGTAGCCCTGCCCGCGCACCGTCTTGATCCGCACCGGCGCCTGCGCGTCGTCGCCGATCTTCTTGCGCAGCCGCGAGATGCGCGCATCGATCGCGCGGTCGAGCCCGTCGAACTCCAGCCCGCGCAGCCCCTGCATGATGTCGTCGCGGGTCACGACCTGACCCGCGCGATGCGCCAGGAAGTTCAGCAGCTCGTACTCGGCGGTCGTGAGGACGACCGGCTCGCCGTTCAGGCGCAGTTCGCGCGACTGCGGCAACAGCGTCAGCGGGCCGAAGTGCAGCGCCTCGCCGACCGGATGCGCCGCCGGCAGCGCGTCGCGGCGCAGCAGCGCCTTCAAGCGCGCCAGCAGCACGCGCGGCGCCACCGGCTTGGCGATGTAGTCGTCCGCGCCGCCCTCCAGGCCCAGCACCTGGTCGATGTCGTCGTCGCGCGCCGTCAGCATCACGATGCGGCCGGCGAAATCGCGGCGCGTGTCGCGCAGCACGTCGAAGCCGTCCTTGCCCGGCAGATGGCCGTCCAGCAGCACCAGGTCGAAGGGCTCCTGACGCATCAGCGCCTCGCCGGCCAGGCCGTCGCCGCAGACCGTCACCGCGTAGTTGGCCTTCACGAGCGCGTCGGCGACCAGTTGCGCCAGCCGCTCGTCGTCCTCGATGAGCAGGATGCGCGCGGCGGGCTGAGCAGAAATGTCCATGGCCGCGAGCATAGGCGAGGCCCTCCCCCGCCGACTTCAGCCACGCTTAAGCGCGCCTGCGCACGCGCGTGCCCGAGCGCGCCCGGGCATGGCCGGGCGCGCGGGCTCCGCCGGCGGTCGCCGCCGGGTCGACGGGTCGACGGGTCGACGGGTCAGCGGTCTGCCGGCACCTCGAGCCGCCAGCCCGCGGGGGTGCGCACCGCCCGCAAGGTCGGATCGTCGGCGAGCGGTGCCCAGCGCTGGGCCAGGTGGTCCAGCGCCTGCGGCGACAGGTCGGTGCGGCTGGCCATCACGCGGTCGACGGTCTCCGGCGTCACGCAGGCCGTCAGCGCCGCGCGCGCCGGTCCGCGCAGCGCGGCATGCCACCGCGCCCGCAAGGCGGCGATCTCCTCGGCGTCGGATGCCGGTGCCGGGTCGTGCCAGGTGTAGACCCGCGACAGGCCTTCGTGCGCCTCGGTCTGCCGCACGCCCTCGTCGGTCATGCCGATCGCGAGCAGCACGCGTCCGGACGGATCGTTCTCCGGCGCCGTCGTGCCCATCACGTGCCGCAGTCCCAGCACCTGCCGGCAATAGTCGAAGGTGCCGGCCGCCGCCTCCCGCGCATAGCCGTGGCCCCAGAACCGCGCCGGGAAGCCGTAGCCGATGTCGGGATACGGCAGCCCTTCGCGCTGGATCACGCCGGCCAGGCCGAGCAGCTCGCCGTCCTCCAGCCGCTCGACGGCCCAGAAACCGAAGCCCAGCAGCCAGTAGCGCGCTTCCAGGCGCTCCCGGATCCAGGCCGCGGCCTGCTCGTCGGTGCGGACCTGCGCGTCGTAGATGTGTTCGATCCAGGCCGGCTCGTTGAGCAGCCCGCGCACGAACGCCGCATCCGACTGCCGGAACCACCGCAGCCGCAGCCGCGCCGTCTTCAACACCTCCATCCCCGCCTCCCCAACCAAAAGCGGGACAATACCGCACATGAAATTCCTGTCGAAGCTGCAGGCCGCCGAGCGCCTGAACGACTCCCTGCTGTGCGTCGGGCTGGATCCCGATCCCGCGAAGTTCCCGACCCACTGGAAGGGCGACGCCGGCCGGATCTACGACTTCTGCGCCGCCATCGTCGACGCCACCAAGGACGTGGTGAGCTCGTTCAAGCCGCAGATCGCCTACTTCGCCGCGCACCGCGCCGAGGACCAGCTCGAGCAGCTGATGGCCCACATCCGGCGCAACGCGCCGCACGTGCCGGTGATCCTGGACGCCAAGCGCGGCGACATCGGCGCCACCGCCGAGCAGTACGCCCGCGAAGCCTTCGAGCGCTACCAGGCCGACGCGGTGACGCTGTCGCCCTTCATGGGCCGTGACAGCGTCGAGCCCTACCTGCGCTACCCCGACAAGGGCGCCTTCCTGCTGTGCCGCACGTCCAACCCGGGCGGCGACGACTGGCAGATGCAGCACCTGGCCGACGTGCCCGGCCAGCCGCGCCTGTTCGAGCACCTGGCGGCGATCGCCCAGGGCGACTGGAACACCAACGGCCAGCTGGGGCTGGTCGTCGGCGCCACGTACCCGAAGGAGATCGAGCGCGTGCGCGAGCTCGCGCCGACGCTGCCGCTGCTGATCCCGGGCGTCGGTGCCCAGGGCGGCGACGCGGCGGCCACGGTCGCGGCGGGCTGGCGCCGGGGGCAGGACGGCACAGGCGGCACGGTGATCGTGAATTCCTCCCGCGCGGTGCTGTACGCGTCCGCCGGCGAAGACTTCGCCGCAGCCGCCCGCCGTGTGGCGCTGGCGACACGCGACGCGCTGCGCCCCGCCGCCCGCGCCTGAACCGGCGCTCCGGCACCCGCCAATTAATTGGCAGAAACCCGGGCCGCGCACCGAACCGGGGCCGTTTCGGGATTCCTCGTCTCTTCAGATCGCCCCTCGCTCGCCGAGACTCCGTTACCGGACGTTGCATTTCCAGGCCGCCGCGCGCCTCACCGGCACGCGGCTCGCCGTGGTGACCTTTCGACAAGGAAAGGGCAGTCCTGATGAATAACGAGATGGGGCGGGGTCGAGTGAGCAAGGATTCCCAGGACGATCTGAGCAGTCTGGTGGGGCACGAGCTGTCGCGTGGCGACAGCCTGCCCGCCAAGCTGCAGTGGCGCGCCGCGCGGCTGTTCATGGCCGCCTGCGTGCTGCTGTCCGGACTGGCGGGCCTGCTGCTGCTGGCCAGCGCCGACGCGAGGGAGCCCCTGGGCGGGCTGGTCCCGCCGGTGCTCGCGCTGGTGACCACCTTCGCCGGGCTGGCGATGTTGTGGCGCCTGCCCGCCCAGCACGGTCCCAAGGCGGCCGTCGCGCTGATGTGCCTGGCGATGGCGACCGCGCTGTCGCTGGCGGTGTCGCGCCAGCTGGGACTCAACGCCACCAGCCTGGGCGTCATGGGCCTGATGGTCGCGCTGGGCACCGGCATGATCGGCCTGGGCGCCGGGTTGTCGTTGTTCGGCCTGGGCCTGGCGGTGCTGGGCGGGCTGGCCTCGGCGGAACTGGGCGGATGGATCCAGGTCGGCAGCGCGCCGGTCGGACTGACCGCGCGCCTGCTGACGCAACTGCTGCTGCTGACCGCCGGGCTGGTGGTCGGCCTGGGCACGGCCAAGCTGGTCCGGCGCGCGATGCAGGAGGTCAACGACCGCCATGCGCGCTTCCGCCACCTGCTCAACATGGCGGCGGACTGGTACTGGGAGATGGACCGCCAGTTCCGCTTCACCCACCTGACCGAGCACAACCCGGGCGCCTCGGGGCTGTCGATCAGCGAGCGGCTCGGCCGCGCGCCGTGGGAGATCGACCACCTGGGCCTGTCCGACGAGGAACTCGACGCGCACCGCGCCGATCTGGAGTCCCATCGGCCGTTCCGCGGCCTGGTGATGCGCCGCACGTCCGAGGACGGCACGCTGCGCTACGTGTCGATCAGCGGCGAGCCGCGCTTCGACGCCAAGGGCAATTTCCGCGGCTACTGGGGCGTGGGCCGCGACGTCACGGACGAGGTCCAGACCGAGCAGGCCATGGTGGCCACCGAGACGCGTTACCGCGAGCTCTTCCGCCGTTCACCGTCTCCACTGGTGCTGCACCGCTGGGGCCGGGTGATGGACGCCAATCCGGCGGCGATGGCGATGTTCGGCTACACGCAGCGCTCGTCGATGATCGGGCAGGACCTGTTCTCGCATTACGAGCCGGGCGACGAGGAACGCGCCCGCCAGCGCGCCGCCAAGATCGAGGCGCTGCCCGTCGGCGCGATGCTGCCGATGACGGAGTTCCGGCTGCGCACGCTGTCGCGCCGCCGGCGCCTGGTTCAGGCCACCAGCGTGCGCGTGGATGCGGCCACCGGGCCCGCGACGCTGTCCTTCTTCATCGACCAGACCGAGACCTCGCGCGCGCAGGATGCGCTGCGGCGCTCGGAGGCGCTGCTGTCGCACCTGTTCGCGACCAGCCCGGACGTCGTCACGCTGACCGAGACCGTCAGCGGCCGCTACGTGATGGTCAACAAGACCTTCGAGCTGGTCAGCGGCTACAGCTCGGACGAGGTGCTGGGACGAACCTCCGAGGAGCTCGGCATCTGGCAGGACATCGCCGACCGCGAGCGGCTGGTGGAGGCGCTGCGCCAGCACGGCCGCGTCAGCGACCTGCCGGCGAGCTTCGTCAACCGGCGCGGCCAGCCGATCCCGATGCTGCTGTCGGCGGCGCCCTTCGTGATGGACGGGACGTCCTACCTGGTCGTCAACTCCCGCGACGTCAGCGACAACGAGCGCACGCGGCTGGTCCACGCGGCGATCCTGGAGAACGCGTCGATCGGCATCGCGCTGACGCGCGACCAGCGATTCGTCCAGGCGAACCGGCTGGTGGAGGAGATGTTCGGCTGGCCCGCGGGCGGTCTGATCGGACAGGCGGGCAACGTGGTGTGGCCGGGCCTGGAGGACTACGAGGCGGTCGGGCGCGAGCTCGGTCCGCGGCTGGCCGCGGGCGAGCAGGTCGAGGTCGAGCGCCCGATGCAGCGCCGCGACGGCAGCCGCTTCCTGTGCCGGATCCTGGCGCGGGCGGTGGACCCGACGCATCCGAGCCGCGGCGGCACGATCTGGATCATGGAAGACGTGACGGAGCGGCGGCGGGTCGAGGCCGCGCTGGCGCAGGCCAAGGACGAGGCGCAGGCCGCGAACCGGGCCAAGAGCGCCTTCCTGGCCAACATCAGCCACGAGATCCGCACGCCGCTGAACGGGCTGGTCGGCCTGGCGCGGCTGCTGCAGCAGCCGGACCTGGCCGGCGACACCCGCAGCCACTACCTGGACCAGATGGTGGACAGCGCCGAGAGCCTGTCGGGGCTGATGTCGGACATCCTGGACCTGTCCAAGATCGAGGCCGGCCGGCTGACGCTGGAGACGGTGCCCTTCGCGCTGCGGGACATGCTGGCGACGATGCGCATGGGTTACCTGACGCTGGCGCAGGCGCGCGGCCTGGGCTTCAGCATCGACGTCGACGACGCGGTGCCGGCCTGGGTGATCGGGGATCCGGTGCGCACACGACAAATCCTGAGCAACTACCTGAGCAATGCGCTGAAGTTCACCGAGCAAGGTCGCGTGGCGGTGCGGGTGCGCCGGGTCGACGAGCGACGCCTGCGCATCGAGGTCAGCGACACCGGGCCGGGCATAGCGGAAGCGATGCAGGCGCGGCTGTTCGAGCCGTTCACGCAGGCCGACGAATCCACGACGCGGCGCTACGGCGGCACGGGCCTGGGCCTGTCGATCTGCCGCGAGCTGGCGACGCTGATGGGCGGGGACGTCGGCGTGGCCAGCCAGCCGGGCGCGGGCGCGACCTTCTGGGCCGAGCTGCCGTTGCCCGCGGCGCCGGCGCCGATGAGCGCGCAGCGCAGGACGCAGGCCGACGACGCCGAGCTGGCGGGTCGACGCATCCTGATGGTCGAGGACAACCCGGTGAACATGATGATCGCGGTGGCGATGCTCGAGCAGTGGGGAGCGGAGGTGTCCCAGGCGAGCGACGGCAGCCAGGCGGTGGAGGCGGTGACAGCCGCGGCCAGCATGGGCAAGCCGTTCGACGCGGTCCTGATGGACGTGCAGATGCCGGTGATGAGCGGCCATGAAGCGACGCGGCAACTGCGCCAGCGTTACGACGGAGCGCAGTTGCCGATCATCGCGTTGACGGCCGCCGCCCTGGTCCAGGAGCGCGATGAGGCGCTCGCGGCCGGGATGAACGAGTTCCTCACCAAGCCGATCGACGCGCAGCGGTTGAGGCAGGTGCTGGTGAAGCTCACCGCAGACTGAGCGTCGCGCCGCGCCAATCCGCCGCCTGCCACCGCTGGAACGCCCCGAGCATCGCCACATCGCCGGCCTGGCGCTTCGTCTCCAGCGTGTCGAGATCGACCACCTCGTAGCTGCGCTTGTAGCGGCCTTCGGCGCGGGACTCGCGCGCCACCAGCAGCTCCTTCCCGCCCGGCACCCAGCCGGCGAACTCCGCGTAGCCCAGGCCCGGCTGCGCGGCCACCGGCGGCAGCACCGACACCTTCCAGCCTTGCGCCGTGCGGCGCAGCAGCCACAGCTCGCGCCAGCCGTCGGTGGGCACCGACGCGATCGCGATCGCATTGCCCTCGCGGTTGATCCGCGCCGAGGCACTCATCACCAGGCCCCAGGCGCAGTGGCGCAGCAGCGGCGCGCTGCCTTCCCTCGCGCCGTTCAGCGACAGCGTCAGGCAGGTCTCGCCCGGCTGGCCGCCAGCGACGTTCAACTTCACCGCGCCGAGCACCTGCTCCGCCGCGCCCGCCGGCAGCGCCGCCCACCGCATCGCGTTGCCGCGCATGGCGGCGTCGTTGTAGGCGGGCTGGTCGTCATCCGACAGCTCCGCCGGCACCACGCGCGAGAAGGCCTCCAGCGCACGGCGCGACGCCGACGACGCGGCATCCACCTGCAAGACCGCGAGCGAAGCGGCAGCGCCGGCAGCACCCGATGCGCCGGACGCACCCGCGGCGTCCGTAGCGCTCGTAGCGAGCGCGACGCCCGCCCGGCGCGCACGGATGAACGCCAGGCTGCTCCACACGCCCGACTGACGCATCAGCACGCGATTGCGCCAGAACGTCGCCAGCGCCGGATCCCGCAGGTCGACCTTGTCGAGCACGTCCGCGCGCCACTGGTCCATCTGCTCGCGCTGCGGCGGCGTCGCGACCGGGTCGAGGCAGTCGACGCGCGTCAGCGCCAGCGCCGCGCGGGCCTTCTGCTCCGGCGTCGAGGCCGGCATCGCCAGCACGCGGCGGAACACCTCGCCGTCGTAGCAGAGCTGCATCGCGCCCGCGTCGCGCTCCAGCGTGCGGAAGCGCAGGCCGTAGCGCGCGGCGACGTCGAGCTGCGCGGCGACCTGCGTCTCGGCCGCGGTCGGCGCCGGCGCGCCGTCGGGACGTGGCTGCGCGCGCGAGGCACGATCGGCCAGGCGCTCCGCCAGCGTCCCCATCGCGTCGAGCGCTTCGGCGCCGTCCGCGCCGTTCACCTGCGCCGCGCTCGCCGCCTGCACGTAGGCGGCGGCCAGGCCCAGGCCGAGCGACTCCGCGCCCGTCTGCTGGCGCACGACACGCAGCGCGGCCAGCAGCGCGTCCGGTCGCGCCGCCGGTCCGTTCAGCGGCAGCAACGCGCTCTTGCGGACGAAGCCGCCGCGCTCGCGGCGGTAGTCGTAGACCTGGAAGTGGTCCGGGCGCTCGCCGCGGATCTCCAGCGCCTCGCCGCGCCAGAGCTGCGCCTGCGCCGGCGACGAGTCCTTCGCCGCCGCGCGCATCGCGACGTTGTCCTGCACCACCAGCGCGGTGCGCGGCGCCGCGTCGTCCGGCGAGACCCGCTTGATCGGCGGCTTGGGCGCCGCGTCCTCCATGGTGGCGGACGGCGTGGCGGCGCCCGCGGAGTGGACGCACAGCAATTGGACAGCGACGGCGGCGATGGCGGCGGCCATCACGAGCTTCATGCGGCACATGGCGGAACCCTTTCGAGACAGGATCGAGAGCGGGATCGAGGACGGGATCGAGGACGAGATCGAGGTCATGAGACGGCGAGCGGCGCTCATTGCGCGGATTGGCCTTGCGAAGCGCCTTCGGCGGCCTCGCCTTCCGGACGCGGGTCCTGCTTCGTGCCCAGCAGCGTCTTGCCGATGAAGCCGCCGTCCGACGGCGGCGGCGCGATGATCACCTGCACCTTGTCGGACAGCTTGTCGGCCATCGCCTTCTGGATCAGCAGCGGATGCCTGCTCAGCAGCGCGCCCTCGGCGGCCATCTGGTCGACCGCGACCTTGCCGATGCGCGTCTGGCGATAGGCCTCGGCGTCGGCCAGCTTCTCGCGCGCCTTGGCTTCGCCGTCCGCCTCGATGCCGCGCGCCAGCGCGTTGCCCTCGGCCATGCGGACGCGGGCGACGCGCTCGGCCTCGGCCTCCAGCTGGCGCTGCTCGACCTGACGCTGCTTGAACGGCAGCACATGCTTCATCGCCTCCTCCTGGCCCTTGGCGGCGATGACCTGCTCGCGCGCCGACGCTTCGGCGGCGGTCTCCCGGCGGACCTTCTCGGCGGCGGCCTCGAGCTCGGTCTGCTTGACCTGCTTCTCCTTGAGCTCCAGCGTGTAGCGCATCTTTTCGCTCGCCAGGCCTTCGGCCAGCAGGTTCTCCAGACCGGCGCGGTACTCCTGCGGCAGGTCCACGTTGCCGATCTCCAGGCCGCGCAGCACGATGCCGTCGGCGGCCAGCTTGCGGCGCAGCTCGGACTCCAGCGCGGCCTGGATCGGACCGCGCTGCGTCGAGAAGATCTCGCGCACCGTGTGCGTCGCGATCTGGCGGTAGACGATGCCCTGCAGCGCCGGCGCGATCACGTCGCCCTCGATGTCATCGGGCAGCGTGGCGGCCAGTTGCGCCAGGCGCGTCGGATCGACGGTCCAGCGCACCGTCAGGTCCAGGCCCAGGGAGAGGCCTTCCAGCGATTGGAGCGGGGCCTCGCCGTCGGCGCGGGCGAAACGTTCCGGGTGATAGCTGCGGTCGCGCACCGGCAGGTCGCGGACGTCATGCAGGCCGGGGATCGCGAGCATCGAGCCCGAACGGGCCTCGGTGATGCCGCCGGTCAGCGTGTTGGTGCGCAGGCTGACGGCGCCGCGCGGCACCTCGTGCACCGGCGGATGCGTCACCAGCAGCGCCACCGCGCCGGCGACGGCGGTCAGGCCGGCCAGCCACGGCAAGGCGCGGGCGAAGCCGGCACCGGCGCGCCGCAGCGGCGTGCCGAAGCCGCCGCCCGAGCCACCGCTCGAACCGGCGCCGACGCCGCTGTCGTCGAAGCCGCTGCCGCGGCGCGAGAAACCGGGCAGCCGAGCCTTCAGCCGCGCGGCGGCGTTGCGGATCGATTGCAGGCGGTCGTTCATGAGGTCCTCCGGGGTGCCCGTGTTCGGGTGTTGGGATGACGCTCATGGTCCGGAGACGGCGCGGAAGCCTCAATGCGCCCGGGCGGCGGGTCTCTTCAGGGTCCGGAAGAAACCTTCACGCGCCGGCCGCGACGCCGGGCGCGGCGCTGCCGATAATCCGGCGCCATGGTCACCCCCAGGAACAAGGTCGCCGTCATCGAGGACGACCGCCCCACCAGCGAGCAACTGACCGGCTGGATCCGCGCCGCGCGGCCCGAGCTGCAGGTCGATCAGTGGTTCGACCGCGACGCCGCCGAGGCCGCGCTGGCGCGCGAGCGCTACGAGATGGTCGTGCTCGACATCGAGCTCGGCCGCGAGCGCAATGCCGGCATCGCGCTGATCAACGAGATCAACAAGCTCAACGCCGGCACGCCGGTGCTGGTCGTGTCGGCGATGCCGGCCGCGATCTACCGCGGGATCATGAAGGCGCTCGACGCCTGGGACTACCTGCAGAAGACCAGCTTCGACGAGGCGGAGTTCATCGACACCTTCCTCGACATCCTGCGCGCCGCCCGCGCCCGCGAGGCGGCCGAGCCGGTTCCTGCCGCGCCGGAGGCGCTGCAGCTGGACCCGCTCTGGCAGCGCAGCCCGCTGTGGAAGGGCCAGCGCATCAACCTGCCGCTGACGGCGCAGCGCATCCTCGCGACGCTGGTCCAGCGCGCGCCTCAGGTGGTGTCGTACGAGGAGCTCTACGACGTCGTCAAGAGCGGCCGCACGCGCGACAACGTCCGCAAGCATGTGTCCACGCTGCGCGAGGCGCTGAAGGAGGTCGATCCGTCCTTCGACGCGATCGAGAACGTGCCGATGCGCGGGTTCCGATGGTCGGGACCGCGGTGATCGCCAGGATGGAGGCCTGCATGGGGTCCGCCGGGGACGCCGCATGAAGCTCGGTCCGGTCGAGCTGCCCGCGCTGGCCGTTCCACGCCTGGGCCTGGCCGCCTTCCGCCGGCGCGCGGTCGTGCACCTGGCGTTCCTGCTGCTCGCCCTGGCGACGGTCGGCCTGGTGCTGACCGTGCTCACCGACCAGAAGGAACGCGCCTACCAGCGCTACGCCCAGGGCTTCCGCCAGTCGCTGGCGGAGATCGTGCTGCAGCTGCGGCACCCGAGCGGCCAGCTGGCGCTGCTGAACCCGACGATGAACGCGGGCGACCGCGACGGCCAGGCGCCGGTGCTGCTGCCGTTCTCGGCGATCGACTTCGACGACCAGAACAAGGCGCAGCGCGCCGTCGAAATGGCCGGCTGCGGCCTGCGCTGGCCCGACGGCGCGAGCCTGTGCGCCGCCGTCGGCGCGAATGCGTACGCGGGCGGCTTCCTGTACCTGGTCGGCAGCCTGGAAAGCGGTCCGCTGGTCGGCCGCGAGCACGGCGCGCTGGACCTGGCCGGCGTGCATCGCGCGCGGGTGACCTTGAAGCTGCGCGGCGGGACGCAGACCTGGATCGCGCCCTTCGAAGGCGCCGCCGCCGCGGACGGCACGCAGCGCGGACGGCTGACCGGCTTCGTCGGCGCGGGACCGCAACTGCCGGGCAAGGCCCGCCCGGTGCGCGAGTTCCGCGGCTGGCTCTGGCGCGAAGGTCCCTGCGCCGAGGGCAGCGGCGGGCCGGCCTGCGCGCGCCGCACCTTCTATTCGATCCGGCTGCCGGTCGAGGCCTTCCAGGACGCGCTGTTCGACGGCGCCGGGAACCGCGCCCGTCCGGTATGGCCGCCGGCGGACCTCGACCAGGCGCGGGTGCGGGTCGAGTTGCTCGGTCCCGAGGACACGCCGGTCCTGTTCGACAGCGCGAAGCCCGGCGCGTCGCTCGCGCAATCGCTGGACCGGATCGGCGCGGCGCTGCAGCCGGGCGAGACCCTGCGCATCGACCGCCTCGGCAGGCAGGCGCTGACGATCGCGGAGCGCCGCGGCCCGGAGCTGCCGGAACGCGCCCTGCCGTGGCTGATCCACGTGATGCGGCGGCTGCCGGTGCACGGCGAGATCCTGGGCGTGGGCGCCGGCGCCGACGCGACCGAGATCCGCTGGCTGACCGCCTCCGACGAGGTGGCGACGCCGAGCGGCCGTTACCGGCTCGACCTGCGCGGCGACCTGCGCAGCCTCGACAGGCAGCTCGCGCTGGAGGCCCGTCCGCTGGCCTGGCTGGCGGCGGCGATGCTGGCGGCGGTCGCGCTGGCATGGCTGATGGTGGAGCTGGGCCTGATCCGCGGCATCGCGGTGCTGACCCGACGCGCGGCGGCCGTCTCGTACAACATGCAGGACGCGCGGGCGGACCAGCGCATCGGCGACCTCGACGTGGCCGACCTGCGCGGCCGCGACGAGCTCGGCATCCTCGCGGGCAGCCTCGCGGACGCGCTGAGCCGCGTCAAGGACGGCCTGCGCCGCGAGCAGCTGCGGGCCGAACGCGAGCGCGAGATGTGGCACGCGGTGGGACACGAGATCATGTCGCCGCTGCAGTCGCTGATGGTGCTGCACGGCGGCGGCGACGATCCCAGCCACCGCTACGTGCAGCGGATGCAGCAGGCGGTGAAGGTGCTGTACGGCAGCGCGCCGCCGAGCGAGGCGCTGGCCTCGGCGGACCTGCACACCGAGGTGCTGGACCTGGCGGCCTTCTGCCGCGGGGTGGCGGAGAACGCGCACTACGCGGGCATCGCCGGCGTCACCTTCGAGACCGCGCTGCCCGAACCGCAGCCGGTGCACGCCGAGGCCTACGCGCTGGAGGACGCCGTCACGCACGTGCTGCGCAACGCGGACCGCTACCGGCCGGAAGGCACGCCCATTGCCATCACCCTGGAGGCGGGCGAACCGGGCTTCGTGCTGCTGCGCATCCGCAACCAGGGGCCGCGCATCGACGCGGCGATGCTGGAGCGGATCTTCGAGTACGGCGTCTCCGACACCGCCCCGCAGGTCAACGGGGAACGCCGGGGGCAGGGGCTCTTCGTCGCGAAGACCTACCTGGCGAAGATGGATGGCAGCATCCGGGCATTCAATGTGCCGGAAGGCGTGGTCTTCGAAATGAGCCTGCGCCGGGCCGCCGCCTGAGCGCGAAGGAGAAACCCCATGCCCATGAATCCCCATTACGCGCTGACCGAGCCGATCCGCGACGCGGTCGACACGCTGTCCAAGGAGCATCCGCTGCTGGTGGAGTTCGGCGCCTCCTGGTGCCCGATCTGCGAGGCGGCGCAGCCGCTGCTGGAACAGGCCTTCGAGGGCCGGCACGCGATGGTCCAGCACATCAAGGTCGAGGACGGCAAGGGCCAGCCGCTGGGGCGGTCCTTCAAGGTCAAGCTCTGGCCGACGCTGATCTTCATGCGCGACGGGCAGGAGGTGGAACGCCTGGTCAGGCCCACGAGCGCCGCGGATATCCGGGCCGCGCTGGAGCGCATCGACGACACGTGACGGACAATCGCGTCCCATGACCCAAGCCCATGTGCTGCTCCCCAAGGACGGAGCGCCCGACCTGCTGTTCATCCTGCTGCACGGCGCCGGTGCCGACATCGAGCAGATGCGCCCGCTCGCCGAGGCGCTGCATCGCCAGTACCCGCGCGCGGCGCTGGTGCTGCCGGAGGGCTTCGAGCCCTTCGACGCGATCCCGGGCGGCGGCGCGGGCTTCCAGTGGTATTCCGAGCAAGGCGACGACGCGGCCAAGGCCGCGCGCCTGACGGAAGCGGTGCCCGAACTGATCGCGCTGGTGCGCCGATGGGCGGGGAAGCTCGACCTGGAATGGGGACGGGTCGCGCTGGCCGGGTTCTCGCAGGGGGCGATCCTGGCGCTGGAGGCGCTGCAGCAGGAGGGACAACTCGCGGGCCGCGTGCTCGCCTTCGGCGGTGCCTATGCCTACTGGCCGCAGCACGCGCCCAAGGATGTCTCCATCCACCTGCTGCACGGCAAGGACGACGGCGAACTGCCCTACCCGGCGCTGCTGAACGCGGCGCGGGAGCTGATGGCGTTGGGCGCGGACATCACGGCGGATGTGCTGCCCAAGGTCGGCCACGAGATGCATCCGGAGCTCATCGAGCGCGCGATGGAGCAGCTGCGGACCTTCATCCCCGCCCGCCTCTGGCGCGAGGCCGTGCTGGCCGCCGCCGAGCAGGAAAAGAACGAGCCGAAGCACTGATCCGCGCACTGCGCCGGCCGCTGGCCCTCACCCCTGCCCTCTCCCGCAAGCGGGAGAGGGGGTAAGAAGAGCGCCGCTTGGCGCAGGGGGTTGCAGGGCGAAGGACGCCGGTGGAACTCCCTCTCCCGCTTGCGGGAGAGGGGGTAAGAAGAGCGCCGCTTGGCGCAGGGGGTTGCAGGGCGAAGGACGCCGGTGGAACTCCCTCTCCCGCTTGCGGGAGAGGGCAGGGGTGAGGGCTGCGGTCGCCGCAGGACGACCAGCGTCAATCGAGCGTGACTTCCGTCCTCACGGTCCCCGCCCGGTCCGCCCATGCGACGAGGCTGAGCCTCGTGCCCTTCGGCGCTCTCACCACCCACTCGCCGTAGGCGCGGTCGCCGGTGATGTCGCGCTCGGGCAGGAACGCCAGCTGCGTCTGCTTGGGCGCATGCCCCTCGAGCTGAGGCCCTTCCATCCGCGGCTTCCCGCTGACCAGCCCCACCTCCGGATCGACCGGCAGGAAGATCTCGAACATCACCCCGCGCGTCTGCTTGCGCGCCAGCGCCTGCCTGGTCACGTAGGCCGGCAGCCAGCCGCTGTTGCCCACCGCCATCCTCACCCGCCAGGTATCCGGCCCCAGCGCGCGCACCTCCGTGCGCAGCAGCTCCAACTTCGGCAGGCTCAACGCGATCTGGTTCATCCACGCCGGGAAGCGCGCCGCCTCGCGTTCGCGCAGGTGCGGCGGCGGATTGCGCCAGAAGTTCATCTTGTCCCAGCCGCCGATCTCCACCGGCCCCAGCTGCGGATGCATGAACGAGGTCCAGTCCACATGCGCCTTGCCGTCGCAGTGCTCGTCGCTCCACTTCAGCAGCTTGAGGTCGTCCTCGACCGGATGGTCGCGGAACCAGTCGATCCACTTGTAGCCGGTGATGCCCGCCTCCTTGTTGGGCGACCACAGCTCCACCACCCAGAACAGCGCGCCCAGGTGCTCGTAGACCCAGTCCTGCGTGCCGGTGATGACTTCCTTGGGGTGGTACTTGAACTCGTGCCAGATGCTCACCGCCGGATAGCCGGTGTGCTGCTCGCCGAGCTTGGAGAAGCGCTGGTAGGCCCACAGGTCCTCGGGCGCCATGTCGTCGTCGCTGCGCGTCCCGCAGGGGCGCAGGATCACGCCGCTGTGGGTATGGAAGCTGATCGCCGCGCCGATGTTGGGATGGCCGACCATGAAGTCCACCATCGCCCGCACCTCGGGCTCGCTGGTCGGGTACGGACCGGCGCCGACCTGCTCGAACTCCTGGCGCCAGCCGGCGGGGAAGTTGCGGTTCAGGTCCAGGCCCTCGCTGTCGCGGTTGACCTTGATGCTGAGGCCGTCGTGGTTGATGACCAGGCCCTCGGGCATCAGGCGGAAGTACTCGCCGCCGAACTCGCCGGGCTGGCGCGCGACCATCAACCGCGGATCGTCCGGATGCTTCTTGTAGCCGCCGTGGGGATCCGGGATGCGCATCGTCAGGATGCGGCCGTCGCCGTCGATGTCCTCGACGCTGAGCCCCTCGACCGGCTCCTCGTCGAACGGATACGGCCGCGTCGACGAGCGGATGTGGCGCGGCCGGTCCGCCAGCGCGAGTTCGGCGCCGTCGGGGTTCAGCCGCGGGACCATGTAGATGGTGCGCGTGTCCAGCAGGTGCGTCGCCTGCGGATCGGTGCCGTACTTGCCCAGCAGGTCGTGCAGGTAGTACAGGCAGGTCGTGCAGGCGGTGAGCTCGGCGGCGTGGATGTTGCCGTCGAGCCAGAAGGCGGGCTTCTCCACGTCGACGCCGGTCGCCGTGTTGGTGAGGATCACGACCCAGATCTCGCGCCCCTCGAAGCTCTTGCCGATGGAGCGCACGGACACCAGGTTGGGACAGGCCTCGGCGTAGCTGAACAGCAGTTGCGTCAGCGCCTCGTAGCGCGGGAATTCGTCGAAGCGCGGGGTCGGCAGCGTCGCACGCGCGGGGGTGGGCGCGGGGGTGGGCGCGGGCGCGGCGGCGGGCGGGAGAGCGGTCATGGGCGTCCCAGGGGGCGGTGTCGGTGCGGCCGATTTTGCATGTGCCGGCCCCGGCGACCGAGAGGGCTCTCCACCCCGGGACAGCGCGTTTTCCCTGAGACGGGTTAAATTGCTGCCCTTGCATGTGCGCGCCGCCGCCGCGGCGGGCGCGCACCGCACGACCTGGACGAACGACACCGAACGACACGACGAGGCGGTCCGCGAGGACGCCGCGCTGAAGCTGGAGAGATGGCTGTGAATCACTGCGAGAAGATCCCGTTGGGGACGCAAGGGGCGACCGAGTGGGAAGTGGTGCATCTGCCGTCGACGCTGGGCGATTTCCAGGCGCGGGCCTTCCGCAGCCCGGCGACGGGATCGGAGCACCTGGTGCTGTCGGTCGGACCGCTGAAGGAGCGCGGCGGGCTGCTGCGGGTGCACAGCGAATGCCTGACCGGCGACGTCTTCCAGTCGCTGCGCTGCGACTGCGGTCCGCAGCTGCAGGGCGCGCTGGACCTGCTGAAGGACGAGGGCGGCATCGTCATCTACATGCGCGGCCATGAAGGCCGCGGCATCGGCCTGGTCGAGAAGCTGCGCGCCTATGCGCTGCAGGAAGCCGGCGTGGACACCATCGACGCCAACCTGCGCCTGGGCCATGCCGAGGACGAGCGCGACTACGCCGACGCGATCGACATCCTGTGCCTGCTGGGTGTGAAGAGCGTGCGCCTGATCACCAACAACCCGCAGAAGCGCGACGCGCTGGTCGAGGGCGGCATCGAGGTCGAGGAACTGGTGCCGCTGCGCATCGCGGCCAATCCTCACAACGAGCGCTACCTCGAGACCAAGCGCAAGCGGATGGGTCACTACCTGGAGTGATCCCGGACGGGCTCCGGGATGACGCTGCAATGATGCCGGCGGTCCGCTCATGACCCTGCTCCATGCCGCGCCGGCCGCGGGTTTCGACGAGCCCTTCGCGCTGATGGCCGCGTGCCATGAGCGGATGGCGCGGACGTTGACGTTGCTGGAGCGGATCGGGGAACACGTCGCCTCGCACGGCTGCGACGACCTGGCGCGGGACGCGGCGAAGGATGTGCTGCGCTACTTCACGATCGCCGCGCCGCTGCATCACGAGGACGAGGAACTACACGTGCTGCCGCGGCTGCGCGAGCAAGGTAGCGGCGAGCTCGCCGACCGCTTGCTGGCGGACCATCGGGAGATGGAGGCGCGCTGGGCCCGGATCGCTCCGGACCTGGAAACGATCCGAGACGGATCAATGCCGCGCGAAACGCTGGCCGCGGCGCGCGAGCACTGGCAAACCTTCGCCGCGCTGTACCGGCGTCACATCGACGTCGAGGACCATGACGCGTATCCGGCGACGAGCGCGGCAACGCCTGACACCGTGCTGCGCTCGATGGGCGAGGAAATGGCGGGCCGGCGACGCGCCTGACCCCGTCCCCACTCATCGCCGTGATGGTCTTGCAGACCCCGGAACCGTCCGGACTTGAGCATGCGAGGGCGCCAGGGCGCATTCGAGCTGATCGATTTGTGACCAACACGTAACTCGCACACTCCCCCACAACCTTTCCGCCGCGCGCCGGAACCTACGCAGAACCCCTGCGTGAAATTCCGCCGCGCCCATGCCGCTTTTCTTCTCCGTCCCGATCCCCTGGGACGCCGTGCTCCGGCAGCTCCTGCTCGCGCCGTGCTTCGAAGAGGTCCTCTTCCGGCTCGGCCTGCAGGAGCGGCTGTCGACCTCACGTGCCGACGCCGCGAGGCGTCATGCCGTCGCGCTCACCGCCCTCGCCTTCGGCGCCGCCCACGCGATCGTGCTCGCGGTCGTCGTCAGCGCCACCAGCGGCGCGCCGCCCTCGCTCCCCACGCTGCTGCTCGCCTTCTCCACCGCCATCCCCGCGTGGTGGATCGGCCGCGGCTACCGACGGCATCGCTCGCTGCCGCGCTGCATCGCCTGGCATGCCGGCTTCAACGCCTGCTGGCTGCTCCTCGCGCCCGCGCTGGTGCCGCTGCTGATGCCGCAACTCGCCGCGCATGTGCTCTCTCCCCTCTCTTCATCCTGACGAGGCTCCCGCCATGACCCCTTCCCTGCGCACCGCCCTGCCCGGCGCGATCGTCGCGATCGCCGCCGCGGTCCTGGCGGGTCCCGCCTTCGCCGCCGACCCCGTCGCCGGCCAATCCAAGTTCACGCAGGTCTGCGCCGCCTGCCACGCCGTGTCCACCACCGGCGTCGTCGACCGCGGCCGCAACAACCCCGCGATGATCCAGAACGCGATCAACACCATCCCGCAGATGGCTGGCGTCGGCTCCCAGGTCAACGCCAGCGACCTGGCCAACATCGCCGCCTATCTCGGCAACTCGCCAGCCTCGATCAGCTTCGCGCAGACCGGCGTCGGCCAGACCAGCGCCGTCTCCACCATCACCATCAGCGCCAGCCGCCTGGCCGCGCTCGGCAGCCTCTCGGCCGTCGCCAGCGGCGACTTCGCGGTGCAAGGCGGCTCCTGCGGCGCCACCGTGCCCGCCGGCACCAGCTGCACCGTCGGCGTCGTCTTCCGCCCGACCGCCGCCGGCGCGCGCAACGGCGCGCTGACGATCAGCCACAACGGCATCTCCACGCCGATCCCGATCGCCCTGAGCGGCACCGCCAACGTCACGCTGACCGCCGTGCTCGCCGCCGACGCCACCACGCTGGCCTTCGGCAACCAGCCGCTGGGCAGCGCCTCCGCCGCGCGCACCGTCACCCTCACCAACAGCGGCACCGCCGTGCTGGACTTCAGCAGCATCGGCGTCACCGGCACCAACGCCGGCGACTTCAGCCGCGCCGGCAGTTGCGCCGTCGGCACGCCGCTGGCCGTCGGCGCCAGCTGCACCGTCACCGCCACCTTCACGCCCGCGGCCACCGGCGCGCGCAGCGCCACGCTCGCGATCGCGGCCACCGCGCCCACGGCCAACAACGCCACCGCCAACGTCAACATCGCCCTCAGCGGCACCGGCCAGGCCCAGCCCACGCCGGTCTCCTCGCTCTCCGCGACGCAGCTGAACTTCGGCGCGCTCACCATCGGCCGCACCAGCGCCGCGCAGACCATCACCGTCTCCAACACCGGCAACGCCGCGCTCAGCTTCAGCGGCATCGCCGCCAGCGGTCCGTTCACGACGACCGACAACTGCGCGGGCGGCGTTCCTGCCGGCGGCAGTTGCGCGGTCAACGTCAGCTTCGCGCCGGCCGGCGCGGGCGCCGCGACCGGCACGCTGACCCTCGCCAGCAATGCCGCCGCCTCGCCGCAGGCCGTGAGCCTGGCCGGCACCGGCGTCCTCACCAACACGCCGATCCTCGCGTGGACCGCCGCCACCAGCGCCGACTTCGGCACCGCCACCGTCGGCACCGACGGCGGCCTCAAGCACTTCACGCTGGGCAACACCGGCGATGTTGCCGCCACGCTCGGCAGCTTCGCGCTGGCCGGCGACGCCGCCGCCGACTACCGCGTCGACACCAGCTCCACGTGCACGGCCGGTGCCTTGCTCGCGGTCGGCGCCACCTGCGACCTCGCCGTCGGCTTCAGTCCCCGCGCTGTCGGCACGCGCGCCGCCACGGCCGCGGTCGTCGCCGACAACGCCTCCCTGCCCGCGCCGCTGACGCTCACCGGTGTCGGCCTCGCCCCGCCGCAGCCGGGCCTGCAGCTCTCCGCGAGCTCGCTCGACTTCGGCCCCGCCGACGCCGCCGGCCGCGTGCTGACGCTGACCAACAGCGGTGCCGGCGTGCTGCACCTCAGCGCCGTCGGTATCGACAGCGCCCGTTTCGTCCTCGACGCCACGGCGGGCAGCAACGCCTGCGGCGCTGTTCCCATCACCGTCCAGCCGGGCGGCAACTGCCAGGTCACCGTGCGCTGGCTGGGTGCGGGCACGGCCGCCTCGGCGCCCACCGGCACCGATACCGGCACATTGACCTTGCAGGGCGACATGGCCCCCGCCACGGCCACGGTTTCGCTGCGCGGGTCCCCCGGCAGCACCGACGCCTCGAACAGCGGTGGTGGCGGCTGCACGATCGGTTCCGGCACGGGTGCCGCCGACCCCTTGCTGCTGGTGATGGCAGGTCTGTCCGCACTGGTCCTGTGGCGCCGCCGCACTGCGACGAGCCCGGCCCTCACCCCCCGCCCTCTCCCGCGGTGCGGGAGAGGGAGTCAGGAGCGTGCCGTGCATCAGTCGAGCGATGTCGCTGACTCATCGGCGCTGACCACGAGCGCACCGATGCACGTGCAGGCAACGACTGCCCCTGGGGCCGGAATGGTGCTAGGGGGTCCTGGAGGGATCCCCCTTGCACCGTGGAGTGCCCGCGCCTGGCGTCAGGCAGTCCGTGCGGTCTTCAACAAGGCCGCCGCTCTGGCCATCGCCGCCGTCGGATTGAGCACGACCCTCTCGTTCGCCCCCACCGACGCCGAGGCTGCCGACATCGGCCAGCCCTTGCCGGTGGCCAGCGTCCCCAGCGCCGACGGTGCGCCGCTTCAGCTGCACGACGGCAAGGCCAAGGTGACCTACGTCGACTTCTGGGCGTCCTGGTGCGGCCCGTGCCGCCAGTCGTTTCCGTGGATGAACAGGATGCAGGCGAAGTACGGCCCGCAGGGTCTGCGCATCGTCGCGGTGAACCTGGACGCCAGCCGGAGCGATGCCCAGGCCTTCCTCAAGGAGGTGCCGTCGACGGTCTCGCTGGGTTTCGACCCGAAGGGCGACTCGGCGCGCCGTGCCGGCGTGCGGGCGATGCCGAGTTCGGTGCTGCTGGGACCTGACGGGCGCGTGCTGATGCAGCACAGCGGTTTCCGTGCCGAGGACGAGGCCGATCTCGAGGCCCGCATCGCCGCCGCCTTGAAGACACCTTGAAGGAGATTCCGATGCCAGCAGATTCCAGCAAGCGCCGCCGCGCGGCGGGCGTGATCGTCGCGCTGATCGCACTCGCGGCCAGCGGCTGCGCGATGCAGCCGCCGCAGCCTTGGGAGAAGGGCGCGCTCGCCCGGCCCGAGATGACCATGGGCGGGGATGTCCTGGGCGACCGGTTCGCGCAGCACATCTACACGAGCAAGGAAAACGCGTCCGGCGGGAACGGCGTGGGAGGGGGCGGTTGTGGCTGCAACTGAGACCGAGGTGAAAGCCTGGGGCGGCGTGCTCGCCGCCGCGCTGCTGCTGCCGGGACTGCAGGCCCCCGCGCTCGCCGAGACCGCGCCCGAGCAGGCCGAGATGGCCGTCAAGCTGCTGCATTACCGCGACCGCCAGCCGGGCTTCGACCGCATCAAGGTCACCGCGCCGTCGGTCTACCTGATGGTGCCGGTCGCGGGCCGCTGGTCGGTCGAAGGCTCGCTGGTGAACGACAGCGTCTCCGGCGCCTCGCCGCGGTATCACAGCGCGGTCTCCGGCGCCTCACGGCTGGAGGAGACCCGCAAGGCCGGCGACCTCCGCGTCACCCGCTACAACGACCGCGACGCCTGGTCGCTCGGTGCCGCCTACTCGACCGAACACGACTATCGCTCCCGCAGCGTCTCCGCCGACTATCGCCGTTCCAGCGAGGACAACAACACCACCTGGAACGTCGGCGTCGGCTTCAGCGACGACTGGATCGGTTCCTCCAACGATCCGACGCTCAGCCGCGGCCGCGACACGACGCAGCTCACCGCCGGCGTCACGCAGGCCTGGACGGCGGTGGACCTGGTGCAGGTCAGCCTCGGCGCGAGCTGGGGCCACGGCATGTACTCGGATCCGTACAAGTTCCCCGACCGGCGTCCCGACCGGCGCGAGCAGTACACGCTGATGACGCGGTGGAACCATCACTTCTCCGATTGGAAGGCGACGCTGCCCAGCAGCTGGCGCTATTACGCCGACAGCTTCGGCGTGCGCGCCAACACGCTGGAGACCGCCTGGGTGCAGCCGATGTCCGGCGGCTGGACACTGACGCCGACGCTGCGCTACACGACCCAGCGGGCCGCAAAGTTCTATTACGACCCGGTCTACGACGCTTCGCTCGGCGCGCCCTTCCCGCCCGGCTACACCGCCACTTCGCCGCAATACCTGTCCCCGGACCAGCGGCTGTCGGCCTTCGGCGCGATCACCGTCGGCCTGAAGGTCGCCTATGAAGTGGCGCCGAGATGGACCGCCGACTTCAGTCTCGAGCATTACGAGCAGCGCGCCGCCTGGCGCCTGGGCGGCAGCGGCTCGCCGGGCCTGGCGCGGTTCCAGGCGGACTGGCTGCAGGTCGGTCTCTCGCACCGGTTCTGAACGATCCGACGAGCGCGCCATGTGGTCCGTCCACCGCCATGCCTTCACCGCCATGGCGTCGCCCAACGAGATCGTGCTCGGCGGCGTCGACGCGGGGCAGGCCGCGGACGCCTGCGAGATCGCCGAGGCCGAGGTCCGCCGCATCGAGTACAAGTATTCGCGCTACCGCGACGACAGCGTCGTCTCCGCGATCAATGCGCGGGCCGGCCGCAACGCCGTCGCCGTCGACAGCGAAACGGCGCAGCTGCTGGACTTCGCCGCCGAGTTGCATCGCCAGAGCGACGGACTGTTCGACATCACCAGCGGCAGCCTGCGCCGCGTCTGGGACTTCAAGGCCGGCCGCGAGCCGCGGCCCGACGCGCTGGCGCTGCAGCTGCAGCGCGTCGGCTGGCACCGCGTGTCGTGGGACGGTCGCGCCATTGCGTTGCCGCAGCACGGCATGGAGATCGACTTCGGCGGCATCGGCAAGGAATACGCCGCCGACCGCGCGGTCGCCGCGCTGCGCGAGCGCGGCCTGCGGCATGGCTTCGTGAACCTCGGCGGCGACATCCGCGTCATCGGTCCGCGGCCGGACGGCCAGCCCTGGGTCTTCGCGGTCCGGCATCCGCGCCACGACGACCAGGTCTGCGCCCGCATCGCACTGCGCGACGGCGCGCTCGCCACCAGCGGCGACTACGAACGCTTCTTCATTGCCGCCGACGGGCGGCGCTGCTGCCACATCCTCGATCCGCGCAACGGCCAGCCGGTGCGCCACTGGCAGGCCGTCAGCGTCGTCGCCCCGCTGTGCGTGGCCGCTGGCGCGCTGGCCACGATGTCGATGCTGATCGGCGCGCAGGCGGCGACCCGGCTGGGCATGCCGGGCGTCGGCTTCCTGCTCGTGGACGCCGGCGGCCAGGTCCATACGCACGACCCCGAACAACTGCTCCAACCTCCGACCTCGCCATGAGACTCCTCACTCTCTCCCTCGCCGGTGCGGTGGCTGCGTTCGCGCTGGCCGTCGCGGCGCCGCCGCCCGTCCATGCGGCGACCGATCAACCCGCCTTCCTCGAACCGACCCAGGCCTTCCCGGGCCAGGCGCGGCTCGAGCCCGCGAACGGCGGCGGCAACGCCTCGACCACCGGCGCGGAACCCACCACGCTGGTCATCGGCTTCGACATCGCCGCCGGCTACCACCTGTACCGCGAGCGTTTCGCGATCGAGGCGGACGGCGCCGCGTTGCCCGCGCCCGCGCTGCCCGCCGGCAAGTCGGTCTTCGATCCCAACTTCAACAAGACGATGACGCTGTGGGCGGACACCATCCGTGTGGTGCAGCCGCTGCCCAAGGACCTCGCGCCGTCGACGCTGACCGTGCGCTATCAGGGCTGCGCCGATCGCGGACTCTGCTATCCGCCGCAGCAGGCGCTCGTGCACCTGGAGCGCGGCGCGGACGGTCTGCTGAAGGCGCGCTGGGAAGCCCAGCCGGACGCGCTGTCCGCACCGATAGACACCGCCGCGCCGACGGGCGCCGGACCGTCGACATCGGCCACGCCGGCCTCCCCGTCGCCGGCGGGCGCCGCCGCTGACCAGGCCCCGGTCGACAGCAGCGCCGCGGCGCTGCAGTCCGGCAGCCTGCTGCGCGTCGTCGGCATGTTCCTGCTCGGCGGCCTGCTGCTGTCCTTCACGCCCTGCGTGCTGCCCATGCTCCCCATCCTGTCGTCGATCATCGTCGGCCAGGGCACGCCGGTCTCGCGGGCGCGCGGCTTCACGCTGGCGGTGGCCTACTCGCTGGGCATGGCGATGGTCTACACCACGGCCGGCATCGTCGCCGGCCTGCTCGGCGCGGGCTTCGCCGCCGCGCTGCAGAACCCCTGGGTGCTGGGCAGCTTCGCGCTGCTGCTGTCGGTGCTGGCGCTGTCGATGTTCGGCGTCTGGGAGTTCCAGATGCCGGGCTTCATCCAGGACCGCGTCAACAACGCCTCCAACCGCATCAAGGGCGGCCGCCATGCCGGCGTGTTCCTGATGGGCGGGCTCTCGGCGCTGCTGGTGGGTCCCTGCGTCGCGGCGCCGCTGGCCGGCGCGCTGGTCTACATCAGCCAGACCCGCGACGTGGTGCTCGGCGGCTCGGCGCTGTTCGCGCTGGCCTGCGGCATGAGCGTGCCGCTGCTGCTGCTCGGGCTGTCGGCCGGCACGCTGCTGCCGCGCGCGGGCCGCTGGATGGAGCACGTCAAGACCTTCTTCGGCCTGGTGCTGATCGCCGTGGCGCTGTGGCTGGTCTCGCCGGTGCTGCCGGCTGGCGCGCTGATGTTCCTGATCGGCGCCGTGGCGTTGATCGCGGCGATCTGTCTCGGCGCCTTCGAGTCCGGCCGGCCCCGCGCCCTCAAGGCCGGCGGCGCACTGGTGGCGCTGTGGGCCGCGGCGATGATCGGCGGTGCGCTGTCCGGCGGGGACAGCGTGCTGATGCCGCTGCGCCATCTGGCGCGCGGCGGCGTCGGCGAGCTGCCGATGGCCAGCGCCGAAGCCGCGTCGCGGCCCGGACAGGCGCCGGCCTTCGAGCGCATCACGACCGTGGCGCAGCTCGATGCGGCGCTGGCCGCCGCGGACCGGCCGGTGATGCTCGACTTCTACGCGGACTGGTGCGTCGCCTGCAAGGAGATGGAGCACCTCACCTTCTCCGATCCCGCGATCGCCGGACGGCTGCGCCACGCGCGGCTGCTGCAGGCCGACGTGACGGCCAACAGCGCGGAAGCGAAGGCGCTGCTCAAGCGCTTCCAGCTGTTCGGGCCGCCGGGGATCCTGTTCTTCGATGCGCAGGGGAAGGAGCTGGCCGCCGCCCGCACGATCGGTTTCCTGCCTGCCGATGAATTCGCCCAGCGCCTGGACCGCGCGAAGCTGTGAGCACCGACATGAGCCTGCCTCGACGACACACCGCCCTGCTGATCCTCGGCTCGGGTCCCGCCGGCTACACCGCCGCGCTTTACGCCGCGCGCGCCAACCTGAAGCCGATGCTCGTCACCGGCATGGCGCAGGGGGGTCAGTTGATGACCACGACCGAAGTCGACAACTGGCCCGCCGACGTGATGGGCGTGCAGGGTCCGGA
>Ga0065165_1000462_pt1 | contig 63667 bp, 57 predicted proteins | sample AraplaMF_Cvi_mMF_FD_63813 | JGI IMG/M metagenome (GOLD analysis project Ga0065165, IMG submission 63813) | Arabidopsis root microbial communities from the University of North Carolina, USA - plate scrape MF_Cvi_mMF (version 2) (version 3) | ecosystem: Host-associated > Plants > Roots >...
ACCTTGGGCGTCATCGTCGTGTCGATGAACATCAGCGACGGGTCGCCCTTGCGTTCATCCCAGGCGCGCTTGGAGATCGGCAGCGTCTGGTCCAGCGTCAGGCGCTTGGCCTTGAGGGCATCGAACACCACGTAGGCGGTCATCAGCTTGGTCAGCGAGGCGGGGTCCTGCGGGGCGTCCGCGTCGCGCTCGGCCAGCGTCTGGTGGGTGGTCAGGTCCAGCAGCACATAGTTGCGTGCCGCGATCTCCGGCGGTTGCACCTGGGCCTGCACGGCCACGGCGGTCAGCAGGCCCGTGGCCAGGGCCATCAAGGGAGCAAGGAATCGTTTCATGCGGGGAAGGTCCTCAGGGGCGCTCAGGCGGGTTGGGTCCCGGCGGGATGCCAGCTGCGCAGCACCAGGTTCTTGAGCAGCGGCAACTGCCCATGGAAGAAATGCCCGACGCCGGGCACCACGATGACCGGCAACGCCTGCGGGCGCGCCCAGTCCAGCACCGCACTCAGCGGCACCACATCATCCTGTTCACCATGGATCACCACAGTGGTGGCGGGCACGGTGGCCACGCCGAAGCGGCTGGCGGCGGGCCCGACCAGCAGCAGGCGCTCCGCCGGCTCGGCCAGTCGCTGCGCCGCCTGCGAGGCAACGAACCCGCCGAACGAAAAGCCGGCGAGCGCCAGTGGCAGCGCGGTCTCCCGGAAAGCGGCGACCACGGCCAGGGCGTCGTCCACCTCACCACGGCCTTCGTCCCAACTGCCTTGTGAGTGCCCGATGCCCCGGAAGTTGAACCGCACCGTGCGATAGCCCATGTGCAGGAAACCCCGGGCCACCGTCTGCACGACCTTGTTGTCCATGGTGCCTCCCTGGGTGGGGTTGGGATGGCAGATCACCACCACCCCGCGCAGGGCCTGCCCCTCGGGCAGCGCCGGCTCGTCGATGGCGCATTCGATCTCGCCGGCCGGTCCGGCGATCTGCCGGCGCTGGGTCTGTGCATTCATCAGGGGCTCCGGTCAGCGGCCGACGTCGTCGGGCAGGACCAGGCGGTCCACCACCTCGCCGTGCTTCAAATGGCGCTCGACGATCTCGTCGATGTCGCTGTTGTCCACGAAGCTGTACCAGACCGCGTCGGGATAGACCACCGCCACGGGGCCCCCGGCGCAGCGGTCCAGGCAGCCCGCCTTGTTGACGCGCACACCGCCCTTGCCCGCCAGGCCTTCGGTCTTGACCCGCTTCTTGCAGTGATCGAAGGCGTCCTGCGCACCATGCTGGGCGCAGGCGTTCTCACCCTCACGCTGATTGAGGCAGAAGAAGATGTGACGCTGGTAATAGCTCATGGTCGCATTGTAGGGTCGGGGTTTTCACCAGGGCGCAAAGTGTGCGATCTGTCACGCACAGTCGCATCAGCTGCCTCTGCCGGCGTTGCGTCCAGCATGGATTGCAGCGGCGACGGCGCGGCTTCGCTCTGGGTCACTCCGTAGAGCAGCCAGGCCAGCGCGGTAAAAGGCCAGAGCCAGCCCACCCACTGGGCCAGCCCGTACAGATTGACAAAGCGCCCCTGCTCCCAGGCCTGCAGGCTCTGCGCCAGGTAGGGGTCGGCCGGTGCCTCGGACATCAGCGCGATCAGCGCGGTGAGCACCACCAGTCCCCAGGCAGCGTTCGCCCGGCGGGACATGAGCGCGGCCAGCACCGCCAGCACCGCGCCGATCAGCAAGCCTGGCCAAGTGGTGGTGGTGAACCAGGCCCAGGCATGGTCGGGGCCAAAGTTCAGCACCGTGGACGTTGCGGTGGCGGCCAGGCCCAGCGTACCCGCGCCCATCAAGAGGACCATGCGCCTGAGCCAGCCGGCGCGCGCCACCGACAGGGCCAGCAGGCAGGGCGCCAGCAGCCCCAGGGCAATCGCAATCGCTTCGAGGCCCGGCGGCAGGGGGAGGTCTGTCCCGGTGTCCTCGGGCATCATTTCCCAGGGCGTGCCGGCGAGCACTTCCTCCGCCCATTCCCGCAGGCGGGGGAACAGCTGCCCCAGGCCCAGCGGGACAGGCGCCGGATACAGCAGGCCGACCGGCCAGACCGCCAGCAGCGCCAGGGCACCCGCGCTGTGGGGCACGAACCAGCGTTCCCGCCAGCCGGTCCAGCGCTGCAGGCCGCCGACGCGGTGCAGCACCCATGCGGTGGCGCCGCCCAGCCAGGCGCCGGCGCTGTTCAGCAGGAAATCCGCCAGGGACGGGACGCGCCCAGGCAGGAAGTACTGCAGCGTCTCCATCGAGAACGACAGCAGGGGCAGGCCCACCATGACCAGCAGCAAGGCAGCCCCGAGGCCCTTGCCGCTGCGCACCACGGCGGCCAGGCACAGCATGCCCAGCGGCCAGTAGCCCACCACGTTGGTCCACAGGTCGAACTTGATCCAGTAGCGGGGCCACGGCAGGCCCACCACGCCCGGCCAGGGCAGGCTCGGCGGCATGCGCCACGGCCAGAACGGATACAGGCTCGCGTAGATCACCAGCACGGCATAGCCCAGGGCCAGCCAGGTGGCGGAACTGCGCCGCTGCACGCGCGGGCCTCCGGTTAGAACGGCTTGACGACGACGAGGATCACGATGGCTGCGAACAGCAGCACCGACACCTCGTTGAACACGCGGTACCAGCCGTGGCTGCGACGGTTGGCCAGGTGTTCAAAGCGCCGCAGCATCGCCCGGCAGCCATGGTGGTAACCCACGGCGCCCAGCACCAGTGCGAGCTTGGCATGCATCCAGTAGTTGCCAGGGCCGCGGCCGATGCCGTAGTAGAGCCACAAGGTAGCGCCAAAGGCCAGGGCGAGCACCATCAGGCCGCTGCTGAACCGATACAGCTTGCGCCCCATGAGCAACAGGCGTTCGCGCTCCGCATGGCTATCAGCCGGAACCATGGCCAGGTTCACGAAAATGCGAGGAAGATAGAACAGGCCGGCGAACCAGGCCGCCACGAAGATGATGTGAAGCGCTTTGATCCAGAGCATCCGCGCATTATCAACGCGGCGAAAAAAAACCCCGGCTTCACAGCCGGGGTTGGAAAGCCTTATCGCTGTCATCACGTTAAGGCTCCTGCTCAGGGAGGAAAAGCAGGGAATGACAACCGAGCGGCTATCATTCAGGAGCGACTTTAACAGATCTGTCGAATTTCAATAGCTACGTCTTTCTACGTAACGACCCCCGATACCGGTGGAATTTCTCGCAGATTCCACGACAAATATGCAATTGCCAGCGCCCTACCCCGCCAGTCGCCCCCGCCGTTTGCGCCGGGATGCCTTCACCCGTGCCCTGGTGCGTGAGCACCGCCTGCATGCCAGCGACTTCATCTACCCGGTGTTCGTCCATGAGGGCCAGGACCGTGTCGAATCGATCAATTCGATGCCGGGCGTCGCCCGCCTGAGCCTGGACCGCCTGCTGCCGGTGGCGCAGGAGTGCGTCGAGCTCGGCATTCCGGTGATGGCGCTGTTCCCGGCCATCGATCCGCAGTTCAAGACGCCGGACGGCATCGAGGCAACCAACCCGGACGGGCTGATCCCGCGGGTGGTGCGCGCGCTCAAGCAGCATTTCCCGGAGCTGGGCGTGCTGACCGACGTGGCGCTGGACCCCTACACCAGCCACGGCCAGGACGGCGTCCTCGACGACAGCGGCTACATCCTCAATGACCGCACGGTGGAACTGCTCACCCAGCAGGCGCTGGTCCAGGCCCAGGCCGGCGTGGACATCGTGGCGCCCAGCGACATGATGGACGGCCGCATCGGCGCCATCCGCAACGCGCTGGAAGGCGACCTGCACATCCACACACGCATCATGGCGTACAGCGCCAAATACGCCAGTGCGTTCTATGGCCCGTTCCGCGACGCGGTGGGCTCACGCTCCAACCTGGGCAAGGCGGACAAGAAGACCTACCAGATGGACCCGGGCAACAGCGACGAAGCGCTGCGCGAGGTGGGGCTGGACCTGGCCGAAGGCGCCGACATGGTGATGGTCAAGCCTGGCATGCCTTACCTGGATATCGTGCGCCGCGTGAAGGAGGAGTTCCGGGTGCCGACGTTTGCCTACCAGGTGAGCGGCGAATATGCCATGCTCAAGGCCGCCGCGGCCAACGGCTGGCTGGACCATGACGCGGTGATGCTGGAATCGCTGCTGGCCTTCAAGCGCGCTGGCGCCGACGGCATCCTGACGTACTTCGCCCTGGACGCCGCCCGCCTGCTACGGGAGGCCTGAGCTCGGCCGCATGCGCATCTTCCATCTCAGCGACAACATCTATGAGGAGCTGCCCGAGCTGCCGCACGAGCTGCCGGCGCAAGGCTTCCTCTGGATCGGGCTGCCCCGGCGGGAATTCGAGCTGCAGTTGCCAACGGTGCAGCAGCGCCTGCAGCACTGGACCAGGGCCCAGTTGCTGGACCTGCATGTCTCCGACCTGCTGAACCAGCAGCTGCCCTCGCACTTCGACTACACGAGCTGGTATGACCTGATGGTGTTCCGGCGCCTGGCGGCCCTGCCTGGCGCGCTGCCGGGCAGCCCGCCAGGCACCTTGCCGCCCGCGGCAGTGGAAGAAGCACCGCAGACCTTGGCCTCTGCGGACCAGGCCTTCAAGTCCATCGACACCAGCCCGGTCGGTTTTGCCGTCTTCGACCGGGTGCTGATCACGGTGCATCCCGGCGAGTGTTCGCTGCGGGATTACTTCGCGGCGAAGCTGGGGGCGCAGCAGGGCGGTCGTGATGTGCGGGGCAGCACCCGGCTGCCCACCAGTCCGGCCGAGCTGATGCTGCGCATGGTCAACCACATGGTGGACAGCTACCTGGACCTGCGCCGGCTGCTGACCCGGGACCTCACCACGCTGCAGCAGCAACTGCTGGACCGCCGTAGCCATTTCCGGGACTGGAACATCGTGCTGGTGGCCAGGGACACGCTCTCGCGCCTGGAAGACATCTGCGAGGACCAGCGCAGCGCGGTGCAGGAGTGGATCGATGCGCTGGGCGAATGGCCCATGGGCAGCGACCAGGAGGAACGCGAGCGTGAGCTGCTGCGCGTGCGGTCGCGAGATGTGCTGGAGCACGTCGAGCGCGTGCTGACCCACGTGCGGCGCTTGGAGAGTTCCGCGGAGACTTCGGTGCAGATGCACTTTTCGCTGACCGGCGAGCGCACCAACAACATCATGCGCACGCTGACGGTGCTGACAGCCATCTTCCTGCCGCTGAACCTCATCACCGGCATCTTCGGGATGAACTTTGACAACCTGCCGCTGATCCACCAGGCCACCGGCTTCTGGGTCGCAGTGGCCGTGATGGGCGTGCTGGCCATCGGCCTGGGTGCCTTCTTCTGGCGTAAGCGCTATCTAGTCAGCCAGTGAGGCCCCCCAGTCGCTTCGCTCCTGCCCCCGAGGGGCGCCACCCGTTGGTCAGGGGGACCCTGACCAAGGGTGTGGCTGGGTTTAAGGCGCCGCGATAGGCGCGGCGATGGGCGCGGCGATGGGCGCTGGCCGGGGTGACGGTTGGGTGGGCTACTTTTGGTAGGGGTCGGGGAAGCCGAGGGAACGCATGATCTCGGATTCGCGGGCCTCCATGCACTCAGCCTCGTCATCCTCTTCGTGGTCGTAGCCCTGCGCATGCAAGGTGCCATGCACCAGCATGTGGGCATAGTGCGCCACCAGATCAACACCCGTGTCCTTGGCTTCGCGCTCCACAACTTCGGCACAGATGACGAGGTCGGCCGCCACCACTGGCTCATGCGCGTAGTCAAAGGTCAGGACGTTGGTCGCGTAGTCCTTCTGACGATATTCATGATTGAGGCTGCGACCCTCCTGCGCATCAACAATGCGCACCGTGATCTCGCCAGGCAACTCCAGCGCCGCACGCATCCAGCGCATCACCTTGTGACGCGGCAACAGCGCCTTGTGACGCGGATCAGCAAACTGCAAGGACAAACTCAAGTCCGGCTGGCTCATCGCTTCGAGCCCCCTCGACGAGCCGATCCAGCCGCCCCACCGCCACCCACTGCCTTGGCAGCCACCTTCTTCGGAGCAGACCTGGTGGAAGCTGCCTTTCCGGACGCAGCCTTCTCGCCCACGACCTTCTTTGCGACAGCGGTCTTCGACACGTTCGTTGCCAGGTTCTTTGCAGCGGCCTTGCCCGCAACGACCTGCTTCCCGGCAGCCTTCTTTGCAACGGCGCTCTTCCCAGCAGCCGCCTTGGCCACTGGTGCCGCCGTTCCGGATGCCCCATTGGTGCTCGCCCGCCCATTGGCGCGCGTGCCCGTTGCAAGACCACCGCTCGCGCGTGAGGGCGATGAACGCTCAGCGCCGTTTGCCGCACGGCCCGATGCCTGTCCCACCCCATTCAATGCTGCAGGCGCCACCGCGCCCGCCGCGTCTGCCCCGCCCGCCGTGCGTGAAGGAGCCCTCATGGGCGGCTCATCCGCCGGACCCTGCTGATGTGACTGGCCCCGCTGTGCCTCCTGCGCTTCCTGCAGCTGCCGGGCCGATTGCCGCTCCTCATAGGCCTGCACGATGCGGGCCACCAGCGGATGGCGGACAACGTCCGCGCGGGTGAATCGCGTCATGGCAATGCCGTCCACGCCATCCAGCACGCGCTGTGCATCCACCAGGCCACTGACCATGCCACGCGGCAGGTCAATCTGGCTGGTGTCGCCTGTCACCACGCACTTGCTGCCAAAGCCGATGCGGGTGAGGAACATCTTCATCTGCTCCGGCGTCGTGTTCTGGGCCTCGTCCAGGATGACAAAAGCGTGGTTCAAGGTGCGCCCACGCATGAAGGCCAGAGGCGCAATCTCCAGCTGGCCCTTCTCGAAAGCCTTGGTGACGCGGTCAAAACCCATCAGGTCATACAGCGCGTCATAGAGCGGCCGCAGATAAGGGTCGACCTTCTGCGCCAGGTCGCCCGGCAGGAAACCCAGCCGCTCGCCCGCTTCCACCGCCGGGCGCGTGAGGATGATGCGCTGCACGGACGAGCGCTCCAGCGCATCCACCGCGCATGCCACCGCCAAGAAGGTCTTGCCCGTGCCGGCCGGACCAATGCCGAAGCTGATGTCGTGCGAAAGGATCTGGTGCAGGTATTGATGCTGGTTGGGCGTGCGCCCGGCCAGGTCAGCGCGCCGGGTGCGCAGCACGACACCGCCCTCGCCCGGCTTCTCGCCGTCACCCGTCGGGGCGTTGACGTCCCCAGCGGCTTCCACGATGGCCAGCCGCAGGCTCTCGGGCGCAATGGGCCGGTCCGCCCTGGCGTACAGCGACTGCAGCAGGCCCAGCGTACGCTGGGCGGCAGGCTTGTCGCCCTCGATCTGGAACTGCTCGCCGCGGTGGCTGATGCGCACCTGCAGCGCCACCTCGATGGCGCGGAGGTGCTCGTCCAGCGTGCCGCACAGATGCGACAGGCGATGGTTGTCTACGGGGGTGAAGGCGTGGCGCAGGTTCAAGGCGGCCGATGCTCCATATTCAGGGGGGTTGAGCTTGCTATTGTCGCCCGCGCGCGCATTCGCGTGCGGTTCGACCTGCACAATCGTCGTCATGCACCGCAACCCAGCAATCGACAGGCCGCCCCCTCAACCGGTGCCCGCGCCGGAGCTCCGTCCCCGGCTTGCCGCCCAGCCTGAACAGCGTCGCCCCACCACCGGCGCCTTCGGCAACCGCCTCGCGCGCTGCGCCGTTGCCGCCACGGCCCTGAGCACCGCGCAGTCCGTCCTGGCGCAGCAACCGGCCCCCGCCCCGCAACCGCAAGCCGCCGCCTCACCGCTGGTGATGGCGCATGCTCATGCGCTGGACTGGGTGATCGGCGGCCTCAATGCCATGCTGCTGGCGCTGGCCCTGGTACTGGCGCTGCTGATCTGGCAGCGGCGTGCGCAACGCCACATCGCCTGGTTGGCGGCCTTGATGGCCGGTTGGGTGGTGCTGGTGGGCGGCGTACCCCATACCCCCTGGCCCCATGCCCTGGCCGTGGTGCTGGGGCCATGGCTGACCTGGATGGCGCTGCAATACCTGATGCGGCGCGTGCGCCGGCGTGACCGGCGGCTGCACCGCGCCCTGTTGCTGCAGGCCGTGCTGCTCCCCTTGGCCGTGCTGCTGCCGGTGCCCAAGGTCCAGCTTGCAGTGGCGGCGACCTGGTGGCTCGGCTTGCAGTTGCTCGCAGGCATGGCGTGGCACCTTTGGCATCTGTGGCAGGACATGTTTCTGCCCACCCTGGAAGAGCGCTATCCCCGCAGCGACTTCATCGTCAACTGCATCGTGCTGGGCCTGGGCGCCCTGGCGGTGCTGGCAGCCTGGGTGCTGCCGGGCTGGGGCGCAGCCAGCGTGCTGGCCCCGTTGTCGCTGGGCGGGCTGGCCCTGCAGCGGATCCGCGAGTTCTCCCGCGCGCTCACCGTGGCGGAACTCCAGGTGCTGCAGGGCGAACTGCGGCTGCAGGAGCGCATCGCCGAACTTGAACGCCATTTCGACCAGGTGGCCGAAGCGAAGCTGGAGCAGGTGACGGAACGCGAGCGCAAACGCATTGCGGCCGACCTGCATGACGACCTGGGTGCCAAGCTGCTCACCATCGTCCACACCAGTGAATCCGACCGCATTTCCACGCTGGCGCGCGAAGCGCTGGAGGAAATGCGCCTGTCCGTGCGCGGGCTCACCGGCAAGCCGGTGCAGTTGCTGGACGCCCTGGGAGACTGGCGCGCCGAAGTGGTGTCGCGGCTGGCGCAGGCCAACATCCTGGCGGAATGGAAGTCCCCGGCAGAGGACATCGACCATACCTTCCCCGCGCGCGCCTACGTGCAGACCACCCGCATCCTGCGCGAGGCCGTGAGCAACATCATCAAGCACAGCGGCGCCACCCACTGCGTGGTGGGCTGCTCCGCCCAGGACGGCTATTTCTCGGTCGTCATCCAGGACAACGGCCAGGGCATTCCACTGGAGCTGGAAGGTCGCCTGGACAAGGGACACGGCATGGCCAGCATGAAGTCCAGGGCCAAGCAGATGCATGGCCAGTGCCTGGTGGAATCCGGCCCCGGCTGGGGCACGGTGATCCGGCTGACCATTCCCTTGTGATCCGTTGCGAAGCGGCCCGCCGGTCGCCTTTCACGGATCAGTGCCGTCCAGCGTGACGCTTTGCCCACGCGCGGCGGTCCTGCGTGCTGATCAGGGTAGGCACGGCCTGCGGAAAGCCGTAGTGTTGCATCGGGGCCCAGGGTGTGCATACCCGGGCCGTCTCTCCTGGAAATTGAGCAAGAATCCTGCGTCATGAATCACATCCTGCTGCTCGAAGACATTCCTGAAATCCGCGCCTGGCTGAAGGTCCTGATCAAACAGGTCTTTGCCAATGCGGTCGTGACCGAATGCTCACGGGTGCAGGACGCCCTGCAGCAGGTGGGGAGCCAGCGCTTCACCCTGGCGCTGCTGGACCTGGGCCTGCCGGACGGCTCTGGCGTGGAGGTCATCACGGCCCTGCGCGAAAAGCAGCCGGAAGTGCAATCGGTCATCGTCACCATCCATGACGACGACGAGCATCTCTTCCCGGCCCTGCAGGCCGGTGCGTTCGGCTATTTGCTCAAGGAGCAGTCCCGCGAGCTGCTGGTGGAGCAGCTGCAGCGCATCAGCCAGGGCGAGCCGCCGCTGTCGCCCAGCATTGCCCGCAAGGTCATTGCCTACTTCACTTCGCAGCGTCGCCCGCAGGCCGCCGCCGTGCTGCACGAGGTCTCGCTCACCGATCGCGAAACCGAAGTGCTGCTGCGCGTGGCCAAGGGGTTCACCCTGCCGGAAATCGGCGTGCAGCTGGGGCTCTCGCGCCACACCATCGCCGATTACGTCAAGCAGATCTATCGCAAGCTCAATGTGAGTTCGCGCGCCGAAGCCGCCCTGGAAGCCCAGCGCCTGGGCCTGTTCGGCCGTAACTGAGCGGCTGGCGCCCGGTACGTCGGCACCGGTGCCTGGCACCGGTGGCCCCGGCGTGCGCATCGGCCGTCTGACCCGATAATCCCGCCATGATCGGCAGACTGACAGGCGTCATCGCGGAAAAATCGCCCCCGCAGATCCTCATCGACGTGCAGGGCGTTGGGTATGAAGTCGATGTGCCGATGAGCACCTTCTTCAACCTGCCCGGCCTGGGCGAGCGGGCCAGCCTGCTCACCCATCTCTCCATCCGGGAGGACGCCCATGTCCTGTTCGGATTCCTCACGGCCGAGGAACGCAATACCTTCCGGCTGCTCATCAAGATCAGCGGCGTCGGCCCGAAGATGGCGCTTTCGCTGCTCTCCGGCATGTCCGTCGGCGAACTGGCGCAGGCCATCTCCAAGCAGGAGGCGGGCCGCCTGGTCAAGGTGCCGGGCATCGGCAAGAAGACGGCCGAGCGCCTGCTGCTGGAGCTCAAGGGCAAGTTGGGCCCGGACCTCGCCCTGCCCGCTATCGTGACGACCGACAACCAGGCAGACATCCTGCAGGCCCTGGTGGCCCTGGGCTACAGCGACAAGGAAGCCGGAGCCGCCCTCAAGAGCCTGCCGCCCGATGTCTCGGTCAGTGACGGCATCAAGTTGGCGATGAAACACCTCTCCTGACGGATTGACGCCTCGCAGGGGCGACAATCCTTCTTGTCATGAGCATCCAGACCGACGATTTCAGCCCCGCGCCCCAGCAGGCGCGGCTCATCAGCGCCCATCCGGCCTCGCCCAACGAGGACGCGATCGAACGCGCGCTGCGCCCGAAACTGCTGGACGAGTATGTGGGCCAGGCCAAGGCCCGCGAACAGCTGGAGATCTTCATCGGCGCCGCCCGCAAGCGCGGCGAGGCGCTGGACCATGTGCTGCTCTTTGGCCCACCCGGCCTTGGCAAGACGACGCTCAGCCACATCATCGCGGCCGAGCTGGGCGTGAACCTGCGCCAGACCAGCGGCCCGGTTCTGGAAAAGCCCAAGGACCTGGCGGCGCTGCTGACCAACCTGGAGCGCAATGACGTCCTCTTCATCGACGAGATCCACCGGCTATCCCCGGTCGTTGAAGAAATTCTCTATCCAGCGCTCGAGGACTATCAGATCGACATCATGATCGGCGAGGGGCCGGCGGCCCGGTCGATCAAGCTGGATCTGCAGCCCTTCACCCTGGTGGGTGCCACCACCCGCGCCGGCATGCTCACCAATCCGCTGCGCGACCGCTTCGGCATCGTTGCGCGGCTGGAGTTCTACACCGCGCAGGAGTTGCAGCGCATCGTCACGCGCTCCGCGGCCTTGCTCGGCGCCCCCATCGAAGCGGGCGGTGCGATGGAGGTGGCCCGTCGTTCCCGCGGCACGCCGCGCATCGCCAACCGACTGCTGCGGCGGGTGCGCGACTATGCCGACGTCAAGGGCGACGGCACCATCACCATCAACATGGCCGAAAAGGCACTGGCCATGCTGGATGTCGATCCCCAGGGCTTTGACCTGATGGACCGCAAGCTGCTGGAGGCAGTGGTGCACCGCTTCGATGGCGGTCCGGTGGGCCTGGACAACGTGGCGGCGGCCATTGGCGAGGAACCCGGCACCATCGAAGACGTGATCGAGCCCTACCTGATCCAGCAAGGTTTCCTGCAGCGCACGCCGCGCGGTCGCATCGCCACCATGGCCGCCTACCGGCACCTGGGCGTGGCGCCTCCGCGGCAAGCGGGTCAGCTGTTCGACGAATAGTCGCCCTGGCGGCCCGAAGACGTGCGTTGCCGCAGCCGCCGCCCAATACCGACTTGAAAGCGACATGAAAAAAGGCGCCCCACAAGGGCGCCTTTTGCATGGCTGGCACGCGCCGGGCGCAGCCCGGCGTGGCACTGCCGATCAGAAGTTGTGGCGGATGCCGACGGCGAACGAATTGAAGTCGTCGGCCTTGTTGGCGGTGGTGGCGTCCACAGCCGTGTAGAAGCCATACACCTTGGTGCGCTTGCTCAAGTTGTAGTTGTAGCCCAGCGTGTACTGCTTGCCGCCATTGCGGCCGCCGTTGAACGAGTAGCCACCGGCCTTGGTGCCGCCCACGTTCACGTGGAATTCGGACTGGCCCAGGGTGTACATGCCGGACAGGCGACCGATGGTGCGGGTTTCCTTGGCGCCCAGGGACTGGGGCGTGCCGCTGTCTTCACGCTGCACGTAGCCGCCGAAGGTGAAGGGGCCCAGCTCGTACAGTGCGCGCACGGCGTACTGGTTGGCGCTGCCTTGCTTGGTGTAGCCAGCACCCAGGTGCAGGGGGCCCTGGTCGTAGTTCAGCGCCACGTCATAGGCGCGCTGGTCGACGTTCTCGCCGACGTGCAGTGCCAGCTCGGCGTTGAAGCCTTCCAGGTTGGGCGTGAAGTAGGCAATCTTGTTGCTTTGCGGATTGCCGTTCGGGGTGAAGAAGCCCACGCCGGAATACAGGGCGTCGGACGACGTGCCGGTGTCATGGTTGTGCATGGACACGTAGTCGGCCGTGGCGTAGTAGCTGCCGTTGGTCCAGCGGCCCAGGCGCACCGCGCCGAAGTCGCCGGCCAGCTGCACGCTGGCTTCACGGTTCCAGAACTGGGTGCCGCCGGTGGCTGCGCCGTTGTCGGCATTCAGGCCGTGCTCCAGGGCGAAGCTGGCCTTCAGTCCGCCACCCAGGTCTTCCGTGCCCTTGAAGCCCAGACGCGAGGCGTTGTTCTGCAGCACCGAGACGCGATCACCATTGCCCGTCTTCTGGGATTCCATCGAGGTGTTGATGCGGCCCCACAGCGTGACAGAGCTTTGGGCAAACACCGGGGCAGACAGAGCCGTAATGGCAGCAGCAAGGGCAATCTTTTTCATATTCACCTTCATCTGTTGGAGAAGTCGTCGCGTAGGGCGAAAGGCGTACTGCAGAGTGTGCGGAGTATAGAAGTGCGATGCACGCACCCGGGAGGCCCGACGCGAAATTGCAACAGTTGGAAGTTAGGGAATCTCTGCATGTCTGCCGCAATCCAAGGGCAGACGAAGCGGCGCGATAGCTCAGATTTGCAATGCAGCGGCTTGCCCCACGCGGTTTCAACCCGGCCGCGGGGATTTCTGCAGTGGTTCCCTGGAGGGAGTCGATGGCATGAAGCAGCGCGCAATGAGGGCCTGGCAGCCCAGAAGCCCCATGAGCACGGCGATCTGCGCCACGGGACCCAATTGATGCGCATGCCAGAGAAACAATGCCGTGCCCGTCAACACAGCAATGAAGAGCAGTAGCCCAGTCAAAACCTGCGTTAGGGAAACCTCGGGGTCGAACAGCGCTCTGGCGCGCGGGTCATAGCCAGGTGTGATACGCGCGCCAATGCCCGGCTCCCAGTGCGCCGGTTCCCACCACAGCCGCAGTTTGTCGCGCCAGCGCTTGGCGGCGCGCGTCTTGCGCCAGAGCTTGCCGTAGACCTGCCAGTTCGCCACCACCGGATTCCAGTGCGCCAATGCATCACGGGTGCCGTAGACGCAGGGCTCCTCGGCCAGCTCGTCCTGGAAGGTCCCGAACAGGCGGTCCCACACCACCAGGACACCGCCATAGTTGCGGTCCAGGTAGGGATCGTTGACCGCATGGTGCACCCGGTGGTTGGAGGGCGAGCAGAACCAGCGGTCGAACCAGCCCAGCCGCCCGATCTGCTGGGTATGGACCCAGAACTGGTAGAGCAGGTCGATCAGCGCGACGACGGCAAAGACAAGGGGCGGCACACCGATCAGCGCCAGCGGCAGATAGAAGATCCAGCCCACCAGCCAGCCGCTGCTGGTCTGGCGCAATGCGGTGGAGAGGTTGTAGTCCTCGCTCTGGTGATGCACCGCATGGGCAGCCCACAGCAGCGCGGTGGTGTGTCCGAGCCGGTGGTGCCAGTAGTAGAGGAAGTCGTAGGCGAGCAAGGCTCCCAGCCAGACCCAGACGCTGCCGGCCGGCAACGTCGTCAACCGGCCGTGCTCCCACACCCAGGTGTAGATGCCCAGGGTGAACAGCTTGGTCATCACGCCCACCACCTGGCTGAGCATGCCCAGGCTGATGCTGCTGATGGCGTCATTGAGCCGGTAGGTCACACGCCCACGCCGCCAGCCCACCCAGCACTCAAGCGCGATGAGCAGCAGGAACACCGGCGTGGCCAGGACGATGACCTGGGCGTCCGTCATGGTCAGGCTCGTGCGGGTTCAGCCTTGGGCATGAAGCCGGGCACGCCGGCGTCATCCAGTGCAAGGCCTTGCAGGTGGTGGTCGTCGTTCCATCCCACCAGGCTGAAGCCCTGCGGGGTGTGCAGCAGCCGATTGATGCTGGCATTGCCAAGCACCCAGCTGCGCGGCGCCTGGAGATCCACGCGCGTCGCCGCCCGGTACAGGCAGTCCAGCACGCCGCCATGCGCCACCAGCGCGACCGTCTGCCCGGCATGGGCCGCTGCGATGGCCGACGCCGCCGCCACGCAGCGCGCATAGAAGGTGTTGAGGCTTTCACCACCCGGCGGCTCGAAGTCGGGCTCACGCTGGCGCCAGCGCAAAGCCGCCTCCGGCGACTCGGCCTCCATCTCTGCCCAGAGCTTGCCTTCAAAGCGGCCAAAGCTGCGTTCACGCAGGCGCGGGTCGGGCGTCACCGCCAGGCCATGCGGCGCGGCGAGCGCGCGCGCGGTGACGAAAGCGCGCTGCAGGTCGCTGGCATAGACGGCCTGCAGCGGCTGGTCCGCCAGGGCCTCGCCCAGCAGGCGCGCCTGTGCCAGGCCGCGTTCATTCAACGGCAGGTCAAGATGCCCCTGCAGGCGGCCCTCCCGGTTCCAGGCGGTTTCGCCGTGGCGGATCGCCAGGATCAGCGTGGGCTCCACCTCAGACGCCCCAGACCACGTCGGTGTTCGCAGACGATGCGGCGCGCATCAGCTCCAGCAAGGGCCACAGCCGTTGGCGCAGGGCCACCTCAGGCGCCGGCGGGGGCTTGCGGCCTTCAGCCACGGCTTCGGCCTTGGCCCGTTCATGGGCCGCCTGCTCCTGGGCAATGGCCGCCTCGCCGCGCTGGATCAGCGCCGGCAGGTCCGCGGCCTGGAAGATGCCCTGGCTGGACGGCTCGCGCCCCAGCGCCTGCAGGGCCTGGTCGCCGTGCGGCTGCATCATGATGACGTCTGCGCCGGCCTTGGATTTGAACTTGTACAGCACGCTTGTCTCCGGTCCGCCAGGCAGTGGCGGCCATGCGTGCATTGTGCCCTCAGCCGCCGCGCACCAGGCGCACGGCCGGCAACTGCGGGACGCCGACGGCGGCGCCGGGCGCCGCGGCGACCACTGGGGCCTTCGGCCGGATGGCGTCGGCCGGCTTGAACCGGTGCTCGAACGCGCGCGGGTCCAGCGCCGGGGCGCACAGGAAGCCCTGGTACTCGTGGCAGCCGCCTTGCTCAAGGAAGGCCCGCTGCGCCTCGGTCTCCACGCCTTCGGCGATGACCTGCAGGTTCAAGGCGCGCCCCATCTGCACGATGGCATTGACGATACCCGCGTCGCTGGCGTCACCAGGCAGGCCCTTGACGAAGCTGCGGTCCACCTTGAGTCGCTGGATGGGGAACCGCTTGAGGTAGCCCAGGCTGGAGTAACCGGTCCCGAAATCATCGATGGCCAGTTGCAGGCCCAGCTCCGACAAGGCCTGCATGCGATGCAGCGCCTCTTCCGCATCCCGCAGCAGCACGGATTCGGTCAGCTCCAGCTCCAGCAGCTCCGGCGGCAGTTGCGCTGCACGCAGTGCCTGGGCCACATGGTCCACGAACTGAGGCTGCTGGAACTGCAGCGCCGACACGTTGACGGCCACCGGCACCCGGAACCCCTGCTGCCACCACTGCGCAGCCTGCGCCACCGCCTGCTGCAGCACCCAGTGGCCGATCGCCACGATGAAGCCGCTTTCCTCCGCGACCGGAATGAATTCGGACGGCGGCACATCGCCGCGCAGTGGATCGTGCCAACGGATCAGGGCTTCAGCCCCGATGAGCGCGCCAGTGGCCACGTCAAGCTGCGGCTGGTAGTGCAGGCGGAACTCCTGTTCCTGCAGCGCCCGGCGCATGGCGTGGTCCAGCCGCATGCGGGACAGCAGGTCCACGTCCTTGCGCGGGAGGTGGAAGCGGAAGGCGCTGCGCCCGCTTTCCTTCACCCAGTGCATGGCGCGCTCCGCGCTGGCCAGCAGGTCTTCGGCGCTGTCGCCGTCGCCCGGGAACAGCGCGATGCCGATGCTGCAGGTGACGGTGAAGTTCAGCGTGTCGAAGCTGAACGGCCGCGACATCGCTTCCTGCACCCGGCGGGCCGCATGCTCTGCCCCTCGCGCATCAGCCTGGTGGATCAGCAAGGCGAATTCATCCCCGTCCAGGCGGGCGACGGTATCCACCTCGCGCAGGGACTCCTTCAGCCGCAGCGCCACTTCCTTGATGACCCGGTCGCCGTAGGAATGGCCCAGCGTGTCATTGATCTGCTTGAAGCGGTCCAGGTCCACATTGAGCAGCGCGAAGGGCGAGGCCTCGCGGCGGGCCATGGCTTGTGCGTAGTCCACCCGTTCGAGCAAGGCGCGGCGGTTGGGCAGGCCGGTCAGCATGTCGTTGTGGGAGAGCTCCTCGATGCGCTGGCGGGCTGCCAGTTTTTCGCTGAGGTCACGGAACGAGTAGACGCGGCCGATAGGCCGGCCCCGGCTCCACTGCGGCAGCGAGACACGCTCCAGCACGCGGCCATCGATCAGCTTGATGTTGTCGCTGGTGTGCAGCAGGGGCGAGTCCTGGATCGCCGCCAGGCGCAGGGCATAGGCCGGCCCATCCACGACGCTGCGCCGCATCCAGGCCTGCACGGCCTCGTCATTGCGATCGCTCAGCAGGTCTTCCGGCAAGCCCCAGAGCGACGCCAGGCGCTGATTGAAACTCCGGATGCGCCCGGCCAGGTCGGTGACCAGGATGCCGTCGGCGGTGGATTCCAGCGTTGCCCGCAGTTCCGCCAGCAGCGTCTCCCGCTCTTCGTCGTGATGCCGCTGCTGCGTCTGGTCGCGCATGGCCATCAGCCACAGGCCGTTGCCGTCCTGCTGCGGCACATGGCTGATGCGGCGCGACACCCACAGCATGCGGCCGTCCGCATGGCGCATCATGGTGTCGGTATGCAGGGGCTCGCGCCGGCCGATGGCGGCGTCCATCCAGAACAAGGCGTCTTCCGGCGTGGACGCCAGCGATTCCACGCTGCTGCCGAGCAGATCTCGCGGGTCCAGGCCCAGCAATTGGCGAGAAGCGGTGTTGACCGCCACGACCGCATGCGAGCGGGCACAGATCAGCCACACCGCTTCCTGCAAACCGTCGATCAACGGCAGGAAGGCGGGATTGAGCGCGGTCGCGGGTGACGCCTTGGCCGGCGGCGTCTGCGCAGCCGGTCGCGCCACCGCGTCCGGCACCAGCGTGGCGCCGCGAGCAGGACGGACGGCGCTCACGCCGCCAGCTCCCGGGACTGCGGCGGGTTGGCGGGTTCGAAGAAGTAGGCGATGCGGTTGCGAGGGGACAGGTAGTCCATGGAGGCGCGCGGCAGCTGCTGCGGCTTGAGGCTGCGGCGGATGCCCAGGTCCGGCATCTCCTCCAGGTTCAGGACCAGCGCTTCGTCCCTCGGCACCTTCGGATCGTGCACCATCACCTTGGGCTTGAGCGGGCGGGACGAATTCACCGCCACGACCAGCGCATACCGGTCGTCGGTCAGTTGCACCGCCGACCCCGGGGGGTACACGCCCATCATGCGGATGAAGGCGTTGAGCATGGTGGCGTCGAAGCGGCTGCGCCCCTGCGCGAACATGAGCGACAGCGCCTCATGCGGCGTCATCGCCTTGGCGGCGATGAGCGGGTTGCACAGCCCGTCGAAGCGGTTCACCAGGGCCACGATGCGGGCCAGGATGCTCATGCGGTCCGCGTTCAGGTGCTGCGGGAATCCGCTGCCGTCAGCATGCTCGTGATGCTGGGCAATGATGAGCAACGGGGCTGCGCCCACGCCCATTTTCTGGGCCAGCACCACGCCCTTGGCGACGTGCTGCTGGTAGGCCTGTACCTCGGCGCCGGTGAAGCTGTCGTCCCGGTGGCGAAAGCGCGGCGTCAGTTCCAGCTTGCCCACGTCATGGAGCAAGGCGCCCTGGCCCAGGTCCATCAGTTCCTCATGCCCCAGGCCGAAGGCCCGGCCCAGCAGCATGGAGATGATCGCCACGTTCAGCGCATGGGCGGTGGCGCGGTCGCCTGCGCCTTCGTTGAGCAGGCGGATGTTGATATCGCCTTCCACCAGCATCTTGTCCAGCAAGGCGCGCGACAGCGCCCCCGACCGGTCGCGCGCCGTGACCGGTTCGCGCGGCACCAGGTCCATCAGGTCGCGCAGCGCGCCGGCGGCCTCGCCATACTGGCGCTCGCACAGCAGCAGGGCTTCCCGCTGCTGTGCCAGCGCCAGGCGGTGGCGCGCCTTGTCAGGGTCCAGCTCGGCGGCGGCGGCCACAGGGGCGGCCTGCACCGGCGTCGAGGGCATGGGGGTCGCCTCCAGCGGCAGATCGCTGCGGCTGGGACTCCACCGGACCTGCTTAAGGCCCAGGCGACGAAGAATCAGCAGTTGCTCGTCCGAGCTCAGCTTGAAGCTGCTCAGCGGAAACGGATGCGACATCCAGCCCAGGTCCAGGTGGATGAACATTCCTACCTTGAGCTGGCTGACATCGATCAACGGATCGGCCGACTTATCCTTCATTTTTTATTCCCACGGGGTCTTTCGCCCCATCCTCCGCTTCGGCGTGCAAGGGGCGAAAGTTAAGCTAATTTCCGGTCAGCAACGCCACGCCGCGGACGTTCCCACGGCTTGCGTGCAACTTGTCACAGCTTTTTCTCCCTGCCCTCTATGATCCCTGCGGACGGCCATTCTCATAAAGATTCCGGAGACTGTCATGTGTGCCTACATTTGTGACGCTCAGCGCACGCCCTTTGGTCGTTACGGCGGAGCCCTGTCCTCCGTCCGCGCGGACGATCTGGCCGCCTTGCCGATCCGGGCGCTGATCGCACGCCACCCTTCCCTGGACTGGGCGGCCATCGATGACGTCTTCTATGGATGCGCCAACCAGGCCGGCGAAGACAACCGCAACGTCGCGCGCATGGCGGGCCTGCTGGCCGGCCTGCCGGTCAACGTGGGCGGCATGACCTTGAACCGGCTGTGCGGCTCGGGCATGGACGCAGTGGGCAGCGCGGCGCGGGCCCTTCGCAGCGGCGAAGCCCATCTGATGCTGGCCGGCGGCGTGGAAAGCATGAGTCGCGCTCCGTTTGTGATGCCCAAGGCGGAGAGCGCCTTCTCGCGCAGCAGCGCGCTGTACGACACAACCATTGGCTGGCGTTTCATCAATCCCGCGATGAAGGCGCAGTACGGGGTGGATGCCATGCCCGAAACCGCTGAAAACGTGGCCACGGACTTTGGCATTGACCGGGAGGCGCAGGACCGCATGGCCCTGGCCAGCCAGACAAAAGCGCTGGCGGCGCAGCGCAATGGATGGCTGGCCGAGGAGATCTGCCCGGTCACGCTGCCGCAGAAGAAAGGGGAGCCCGTTGTTGTTGCGCACGATGAGCATCCGCGCGAGACGAGCCTGGAGGCACTCGCCCGGCTCAAGGGCGTCGTGCGGCCGGATGGCACCGTCACGGCGGGCAATGCCTCCGGCGTGAATGACGGCAGCTGCGCGCTGCTCATGGCCAGCGAGGAGGGCTTGCGCCGGCATGGCCTGACCCCGAAGGCGCGCGTGCTTGGCATGGCCACGGCCGGGGTTCCTCCGCGCATCATGGGCATCGGCCCCGCTCCGGCCAGTCGCAAGGTGCTGGCGCAGGTCGGCCTGAAGCTGGAGCAGATGGACGTCATCGAGCTCAATGAAGCCTTTGCCGCCCAGGGCCTGGCCGTGCTGCGTGACCTCGGGCTCCAGGACGACGACCCGCGCGTCAATCCCACTGGAGGCGCAATCGCCCTGGGCCACCCGCTCGGTGCGAGCGGCGCGCGGCTGGTCGCCACGGCCGTCAACCAGCTCCAGCGCACCGGCGGGCGCTATGCCCTGTGCACGATGTGCATTGGCGTGGGACAAGGCATCGCAGTGGTCGTCGAGCGGGTCTGAGTTCCGGCCGCCGCAGCGGCGCTTGCCGGATCGCCCCGCCGGGCGGGCAGCGCGCAGCCGTACGCGTAAGTCAGGCATGAGCAAAATTCAGCGGAGACTGAAAAATTGTCATGGCATCGGTTCCAGCCGGCTAAGCGGTAATCGCACATCGCATGGGATACTGCGTCCGATCAGTGGCGCATACCGCTCATATATGAGTGGTCTGACCTCCACTGGTCACCGCCCTGTCTTTTGTTGCCATTCAACGCCCTTCGCTGCTTCCGGCCTCTTCCTTGCGTTAATCGCCCCGACGTCCCCGTTTGCGGAAGGATGCGGGCGAGCAGCGTCTAAAGTTCCCCGAATTGGTGCACGAGTGTGCGAATAGCGCGGAAAACAATTGCCCGGGCAAAGATTCTTCACAGGGTTGTCCCTATAGTGACGGACATCTCCTGCCCACGCCCAGCAGATTTGGGCGTCAAACGCACAGATGGTTTGCCATGTCCGCTGAACGCTCCCTTGACGACGAATTGACCGCCTCGGCGGTTGTCTCTCCCGACACCCCCGCCGAAGAAGTTCGCACCGGCCCCCTGAAGCGGGATCTGGTGGCCGGCCTGGAAAAGGGCCTGGCCGTGATCGAGGCTTTCGACCAGGAACGTCCGCGCCTGACCATCAGCGAAGTCGCCGGCCGCACCGGCCTCACGCGCGCCGCGGCCCGTCGCTACCTGCTGACGCTCACCCACCTGGGTTTCGTCTCGCAAGACCGCAAGATGTTCGCCCTGACCCCGAAGGTGCTGCGCCTGGGCCAGAGCTACATGCATTCGGCTCGCCTGCCCCGCATCATCGAGCCCGAGCTGCACAAGCTGGCTTACGCCATGAAGGAAGCCAGCTCGGCGGGCGTGCTGGACGGTAATGATGTGATCTGCATCTCTGCCACCAGCGCCGGCCGCGTGGTGTCCCCCACCCTGCAGCCCGGCACCCGCGTGCCGGCCTACTGCACCGCCAACGGCCGTGTGCTGCTGGCCGCCCAGTCGCAGGCCGATGTGGATGCCTTCATCGCCCGTCAGGAACTGAGCGCACTCACCCCGCACACCATTACCCACCCGGAGCGCCTGCGCATCGAGATCGCCCGCGCCCGTGCGCAGGGCTATGCGCTGATCGACCAGGAACTGGAACAGGGCCTGCGCTCGGTCGGCGTGCCGCTGAAGAACTACAAGGGCGATACGGTGGCGGCCATGGCCATCAGCGTCCACGCCTCGCGCATGAGCATGGAACAGATGGTGGAGCACTGCCTGCCCCCGCTGCTGCAGGCCCAAGCTCACCTGCGCATGCTGCTCTAAACAGTCCTTGCGCTGTCACAGACGCCGCCGCGGTTCGCCACGGCGGCGTTTTTCATGGCTGGCCCGGCAACGGGCGCGACCATACCTGGTGACGCAGCAGCGGGCTGACGCGGTAGCGCTCGCTGCGGTAGCTGCTGAACAGGGCATCCAGCAGCTGCGCCACCGGCGCGGCGCCCAGTCGGCCGAGCCATTCAAACGGGCCTGCGGGATAGTTCACCCCCAGCTTCATGGCCGTGTCGGCGGCGTCCGCATCGCACACCCCCTGCCAGACCGCATCAGCGGCCTCATTGATCAGCATCGCCACCGTCCTCGCGACCACAAGGCCGGGGATATCGCGCAGTTCCAGGGGTTCCCATCCCAGGTGGCGCAGCAGTTGGCGGGCCGCGTTCCGATGCGCTTCATCGACGCGAGGCGCGAAGGTGATCGCCATGCCGTCGGCCCGGTCCGGGGCCAGCGGCCAGTCCATCACGGCCAGGCCGGGTTGACGCCGTTGATGCGCCAGCTCGGCGGCACAGCGGCCGTCCGTCAGGTGCAACTGAAGGCCTTCGATGGCCAGGCCCTGCCAGTCCGCCTCCGCAGCCGATGAGAAGCTCAGGCCGCGATGCGTCAGCCAGCCCGCCAGCAGGTCCACCAGCGGGCCGCGGCCTGCCACGGTCACTGCGGGGCATTGCGTGTCGGGCGCTGCCACCGCAGGCAGCGCCTGCGGCACGCCGTCGTAGAAGCCCTTGCCAACCTTGCGGCCCAGGCGGCCGCCGTCGACCAGCGCACGCTGGACCAGGGAGGGCTGGAAGCGCTTGTCGCCAAAGTTCGCCTCGTAGACGGACTGCGTGACCAGCGCATTGGTGTCGTGGCCGATCAGGTCCATCAGCTCGCAGGGCCCCATGCGAAAGCCCGCGCCACGCAGCGCCCGGTCCAGCACAGCCGGCGTGGCGCCCTGCTCCTGCAGCACCTGCAAGGTCTCGGCGTAATACGGACGCGCAATGCGGTTGACGATGAACCCGGGCGTCGAACGCGCGTGGACCGGCGTCTTGCCCCAGCGGCGCGCCAGCGTCTCGATGGCGGCGGCGGCGCTGGCGTCGGTCTCCGCGCCCCACACCACTTCCACCAGCTTCATCAGCGGCACGGGATTGAAGAAATGCATGCCCACCAGCCGCTGTGGCGACGCCATGCCATTGGCCAGCGCCGTGATGCTGATCGAGGAGGTGTTGGAGGCGATCAAGGCATCCGGTGGCAGCAGCGCGTCGAGTTCCCGCAGCAGCGCCCGCTTGGGTTCGAGCTGCTCGACGATCACCTCCACCACGAGGGCCGCCCCACTCAGTTCACTGGCGGCTACGGCCGGTTGAAGCCGCGCCATCGTGGCGTCGCGTTCTTCCTGTGCCAGGCGTCCCTTGGTCACCAGCCCGTCCAGGACCTGGGCGATCTTGCCGATGGCGGCGGCTGCGGCGCCCTCGCGAAGGTCCATGAGCTGCACCGGATGTCCGGCTTGCGCCGCCACCTGGGCGATGCCCGCCCCCATGACGCCTGCGCCGATCACCGCGACCGGCGCCTGGGCCGGAGGGACGGCGAGAACCCGCCAGGAGGTGCTGTCTGTGCCTGTCATTGCATGTCTCCATACCGGCCCCTGCGACTGCGGCAGAGGCCGTCATCCGACCCTTCGGGGCCTCAGTGTGTGTCGGCGGGCGGCACCCATGGCGCCGGCTGTTTGGCCAGGAAGGCAGCAAAACCCTCGCGCGCTTCCGCGCCGGTGCGCACCCGGGCGATGGTTTGTGCCGTCAACTCCCGGACCTGGTGGGTGATGGGCCCCACCGCCAGCTGGGCCATGAGGCACTTGATCTCGGCCTGGGCCTGCGGGCCACCGGCCAGCATGTCGGTGGCGCAGGCCTGCACGGCGGTCGCCAGGTCGTCGGCATCGACCACCTGCTGCACCAGGCCCAGCTGCAGCGCCTGCGCCGCATCGATGCGGCTGGCCGTCAGGGCGAGCCGGCGCGCCTGCCGAGGACCGACCGCGTTCACGACATAAGGACCGATCACCGCGGGAAGAATCCCAAAGCGCGCCTCGCTGACCGCAAACTGGGCGGTGGTGCTCGCAATGGCAACGTCGCAGGCCAGGGTCAGGCCCACGCCGCCGCCAAGGGCGACGCCGTGCACCTGCGCAATCGTCGGCTTCGGGCAGCGGGCCAGCCCGTCGAGCATGGCGGCGAAGCGCCGCGCATCCTCGACGTTCCAGTCCTGCGTCGCCTCGGCGGCGCGCTTCATCCACTGGATGTCCGCACCCGCGCTGAACGCCTTGCCGGCGCCGGCCAGCACGATGACCCGCACCGCGGCGTCCGCGCCCAGCTGCGCAATCGCCTGAGTCAGGTCCGCGATCATGGCTTCGTTGAAGGCGTTCAACACCTCCGGCCGGTTCATCGTCACGCGGGCCACGCCGCGTGTATCGGTCGTGATCTGCAATGTCTCCACAGTGTCTCCTGGCTGTGCAGGTGCGGGCGCCGATCGCCGGCCCGTCACCCGATGTCCTTGGTTTTTTGCGAGTATCGCAGCCCGGCGGGGGCGATCCGACCGCGTCCTGACCGGTGCAGGCAGGCCCGGCGAGAGCATCAGCGGGGCAAAGGCAGCGTGTGCCGGCGCTCATGGCTTTTGGCAGGGCGTGTCTTTTGGCATAGGCTCAATGCTCCGCCGGGCCTCGCCCGCACTCCTTTCATGCGCCTGTGATGAAAAAAGCCATCCGTCTGACCCTGCTGGCGACCGCGATGCAGTTCGCCGCCCTTGCCATGGCCGCCCCGCCGCAGTCCGGCCTGGACCTGCCTGGCGCGGACAAGAGCGTCCGCCCGCAGGACGACCTGTTCCGTGCAGCCAACGGGCACTGGCTGGCCCACACCGCCATTCCCAACGACAAGTCCTCCTTCGGTGCCTTCACCGTGCTGGCGGACCTGACCGACAAGCGGGTGCGCACCATTGCCGAGGAGATCGCCGCCAAGAAGGGCAAGACCGGCAATGACCAGAAGATCGGCGACTACTTCAACGCCTATCTCAACACCGCCGCCATCGACAAGGCGGGCCTGACCGCCGTGCGGCCGATGCTGGACAGCATCAACGCCATCGAGACCCGCGAGCAGCTGGCCGCCTGGATGGGACGTGCCAGCGGCGTGGTCAGCACGCCGGTGGGCCTGGACATCGAGGCCGATTACGCCGAGCCCGGCATCAACCGCCTGCAGGCCGGCCAGGACGGTCTGGGGCTGCCCGACCGCGATTACTACCGCAAGAAGGACGACGAACGCCTGGCCAAGGCGCGCGGGGCCTACCAGAACTACCTGGAGACCCTGGCGCGCCACGCCGGCCTGCGCAACCCGTCGGACGTCGCGCAGCGCGTGCTCGCGCTGGAGCGCAACCTGGCGGAAGTCCAGTGGGACAAGGTGGACCTGCGCGAGCCCACCAAGGTCTACAACCCGATGACGCCGGAGGAGTTGGCCGCCAAGGCGCCCGGCTTCGACTGGAAGGCCTACTTCGCCGCCGCCTCGGTGCCCAATCTGGACAAGCTGGTCGTGCTGGAGCCCAGCTATTTCACAGCGGCAGCCAAGCTCCTGGGGGAAGCCTCGCTGGAAGACTGGAAGCTCTATCTGACCCTGCATGCGCTGGACGAGCATGCCGAAGTGCTGCCGCGGGCGTTCCGTGAAGCCCACTTCGCCTTCCATGGCCAGGCGCTCAGCGGCCTGAAGGTGGACCAGCCGCGCTGGCAAAAGGCCGTGGACCATGTCAACGGTGCGCTGGGCGAGGCCGTCGGCCAGGAATATGTGCAGCGCTACTTCCCGGCCGCGGACAAGGCCCGCATGCTGGCACTGGTGAACAACCTGCTGGCCGCCTACAAGACGTCCATCGACGGCCTGAGCTGGATGACGCCCGCCACCAAGGCGCAGGCGCAGGACAAGCTGTCCAAGTACATGATCAAGATTGCCTATCCGGACGCCTGGCGCGACTACGGCAAGCTGGAAGTGCGCGCGGGCGACGCCCTGGGCAATGCGCAGCGGGCCGCGGAGTTTGAATGGCAGCGCAAGGCCGCCATGGCCAGCAAGCCGGTGGACCGCCGCGACTGGTTGATGACGCCGCAGACGGTCAATGCCTACTACAACCCCACGATGAACGAGATCGTGTTCCCGGCAGCGATCCTCCAGCCCCCGTTCTACAACCCCAAGGCGGACGACGCGGTGAACTACGGCGCCATCGGCGCGGTAATCGGCCACGAGATCAGCCATGGCTTTGACGACCAGGGCAGCCAGTTCGATGGCAATGGCACGCTGCGCAACTGGTGGACGGACGAAGACCGCAAGGCCTTCGACGCCATCGGTGCCCGTCTGGTGGCCCAGTACGAAGGCTACTCGCCCATCCCCGGCAAGCATCTGAACGGCAAGCTCACGCTCGGCGAGAACATCGCCGACCTGTCTGGCCTGCAGATCGCCTACAAGGCCTACCTGCGGTCGCTGGACGGCAAGCCCGCCCCGGTGATCGACGGCTACACCGGCGAGCAGCGGTTCTTCATGGGCTGGGCGCAGGCCTGGCGGCAGAAGACGCGCGAGGAGCGCGAGCTGACCCTGCTGACGGTCGATCCGCACTCGCCGCCGGCCTTCCGCGCCAACGGTGCCGCGGTGAACCACGACGGCTTCCATGAAGCCTTCAAGACCAAGCCAGGCGACAAGATGTTCAAGGCGCCCGAAGAGCGCATCCGCATCTGGTGATGCAAAAGCCCCCGGGCCTGGAGAGGACCGGGGGCCTGTGAGCGAGCAGGCAGGTTCAGGGCTGGCGGTACTGCTCGATCAGCCCCTTGTACCAATGGGCACTGTCCTTGGCCAGGCGCTGCTGGCTGGCGTAGTCCACATGGAACAGCCCGAAGCGCTTTTCATAACCGGAGTTCCACTCGAAGTTGTCGAGCAGGCTCCAGTAGAAATAGCCCCGCACGTCCGCGCCCAGCGCCACGGCCTGCGCCAAGGCTGAGAGGTGGCTGCGCAGGTAGGCAATACGGGCCTGGTCCGGCACGCTGCCGTTGACCACCGCATCCGCATTGGCCATGCCGTTCTCGGTGATGTAGAGCGGCGGCGGCGTGTATTCGCGGGTGATGCGCAGCAGGTGCTGGGTCAGGGCCTGCGGATAGATCTCCCAGCCCATGTCGGTGAAGCCCAGCTCCCCAGGCGGCGCGAGCTTGGGCTGCTGCGTGCTGATGAAGCTGCGGGTGTAGAAGTTCACGCCCAGGAAATCCAGCGGCTGCTGGATGAGCGCAAGGTCTCCCGCCTGGATCTTCGGCGCGTCGGCCCCGAGGTACTCGATGACGTCGGCCGGGTACTGGCCGCGGAACACCGGGTCCATATACCAGCGCGTGCTCAAGCCGTCATCGATACGGGCCGCGCGACGGTCCGCCTCCAGCAGCGGTTCCGCCGGGAAGGACGGGGTGAAGTTCAGCACGATGCCCAGTTGCGCCTTGGACGCCACGGCCCGCATGGCCTGGATGGCGGCGCCGTGCGCCATCAGCAGATGGTGGGACACCTGCGCGGCCTCGGCCCGGCTGGTGTGGCCAGGGGCGAACTGCGCGGTCTCATAGCCCAGCGTGGCCGAGCACCAGGGCTCGTTAAGGGTCGAGATGCTGGTGAGCCGGTCGCCGAAGCGGCGAGCCACCTCGGCACCGTACTCCGCAAAGAGTGGCACCACATCGCGCGAGAGCCAGCCGCCGATGCCGTCTTCCAGGGCCTGCGGCAGGTCCCAGTGGTAGAGCGTGGCATGCGGACGGATGCCCGCTTCCAGCAGCTTGTCGATCAGCCGGTCGTAGAACGCGAACCCGGCTTCGTTCCAGGCGCCGCGGCCTTGCGGCTGCACGCGCGGCCAGGCGATGGAGAAGCGGTAGGCGTCCAGGCCCAGCCACTTCATCAGCGCCACGTCGTCGCCATAGCGGTGATAGTGGTCGCAGGCGACGTCGATGTTGGACGCATCCTTGATGCGGCCGGGCTGAGCGCAAAAGCGGTCCCAGATGGACTCGCCCTTGCCGTCCTCCCGGGACGCCCCCTCGATCTGCGCGGCGCTGGTGGCCGAGCCCCACTGGAAGCCGGCGGGCAGGGTGGCCATCAGGTCACGGATGAGGGCGGTGTCGGTGGCGGGCGTAGCGTCGGTCTGCTGCATGGTCTTTCTGTTCATGGCGGAATCAAAGGCAGGGAGCGGCACGGCCGGGCCTCACCCTCGGGTGAGGCCTGCCGCGCAGGGGTCAGGTTCCGGCCGGGCGCTCCCATCACCACCCGTCAGAAGTTGTAGCCCGCGTTCAGGCCGAAGGTACGGGGCGCGGCGTATTGCGCCACCCAGATGGAGTTCGGGTAGGTGCCCGCACTGCCCGCGCTGGTCTTGATCTTTTCGTCGCTGACGTTGCGGACGTAGAGATCGGCATACCAGTTGCGCTGCGAGCTGTAGCGCAGGCTGATGTCCGCCGTGGAGTAGGCCTTCTGGCGGTCGCCGTCACCCAGGTTGAACACCGACAGCCAGTTCGCCGTCTGGTAGTGATAGCTGATGCGCGGTGCCAGCGTGTCGCCGTTGGAGAGCGCGAAGCTGTGCTCATACATCAGCTGCAGCGCAAACTTCGGCGCGTGCGGCAGATCGTTGCCGGTCACATCCAGGCAGTTGCCGGTCTGCGTCGTGCAGGGAGGCAAGGCGTAGTCGTTGGACGACGCCTCCAGCTGGCCCAGCTTGGTCTTGGTGTAGCTGGCGCTGAGCTGCAGCTTGTCGTCCGGCGTGATCAGGACGGCGGTCTCCAGCTCCAGGCCGGACACCTTGGCGCCTTCGGCATTGCTGTAGGCGAACTGGCGGTTGCCGTTCACGATCACCGGCGCGCTGAACTGGAAGTCCTTGAACTTCATGTGATAGGCGCTGGCATTGAAGGTCATGCGCCCATCCCACAAGGTGGTCTTGTAGCCCAGCTCGTAGTTGGTGAGGGTTTCAGGGCCGTACTTCAAGCCGCCGTCGCCCGAGCCGCCCGACTTGTAGCCGGTGGAGACACTGCCGTAGACCATGGTGGTCTTGCTGATGTCGTAGGCGGCGCGGGCCAGCCAGGTGGTCTTGCTGCCGGTGTAGTGGGCGTCGTTGATGTTGCCGGCGGTGTAGCCGTTGGCCGGGATCGTCGGGTCCACCGAGGGGTTCAGCGGCACCTGCGGTGCATTGAGGTCGCCGGCCCAGAACCAGCCGCGGCCACCCTTGTTCTTGCGGTCGTCATGCGTGTAGCGCAGGCCGCCGGTCACATGGAAGGCATCGGTCAGGTTCCACGTCGCCTGGCCGAAGGCGGCCTTGGAGTCGACGGTTTCCTTGGGCTGGATGAACGAGCCCGCCCAGTTCACGGTGCCCTGCTGGGTGCCGTTCATGATGGGGATGTCGAAGCGGATGCCGTTGTCCTCGGCGGCGTAGTACAGGCCCAGCACCCAGTCGATCGTTTGACGCTCATTGCTTTGCAGCGTCACTTCATGGCTGTGGCTGGTGTACTTGCTCCAGACCGTGTTGTCCGCCTGCTGCGGGCCACCGGTGGTGAAGCTGGTCGGCACGTTGACACCAAAGTCCTGGTCGTACGTGCCCGAGCCCTTGAAGTGGGTGTAGCCCGCCACGTAGGCCAGCGCCATTCCGCCGAGGTCATATTCCAGGCGGCTGCGAATGGACGTGGAATCGCGCTTGAGCGACGGCGCGGTATCGATCAGGGCCGACCAGAACTTCTCGCCCGCACGGGGCGTCTGCATCAGGCTCATCGACGGCGTGCCGCGATCGGCGAACTGCTCCAGCGAGAGGTCCCAGCGCAGCTGGTCGCTGGGCTTCCACAGGAAGCTCAGGCGGGCGGCCGTCTGGTCCTGCGCGTTGTACTTCGGGCCGCCCTGCACGAACAGCGCGGTGTTGATGGGCTGGAAGCCGACATCACGTCCGCCGCCGGCCACGTAGTTGGCGTAGGCGGTCTGCTGGTCGGCCAGCGAGATGTTGGGCGCTTTCTGATAGGAGACGTAGCCGTCATGCTGCTCGTGGATGAAGGCCACCCGCGCGGCGGCCGTCTGGCCCAGCGGGATGTTCACGGCGCCCTTGACGCCCAGGCGGGCGTAATTGCCGGTGCCGCCTTCGACATAGCCGGAGGTGTCGCGCAGCACCGGCTTGGCCGTCTTCATGTTGATGGTGCCGACGGTGGAATTGCGGCCCCACAGCGTGCCTTGCGGACCGCGCAGCACTTCGATGCCGTCCAGGTCGAACAGCATGGTGGCGGCGCCTTCGGGCCGCGGTGCAAACACGCCGTCCACGAACAGGGCCACTTCGGGGTCCGCGTATTCGGTCTTTGCGCTGTCGTTGCCGATGCCGCGCAGCGTGATGCTCACGATGCCGTGGTCGCCCTGCCCCGTGCCTTGCATGCTGGGCACGAGGTTGAACACGTCCAGCATGCTCTTCACATGCGCATCCTCCAGCGTGGAGGCATTGATCGCGGTGACGGACACGGGGGTCTTTTGCAGCGAGGTGCTGCGCTTGGTGGCCGTCACCAGCACTTGAGGCAGGGCCTGCTTGCCATCGGCCTTGGTGTCCGCACGGCCATCGGTGCGGCTGTCCGCGCCCGCACCGGCGCCGCCCTGCGGCGCCGATTCCTGCTGGGGCGCTGCCTGTGGCGCGGGTGATTCGGGTGCCTGCTGCGCGTGGACCGCGCCGGCCATCAATGCCAGAACCGCCATCTGGACGGGAGTGGCCAGCCCGATGGCGGGCCGACGGGACGAAACTGAAGTCATGTTGTCTCCTGGGTGGCTTTCGGAAAGCTCTTCAAAGGGGTTGTTTTTTTGATTTGCCTGCATCCTAGGCAATGGCTGACAACGTTGTCAACGGGAAGATTGACACCGTTGTCATTTCCGGCACTATCATTTACCCGTAGTTCGGGCTGATGGGTCCGGGACCACGGAAGCCCGATGGACAGGGGCCTCCCGGCGATGAATGCCTCGGCAACACCAACGACAACACGGAGACAGGCAGGCATGAAAGCAATTGAAGACGTCCTGATCGTCGGCGGCGGCACGGCCGGCTGGCTGACGGCCGCATTCCTGGCGCAACACCTCGGCACCGCGCATGGCGGCGTGCGGATCACGCTGGTGGAATCGAGCGACATCGGCATCATCGGCGTGGGTGAAGGCACCTTCCCCTCGATTCGGGGGACGCTGTCGGCCATCGGCATTCCCGAGGCGCGGTTTCTGCAGGCCTGCTCGGCCACCTTCAAACAGGGGGTGCGCTTCAACGATTGGGTGAGGCCTCCGGCGGGCGGCGACGACAGCCACGCCAGCGCGGGACGCGGCGCGTCTGGCAGCAACCAAGGCGCAGCCGGCGCGGGCAGCGACCACTATTTCCATCCGTTCAGCCTGCCGAGCCAGCGCCCGGGTGCGCCGGAGCTGCTGCCTTATTGGCTGCTTGGGGATGCCGGCCAGGGGCGGGCTTTTGCTGAAGCAGTGACGCTGCAAAAGGCCGTGGTGGATGCGCGCCACGGACCCAAGCGGGCCACGGATGGCGATTACCTGGGTTCCCTGAACTATGCCTACCACTTCGATGCGGGCCGTTTCGCGGTGCTGCTGGCCGAGCAGGCCCAGTCGCTCGGCGTCAAACGTGTCATCGCCACCGTGGACCGGGTCGACCTGGACGAGCAGGGCGCGATTGCAGCCGTGCACACGAAGGAGGCCGGCGAGCTTCGCGCAGGGCTCTATATCGACTGCAGCGGGTTTCATGCCCGCTTGATCGGCCAGGCGCTGGGCTCGCCCTTCAAGCCGCTCGATGACGTCCTCTTCGTGGACCGCGCCCTGGCCATGCAGGTGCCCTACGACCGGCCCGATGCGCCGATTGCCTCATGCACCATGTCCAGCGCCCAGCGCAATGGCTGGATCTGGGACATCGGCCTGCAGGAACGGCGCGGCATCGGCCACGTCTACAGCAGCCGCCACACGGACGACGACGCGGCCGAACGCGAGTTGCGCCGCTACATCGGGCCTGCCGCGGATGCGTTGTCGCCGCGCAAGCTCTCGCTGAACGTCGGCTACCGGGAGACGCAGTGGGTCAAGAACTGCGTGGCGGTCGGCCTGTCCGGCGGCTTCCTGGAACCGCTTGAGTCTTCGGGGATCGGGCTGATTGAAACTGCCGCCTATCTCATTGCCCAGCTGTTCCCCTTTGACGGTGACACCGCGCCGGTGGCCCGCCACTTCAATCGATTCATGGCGGAGCGGTATGCCTGCATCGTGGACTTCATCAAGCTGCATTACGGCCTGACACAGCGCCGAGACACGGCGTTCTGGCGAGACAACGCTGATCCGGCCAGCTTTCCGGACAGCCTGCGGGACAAGCTGGCCATGTGGCGCCATCGGCCTCCGCAGCGCCTGGACTTCATCACCGACGTGGAGATGTACCTTCCCGCGAGCTGGCAGTACGTGCTTTATGGGATGGAATACGGCACGCGGCTGGAAGGGTCGCGCCCCGCTTTCCGTCGCTCCGAGGAGGCTAGGCAGGAGTTCCGCATGATCGCGCAGCTGGGTCAGCACGCCATCCGCGACCTCCCGCGCCACCGCGATCTGATCGATCAGATCCTCAGCCGCGCGGGGATGAAGATGGCGGCCTGAGTCAGCTGCTCTTGCGTGCCCGCGCGGGTTTGTGGGTGGAGGCGGCAGTCGAATCACGCACGATCAGCTCGTGCTTGAGCACCTTGTGGCGTACCGGGCCGGCCTCCGGATCCGCACTCTCCTCGCCCGTGCGCGGCGAAGACACCAGCAGATCCACCGCCGCGCGCGCCATTTCATCCATGGGCTGACGCACCGTGGTCAGGGGTGGCCACACCCTCGCTGCTGCCGGCGTATCGTCAAAGCCGGCAATGGAGAGGTCGCCGGGCACTTCAAGCCCCAGGCGCTGCGCCGCCACCAGCACGCCCAGCGCCATCTCGTCATTGCTGGCGAAAACGGCCGTGGGGCGTTGCCGGCGGCTCAGCAGTTGGTAGGCGGCTTCAACGCCGGAGGGGAAGGTGAAGTCGCCCTGCACCATCAAGTCCTTGTCCTGCGCAATGCCGTGGGCCTTGAGCGCTGCTGCGTAGCCTTGATAACGCCGGCGTGAGGCGACCTGGTCCTTGGCACCCTTGATGATGGCGATGCGCTGATGCCCGAGGCTGATCAAGAGGTTGGTGATTTCCTCGGCGGCATGCACGTCATCCATGCGCACGCTCGGATGGTCCGGGTTGTCGGCAGCGGGTGAAATCAGCACGCAGGGCGTGTGGCTGTCACGCAGTGCCTTGAGCACCTGCGGGTTGTCGCACAGCGGGGGCGTGAGGATCATGCCGTCCGGCCGAAGGGCAGAGACCATACGGTCGACCTGCACAGGCAGGTCGGGCGCGTCGTTATGCAGGGACTCCACCACCAGGTGGTAGCCCGCCTCGCGGCAGCGCAGCGTGGCGCCTTGCTGCACGCCGCCCACGAAGGCGGCGCTCGGGTCGTAATAAAGCAGGCCGATGAGGAAAGAGCGGCCACCGGCCAGGCTCCGAGCGGACTGCTTGGGCCGGTAGTTGAGCCGGGCCACCACCTTCTGCACCTGGTCCCGCGTTTCGGCATGTACCCCGGCCTCCTGGTTCACGACGCGGGAGACAGTCTTGATCGACACGCCGGCTTCGCGGGCGACGTCGATGATGGTGGCGGGCTTGGGCATAGGCGCGATTCTGTCGCAATGTCCCGCGCGCGTTGCGAAATGAAGGAGAGGACTCGGTCACACAAGCGCTACCCCGGTTTGGACCTCGCGGTCCAAACCATTCGAGTCCCCGCGTGATGCCCACTGGGCATCACTTCCTGGGCGCAGAAATGGGAAAAGCCAGCTTGCGCTGGCTTTTCAGATTTGGTGCCCAGGAGAGGACTCGAACCTCCACGGAGTTACCCGCTAGTACCTGAAACTAGTGCGTCTACCAATTCCGCCACCTGGGCTTTCAGGATTTATTCGCCAGCCGCCACTGCGTTCACTTGCGTGTTTGCTGCGTCGTTCAGCGAAGAATTGGACTGTAGCACAGTTTGGTTAGTTGGCAAGCGATTTATTGGCCCCACTCCGTCGTTCCCAATCGACGGTGCGGATCAAAGAGCATTTGTACGCGGCCCGCCCAGTCCAGCACTTCCGGCGCCACTTGCCGCCAATGCGCTCGGTATGCCTCCTGCAATTGCGGCCCCACGCCATGCTCGGCGCTGATGGAACCACCATGCGCCGCCACCAGCCGGTACAGCCCTTCACGCAGGGCCAGTTCTTGCTCAGCCGCCAAGGGGCCCGCCTCCGCCGGCCACACCATGTTGAAGTGCATGCCACCATCGCCCAGGTGACCGAAGTCAGCCAACCGCAGCTGGGGATGATTGAGCGCCAGCCATGCCAGCCCTTCCTGGCGAAACACCATGAAGGCGCGCCTCGGCAGGGAAAGGTCCAGGCCAATCACCTTGCCCTGCGCACGCAAGCCCTCGCTGATCCGGTGCCGCACACCCCAGATCGCCTCATCGGCATCCAGCACGGCATCGGCCACTCGGCCGCTCTCAAACTCGGCTTCGAGCCAGCCCTGCAACAACCCGCCCAGGTCGAGCTGCTCCCCTGGCAGGTCGCTGCTGAGTTCGATCAGCAGCGCATACTCGGGCAGCGCGCCACTGAACCAGCGCGACATGTCCTGCCCGTGCAGGCCAGCCTCCAGCGCAGCGCGGCTGATGCCCTCGAACGCTGACACCAGGCTCCCCCAACGCTGCATCACCGTCTGATAAAGCGGAAAGACCGGCCCCAGCCCGCTCGGAGCAACCAAGGCAACCGCGCGCTGGCGGGGCAGCGGGCTCAGCTTGAGCGTCGCCTCGGTGATCACGCCCAGGCTGCCCGACGCGCCAATGAACAATTGGCCCAAGGCCAGGGCCGAGTTGTCTTTTTGCAAGCCCTGCCCGCAGCGCAGGACCTGGCCGGCAGGCGACGCCAGCACCACCTCCAGGCCCAGCGTATTGGCGCGAACATCGCCATAACGCAGCATCCGCGTGCCCCCGGTGTTGTGAGCCAGCATGCCGCCAATGCTGGGGTCGGCGCTGAGATCAACGGGGAACCACAGGCCATGCTCGGCCAGGCGCTCATTGACCTCCGAGAGCCGATAACCCGCGGACAGGCGCAGCGTCCGGTCCAGCAAGTCCAGTTCAAAGACCTGCTTCAGCCGATCCGTGCTCAGCAGCACATCACGCTGCCCGTCCACGGGCGTGCCCGCACGCACCAGGCCCGTGTGCGCTCCCTGCGGCACGATGCGCGCATCGTGAGCCGCGGCCATCGCCATGAGTGCAGACACTTCAGCAACTGTTGAGGGACGCACCAACCCGGCTGCCTGGCCTGCGCCGTACCGCGCCGGCTGAAGGAAGCGCGGCTCCACGGCGGCGCCGTCCTGCACATGCGCATCACCGCAGAGCGCTCGGGCCTCCGCGATCAAACCCGTCAACATGCGGGCGCCTCGTCCGTCCTGTTGCCAGTACTGTTGTCGGTGCCCTTGTCACTCGCGGTTTGGGCGCTCGCCGTCATCTTGAAGATGCCCGTCGCATTGCCGGCGTCGAAGGCCAGGTCCAGGCTCGACGTCCCAGGCAAGTGATCGCGCTGGATGAATTCATGGAAACTGCCCGGCACCTCCAGCATCACGCGCTGACCACGGTCATGGAACTCGCGCATCACGCGCGCAGCACGGAAGGCGGTCTGACGCACGCGCCCGGTGGCCGACGTTTCCACCTCATCCTTCACCGGCCGCCCAAGCGCGCGCTGCCCCTGCGCCACCGCAGCCACATCCGCCACACGGTCCGTGGCGTGATTGAAGGCGTTGCCTTCGGTGGAAATCCAGGCCATCTCGGCGGACTCGCTCAGCAACTGCTGATAGTCGTCCGCCTCGAACAAACCATGGTGGCGCGCAAAACACGCAATGAGGTGAGGCAGCAGCACCTCTGCCGAGGGCCGCGGCAGTTGCCGGTCACGCGCCAGTTGCTCCAGCAGGGCCAGATCGGCCGGCGACAGCGGGTCCCTGGAGGTGGCCAGAACACGGGTGACCGTGGCCTGGAACGCTGCAGAGAATCGCTCTGGATGCAACTCGGACACGAAGTACTGAGCGATCTCCTCCGGCAGATCGGCATGGCGCCAGGCCCGACCCGTCATCTTCAGTCGCGTCAGCGGATAGGTGGCGGCCAGCTCAAAGCCCAGCGGCCGCAGCACCCGCGTGATGGACGCCTCGCCCGGTGGCAAAGCGCCGCTGGGCCAGGCCACCGTCCGCAGGGCCCCGTGGTCAAACACGAGGCGCTGCCCGGCGCGCTGCAGGTCCGCCACATAAGCCGAAGCCATGGGCACGCGGCGCGTGACGTCCAGGAACAGCGCCATGTTCAGCGCCTGCGCCAGTTCGGCGCGGCTGACGTGCTCGCCCACTGGCCGCAGCAGTGCGCCGGCCACCTGGAGCTGTGCGAACGCCTGCCCCGCCGAGACTTCGCCCAGCGCCACGCTCAGCAGCCTGAAGACGCCCGTCTGCTGGACGGACAAGGGCTGTCCGTCCCCTCGCGCCGTTGCCGACGCACCGCTGGTCTCAGACATCGAACTTCACACCCTGCGCCAGCGGCAGCTCGCGCGAATAGTTGACGGTATTGGTGGTGCGGCGCATGTAGGCCTTCCAGGCATCGGAGCCGGACTCTCGCCCACCGCCCGTTTCCTTCTCACCGCCGAACGCGCCACCGATCTCGGCGCCGGAGGTGCCGATGTTGACGTTGGCAATGCCGCAGTCCGATCCGGTGGCGCTGACGAAGGTCTCCGCCTCACGGATGTCATTGGTGAAGATGGCGGACGACAGGCCTTGGGGCACGTCGTTCTGCAAGGCGATGGCCTCTTCCAGCGTCTTGTACTTCAAGGTGTAGAGGATGGGCGCGAAGGTTTCCTGGCGCACTACAGCGGTCTGGGCAGGCATGCGCACCAGCGCCGGCTCGGCATACCAGGCCTCGGGATATTGAGTCGCCAGCGCACGTCCGCCGCCACTCACCTCGCCGCCCTGCTCACGCGCCGCCGCCAAGGCGGCCTGCATCGCATCGAAGGCGGTCTTGTCGATGAGCGGTCCGATCAGGTGGCCAGGCTCGATCGGGCTGCCGATCTTGAGCTGCGCACGGGCGCGGTCCAGCCGGTTGACCAGTTCGTCATGGATGGATTCATGAGCGATGACGCGCCGCGTGGTCGTGCAGCGCTGGCCGGCCGTGCCGTAGGCGCCAAACAGGATGCCGCGCACAGCCAGGTCCAGGTCGGCGCTCGGGGTGACGATGATGGCGTTGTTGCCGCCCAGCTCCAGCAGGCAACGCCCGAAGCGCGCTGCCACGCGCGGGCCAACGGCGCGCCCCATGCGAGTGGAGCCGGTGGCCGAGACCAGCGCCACGCGCGTGTCATCCACCAGAGCCTCGCCCACGTCCGCGCCGCCCACCACCACCTGCGACAGATGAGCAGGTGCATGCGCATAACGGGCCACGGCCTTGTCGAACAGTGCCTGCGTGGCCAGCGCGGTCAGCGGGGTCTTCTCGCTGGGCTTCCAGACGCAGGTGTCGCCGCACACCAGCGCCAGCGCTGCATTCCAGGCCCAGACCGCCACCGGGAAGTTAAACGCCGAGATGATGCCCACCACGCCCAGCGGCAGGTACTGCTCCATCATGCGGTGCCCGGGGCGCTCGCTGGCGATGGTCAGGCCATGCAACTGGCGGGACAGGCCAACCGCGAAGTCGCAGATGTCGATCATCTCCTGCACCTCGCCCTCGCCTTCGCTGGTCACCTTGCCGGCTTCCAGCGACACGAGGCGGGCGAGGTCTGCCTTGTGCGCCCGCAGTTCTTCACCGAACAGGCGCACCAGTTCCCCGCGCTTGGGGGCCGGCACCTGGCGCCAGGCCAGGAAAGCCGCCTGGGCGCGTGTGATGGTTTCGTCCATGTCGCCGGCGGCCAGCTCCGGCACGGCGCCGATCACTGCGCCGTCAATCGGGCTGCGGACAGTCAGGGAGCCACCGGTGAAGGCGGCGCTTGGCACGCCCAGGGCGGCCAGCAGGTCAGTGCTTGTCGTGCTCATGCGTCCATTCTCCTTCAGCCGATGGACTCCACCTGGCGGGACTGCTGGTACGCCTGGCCGAACCGGTTGGCCAGGAAGTCCGGCAAGGCCACTTCCTCCTGGCGGATGAAGCCACGCTGCGGCAGGCGGCCTTCGCGGAAGAGGTCCACGGCCGCGCAGATGCCCGCAGCGGTCGTGATCTGGATGGCCGACAAGGGCTGATCGCCGTCGCGCTGCGCAAAGATCTTGCGGGCGAAGACTTCCTGCATCAGGGTGCCGTCTTTCATGCCGGAGACGGTGACGAAGACCAGCACCACGTCCTGCATGGTGGCGGGCATGCTGCGCCGCATGATGTCCTTGAGCGTTTGCTGGTCGTTCTTCAGTTGCAGGTCGTCCAGCAGCAGCATCATGAGGTCGCGGTGACCCGGATAGCGCACCGTCTTGTAGTCCAGGTTGCGCACCTGGCCGGACCAGGTTTCGCACAGCGTGCCCAGGCCGCCGGACGTGTTGAAGGCTTCGTACTCCACGCCATCCAGCGAGAAATGCTCCAGCCCCTCCAGCGGCAGGGCCGAGATGGGCTGGCCGTCATGGATGGCTTCGCAGGGGTGGCAATACTCGTTGATCAGCCCGTCCACGCTCCAGGTCAGGTTGTACTTGAGCGCGTTGGTCGGGAAGGCTGGCAGCGCCCCAACTCGCATCTTGACGTCATGCAGGACATCAAAGCGTTTGGCCAGATGGTGGGCCACGATGCCGATGAAGCCGGGCGCCAGTCCGCATTGCGGCATGAACGCCGTCTTGGCCCCGTCGGCAATACGCTTGATTTCCTTGGTGGCGGCGACGTCCTCGGTGAGGTCGAAGTAATGGCAGCCGGCCTCCAGCGCCATGTGGGCGGCGGGAATGGCCAGGTGGTAGGGCAGCGCGTTCACCACGGTGTCCTGGCCGCGCAGGGCTGCCGCCAGGGCGGGCTGATGTTCCGTGTCGACCTGCTTCGTGGCAATGCCTTCTTTCGCCAGCAGGGCCAGCGCCTGGTCATGGCGGTCCATCACGGTGACCTGGTAGTTGCCGCTGCCGTGCAGAAGACGTGCGATGGTCTGGCCGATGTGTCCGGCGCCGAGCAATGCCACTTTCATGAGTCCACTCCTTGTTCCTGGTTTGACGGTGCGAGCGACCCGGGGGATCGCCTGTCTCCGCTGGCAGTCTCTCCAGAGTCAATGACGAAAGAAAGCGCCACATCGTCGAAAAAGCCTGCTAGCCTGACGATTCGTCAAGACCACACGCCACTCCGTCGAAACCAAGGGTTTGTCATGAGTTCCCGCAAAGCACCCGTGGGCGCTGCGCCCGAGGCCCCTTCTGCGCTGGAGGCCTCCCCTCCTTCGCTGCGTGACCGGCTGGACCGCGACCTCATCACGCTGCTGCAGGCCAACGCCCGCGAATCAACGGCCAACCTGGCACGCAAATTGGGCATCGCCCGCACCACGGTGGCGGCGCGGCTGGCTCGGCTTGAGGCGGACGGCTTGATCGCTGGCTACACGGTGCGACTCGGCGGTGAGGCGTTCGAGCGCGGGGTGCAGGCCTTCGTCGGCATCACGGTCGAGCCACGAGCCGGCCGGGAGGTGGTGAAGCGCCTGTCACGTCTGCCGGAACTGCGGCAATTGGCGTCGGTCAGTGGCGCGTTTGACTATCTGGCGACGCTTCGCGCGGACAGCACCGCACGCCTGGACGAACTGCTCGACGAGATCGGCGAGATCGATGGGGTGATCAAGACCAACACGTCGGTGCTGCTGGCCTTGCGGGTGGATAGAAGCGCCTGAGCAAGCGCCGCGCTGTAAGGACTGTTGTCGCCGCTGTGAGCGTGCGTAACGCACGGCAAGCAGTGGTGCAGTCGGTCAACGCAACTTGCTGGCACGGCGTTTGCACGTTAAGTTGGCCAGCTCAAGGAGCGCACCATGTTGAATATCGCTGCTACCGCCAAGCGCGGACATCCCCTTGTGATCGGACTCAAGGCACTCGGCCTGCTCGCCGTGGTCTGGGGCGCGGTCTACCCTGCCCTGCTTTGGGGGCTGGGTACCGTTTTGCCCTGATCAAGGCGGCTTGCACGCCACCACCCACCAGGGCACACCCATGAAAGCCCCGCTGCACCTCCACGGCCCCGTGGCCGAGACACCATCCGCCCGACGGCGGGCCGCCGCCCGTCGCCTGTTGCGACGACGGCTGCTGCGCGCAGCCAGCATCCTGCTGGCGGTGGCGCTGGTCTGGGCGGCCATGGCGTTGCTGGATGCAGCCGAGGGAGATCTGCGCCAGGTACGGGCGCCCGATGTCGGCGCTGACGCCCTCGCGTTGGCTTGAGCACGCTGCACGGCAGTAGTTGCCGCCGCGGGGTGGGCCGGTCTCGGGCCGTGCGCCGAGTGGCGAATGCTGCCCAGGTTCCGGCTGTCTGAACCGGGCAGGCCCATGGTCTTGGCGGGCGGCTGCTTGCCACGGCCCGCCGCCCTTCCTTCCTACACCGCCCGCCGGCGCTGCCACACCAGCAGCGCGAAGCACACCGCCGCCACGGCCAGGCCGCCGACGAATTGCGGGCTCAGCGTGGACTGCAAGGCCATGCCCAGGTCCCTGGGCGCCCAGTCGGGGAAGCGGTAGAGCGCGTCGTACAGGTCGTCCATGGGGGCGGCGCTGGTGCCGGGCGGAAAGGAAGCCAAGCCCGGCGCGCCACTGATGAGCGAGCGCCTCGCCCCATCCACCTGACGGATCAGCACTTCCATCGGCAGGCGTCCGTCATAGAGCTTGATCAGCCCGCCCACGCCGAACATCAGCAGCGGCGCACCCCAGCGCTTGAGCCAGGCGCTGGCGGCCATGAGGGCCAGCAGGAAGGGCGACAGCCACAGCATGGCCAGCACCAGCCCCGCCATGAGCCGCACCAGCAGCCAGATCGCCGCGTGGCCGACGCCGGCCCATTGCATCTGCCGCAGGCCATCCAGGCCGAGCTCCTTGATCGTCATGGCCACGCCGACCACGCTGCCGCCCGCCATGGCGATCGCCAGGGCGGACAGGGGCAGCAGCACGGCATGGGCCAGCAGCGGTGCGGCCAGGCTTTGCGTATCGCTGCCCGGCAGGGATTTCCAGAACTCGATCGAACGGTCCTGCTGGTCGCGTCGTGGCAGGCCCATCAGCTGGTAGACCGTCGCCGCCAGTACGAGCGCCATCACCAGGCCCATGGTCAGCCCGGCACTGATGAGCGCAATGGGTTCTGGCGCCAGGGTCTGTATTCCTTCCACCTGGCTGAACGGCACCAGGGCCAGCAGAACGACCACCGGGATCAGGATGATGGCCAACCAGCCCCAGCGGTATTGGAACCACTCACGCAGCAGGAGGGTATTGAAGGTTTTCATGTGGTTCTCCGCGCGGTCAGGCTTCGCGCGCCTGGATTTCGGGCTTGCGGGTCAGGGCCATGAACAGGTCCACGAGGTTGGGCCTCAAAGGCTGGCCAAGCTGGCTGATCGCCTCTGGCGGCGGCCCGTCGAACAGGGCGGCCGGCCGGCCCTGCACGCGATAGCGCAGCAGCGGATGGCTGGCGGCCACGGCGGCGGCGGCTTCCGGATCGTGGGACAGCGCGACGAAACGGGTATCGATGTCTGCCAGGCTGATGTTGAGCACCAGACGGCCTTCGTCCAGCATCATCACGTCGGAGAGCAGGGTTTCCACCTCCTCCACCTGGTGGGTGGAGATGATCACGCTGCGCTCGCCGTCGCACCATTCGTCGATCAGCATCTCGTAGAAGCTCTTGCGGGACATGACGTCCAGCCCCAGCGTGGGTTCATCCAGCACCATGAGCCGGGCGTCGATAGCCGCCACCAGCGCCAGATGAAGCTGGGTCACCATGCCTTTGGACAGCTGCTTGACCCTGTCGCGCTCGCCGACGGAGGTGCGCCGCAGGAGAGCGCGGGCCCGATCGGCGGAGAACTTGGGCTGAAGGCCGGCCATGAGCGTGATCAGGTCGCCCACGCGGGCCCATCGGGGCAGCACCGCGACGTCCGGGATGTAGCACAGCGAATCCAGCAACTGGCCGCGGTGCACGTACGGGTCAACACCCAGCACCTTCAGCTCGCCCCGGAAGGGCTTGATGCCCACGAGTGCCTTCATCAGCGAGGTCTTGCCAGCGCCGTTATGCCCCAGCAGCCCGACCACCCGCCCCGGCGGGATGCTGAAGCTGACATCCTGCAGGGCGACCTTGCGGCCGTAATGGAGGCTGAGGTGGTTCGCCTCGATCAGGTGGGTCATGGAAGCTCCCTATCGCTGGTGATTTTGTTGTGCACGGCGCTGCGGCTCTCCGGGGCAGGCGGACCGTCCTTGGGCAACCGTGGCAGGGCGCTCATGCGTCCTCCCAGGAAAGGTCTTGCGGCCTCAGGCCCAGGCGCCGGAGTTTCTCGCGAAGCCGGGGCCATTCCTGCTGGAGGAATTGCTGACGTTCGGCCGCGAGCAACCGGCTGCGGGCGCCACTGCGCACATACATGCCCATGCCACGCCGGCTTTCGATCAGGCCTTCGTCCACCAGGGACTGCAGGGCCCGGCTGACGGTGAGCGGGTTGATTACGTAGCGGCTGGCCAGGGCCCGGACCGAGGGCATGGCATCGCCTTCATGAGGGTCGCCGTCCAGCAACTGCGCGGCCAACTGGTCCGCAAGCTGCTGGTAGATCGGCGCATGGTCGTTCCAGCTTGGCATCGGTTGGGGCGCCGGGGCGCCGGTGTGTTAGTGAGATAGCACACCATAACGATACCGGTAGGGGCGCCGCCAAGGGAGGGCGACGAAGTGCAGGAAAGGGGGGATGAGATGCAAGTGATGGGGTGGCGGCGTTGGATCTTGGTTTGCGCTGAGTCCTGAACTATTTGCGCTGGGATCTGAACTCGGCCTGCCGCTCCGCGGCTCCGAACGCCCGTCGAGCGTGATAGCAGTTAGCCTTATGCCCCTCTGGCTATGCACCGAGGAGCGCAACGCGAGCAGGTTGTGATGGGAGAGATGGACGGGTTCAGGCTGTTGGACCTGGTGAACGCTGCACTCCGACTCATAAAGCCATCGGTGCCGCAGCAAGAGGTCCTGTTCGCAAGCCACATGCAGCCTGAAGTAGACGGCTGCTCTGCAGCGATTGCCGTCAAACGATCCTTCGAAGTCGACGTCTGAATGCTGTCGTTCAACGTTGAAATTCAGCCGGCGCCGAAGGCGGCCAGCTGGAATGCCGGGTTAGACGGACGTTGCTAACCACGCCACCACCGTCGGTCAGCAGGGATGGCCTCTCTAGCCACCGGATCGCTTGGGCCATTGCGTCGGATCTCCCACGCTTCTTCAATCGTGAGTTTGCGAACGCCACAATGACGAAGGCTGCAGGATCGCGGGTACGAGCCGTCAACCAACGATACCCCTTGGATGTCGTCCTCTTCATAGCTCACCGAAACACACAAGACAGGGTGATACGCGCAGTCTTCGTAGACTTCGCCGACCGAGAGGTCGAGGCGCTCCCGGGCCTCGCGCATTTCTCTATCGAATTCTTCCTGAAACGGGACCTGTTCCATGCCTAACGTTCGCGCTCAGCGTAACCGTCCGCTGCAGTAAAAAGGTTGGGCCGCACCGGACTCACACAAATGGCCAGTTGCCGATGTAGATGTAGTACGCATGTATCTTTCCTGTCTTGGAATCTTTGAACTGGTAAAGGTCGCAGTGATGGAAGTCGCCAGGCTGGATCATGCCGCAATCCCCCACTTGTGTGCGCATCTGAATCACGTGAGTCTCGGGCACGTTTCTTCGGAGCCAGACTCTTTGCAAATCTGTTCGATTCTCCAAGTCCGATTTCAATAGTCTTCTTCCGACTGCGGAAATCACGATGGGATCGCCTGAGGTAGCAGCCGCCTCCGAAAATTGGTACTTCAGTTCCGGGGCCTCGTGGGGATTCACCACGAACGATGCAAATTTCTGCTTTCCGTCCGCCCCTTGCGCCCCAACGGTGGACGCCAAGAGAACTAGGGCGAGTGCTCTATGCATGCTGTGCTGCCAACGTTTGACATAACAGGCCAGGCCCGGCTTGTCGGGACTGGTCCTCTCGATGGAAGGGTTAGGCGCCACTGCGGGCGGTGCAGCATTGATTGCGGTTTCCATGACTAGCCTGCTTTGCATTGCTTCCATTGGGGCGGTGGACAAGCAGAGCACATCTTTGGATCGGCGGGTTCTCTGCTCCGCGGCACATCGCACGCGCCGCCGCACCGCATCACAATTTCTCCTGTTGACGCCTCAAAGTAAGCAAGGGGCCCATCGACTTCAGGTTTGCAACTCACCTCAATCAGTGCGCCACACGTTTGAACTTTGTCGCAACCATGCGTTCGATAGAAAGTTTGAACAGCGGGAGGCAATTTGTGGACGCTCGTAGAGGTTGCAGCAGCTGGGCTCTGCGCTTCCCTGCTGCAAGCTATGAGTAGAACTAGCACCATGCAAGTGACGATCGTTGGCTTCACTGAGGACTCCTCTGGCACCTAACGTGTTGTCCGCAGCCCGACGCGGCCTATCACGGAGACCCGCGCAGTATCAGGTCGCCCTGCACGCGATCCAAGTGCTTGTCCGGCCTCGCCTTTTATTCCCTTTGACTGCCTATTCATACAGCTATAAATTTCCCATCAAAAGCCGCGTCCGTTACCAACTTGCTTGGCCGGTTTGCGGTACCGCCAAGCAGAGGCGGCCATGTTGACTTCCGTCGCGCGTCCAGTCATTCCCGGCGAACCTTTGCGCCCGAGCACGCCTGTCAATTTACCGCCGTTGCGCGCCGTTAGACTGCTCGACCAATTGCGTGAGCCCGTCCGGATGTTGCACTACAGCAGGCGTACCGAGCAGGCGTATTTGTACTGGTCGCGCGCCTTCATCCGGCTATCCAATTTCGAGTCGCTACGTGACCGCCAGCAGCGATTCATGGTGTCCAATACTCGATGCGATCACTGCCAAGCTGCAGACCTCAGAATTGGGGGGTGTCGACCTAGTGCATCATCAGGTTTGTTGAACGCCCGCGCCAAAGTCTTACGAGCGATTCGCCGATAGGAAGCGCGGTGTCGGGGCTTGCCGGTATGTGGCTGATGCTCTCACCTCAAGGCAAAGCTGCGATCAGCCGGAACGGTGCCGGTTGCTGAGCCCCCCTCAGTCGCGATAGACGCCGAGCAATCGAGCGAGGCGCGCCGCCGCAGCAGCTAAGCTTTCTGCATGGCGAGCAGGTAGTTGACGCCCATCCAGCTGCTCAATCCGAAGGTCTTGCTGATGGGGTTGTAGCGCAGCCCCCTTTCGTCGCGAAGCGTCAGCCCAGCGGCTCTCGCCATGGCCTTCAACTCCGCTGGCTTGATGAACTTCGCGTAGTCGTGCGTGCCCTGTGGAAGCACCTTCAACACGCGTTCTGCGCCGAACACAGCAACGAGCCAGCTCAGCGGTGAGCGGTTGATCGTAGAGAAGAAGGCCCAGCCACCTGGTTTGAGCAGCGTCGAGCAGGCGGCCACAACCTGCTCCGGATCCGGCACATGCTCGAGCATTTCCATGCAGGTCACCACGTCGAAAGAGCCGGGCGTCTTGCGGGCCAGCTCCTCGGCCGCGATGTGCCGGTACGTCACCGAAGCATTGCTCTTGGCCGCATGCAGCGCGGCGACCTTCAAGCCCTTGTCCGCCAGATCGATGCCCAGCACCTCAGCGCCGCGATGTGCCATCGACTCGGCCAGGATGCCTCCGCCGCAGCCAACGTCCAGCGTCCGCTTTCCTGCCAGGGACGCCAAGCTGTCGATCCATTCGAGCCGGCGCGGATTGATAGCGTGTAGCGGCCAGAACTCGGACGCCGGATCCCACCAGCGTGATGCAAGCGCCTGGAACTTAGCGAGTTCGGCGGCGTCGAAATTGGTGTGCGTCATCATCTTTCCTTCCTTGTCTGAGCGGGTCACCAGTGACCCTGGCGGCGGTTCCAGCGATAGAGCTGGCGGGCGAACGCGGTGTAGGCCCGAGAAGTCAATGTGCGAAGGCCGGGCCAGCTCAGCGGCTTGAGCAACCAGCTCCAGCGGGACTGCAGCGACCAAGTCGTCAAGAGCGCTGGCGCGCCGATCTGCAGCTGCCCGCTCGGATCGACGAGATGAAGCTGCTCCCGCACGTCTTCCAGGTCGAGACCCAGCGGGGTAAGGCGCTCCGGGTTGAGGTGTACATCCACCCACTCCACGTCCTGATCAGAGATACGACCGCGCATCGCACAAACGCCCGCGTCGCACACCGGGCAGGCGCTGTTGTAGTAGACGACGTGCGGCTTGGTCGCTGGTGAGCCGGGTGGCGCGGGGAGTGCTGGCGATCGGTTGGACATCTGTGCTCCCAAGAATCTGGCAGCCACTATGCATTCTATTTAGCTAATTGGCTAACTGCCCAATTAGCTAAATGGGCGTCAATTTGATAGCATCCAGCCATGGACAAGATCTTTGAAGCGCTCGCCTCGACACCTCGGCGAAAGATCCTCGCTTACCTCGCCGAGACAGAGCTGTCGGCGGGCGACATCGCGAGCCGCTTCGACATGACGAAGCCGTCCTTGTCCAAGCACCTCAAGATCCTGGAAGCTGCCGGCTTGGTCAAGGCAGACAAGCGCGGGAGCTTCGTCTTCTACAGCCTGCAGAAGGACAGTCTGGCCAACACCCTCACCAGCTTCGTCCAGCAGGTTTGTCCGGTGTCCACGAAGCTTCGCAAGGAAAGCAAGGCAATTGCTGCCGCGAAGACCCGTAGCGGAAATAAGTGAGCCGATCGGCCTGACGGCGTATGGAGCAGCGCATGGATGGAGCCCAAAAGGCTGGCAATGGCGATGACCGACGAACAGTGGCGTAACTTTTTTGAGGCTTGCGCGAATGTCCTTGGCTCTGATGGGCACTGGGATCCCGCCAGGAGCGCAACCTGGTGCGCGTGGACTTGTTTCGACCGATTGAGCAGCGATTTGCACTATTGGAGCCGCGGGCTTCCTGCGCTGCAGGACATAGCCGAATCCCACATCAAGGACGGAGGAGTGTGGGGCCAGCCCTTTAGTTACAACCAGATTGCCCACATCGTCATCCCTCGAACTTTCGACTGGGAGGCAGGCGACTTCGCGCTGGGCACCCATACGCATGGAACGAAGCGCCAGGACGTGGACGAGCTATCGCAGGTCTTATCGGCAGCCGGGGTCTCTCATAGACTGACCAACCTTGTCCTCGAGATCAAGCTCTACTGATCATCCTCATGCAGCCAGCCAGGGTGCGATGGAGGACCGCTATTTGTTCAAACTCACCTCATCAGAATGGCACACGCGGCCCGGGCCGCTTGGATGCGTCTTTGGTGTTGTCATGGGAGCTGTTAGTTGGGAGTTCGATCCTTCCGCTGGCCGTCTTGCCCGTCGTTGCTCGTCGGCGGCGTGCGCCAAGCCGGCTGGACGAGTGCCGGGATGAATAATCCCGCAGCGGGCGGCCCGGTACGGGAGGCGGCGCAACGCTGCTTCCACCCACGCTTCGCACTCAACGGGCGCTGCGCACCATGACTACAGACACCGAAGCAATCGCCGCCATCGACTCCGCCTTTGGCTCGATCAACCGCCCTGAGCACTTCACGAACTACAGCCACTGTGAAGAGTGCTTGGAACACGATCAAACACTGCTTTCCAGAAGCCGCGACGACCTGACGCTTGAACAACTTGGCATGCCTGGGTGGGATCCGGTCAGCTTTTGCACCCCTGCTGCGAAAGCCTACCTTCTCCCCCGATTGGTCCGCCTTGCGCTCATGACGCCTGAAGAGCAATACGGCTGGTATGTGCCCCAGCTTCTGAACCATCTGTACGCCGGGTACGACTCCAACCAGCTGTGGAAGCTCTGTAGCCCTGCCCAGCGGACAGCAGTTGCCTCTCTCTTGCTTCACATGGTGAATACCCGGGCAGCACTCATGGACGCCTACTGTTGCGCCGACGAGTTGCTCCGTTGCCATGAGCTTTGGGCTGGATGCGTAATCCCGTAGTCATAGATCATTCCGAAATATAAATTGCGCTAAAAGGGTTCTCGGCGCACAATACGAAGGGCTGCCCGCCAACTGCGCCTGCAAAAGGCGCCCTTGGCAGCAGTTCTACCCCGCGACGCCTGTCGCGCTTTCGGCTTGCCGAGCATCAGCCGACCGAGCCCACCTGCTCACGCGGAGCCTCCCGGATTCCGCATTCCTGACTGCCCTCAATCACACACGTCGCCATCCCCATCGGCCCCTACGTCGTCTTGCCATCGACACATCCGACCCACTGCGGGCGGTTTCGAGCTTCGTTTGCCCTGCAACGTGCTCGTGGAGAGGGGGCCTACAGACGTGTTTTCCGCTTCGACACCACCTTCGCGACGCGCGACGCCGCGAAGCTGTATGCCGTGACGCAAGGCTGGCTGCAGACCTGTCTGCCTGACCCGTTTGCCCGCTGACCTTCCCTCTCAGCCGCTGCCTTCACGGTCGCAGCTGACTCCATCGCGCTTCCTGCGCCAACCTATGTGAAAGGCTCATCCATGAGCAACAAGATTTATGTGGGCAACCTGCCCTACTCCGTGACCGACGCCAGCCTCAAGAGCAACTTCTCCGAATACGGAGACGTCAAGTCCGCCAAGGTCATGACGGACCGCGATTCCGGCCAGTCCAAGGGCTTCGGCTTTGTCGAGATGGCCACCGCCGATGCTGCTCAAGCGGCAATCACTGCCCTGCATGGCATGTCGGTCGATGGCCGCTCCATCGTGGTGAGCCTGGCTCGTCCGCGTGAGGACCGCGGCGCGAGCAACACCTACAGCCCTGCAGGCTACCGGGCCAATAATCGGACAGATGTTGGCTATGGCAACGGTGGCTTTGGTGGCGGCCGCTACTAAAACGCGCCTGCGCATCACTGCGTCCTGTCGACCGGCCCACCGAGGCCGGTTTTTTTTCGCCCACTGTTCAGACACATGAATCAAGGCCGGGGCACGTCAGCAGCTGTCGGCGAGGGACACCAAGATGTCCGCATACCAAGCCCGATGCAGGCCAAGGCTGGCCCCATCCGGGCTCGCTGCTGCTTCATGACCGTGTATGCCAATCAGCTGCCACCCCTCCAGCCTGTTGCCTGTACGGTCGATGGTCCGCCGACGAACAACCGCCGCTCCACAGCTTTCAAGAAGTGAGCGCGTATCCGTGAGAAAGCTGGCTGTGCCTTCGAAGTGCAAGCCAAATGACGAAGCGATGGCACCGCTGCGCACAAGCGGGAGAGCATGAGCAAGGTCGGAATCACACAGCGCAAAGCTGACAGTCGACACCGGGTCCCCCACGCCAATCGCTTCTCCCACGGATTCGAGGTGCGACTCCTCGAAAGCCAGCAGCAATGCGGAATCGGGTAGCTCAGCCGGGTCGAGGGCCATGATGGCCACATCCCCGTCAGCGGCTGCGCTGCAGCGTCGGCGGCTTCCAGAAGTGAACATTGGCAAGCTCAGCGTGTGCCAGGTGGCGCCCTTCGGGTCGGCGGGCAGTTGAATGTCGATGCGGTCCGGCGGCGGTGCTCCTGGATGCCCAAGGAGCGCGTGCCGCGTGCTGACCAAGAACAGCTGGCCCCCGCGTCGGAAGAAGAAGCCCGCGTGCCGACACAGCCCAGTCGTGCCCGCGAACGCGCTCACTCGTGTCGTGGTCAGCAGCAACGGGTCCAAACCCGGTGGCTCGCTCACACGGGCGGCCATCAGCTGGCTGCGACGCAGCAGTGCGCTATTGCGCGCGACTTCGCGCTCGAAGGCTGCGATCACCACATCGGACATCTCCGAGTTCAGCATCAGTGTTCGAGCGACTTCGGCATGCGCATCAAACGAGGCGGTCAGCCGGCTCAAGCCGGCCGCTGAAAGCGTATCGATGACGGCCGGCAGCAGCGCGTCGAGGGCCACCAGCCCGCCTTTAAGCTCACAGATGCGCTCCGTTGCGTCTTGCAGGTTTCTCATCGCGGGCCTCCGTAGCTGCGAAAAAAAAGCGCGGCCGGGCCGCGCTTTGGTGGAGCGTCGAGACGGCTCGACGCTCAGTGAGGGCGTGGAGCTCAGCCCATCGTGCGGATGTTCGAAGCCTGCGGGCCCTTCTGGCCCTGGGTCACTTCGAACTGAACGCGCTGGTTCTCGCTGAGCGTCTTGAAGCCACCGCCCTGAATTTCCTTGAAGTGGGCGAAGAGGTCTTTGCCGCCGTCATCGGGCGAAATGAAGCCAAAGCCCTTGCCTTCGTTGAACCACTTGACCGTACCGGTTTGAGTCGACATGTCGATTTCCTTTGAAAAGAGCTAGGCGCGACATTGCCCTAGCGAAGAGACGCCAAGAAAATCTTCAAAGGGGGATTTCGACTTGAGCGGCGGCAGAACGCCGGCGCGAGTGGAGAGACCTACGAGCGGATGGTCTTGTGCATATCAGCGAATCCATAGTAGTCGCAATCGAGCGTGGCCCGCATGTTTATTTTTGCGCCCCTTTTCGGACATCGATGTCGGTCGCAGCGACTTACGCCTCGCCGCAACAGGGTGACAAGCCCCACGCCAAACACCGATAACATCATCGCGGGGCCCGCCGCCGAAGTGGCTGCGCATCGCATACGGGGCGACCTCAGGCCAAGCCAATCCGCCCCGGCTCCGGGCACTGCGCAGAAACTTTGTTTTAGCCCGTCACGTCTGAACGGAGGTCACGAACGATGAAACTCATTGGACTTCTGGGCGGCATGTCCGCCGCGTCCACGCTCATCTACTACCGGCAGATGTGCGAGATCACGCGCCGGCGCCTTGGCGGCCTGCATTCGCCGGAGTTGCTGATCCGATCCCTCGACTTCTCGGCAGTTGAAGCGTTGCAGGCCAGCGGACAGTGGGAGGAAGCAGGCGCGCTCCTGAACGCCGAAGCGAAGGCGCTGGAGCAGGCCGGGGCCCAATTCATCGTCCTGGCCACCAACACGATGCACAAGGTGGCCGACAGGATGATGAGCGGCCTGGGCATCCCGCTGCTTCACATCGCGCAGGCCACGGCAGCACGCATCCGGGCCTCGGGTCTGCAGCGGCCGGGGTTGATCGCCACTGCTTTCACGATGGAGCAGTCCTTCTACGTGGACAGCCTCAAGGCCAGCGGGCTCGCACCGCTCGTGCCGGAACAGCGGGACCGCGCCGATGTCCACCGGATCATCTATGACGAGCTGTGCAAGGACATCACCACGAGCAGCAGCCGCTCCCGCTTCGAGGCGGTTGCGCGTGCGCTCGTGGCCCAGGGCGCCGACTGCATGATCCTTGGCTGCACCGAGGTCGGCATGCTGCTCGACGCCGGCAATGTCTCCGTCCCGGTCTTCGACACCACGCTCATCCACTGCGAGGCGGCGATCGATCTGGCACTCAGCTCCTGACCGCCCCCCCTCCTCAATCCCAACGGTCAATGAGGTAGGTCTGCACCTCCCCCCCAGCCGTCACTCGGATCGTCGCGGGATAAGCGCCGCCGCCCTCGCGCAGGTCCATGCCCACGGCACTCCCCTCGGCCAGGCCTTGCATCACTGCCTGACGCGAATGCGCTTCGATGGTCGACCGCACGCCGTGCAGCTCGGACCGCAGGAACGCCGGAAATAGGGCGGCTCCTGCACTCCTGGTCTCCCGCGCCTGCGCCAGCAACAGGATGATGCCGTCTCCGTGATGCTTGAAGCGGCTGCCATGGTCTCCCCAACGCGCCGGCAAACGGGTGATGCCGCTGACCGGCAACCAGCCGGGCTCAAGCCCATACTGGCTGGCGGGCGCTCCCCCATGCCACACATACCAGGCCACCGGATGGTCCCACTGGAACAGCCGGGGCGCATCCTGGTTCACGGCTGTCGTCAGGCCGATGAACGGGTGATTGCCCACGGCGACCTGCAGCTCGATGACATCAGCCGCTGGCGCCACCTGCCGCAGGAACTTCTCCGCCGTCATGGTGACAGGCGGAACGTTCAAGCGCGCAGCGGTTTTTGGCTGCTTGGTCTTGAGCGCGGAGAAGATACCTGCGCCAGTGGGCTTTGCCGGTTCAACGGTCTTCGGCGCCCACAGCAAAGGCACTTCGTCAATCCGGGCCATGCGCCGTTCCAGAGCCGGGGCCAGGCCCAATTGGGCGAAGAGCTTCTCGGCCTGTGCGACATTGCCAGCGCTCGGAAGCGCCTGTGGCCGCTGATAACGCAGCGGATGCATCTTCGCAGCGAAGCGCCTCGCAATGTCGTCGAACGCCAGGCCTGCGGCGATGTCCTCCAGCAAGCTGCCGATCATTGAACTGCGCGGATGGCAAAAGCCCGCCGGCGCGCGCGCCACCGCCAGCCACACGACGGCGGCTTTCGCCTCCCCGCGGACGGCTGCACGCGCGGCGTGCAGCTTGAGCAGCCATTCGGCCTGGCCCAGCACGCGCTCGCTGCTGTAGAGGTGGTCAGACTTCAAGAGCGTCACGGCCGTTTCGATCATGGGCCGGGTGAAGTCGTCCAGCGCAAGCATCACAGTCTTGAAGTCCTGGCGCTTTTCAGCCATCGCCTGGTGCGGCGACAGCACGAGGCTGTGATGGCGCATCACATCGGGCCGCCTGACAGCAAGGTGGCTCCGACCGCCCTTTTCGGCCGTGCCGAGCGATTCACCGCGGCTCAAAAATGGGCTGACGATCCTCGCACGGCCTACCGCCATGGACAGACGTTCCAGCGCCGCCGAGTACCCGCCGGGCGCTTGCTCGGCATGCCAGAACACCGGGCGCGTCGCGCCGTCGTCACCAATCACCGCCAGGCTGCCAAAACGGTGGATGAAATCGCGGCAGGCCGCGCAGTTGTGCCTCTGCCGCCTGGCAGGATCGGTGAAGCTGTCCAGGTACAGCGCCCAGAGGTCCCCGGCGTCCGTCAGGAAGACGGGGCGGGTGCCTTGCTCGGTTTGTTCAAGGAATCGCGAATGAATGCGCGACAGAAAGGCTTGGTAAGCCGCCGAGTGCCCGTCCTCGTCATGGCTGTGCTGGTGGTTCGGCTGTGCGGCGCCGGCGCCGGCGCCGGCGTCATCGGTAGACGCTTGCATAAGATGTCCCTGTGATCAATTGGTGTGATGTGGTCGGATCGAGGGGAGGCGCCCTTCTCGGCCCCCCCTTGCGTGCGCTATAGCGCAGCAACCTCCACTGAATACGCCCCGCCAACCGGCGCCGTCTTGAACGCCACCGGCAGGAAGCGCTCAATCACCTCGAAGTTGGTTGTGGCATGAGGCGTCAGCGCCGTGCAGGTGTAAGACGCCGCTCCGCCGCGGCGCGCCACGGCCAGCGCCAGCGGCAGCGCCCATTGGTCCGCCAGGTGCGGCCCCAGCGCTGCCTCGCTGGCCTGGTAGGCACGCACCTCCCCGGCTAGCTCGCGGGCCACCTGCTCGGCGCTCGTGCCCTTCTCGCCAAATGCGGTGAAGACCTCGGTGAGCTGTTCATACACGAGCGTGGCCAGCAACGCATTGCCTGGCCCTTCGTTCTGGCGGCAGGACGTTTCCAGCAACTGCTCAGGTGTCCAACCCAGGGCGGCGCCGATGTAATCGAGCTCACGGCGAGCGACCGAACGCGGCAGCGCGGGCGCAAAGCACTCTGCATAGGTCTCGACCGCTGCGCCGCGTTCGTTCAGATCGCAAGGCTGCAGTTGATCGCCAGCTGGCCAGACGGTCACTTCAATCTCACCGCCACCTGCCGGATAGAACCCCATCCGGCGCAGGTGCAGGTCGGCCCGTGCGCCGAGTTTGCGCAGCAGCGGCGCATAGCTGCGGGCCAGGAAGTGAAACGGCGGTGCCATGGGATTGTGTGTACCGCCGCACAGCTTCAGCCGGCTGGGCCCTGCCGCCATCATCAGCGCTGGCCACACCGTCTGCAGCACCAGCGTGCAGCTGCCAGCGGTGCCAACGTTGAAGCTGTAGTCGCCCGAGCGCACAGGCCCAGGCGTGAACGTCAATGCCTGCGAGTGCAATTCAGCGCCAATCGCCTCCGCCCCGGAGACTTGTACCGCCGCGTTCACACAGGTCAGGTGCTGTCGCATCAGGCCTGGCTTGGCCCGGCCGGCGCGAATCCTGTTCACTGTGAAGGGCCGGCCGGTGCACATGGACAAGGCCAGTGAGGTCCGCAAGATCTGCCCGCCGCCCTCTCCGGCGTTACCGTCAATCTCAATCATGTTGTTCTCTCGTTTATTGTTCTTTTGTCCGGCTGAGCTGCCGAGCGCCGTGGCGCACGGGCGGGCATCAAAGCCCCGCCCCGGTCAGCCCTTCACGCAGACCACCTGCTTGAGCGTGTGCACCACTTCGACCAGGTCGCTCTGCGCAGCCATGACGGCATCGATGTCCTTGTAGGCCATCGGGATCTCATCAATCACGTCGGCGTCCTTGCGGCACTCCACGCCCTTGGTCGCTTCGACCTGGTCCGCGACGGTGAACATCTTCTTGGCCTTGGTGCGGCTCATCACCCGGCCGGCGCCGTGGCTGCAGCTCTCGAAGCTTTCCGGGTTACCCAGGCCGCGAACGATGTAGCTGCGCGCCCCCATGCTCCCCGGGATGATGCCCATCTGGCCGCGCTTGGCGCTCACGGCGCCCTTGCGCGTCACGAAGACATCTTCGCCAAAGTGGCGCTCCTTCTGCACATAGTTGTGGTGGCAGTTCACCGCCTCCACGTGCGCCTCGAAGGGCTTGGCAATGACCGATCGCACGGCGGCAATCAGGTTGGCCATCATCACTTCACGATTCTTCATCGCGAACTTCTGCGCCCAGGAGACGCCGCGCACATAGTCGCCAAAGTACTGGGCGCCTTCTTCGAAATACGCCAGGTCCTTGTCCGGCAGGTTGCGCATGTTGCGCTCCGCGTCTTTCTTGGCCAGCTCGATGAAGTGGGTGCCGATGGCATTACCCACGCCGCGCGATCCCGAGTGCAGCATGAACCAGACAAAACCGACTTCATCCAGGCAGACCTCGATGAAATGGTTGCCCGTCCCCAGCGTCCCCAGGTGCTTGCGGTTGTTGGTGTTCTTGAGCCGCGGATGGAGTTCACACAAAGCCTCGAACTCGTCCACCAGCGTCGCCCACACCCGGTCCACCGTCTCGGGCGGGTTCTCCCAACTGCCGGGGTCGCGACCGCGGTGCTTGGGCGCCGAGCCGTGCGGCACCGACGTCTCGATGGCCGTGCGCAGCGGGCCCAGGTTGTCCGGCAGGTCTTCGGCGCGTAACGTGGTCTTGGCGGCCATCATGCCGCAACCGATGTCCACGCCCACCGCCGCCGGGATGATGGCCTTGATGGTCGGGATGACCGAGCCGATCGTGGCGCCAATACCCAGGTGCACGTCCGGCATGGCCGCGATGTGCTTGAAGACGACCGGCAGCTTGGCGGCATTGGTGAGCTGCTGCTTCGCCTCGGCTTCCACCGGGACGCCTCGCGTCCACATCTTGATGGGCACGCCGCCCTCGGGCTGTTCGATGTTGTAGTTCATATTCATTGCCTGCCTCGTTATGCGATTGAAGCTGCAAACGGGATTGTGAGGCGCCTCCCAGCACATGCAGCCAGTGTGTGTGCCCAGTGCATTGCAATGGCTGTGCCAGCCGCGTCACTTGCTGGCCCACGGCACCGCAAGTTGTTGATCCGCAAGGAATTCGGCGCCGGAGCCCATGCAACTTCAACCTCGGAGCCGCTGGCCAATTCCGGGGGATACTAGCTAGCTTGCTAGTTCACTATCCGTTTGGATATGGCGAAGAGAAATGTGGTGGTTGGTTTTCTGGGCAGTCAACTGGACTCCGGGCATAACGCCGGCCGATGGGAGAAATGGCGGCCGACGGTATCGCTGGTTCAGCACGAGGACACGCTCATCCATCGGCTTGAGCTGTTCTATTCCCCCCAGCACGAGGCGCTGGCACAACTCCTGAAGCGGGACATCGCCAATGTCTCGCCGGACACCGTCGTGAACCTGGTGCTCCTGGAAGTCGCCGACCCCTGGGATTTCGGGGAGATGTACGGAGCGCTTTACGACTGGTCCCGCAGCTACCGCTTCGACCCGGCGCATGAGCAGTACTGGGCCCATATCACCACCGGCACGCACGTCGCGCAGATCTGCATGTTCCTGATGGTGGAGTCGCGCTTCATTCCCGGTGTGCTGCTGCAGACGCAGCCGCCCAGGAAACAAAAGGCGGGGAACCCGGGTAGCTATACGCTGATCGATCTGGACCTGTCGCGCTACGACGTGCTGGCCCAGCGTTTCAGCCAGGCCCATGCGGAGGCGCTGGAGTTCCTCAAGAGCGGCATTCCCACGCGCAACCAGCGTTTCAATGCCCTGATCGAGGAGCTGGAGCGGGTGGCCGTGCGGTCGCAGGCGCCCATCCTGCTGACCGGCCCGACCGGCGCCGGCAAGTCGCATCTGGCGCGGCGCATGTTCGAGCTCAAGAAGGCCCGTCATCAGGTGCAGGGCGATTTTGTGGAGGTGAACTGCGCCACATTGCGCGGCGATGGTGCTGCCTCGGCGCTGTTCGGGCACAAGAAGGGCGCATTCACCGGGGCGGCCACAGAACGCGCAGGATTGCTGCGCACCGCCCACCAGGGCGTGCTGTTTCTCGATGAAATCGGTGAGCTGGGTCTGGACGAACAGGCGATGCTGCTCAAGGCCGTCGAGGAAAAGCGTTTCTTCCCCATGGGCAGCGACCGCGAGGTGAGCAGCGATTTCCAGCTGATTGCCGGCACCAATCGCGATCTGCGGCTCGATGTCGCGCAGGGGCGCTTCAGGGAAGACCTGTTCGCCCGTATCAACCTCTGGGCCTATACGCTTCCCGGCCTTGCGCAGCGGCCCGAAGACATCGAACCCAATGTGGACCACCTGCTGGCGCGCTATGTGGCCGAGTCCGGGCGCGCCGTGCGCTTCAATGCCGAAGCGAAGGCGAACTACCTCCAGTTCGCCCGCTCGGGTGAAGCCCAGTGGCGCGGCAACTTCCGCGATCTGCTGGCCAGCGTCACGCGCATGGCAACACTGGCCGATGGGGGCAGGATCTCCACCGCTTTGGTCGATGCGGAGATCCAGCGCCTGCAGTGGCTGTGGCAGCCGGCGGACCGGGCACCGGCAGCTCGGCTGGCACTCGACGAGCTGCTGCCGGGCGATGTCACCGCCGAGCTCGATCTCTTTGACCGGCTGCAGCTCGAAGCGGTCGTGCGCATCTGCCAGCAGGCGCAGACGCTCTCGGAAGCGGGCCGCCGGCTGTTCGATCGGTCGCGGACGCAGCGCAGCGTCGTCAACGACGCCGACCGGCTACGCAAATACCTGCTGAAGTTTGGACTGACCTGGGACAAGGTGCGGCCGCCGCCCGAGGCCTGAGGCCTGAGGCCTGACGCCATGGCGTGTTCCGCCTCCAAGGCCGGCGCGGCCGGCATAGCCTTCAGGCCAGCCCTGCCTTGTCCAGCCCGAACACCCGGTCCGCCGAGCCCGGGACGTTCCGGAAGCCCACACTGAGCCGGTTCCAGGCATTGATGGTCATCACGATGAAGCTCAGCTCCGTCAGCTCGGATTCGCTGAAGTGCTCGCGCACCTCTTCGTAAATGTCGTCCGGCACGCCATGCTCTGGCAGCCGGGTCAGCACCTCCGTCCAGGCCAGCGCCGCCCGCTCGCGGGGGCTGAACAAACCTGATTCACGCCAGATCGGCAGATGCAGCAGGCGCAAGGGACGCTCCTTGTGCAGCGTCGCCTCCTTCACATGCATGTCCACGCAAAAGCCACAGCCGTTGAGCTGCGAAGCGCGGATCTGCACCAGGTCGTGAAGCGTCGTGCCCAGGCTGCCCTTGCGCAGCAGCATGCTCATCTCAACCAGCTTGTTGTAGAGCTCGGGTTGTTGGGCAACGGCGTCGATACGTTGGGTCATGTCAATCTCCGGTCAGTGCGGGAATGAGGTGGAGCTCATCGGCTCCCTCATCCACAAGACGTCCCAGCCCACCGGTTTGTGACACCGCCCTTCAATACTTCGTCGCCAGCCGCCGCAGCTTGTGCGGATTTCGTTGCACATGGATGCGGGTGATGTGCTGCCCATCCGTCTCGAAGGCCTGGGCCGATTCGAGTTCGCCATCGATGAAGCGCAGCAGCGCCCACTGGCCGTTGAGCTGCACCAGTTCCACCCGCATGGCGCCGCCGTGACGCCGCACGGAGGCCCAGTACAGCTGCGCAATGCGCCGCGCGCCCAGCAAGGCCTTGCCGAAGCTGGGGACCACGCCCCCGCCGTCGCTCAGCAACTCGGCATGCTGGGCGAGCAGGGCTTGCAAGCCCTGGAAATCGCCGCGGGACAACGCCTCAACGAAGTGGCGCAACACCTTGTAGTGCTGCTGCGGCAGCACCATCGGTTCGGCCGGCGCCTTGCGCATCTGCGCCTTGGCGCGAGACACCACCTGCCGGGCCGCCGCCTCGCTCTTGCCGATTGCCTGGGCGACCTGCTCGTAGTCCGCATCGAACACCTCCCGCAGCAGGAAGGCCGCCCGGGCCTCGGGCGACAGGCGGTCCAGCATCACCAGGAAGGCGACTGACACGTCGTCAGCCAGTTCCTTGGCCTGCTCGGGCGTCGTCGGCCCCTGTGCTTCCCACGGCTCCGGCAGCCAGAAACCGGGATAGCTCTCGCGCCGCACCTTGGCGGCCCGCAGGCGGTCGATGGCCATGCGCGTCGTCATGGTGACCAGCCAGGCTTCGGCGTTGTGCACGCCCTCCTGGCGTCGGCCGTCGTCCTCGTGCCAGCGCAGCCACGCGTCCTGCACCAGGTCTTCCGCCTCGTGCACCGAAGCCAGCATGCGGTAGCCAATGGCCATCAGCCTGGGTCGAAGGCGCTCGAAGGTGGCAGTGTCGGCTTGCATGGCGACGCAGTGTAGGCCTTGGCTGGCGGCAAATGGCCGCGCCAGTCCGATGGGGCAGTTGGCGCCAGTCGCCTGGGGCCGTCAGCCACGCATCGCCACGGCGGCGCTTGCAGCCGGTTTCAAAACAAGACCCTGCAAAACCTGAAAGCGCTTTCACAATTGCCGAAACTTGCCTAGGATTCCCGTCGCAGGAGAAGTCGCGCAGCCGGACCAGGGCCCGCAGAGCGCTGGCCGGAACGCGCCGTTCGGTGCGCTCCAGCACACATCATCGACACCAATACGGAGACATGTATGGGACTTCAGAATCGACTTGGCGCGCAGGGCCTGCTGCGCGCCACCGCCGTGGGCATGCTGATGGGCGCCGCTGCGCATGCCGGTGCCAGCGTCACCAACCCGACCATCGGCCGCCTGCTGTGGTCGGAAGAATTCAACGGCGCCTCCCTGAACGCCTCGCTGTGGACGCCGTTCGACGGCAACGGCTGCCAGATCAACCTCTGCGGTTATGGCAATGCGGAGCTGGAGTACTACAGCCCGAACAACCTCTCCATCACCGACGTGCCGTTTGAAGCCGGCACGCGCGCCCTCGCCATCCGTGCCCTGAGGCAGTCCGTGGGCAGCAACGAGTTCACCTCCGGAAAGATCGATTCGTACGGCAAGGTGCAGGTGCAGTACGGCATGATCGAAATCCGGATGTCCACGCCGCAGGTGTCCACCGGCCTGTGGCCAGCCGCCTGGCTGCTGGGCACCAGCCCGCAGACCTGGCCACGCAAGGGTGAGATCGACATCGTGGAGCAGGGGCACCGCGCCAGTGCCTGGTCAGCGGCCGGGGCGCCCTCGGCCGACTACTTTGTTGGCTCGAACGTCATCACCTGGTCCCAGGCGGCCTGCGTGCCGGGCAATGAATCCTGCGCGGCCTCGACGGCATGGCAGACCAAGAACTGGTACAAGCCGCAGCTCTCGCTGGCCAACCGCTTCGTCAAGTACCGCTTCTACTGGACCGAGAGCCAGATGCGGTTCACCGTGGTGGACAACGACGGCGAGCACGACATGTATGACGCGCCTTTGCCGGTGAACTCATCGGCCCTGCAGGCGCCGTTCTACTTCCTGCTGAACATGGCGGTGGGGGGCAATTTCACCGATGCGGCAACGCCGTCCCAGGTGTCCGCGCCCTTGCCGGCCACCATGTATGTCGATTACATCCGCGTCTATCAGCTCGATGGCAAGGGCGAGGTGAAGCTGGGCAACCAGACCGTCCCGGAGACGGGCAGCTTTGGCGTCTTCACCGACAACACAGCGGTCAACAACAAGCTGGTCGCCGGCAGCACTTCGGACATCTTCCTGTGGAATGGCGCCTCCACCGGCGCGGGGACGCTCGCGCCGTATGAAGGCAGCAACGTCATTGCCTGGAGCTACAACGCACCGGGCCAATGGTTTGGTGGCGGCATCCAGTCCAGGCAGATCCGGGACCTGACCAACTTCCGAAGCGGCAATGTGAAGTTCCGGATCAAGATTCCGGCCAATGTGTCCTTCAACATCGGCATCGGCGACACCTATACCAATCAGTCGTGGGTCAACTTCCCGGCCAACACGACGGCCTTCGGCCTGGTGCGCAATGGGGACTGGGCCACGGCCACCATCCCGGTGTCCACGCTGATCGGACCCAAGGTGGCGCTGCAGTCGATTGCCGACATCTTCATGTTCTCGGGCGACAACAACCAATTGCCCAGCTCCACCTTCCAGTTCGCGATCGACGACGTGGTGTGGGAGTCGGGCTCGGGCACGGGCACACAGCAGCCGCCCACCACGCCCACGCCCGCCGGCATCACCCAGCCGTCGGCCAGCACGGTGAGGTTTACCGAGCCCACCGGCACCTGGGCGGACGTGCACTACACGGTCAATGGCGGTGGCCAAATGAACGTGCGGATGCAAAAGGATGGTTCGGGCAATGCCTACACCGTCGGCGGGCTGAAGCAGGGCGACGTGGTCCGCTTCAATTTCACCTACTGGGACCCTGCACGCAATGCAGCGTATGACACAGCGCAGCAAAGCTACACGATGAAATAACCATCAGACCTCCCCCGCAAAGCAGGCACGCCACCGGCGTGTCTGTTTTGTTTCTGCGGCGACAATGCGCGGCGGCCAATGTAGCCGCTCATTGATTCTGCGAGGGAGAACTTTCATGCGATTTGCCAAGCGCGGGCTGGCAGGCCTGGTTGCGGCCGCCCTGGTGTCGGGTTGCGGCGGAGGGGGCGGCGACGACGCCAGTTCCCCGCCCAGCAGCGGGCCGCTGGCCATCACCACCGAGAACGCGGCCACAGCGGCTCAACTCGGTCCTGCCATGGGCGAAGCGATCCTGACCGTCGCCCAGTTCGGCGCCGATTCCATCCGTCGCTTCAGTGCCGCCGGCACCGCCTCGCCCGCCGTCTCCACGTGCAGCAACGGCGGTCTGCTCACGGTCAGCCTCCTGGACAAGGACGCAGACGGTGTCGCCTCCGTGGGTGACCAGGTCACCGTGGAAGCCCGCGACTGCCTGGTCCCGGTGGTCGCCGACACGGTCAACGGCACCATGCAGCTGACGCTGCGTGACGCCACCGCGCTGCCGGCTGGCAGCGTGCGCGCAACGCTGGATACCGGCGCAGGCCTGCGTTTTGGCACCGCCAATGGCGTCAACAGCACCTTGATGGGCAGCCTGCAGTTCGACTGGAGTGCCAGCGACCTGCAGGTCTCGCTCCATGTCACCCCGGGCGCCTTGGACGACTTGCGCATCGTCGGTACGGCCAGCACGGGCGGGTCACTGACGGAGTCGATCCGCCAGCCGGACCTGAGCCGCGTCGTGAAGTACAACGAGGCACGCACCGCCACCACCCTGGCGTTCCGCTATGAGAGCCAGGCCCTCAAGGGCTCCATCACTGTCAGCACGCCGCAGCCTTTGCTGTCCTATCTCAACACCTACCCTGAGCAAGGGCGTATGGAGGTGGCCGGCGCCAGGGGCAGCAAAGCGATCATCACGCCCAACTATGTCAACAGCAGCGGCCAGTTCGCCATCTCCCTGGACAGCAACGGCGACGGCACCGTGGATGCCTCCGGCGTCGGGGACTGGAGCGGCACCGTGCTGGGCTATCTCTGGTGGGACGGTCGCAGCTCGCTGGCGTCCACGACCTCTGCCTACACCACCCGCTCCTTCTCGACGACGGACTTCACGCTGAGCGCCTCGATGGAGTGGAAAACCTCCACCACCACCCGCGCCTACCTGCAGTTCAGCCGGCCCCTGGCCAGCACGACCCCGACGCTCTACTTCCGCTTTGCCGACCAGGGGGCATCCTCCTATGACGGCTCTTCGAGCGTCAATGTGCCGGCCACCGCGCTGCGAGACGGCGCGCTGATCATCGTCACACCGACCACCGCGCTTCGGCATGGTCGCACTTATGACCTGCAGGTGTCACTCGACGGCAGTGCCTGGGGTTCCGGAGTCACTGTGCAGGACACGCTGGGCAACACGCTGGGCAACTACTTCTGGAGCTCGCAGCGTCTGATCACTCCCGACACGCTCCGTGCGGTGCCGGTCGTGGCGGCCGGCGTCCTGACCAGCGCCAGTGACCAGTTGCAGTTGGATGGACTCAGCTCCACCAGCGCCGTGCGCCCCATCACCGGCTACCGGTGGACCCAGGTGTCCGGCACGCCGCTGCAGATCAGCGATCCGAGCAGTGCCAAGACCACCGTGTCCTGGGGCGCCACCGCGCCGACGGGCGTCGAGAAGGTCGTGCTGCAGCTGACGGTCACGGACGCCGCTGGGGATACCGACACGCGCGAGGTGACGGTCAACAGCGGCAACCTCGCAGCGGTGAGCCAGGTGCTGTTCTTCCGGAGCACCAAGGGCGATTACATCGGCGGCGGCGCGACCACCCTGATCACCAATGAGGCCGCATCTTTCCAGCAAAGCGCGTCCTCCGGCCGCCTGTCAGCGTCGGTCACCTCATCCACGGGCTTCGAATGGTGGTACCTCAGCCTGGCAGCCGCCGACGGTCTGCCCCTGCATGTGGGCGCCTATGAAAACGCCGCCCGCTTTGGCGGCTCAGGCGTCAACGGCCTGGACTTCTCCGGCAGCGGCCGCGGCTGCAACAGCACCGCGGGACGCTTCGACGTCCTGGAGGCGCAGACCGACGCCAATGGCACCCTCACCAAGCTCGCGGTCGATTTCGAGCAGCACTGCGAGTCCGCCACGGCACCGGCCCTGTACGGCAGCTACCGGTTCAACAGCAGCGTGCCGCTTCGGAAATAAGGCCGCGTCGAACGTGGCCCTGCCCGGGAGGCCAGGGCCACGCCGCGCAGCACGCAGCGCAGGTCAGTTGCGCGTGCCGCGCTCGCCGCCCACAACGCCGCCGGCCTCGCGCTTGGGGTCCAGCGGGCGAAGAATGCCGCCGGTGCGGCTGTCAAACATGGCGCGCCCAATCACCACGCCCGGGCGCTGCTTGTCATAGACGGCCACCTCGACGTTGTTCGGGTCCGTTCCCGGGGTGATCAGAAAGCCGCCCGGCTCCACCGCCACGTCGGGCGAGCACTTGAAGGGCTGAGGCTGCTCCTTCCCCTTCTTCTCCGGATACCACAGCCCGCACATGCCGCGCGGTGGCATGCGGCCGCGTGGAATGCGAACGCGGCTGTGGGAATGGAAATAGGTGTTGTCGTCGCCAAGGAGCCGCTGCTCCCCATCGTGGGACTTGCCCGGCGGGGCGGTGTTGGCCTGGGCATGCGCGTTGAACGACACGGCGCCCGCAGCAAGCGCGGCGAGGGCCAGCAGGCCCGGCAGTGGAAAGTAGGACATGGCGTGCTCCAGTCGTGAATGCGCCCGTCCAGCAAGGCGCATTCCTGATGAGGGCGACCGCGCCGGACGCTCGACCGGCCCCGCCTCACCGTTTCGCTGGGGGCCGCATTACCTGCGGCGGATCACTGCACGTCCACGCTGGATCCCAGCGCAAAGGCACCCAGCGCGGCGTCCCACTTCTGGCCTGTGGTGCTGTCATCAGCGTTGGCCACCCGCACCGAATAACGTGCATCGCCGGCCAGGCTGCTGGCGCCGTCCGGCAGGGCCAGCCACAAGGCGTAGCTGCCAGCGGCGAGGTCCGCCGGCACGGTCACCGTCAGCGTTGCGGTCTGGTCGGCGCCGGGCAGCCAGCTGCGTGGGTCGGCGCCGGTCGCAGTGAGCCGGCGCACCGCGCCAGTGCCATCGCGCATCAGCACTTGAATACCGCGAGGGTTGAACATGCGCGCCCATCCGGTGTTGCGTACCGTCAAGGTCAGCGTCAGTGCCTGCCCCCTCGTGGCCGTGGTCGGGTGCGTGGCCGCGACCAGTTGCAGTCGGTAACCCATCTTGCGCTTCACTTCCGCCATGCAGCCGTTCTGGATCCAG
>Ga0065165_1000465_pt1 | contig 63558 bp, 59 predicted proteins | sample AraplaMF_Cvi_mMF_FD_63813 | JGI IMG/M metagenome (GOLD analysis project Ga0065165, IMG submission 63813) | Arabidopsis root microbial communities from the University of North Carolina, USA - plate scrape MF_Cvi_mMF (version 2) (version 3) | ecosystem: Host-associated > Plants > Roots >...
TGTGGTGATCGAAGCGGAAGTGCTGCGCCAGCTGCTGTACGGCCTGGCCATGGTGCTGATCATGCTGAACCGTCCTGCGGGCCTGTGGCCGGCGCCCAAGCATGAGGACCGTCCGGACGGCGATTCGGACAGCAAGGGCCAGTCGTCGGGCGTGGTGGCAGCGTAAGGGCAGAAGAAGATGAGCGAACAAGTAATCCTGAACATCGCCGGCGTGAACAAGCGCTTCGGCGGCCTGCAGGCGCTGACCGACGTCGGCATCAAGATCATGAAGGGCCAGATCTATGGCCTGATCGGCCCGAACGGCGCCGGCAAGACCACTTTCTTCAACGTGATCACCGGCCTGTACCAGCCGGACACCGGCACCTTCGAACTGGCCGGCAAGCCTTACTCGCCGTCCGCGCCGCATGCGGTAGCCAAGGCCGGCATCGCCCGTACCTTCCAGAACATCCGCCTGTTCGGCGAAATGACCGCGCTGGAAAACGTGATGGTGGGACGCCATGTGCGCTCGCACCAGGGCGTGTTCGGCGCCGTGTTCCGCCACAAGGCGGCGCGCGAGGAAGAGGCATCGATCCGCCGCCGTGCGCAGGAGCTGCTGGACTTCGTGGGCATCGGCCAGTTCGCTTCGCGCACGTCGAAGTTCCTGTCCTATGGCGACCAGCGCCGCCTGGAGATCGCGCGCGCACTGGCCACCGATCCGCAGCTGCTGGCGCTGGACGAACCGGCAGCCGGCATGAACGCCACCGAGAAGCTGGCGCTGCGCGAGCTGCTGGTGAAGATCAAGGCGGCCGGCATTACCGTGCTGCTGATCGAACACGATGTGAAACTGATGATGGGACTGTGCGACCGTATCAGCGTGCTGGAATACGGCAAGCTGATTGCCGAAGGGCTGCCGGCTGAAATTCAAAGCAACAAGGCCGTGATCGAGGCTTACCTGGGAGGATCGCACTGATGGGTGCCAATGTTCTGAAAATCTCCGGCCTGAAGGTGGCCTACGGCGGCATCAAGGCGGTCAAGGGCATCGACCTGGAAGTGAACGAAGGCGAGCTGGTGACGCTGATCGGCGCCAACGGCGCGGGCAAGACCACCACGCTGAAGGCGATCACCGGCACGCTGCCGGCGTGCAAGGTGGAGGGCACGATTTCGTACATGGGCCAGTCGCTGAAAGGCGCGCAGTCCTTCCACCTGGTCGAGAAGAAGCTGGCCATGGTGCCGGAAGGGCGCGGCGTATTCACCCGCATGACCATCCACGAGAACCTGATGATGGGCGCGTATACCCGCGGCGACAAGGCGGGCATCGAGGCCGATATCGAGAAGTGGTATTCGGTGTTCCCGCGACTGAAGGAGCGCTCGGCGCAGCTGGCGGGGACCTTGTCCGGCGGCGAGCAGCAGATGCTGGCCATGGCGCGGGCGCTGATGTGCCATCCGCATCTGCTGCTGCTGGACGAGCCTTCGATGGGGCTGTCGCCGATCATGGTGGACAAGATTTTCGAAGTGATCCGGGACGTGCACAAGCAGGGCATTACCGTGCTGCTGGTCGAGCAGAACGCCAAGCTGGCGCTGGAAGCGGCCAATCGCGGCTATGTGATGGACTCGGGCGCCATTACCATGAACGGCAACGCGCAGGATATGCTGCACGACCCGCGCGTCAAGGCCGCCTACCTCGGCGAGTAATCCGCCATACTGATGGACCGCAGCGGCGCGTTGCTTGCCCTTGCGCGCCGCAGCGCATGGTTCATGGACATCCTGCGCACCGCACGCGAACTGCGCCTGCAGTCATGGTGCGTTGGGGCCGGCGCTGTGCGCACCCTGGTATGGGATGCGCTGCATGGCGTGCAGAATGCTTCCGCCCTGTCCGATATCGATCTGGTTTACTTCGATGCATCCGATGTGCGGCCGGAGCGCGATGCGCAGCTGTCGGCGGCGCTTGGCGCAGGCTGGGAGGTGGTGAATCAGGCGGGCGTGCACAGCTGGTATGCGCAGGAGTTCGGTGTGGCGGCAAGCCCTGTCCGCTCGCTGGCGGAAGCCATCGCTACCTGGCCTGAATACGCGACCTGTGTCGGATTGTGGCTGGATTGGGACGATGCGCTGCATGTGATCGCGCCACATGGCCTGGACGATCTGTTCGGCCTGATCGTGCGCCACAATCCTGTACGCGCAACGGCGGACATGTATCGCGCCCGCGTAGCGCAGAAGCGGTACGCGGAGCGGTGGCCGAGGGTGAGGGTGGTCCCGGCCTGATGGCTGCCTGATTATTGCGACATCAGCTCGGCGAAGCGCTCGATATCGACGTTGCCGCCGCTGATCAGAATGCCCACGCGCTTGCCTTTCAGCTGCTCCTTCATGGCGCGCGCCGCAGCCAGCCCCAGGCCGCCGGTAGGCTCGATGATGATCTTCATGCGCGAGGCGAAGAAGCGCATCGCTTGCACCAGCTGCGCATCGCTCGCGGTCAGGATATCGTCCACGTCGCGCCTGATGATGGGGAAGGTGATGTTGCCCAGGTGCTGGGTCTGGGCGCCGTCCGCGATGGTCTTTGGCGTGTCGATGTGCACGATGGCGCCGCTGCGGAAGGATTGCTGGCCGTCGTTGCCGGCTTCCGGCTCCACGCCATACAGCTTGCACTGCGGCGACAGCGCGCGCGTCGCCAGCGCGCTGCCGGACAGCAGGCCGCCGCCGCCCAGCGGCACGAACAGGTAATCCAGTTCGCCCACTTCCTCGAACAGTTCCTTGGCCGCCGTGCCCTGGCCGGCCAGCACGTCGGCATGATCGTAGGGCGGGATCAGGGTCAGGCCATGCTTTTGCGCCAGCTCGCGGCCAATCTGTTCGCGGTCTTCCTTGTAGCGGTCATAGATCACCACGTTGCCGCCATAGCCCTTGGTGGCGGCAATCTTCAGCGCCGGTGCATCGTGCGGCATGATGATGGTGGCCGGGATGCCCAGCAGCCTGGCCGACAGCGCAATGCCCTGTGCGTGATTACCCGACGAGAAAGCCACCACGCCCGCCTTCTTCTGCTCGGGCGTGAACTTCGACAGCGCATTGAACGCGCCGCGGAACTTGAAGGCGCCCATGCGCTGCAGGTTTTCGGCCTTGAAGAAAATCTCCGCGCCCAGTTCATCGTTGATGGTGCGCGAGGTCAGTACCGGCGTGCGGTGGGCGTAACCTTCGATGCGGCCGGCGGCGGCCACTACGTCTGCATAGGTTGGCAAGGTGGTTTCGGTCATTCTGCTTATCCTTTCGTTACCAGGGCCAGGCGATGCTGGTTCCTGTGCCGGTTTCCAGGGCGCGCTGCAGCAGCATGCGCGCTACGGTGAGGTCTTGCAGGGCAAGGCCTGTCATGTCAAAAATCGTGATGTCGCCAGCGGCGCGCGCCGTGCCGGGGCAGGCGCCTGCTGCATCGGCGTTGGCGCCAGCGGTGCTGCCGGCGAGCAGCACGCCGATTTCGCAGGCCGCCGATTCGGCGCACCATTGCAGCTCGCCGATGCTGCGCGCCTGCGCCAGGTCGTCGGCCCAGATGCGGGCACGCGGCAGCAGGCCTTCGGGCAGCTCGCGTTTGCCGCGCGTGTCGGCGCCGACGGCATTGATGTGGGTGCCGGGCTGGATGTCGCGGACATTGAACAGCGGGCAGCGCGCGGGTGTGGCGGTGATGACGATGTCTGCCTGCGCCACGGCATTTGCCGGCGCCGCTGCAATCTCGCAGCGGCCGGCAAAGCGCGCCTCGAAATCGGGCACGCTGCGGCAATCGGATGCTGTGTAGCGCACCGTGCGCAGCGAGGGCAGGGCGCGCAGCGCGTATTCCACGTGGGCGCCTGCCTGCACGCCGGTGCCGAAGACGTGCAGGCAGCTACTGTCCTGCCGTGCCAGCGCCGTCAGGCCCAGCGCACCGGCCGCCGCCGTGCGCTCGGTGGTGACGGCATTGCCATCGATCAGGCACTGCGGCCGGCCCGAAGCCTGGTCGAACAGCATGATGGTGGCCTGGTGCGCGTCCGCGCTGTGCGCGCGGTTGCCGGGCCAGAAGCCGGCCGCCTTGAAGCCCAGCAGCGCTTCGCCCGGCGCGCCGCCGGACTTGATGCCGAACACCGCATTCTCCGGCAGCATTTCGCGCACCACGGGGAAGACGCGGCCGCTGCGGGCAGCGTGCAGCAGGAAGGATTCGCGTACTGCGGCCAGCACATGGTCCGGTGTCAGCAGGGCGGCGGCCTGGTCGCGGTCGAGCAGCAGCAGGCGGGCGTCATTTGGCATAGTTATAGACCGTGGCGCGCGAGACGCCCAGATGGGAAGCGATGGTTTCCATGGCGCGCCGCATGTCGAGCAGGCCGGCATCCTGCAGCTCGCGCATCAGCTGGCGGCGTTCTTCCGCCTTCAGGGCGCGCGGCGTGGTGGCCAGGCGCGCGGCAAATTGCTCGATATGGTCGCGGATCGCGTCCGCCCCGGCAGGCGGCGACAGCGATTCGCGCAGCACCGCAGCCGGATCGACATTGCCGAACTGGCCCAGCATGGCGTGCAGGCTGCGGAACAGGGTCAGGTCCACGTTCAGGCACAGGGCCGCGATGTATTCCTGGTTCGCGTCCTTGATGCCGATCGAGGTGCTCTTGGCAGGACGGCCGTCCGGGAACTGGTTCGGGTAGTTGGCGAGGATTTGCGCGTATTCGGGATCGGCAATGCGCGCCAGGCCAAGCTGGGTGGCCGGATCGCCCACCGCGCGGCCGGACAGGTTGTTGTGGATGGCCAGGATCGCGTGCGCGGGATCGAGCAGGTCATGCAGCACCACTTCGCAGAAGGGCGCCAGCGTCTGGCCGAGGCCGTCGGCAACCTGGCGCATCTGGTCCAGCAGCTGTTGTTGGTCGGGCGTTCGCATTTATACAGATTATCTTGTTTTAGATGATCTGTAAACGTTCTTTTCCGTTTCCCTCTGCTGGTAACCGGCAGAAAACACGCTCTGTTCTCAACATCGGCCGGACATGCGCCTGTTTACAATGCCTGGCAATCAATCCTGGAGAAATGACCATGAACGTAGGCTCTTTGACGATGAGTGTCCAGCAGCTCAGCCCCGATCAGTTGCTGAGCTCGAAGAAGACGGCGGCCAAGCCGGAAGCGCAACTGGAAGCGTATATGAAGCAGTCGCCGGCCGAGCGCATGCGCGAGGCCATCCTGAAAAAACTGGGCGTGACGGAAGAGGAAATGGCGCAGATGCCGCCGGAACAGCAGGAAGCGGTCACCAGGCAGATCGCGGACATGATGAAGCAGGAAATGGACAAGCAGGGCATGCCGTCGCAAGGGGCCTTCGTCAACACCAGCGCGTAAAAAAGAAGCCCCGGCGATGACCGGGGCTGTCGAAGGACATCCGCTGGAGAGGAAACCACGGATGCCGAGGAGACCTTCGTACAGCGATGCTTCATGATGCAGCCGGCCGCGCGGGCCGGCGGGATGCGATTACTTCTTGGCGGTAGCGGCGGTGGTGAACTGGTTCACGGCGGCGCTCACGTTGGCTTCCAGGGTTTCAGCGGCAGCCTTGGCGCTCTTGGTGAACTGCTCGTAGCCGGCGTTGGCGTTGTTCAGGGCGGACTTGAACAGGGCAACCGCGTTTTCGGTGCCGGCAGGGGCGTTCTTGCTCACTTCGTCCACCAGCGAGATGACCTTGCGGTTGGTTTCAGCGATCTGGGTTTCAGCGGCCTTGCTGAACTCGGCGGTGGTGCCGGTAGCGATCGACGCCAGGTGACGGCCGTAAGCGATGGCTTTTTCAGCGGTCGGTTGTGCCTGGGCAGCGCTCAGGGTGAAGAATTCTTGTGGATCTTTGGCGGCCAGCAGTTGCTTGGTGGCTGCGGAGGTTTCTTCCAGCGATGCCTTGGCAGCGGTCAGGTTCAGGTCCACAACCTTTTCCACGCCTTCGAAAGCTTTGTTCGTCAGCGAGGAGAACAGTGCGAACTGGCTTTCCAGGTTAGCTTTGGTGGCATTGGAAAATTGCTCAGGAATCGAAAACATGTGGCTCTCCAGTTAAAGAAATAGTCGTTGAAATAGTGCTGCAGGGGGGGACTTCACAACATATTGTGCAACGCAACAAAGACGATTATCCGGGTCCTCAAAACAAAGTCAAGCATTTTTTGTGCGTTGCACAAAGGTATCGACATCCCTTAGGTAAAGGCTTTCTGGCCGGAAATGGTTATTTAAATGCTGCCGAGCGGGCGCCGCAACAAGATGATAAACTGTTTCGCTCGCGTAATTTTTTGCCGCCATGTCCCGTCCCGCCAGCTTCCTGTCGCCCGTGCCGCTGTTTTTCGTGTTCCTGTGGAGTACCGGCTTCATCGTGGCGAAATTCGGATTGCCGTATGCACCGCCGCTGACCTTCCTGCTGCTGCGCTTTGCCGGCGTGCTGGTGCTGCTGCTGCCCGCCGTGCTGCTGATGAAGGCGTCCTGGCCGGACAAGCCCGGGCACGTGGCCGTTGCCGGCATCCTGCTGCAGGCGGGCTACCTGAGCGGGGTATGGTGCGCCATCAAGCTGGGCATGCCGGCCGGACTGTCGGCGCTGATCGTCGGCATGCAGCCGATCCTGACCGCCTTTGCCGCGCCGCTGATCGGCGAGCGGGTACGGCCGGCCCAGTGGCTGGGACTGGCGTCTGGCCTGGCCGGCGTGGCGCTGGTGGTGTACGCCAAGATCACCCTGGTCGGCCTGGGCTGGCCGGCGATTGCCCTGTGCGTGGCGGCGCTGCTGGCGATCACGGTCGGCACGCTGTACCAGAAGCACTATTGCCCCAGTTTCGACCTGCGCACCGGCACGGTGATCCAGTTCAGTGCGTCGGTGGCAGCAGTGCTGCCGTTTGCCCTGTGGCTGGAGGATTTCGGCGCCGTGCAGTGGACGCCCAGCTTCCTGGGCGCGCTGGCCTGGTCCGTGCTTGCACTGTCGATCGGCGCCATCTTCCTGCTGTTTACGCTGATCCGGCGCGGCAATGCGACCCAGGTCACCAGCCTGCTGTACCTGACGCCGCCCACCACGGCCATCATGGCCTGGCTGGCGTTTGGCGAAGCATTCAACTGGATGGGCATTGCCGGTATGGTATTGGCCGTGGTTGGAGTAATATTTGTTGTCAAGAACCCAAAGTGAGACTGCAATGATTTCCACTTCCGACCAGCAAGCCGTCGATACCGCCATTACCTCGCGCCGCTCGATCCGCGCCTACCTGCAGCAAGCGGTGGCGCGCGAAGACATCGAAGCGATCCTGCAGGTGGCGGCGCGGGCGCCGTCCGGCACCAACACCCAGCCCTGGAAAGTGTATGTGCTGAGCGGCGCGCGGCGCGAACGCTTGAGTTCGCGCATCCTGGCCGCATATAAGGATCCGGAACAGAACAGGCAGCACACCGAGGAATACGCCTATTACCCGCGCGAGTGGGTCGCGCCCTACATCGACCGCCGCCGCAAGGTGGGCTGGGACCTGTATGCACTGCTCGGCCTGACGCGCGAGAACAAGGCCGGCATGGCGGCGCAGCACGGCCGCAACTACGTCTTTTTCGACGCTCCCGTGGGCCTGATTTTTACGATAGACCGTATCATGGAGCAGGGCTCCTGGCTGGATTACGGCATGTTCCTGCAGAACATCATGGTGGCGGCACGGGGACGCGGCCTGGATACCTGCCCGCAGGCGGCCTTCACCCAGTTCCACCGCATCATTGCGGACGAACTGGGTCTGGCCGACAATGAAACCGTGGTGTGCGGGATGTCGCTGGGCTACGCCGACCATGGCAAGGTTGAAAACAGCCTGGTCACGGAACGTGAACCGGTTTCGAATTTTGTTAAATTTATAGAGTGAACAACCTTCCGTTGCACCTGAACGTCATTGTGTGAATTGTGTAATATCACTTGATGGCGCTGCGTTTGATTTCGCTTGCTTCGGAACCAGGTTTTGCTACACTGCAACAGTCATGGTTCGGTCTTGCTACTCGGGGAATTGCATGAATAAACTTGCTATCAGTGCGCTCTTGTCCTTGTGCTGCGCCACCGTCATGGTGGATGCGGCGCAGGCGGCAGTGAAGAAGGCCGGCGAGCGCCGCCCGGCGGCGACTTCCGCACAGCCCCGCGAGCGCGTGGTAAAACGCGTGGTCAATGTGAAAGGCAAGCGCAAGGTGGTGTACCAGAAGGTTACCAACGTCGGCGATGCCGGCGGCCGTCCGACCATGGGCGACCTGGCGGGCCTGAACCTGGTGCGCGATCCGCTGGACCTGAAATCGAATGTGGCGCTGGTGCTGGACCAGGCCAATTCCGAAGTGCTGTTCGAGAAGAACGCCGGTGTAGCGCTGCCCATCGCGTCCATTACCAAGATGATGACGGGCCTGGTTGTGGTCGAAGCCAACCAGGACATGGATGAAGTCCTGACCGTGACCGATGACGACGTGGACCGCGAAAAATTCAGCAGCTCGCGCCTGAAGGTCGGCGACCGCCTGACCCGCCGCAATATGCTGCACATCGCCCTGATGAGTTCGGAAAACCGCGCCGCTTCGGCGCTGGGCCGCAGCTATCCGGGCGGCCTGCCAGCCTTCGTGCAGGCCATGAACGCCAAGGCGCAATCGCTCGGCATGGGCGATACCCACTATGTGGATTCGAGCGGCCTGTCGCGCCTGAACGTGGCCAGTGCGCGCGATCTGGCCAAGCTGGTGCAGGCGGCCTATGAGCATCCGATGCTGCGTGAATTCTCGACCGACCCGAAAGCGGTGGTGGAAGCGAATGGCCGTCCGCGCGCCTTCGGCACCACCAATGCCCTGGTGGCGCCCAACTCGGGCTGGGACATCGGCCTGCAGAAGACCGGCTTCATCAACGAGGCCGGCCGCTGCATGATCATGCAGGCCGTGGTGGAAGGGCGCGCCGTGATCATGGTGCTGCTGGATGCGAAAGGCACGGCAGCGCGCGTGGCGGACGCCACCCGCATGAAGAAATGGCTGGCAGCGCTGAAGCCGGACTTCCCCGGCTCGATCAGCGGCGCCAGCAGCGCCACGCCGTATTCGGCGTCCGGCATGTAATTACAGTTCCGGCGGCGCCGGCGTATAGCCCAGGGTCGCCGAAATCTGGTTGGCGGTATTCACCAGGTCCTCCAGCCAGTCCTCCTGCAGCCGGTCGGCCGGCGCCGAAATCGACAAGCCCGCCACCAGTTTCCCCGAATCGTCCCGAATGCCTGCCGCCATGCAGCGCACGCCCAGTTCCAGTTCCTCGTTGTCGCGCGCGTAACCGCGCGAACGCACCAGGCTCAGTTCGCGCTCCAGGCGGGACAAGTCGGTGATCGAGTTCTTGTTGTGGCCGGCCAGCCCGGTGCGGGTGGCGTAGGCGCGGATGGCTTTCGGTTCATCGACGGACAGGAACAGCTTGCCGGTCGAGGTCAGGTGCAGCGGGCCGCGGCCGCCGATGGCGCGCACCACCTGCATGCCGGAGCGCTCGGAAAAGGCGCGGTCGATGTACACGATCTCGTCGCCCTGGCGTACGGACAGGTTGATGGTCTGCTGGGTCTTCTTGTGCAGCGAGCGCATGAAGTCCAGCGCCGCCTCGCGCACGGAGAGGCGGCTTTTCACCACGTTGCCCAGTTCCAGCAGGCGCATGCCGAGGCGGTAGGTGCCCGGCTCGATGCGATCGACAAAGCGGGTCAGCACCAGATCGTTGAGGATGCGGTGCGCGGTGGAAGGGTGCAGGCCGGAAACCTTGGACAATTCCTTCAGGCTGACCGGATCGGGATACTTGGCAAGGGCGTCCAGCAGGGCCACCATGCGCTCGATCACCTGGATGGTTGTCTTTTGCTCGGGAGCGGGGACGGATTCGATTTTCATGATGTGGTTGGTGCAGTGCAGTATGTCTGCCGACAGTTATACCATGATGTGAAAAAAATGGGAATTCTACGGTGCGCACGGGGCTATAATGGCGCGTCAATATTTGTTGCAGTGTGTCGAATGGATCAGCCTGTCAGTGAATTCAAGAGCAAGAGCGGCCTGCGCCGCGTGTTGGCCGCCTTCTTCTACTCGATGGACGGGCTGAAGTCGGCCTGGCGCAACGAACATGCCTTCCGCCAGGAGCTGATGCTGTGTGTGCCGGGCGTGGTCATCGCGCTGCTGCTGCCGGTGTCGGCCTTCCAGAAGCTGGCGCTGATTGCCGTGCTGATCCTGGTATTGATTGTCGAACTGATCAATTCGGCCATCGAAGCGGTGGTGGACCGGATTTCGCTGGAGCGCCATCCACTGTCCAAGAACGCCAAGGATTTCGGCAGTGCGGCCGTGCTGCTGGCCACGCTGCTGGCCGGCGCCACCTGGGCGGTCGTGCTCTACAACCGCTTCCTGTAGCACTCCTTATAACGTCGCGGTATATAAAACTGCGAAAGTATTCGTTCGCAATCTAACAAGGGACGGTTAATCTGGCATCTCCAAATACAAGGGGAATCCAGATGCTGTCCAAGAAACTGATTGCTGCCGCTGCACTGTTCGCTGCCGCCGCCATTGCGCACGCGGCCGACATTACTCTGCTCAACGTCTCGTACGACCCGACCCGCGAGCTGTACCAGGACGTCAACACCGCCTTCGCCAAGGAATGGAAAGCGAAGACCGGCGACAACGTGAAGATCAAGCAGTCGCACGGCGGCTCCGGCAAGCAGGGCCGCGCCGTGATCGACGGCCTGGAAGCCGACGTGGTGACCCTGGCCCTGGCCTACGACATCGACGCCATTGCCGAAAAAGGCCTGCTCAACAAGGATTGGGAAAAGCGCCTCGGCCACAATTCCTCGCCTTACACCTCGACCATCGTGTTCCTGGTGCGCAAGGGTAATCCGAAAGCCATCAAGGACTGGGGCGATCTGATCAAGCCGGGCGTGGCCGTCATCACCCCGAATCCGAAAACCTCCGGCGGCGCGCGCTGGAACCACCTGGCCGCTTACGGCTACGCGCTGCGCCAGCCGGGCGGCAGCGACGCCTCGGCGCGCGACTACCTGAAGAAACTGTACAAGAACGTGCCGGTGCTGGATTCCGGCGCGCGCGGCGCCACCACCACCTTCGTCGAACGCGGCATTGGCGACGTGCTGATCGCCTGGGAAAACGAAGCGCTGCTGGCGATCAAGGAACTGGGTCCGGACAAGTTCGATATCGTGGCGCCATCCGTCTCCATCCTGGCCGAGCCGCCGGTAGCGGTGGTGGACAAGGTGGTGGACAAGAAGGGCACGCGCAAGGTGGCTGAAGCCTACCTGCAATTCCTGTACACCGACCAGGCGCAGGAAATCATCGCCAAGAACTACTACCGTCCGGCGATCGAGAAGGAAGCCAGGAAATACGCGGCGCAGTTCCCGGCGGTGAAGCTGTTCAAGCTGTCCGATGTGGCCGGCAACTGGACCCAGGCGCAGAAAACCCACTTTGCGGACGGCGGCGTGTTCGACCAGATCTACCAGCCTGGCAGCAGCATCGCCGGCAAATAAGCACGTCACGAAGGGGAGGGGTCATGGCCGCACACCTGTTATCGCAATTCCGTGTTCTGGTCGCTCCCGGCCTGCACAACAGCGGGCCGGAGCACTGGCAGAGCCGCTGGCAGCGCCTGTACCCCGGCTTCCGGCGGGTCGAGCAGAAGCGCTGGGACCAGCCGGTGCTGTCGCGCTGGTCGGCGCAGCTGGATGCGGTGCTGGCGGAAGATACGCGTCCCACCCTGATCGTGGCCCACAGTTTCGGCTGCCTCACCACCGCGCACAGCCTGACACACGACCTCTCCCCCTCGACTGTGGCGGGCGTGTTGCTGGTGGGGCCGGCCGATCCCGACAAGTTCGGCGTCAGCGAACTGCTGCCGCACGGCGAACTGTCCGTGCCTTCCATTCTCGTCGCCAGCACCAACGATCCGTGGATGACGAGCGCCAAGGCGCGCACCTGGGCCAGGCGCTGGGGCAGCGAGTTCGTGAACGCCGGTGCGCTGGGACATATCAATGCCGAGTCCGGCCTGGGCGACTGGATTTTTGGTCAACGGTTATTGCATAAACTTGCTGAGCAAGCGCACAATGAGCGTTTATTGTCTGTCTAACCAGATTGGAGAAATTGAATGACTTTACGCCTTGGCGACACCGCTCCGGACTTCGAACAGGATTCCACCGTTGGCCGTATCAAGTTTCATGAGTGGGCGGGCGACTCCTGGGTTGTGCTGTTTTCGCACCCGGCCGACTTTACCCCGGTGTGCACCACCGAGCTGGGCCTGACCGCCAAGCTGAAGCCAGAATTCGACCAGCGCAACGTGAAAGCGATCGCGCTGTCGGTCGATCCGGCCGACGCGCACAAGGAGTGGATCAAGGATATCGAAGAAACCCAGAACACCGTGGTCGGTTTCCCGATCATTGCCGACCTGGACCGCAAGGTGTCCGAGCTGTACGACATGATCCACCCGAACCAGTCCGTGACCGCCACCGTGCGTTCGCTGTTCGTGATCGACCCGGCCAAGAAAGTGCGCCTGACCATCACCTACCCGATGAGCACCGGCCGCAACTTCAACGAAGTGCTGCGCGTGATCGACGCCCTGCAACTGACCGACAAGCACACCGTGGCCACGCCGGGCAACTGGCAGGACGGCGACGACGTGATCATCCCGCTGACCGTGCAGGATCCGGAAGTCATCAAGGCCAAGTATCCGAAGGGCTTCACCGCGCCGCGTCCTTACCTGCGCCTGACGCCGCAACCGAACAAGTAATCCAGAGTTCTATCTCCCTCCGCCCCCGTTCCGGGGGCTTTTTTTTGGTTCATCGCGGATTAGCGGGATGACGCTTTACCGCGCGGCGCTTGCCTCGGCGCCCTTTTCCGCCGCCCTTCTTCTGACCGCTGCCAGGCATGGTAGCCTGTGCCGGAAAGTCAACTGGCGCACATGATGGCCTTTCACCAGCCTCGCTTCGCTGCATCGCTGTTTGATGGCGGAGCAGGCCACCGGCGCGTTGGCTCTGTGCCTGGCGGCTGGCCGTGCGCCGGTCTGCAGGCTGCTGCCTGCGCTCGTGCGGCGAGTGCTGAGCCGGTGCTCCGCCGAGCAAACGCGCTATGGCCATCTTGCGCGCTGAGCGGCAAACGTCGGCCAGCAGCCATTCATCGCTGCCAGGCAGGCGAAGCCAGACTGCTTTCCACGCATTGCGGTTGCCGCTGCCGCGCAGGTTGGCAAACTGCGACGGCGACATCGCCTGCTCGCCGCACTTAATCGCATCGCCCTCGACCTGGGCGAAATAATGCTGGCCGCCGAAGCTGGCACGCAGCCTGGTTCCACCTGTGCCGGGGCGGCCGGCGCAGGGTGCATATAGTTGTGGATTGCCTCGCAGATGAAGGGTTCGAGCGCCAAAGTGTCGGACCAGAAATGCCCTGTGAATTTGCCCAAGTCCTCCAGCACACCGGAGGGTACACGGATGGGATAGTAGAGAGTTCGCATGATGGGGTCTCTAAAATGGGTTTTTTCCAAACGCTGCTATCACTACCTAAGGCTTACTAAACGGCGCAGCGCTTACTAAAAGTGCCGCTACGAACAACGCATACTAGAGTCGATTCGGACGAATTAGTTTTAGTAAGCGTGAAATAGCAGCGCTGAGCAGTTTTTAGTAAAAGTGGAGAATATAGACCCCGTCATCGCGACAGCGATCCATCCCCCAGGAGTTACTGCCCGCGAGCTGTTAATCAGGTTGAGCACGGGTTTCCGGAATTCCGTGCTACCGTTTCTTTTGCGCTATGATCGCAGCTCCGTTCACTCGACCGTGTGCCGACCATGAGCAAGCGTCTCCCTGGCTTTGTCCTGTCCGCTGTCCTCGGCAGCTCCGCGCTGGCCGCGGAACCTGTGCAGCAGATTGGTTCCACCAGTATCCAGATGCAGATGGACTATCTGATCTTCAAACCGAAGACCTATAGCGAAGACCAGAGCAAGCCGGTGCCGCTGCTGATCTTCCTGCACGGCTCGGGCGAAAGCGGGCATGACCTGAACCTGGTGAAGAAGTGGGGACCGCCGTCCATCGCCGAAACCAATCCGGACTTCCCCTTCCTGCTCGTGTCGCCGCAGGCGCCGGAACCGAACGGCTGGAATATCCCGCTGCTGAAGGCCATGCTCGACGACGTGCTGGCCAAATACAATGTGGACCGTTCGCGCGTGTATTTGACCGGGCTGAGCATGGGCGGCTTTGGCGCCTAGGAGCTGGCGATGCGCTATCCGGACTACTTCGCGGCCGTGGCGCCGATCTGCGGCGGCGGCAATGCGCGCCATGTGGAGCGGCTGAAAAATATTCCGACCTGGGTCTTCCACGGCGCCAAAGATACTTCCGTGCCCGAGTCGCAATCGGCAGTGCTGGTCGATGCGCTGAAGGCGGTGGGCGGCAAGGTGAAATACACGCTGCTGCCGCAGGGCGGACATGTCGATTCCTGGGTGTATGCCTACGACGCGAAAAACGGCCTGTTCGATTGGCTGCTGCAGCAGCACAAACCATAAGTTTTCAATGGCGCGTCACCCCCGGTAGGGCTCGCCTATACTGAACAGTATGAAGACTGTTCTGCTGGCCGCGGTCCTGTGGTACGCGGGGCTGGTGCAGGCCGAGCCGCTGCTGCGGGTAACATATCCGAACATCGATGGGCTGGCGGCCAACGCCTACGGCTATCGCGTGCTGAATCTTGCCTTGCGCAAGTCGGGCGTGGATTACGAGCTGAGCCTGCATCCGCTGAACGTGAACCAGGAACGGGCGCGGCTGATGCTTGAAAAGGGCGAAGTCAGCGCCGGCGACTTCGGCACCAGCGCCGAGTTCGAGCAGCGCATGCTGCCCGTGTATTTTCCCATCGACCGTGGCCTGAACGGCTACCGCATGCTGGTCGTGCATCAGGACAATGCCGGCGACTATGCGCGCGTGCGGTCGGTCACCCAGTTGTCGGGCAGGACGGCGGGGCAGGGGGTGCGCTGGTCGGACATTCCCGTGCTCGAACGGGCCGGCATCAAGGTTGCTACCGCGCCGATCGACGGCCTGTTCCGCCTGCTCGAGCGCAAGCGGGTGGACTTCCTGCCGCTGGGCGCCAACGAAGTCCAGTATCTGCTGGACAAGCACCGGGCCGATGCGCCGCATGCGGTGGTGGACAGCAATCTGCTGATCGTCTATCCCTTCGGCCGCCTGTTCTTTGTCCAGAAAGGCAACGAGCGCCTGCGCGACGCCATCCACAAAGGCCTGGAAGCCGCCTTCGACGACGGCTCCTTCCAGGCCCTGCTGGCCGAATACTTCAACTTCGCAGCCCTCGCCTCGCGCACCATCCTGCGCCTGGAGAATCCCTCTCTAAGCGCGGAATTCCGCAAAATCCCGCACAAATACTTCTACCACCACGAATATTAGTGGGCGACGCGGGAATCGACGTCCTGCGGCATCAGGTAGGCGGGGCGTTTCAGGAGCTGGCGCAGGGCGGCGATTTCGGTGCGGGCGCAGACGATCAGCTGGGGATTGGTCTTGCCGCCCGCCGGAGCGTAGCCGACTGCGGCGCAGATGGTGCTGCTGATGGTGCGCACCTTGTCGCTGGCGGCGTCGTCGATCACGCGTTCGCAGGCGGCGAACTCGCTTTCAACGGCCTTGGCGGCGGCAAACACGGTGGCTTTTTCGAGAAGGGTGTGGGCCTGCAGGGCCAGCTCGGTCAGGTCGCACAGGCGGTCGGTCAGCAGCAGCGAATCGTTCATTTTTTGTCTCCTTGTGAGCACTTCATAACAACCACGCTTGCCAACAATGTAACACGCCACCCCTGTTTTAGTATCTAAGCAAATGACGAAAGGTTAGTTTGTTTTATAACGCCGCGATGCGATTATGCGACCCTATTAGTCGAAAATGTAATAAGAGGGAGCGAGCATGTCAGCAGTAGCGTTGCCGGTCACTGCGCCGGTGGAGACGGTGAAAGCCAGAAGGGCGCCCTACCGGGTGATGCCCGGCTTCGGTCTGTCGCTTGGCTTTACGATCTTTTACCTGACGCTGATCGTCCTGATCCCGCTGTCGGCCGTGTTCCTGAAGACCGCGACCATGAGCTGGGAGGCGTTCTGGAACGCCGTGACCACCGAGCGCGTGGTGGCGTCGTACAAACTGACGTTCGGCGCTTCGCTGATCGCGGCCACCTTCAACGTCTTCTTCGGCGGTGTAGTTGCCTGGGTGCTGGTACGCTACAAGTTCCCCGGCAAACGCATCGTCGATGCCCTGGTCGATCTGCCGTTCGCGCTGCCGACCGCCGTTGCCGGCATCACCCTGACCGCGCTGTATTCGTCCAACGGCTGGATCGGCCGCTACGTGGAAGGCGTGCTGGGGCTGAAAGTGGCGTTCACGCCGGTCGGCATCGTGGTGGCGCTGACCTTTATCGGCCTGCCTTTCGTGGTGCGCACCGTGCAGCCCGTGCTGGAGGACGCCGAACGCGAACTGGAGGAAGCCGCCGCCAGCCTGGGCGCCTCGGCCTTCCAGACTTTCCGCCGCGTGGTGTTCCCGACCATCCTGCCGTCGCTGCTGACCGGCTTCGCGCTGGCCTTCGCGCGCGCCACCGGCGAATTCGGTTCCGTGATTTTCATCGCCGGCAATATGCCGATGGTGTCCGAGATCACGCCGCTGTTCATCATCACCAAGCTGGAACAGTACGACTACGCCGGTGCGACCGCCATTGCAGTGGTGATGCTGGTGGTGTCCTTCATCATGCTGCTGGCCATTAACCTGCTGCAGGCCTGGACCCGCGGGAGGAATGGCAAATGAGTACAAGCACTCGCCGCGGTGAACTGCCGTCCCGCCATGAAGTGCTGGAACCGGCGTGGGTGCGCTATGCGCTGATCACGCTGGCGCTGGCCTTCCTCACGCTGTTCCTGTTCGTGCCCCTGGTGGCCGTGTTTACCGAAGCGCTGAAGAAGGGCTGGGACGCTTACCTCTCGGCCATCGTCGATGAGGATGCAATCTCCGCCATCAAGCTGACGCTGATTACCGCCGCCATTGCCGTGCCCCTGAATCTGGTATTCGGCGTGGCTGCGTCCTGGTGCATCACCAAGTTCGAATTCCGCGGCAAGAGCATCCTGCTGACGCTGATCGACCTGCCGTTTTCCGTGTCGCCGGTCATCTCGGGCCTGATCTACGTGCTGCTGTTCGGCGCCCAGGGCTGGCTCGGTCCATGGCTGGCCGAGCACGACATCAAGATCCTGTTTGCCGTGCCGGGCATCGTGCTGGCCACCGTGTTTGTCACCTTCCCCTTCGTGGCGCGCGAACTGATTCCGCTGATGCAGGCGCAGGGCAGCGAAGAAGAGGAAGCGGCCGTGGTGCTGGGCGCGAACGGCTGGCAGACCTTCTTCCGCGTCACGCTGCCGAACATCAAGTGGGGCCTGCTGTATGGCGTGATCCTGTGTAATGCCCGCGCCATGGGCGAGTTCGGCGCGGTGTCCGTGGTGTCCGGCCATATCCGCGGCGAGACCAACACCATGCCGCTGCAGGTCGAGATCCTCTACAACGAGTACAACTTCGCTGCCGCCTTTGCCGTGGCCTCGCTGCTGGCGCTGCTGGCCCTGGTCACCCTGGCCGTGAAATCCTTTATCGAGTGGCGTCTGCACGAAAACACTGCCGACGACGCACAGGAGCATTGAAATGACAATCGCAGTCAAGAACATCAACAAGCGCTTCGGCGACTTCGTCGCCCTGAACAACGTGTCGCTGGATTTCCCTTCCGGCGAACTGACCGCGCTGCTCGGCCCGTCGGGCTGCGGCAAGACCACGCTGCTGCGCTGCATCGCCGGCCTGGAACACCCGGACTCGGGCCAGGTTCTGCTGGACGGCAAGGATGCCTCCGACCGCCACGTGCGCGAGCGCCAGGTGGGCTTCGTGTTCCAGCACTATGCGCTGTTCAAGCACATGACGGTGTTCGAGAACGTGGCCTTCGGCCTGCGCGTGAAGCCGCGCAGCGAACGTCCGTCGGAAGACCAGATCCGCCGCAAGGTGAAGGACCTGCTGGAGCTGGTGCAGCTGGACTGGCTGGCCGACCGCTATCCGCCGCAGCTGTCGGGCGGCCAGCGTCAGCGTATCGCGCTGGCGCGTGCGCTGGCAGTCGAACCGCGCGTGCTGCTGCTGGACGAACCGTTCGGCGCACTGGATGCGAAGGTGCGCAAGGAGCTGCGGCGCTGGCTGCGCCGCCTGCACGACGACCTGCACGTGACCTCGATCTTCGTGACCCACGATCAGGAGGAAGCGCTGGAAGTGGCGGACCAGGTGGTGCTGATGAACAAGGGCCGCGTCGAGCAGCTGGGCGCGCCGGACGAGGTGTACAACCAGCCCGCGTCGCCTTTCGTGTACGGCTTCCTGGGCAATGTGAACGTATTCCACGGCCGCGTGCACGAAGGCGTGCTGGCCAGCGACGGCATCCAGTTCGACGTGCAGGGCCACGATGAAACCCGGCACGGCAAGGGCACCGCTTATGTGCGTCCGCACGACCTGGAAATCGACCGCTACACGCCGGATGCGGACGGCATCGTGGTCAAGCTGCGCCGCGCCCACGCCATCGGTCCGCTGGCCCAGCTGGACCTGGAACGCGCCGACAACGCGCAGCTGATCGAAGCGACCATTTCGAATGAGCGCTACAGCCAGCTGGCGCTGAAGGACGGCGAGACGCTGGTGGTGCGTCCGAAGAAACTGCATGTATTCGTTGACGAAGGCGCCGCCATATGAACTTCCAGCAGCTGCGATCGATCCGCGAGGCGGCGCGCCGCAATTACAACCTGACCGAGGTGGCGAACGCGCTGTTCACCTCGCAGCCGGGGGTGAGCCGCCAGATCCGCGAGCTGGAGGACGAGCTGGGCGTGATCATCTTCGAGCGTAACGGCAAGCGCCTGACCGGCCTGACCGAGCCGGGCAAGGGCATCCTGAAGATCATCGACCGCCTGCTGATCGAGGCGGAAAACCTGCAGCAGGCCAGCCAGGAATTCACCGGCACCAGCAGCGGCACGCTGACCGTCGCCGCCACCCACACCCAGGCCCGCTATGCGCTGCCGAAAGCCGTGCAGCACTTCCGCAGCGAGTTTCCGGACGTGCGCATCGCGCTCCAGCAGAGCGCGCCGGAACACATCGCGGAGTGGGTCCTGTCGGGCAAGGCGGACGTCGGCATCGCCACCGAAGGGCTGACCCAGTTCCCCGACCTGGTGTCCTTCCCCTGCTACCGCTGGACCCACCTGATCGTGGTGCCGGATGGCCATCCGCTGCTGGCGCGCACGCCGGTGCGCCTGGAAGACCTGGCCGAATTCCCGCTGATTACCTACGACGTGGGCTTCACCGGCCGGGGCCATATCGACGCCGCCTTCAGCAAGGCCGGCGTGCGGCCGGACATCGTGCTGACCGCCATGGATTCGGACGTGATCAAGCAGTATGTCTCGCTCGGACTGGGCGTCGGCCTGGTGGCTTCGATGGCTTTCGACCATGGCCGCGACAAGGGCCTGCGCGCGATCGAGGCGTCGCACCTGTTTGCGGCAAATACCACACGGCTTGCCGTGCGCCGCGGCGCTTACTTGCGTTCCTATACCTACGAATTCATCCGCCAGCTCGCTCCGGAACTGACGCGCGGCGACATCGAACAGGCGCTGGCAGGCGACCCCGCCGAGTAAATCGCAGGCGGCAAGCCGCTTGCTGCGCCGCGCAAGTCCACTATACTGAAGTCCGGTCCGCAGCATACTTGAGGGGAGTCCCATGGGTATTGGCAACTGGAAGATCGGTGTCCGGCTCGCGGCCGGACTTGGGCTGGCGCTGGCGTTCATGCTCGGCATCTCGGCCATCGGCATCGGCAGCCTGGGCCAGCTGAATAGCGGCACCGACGATATCGCGTCGGACAAGGTGCCCAAGGTGATCGCGGCCTATGAAGCCATCGGCAGCGTGAACGACATCGCGCGCGCCATGCGCAATGCGATGCTCAGCACCGAGCCGGAGACTGTCAAAAAAGAGCTGCAGCGCGTGCAGGACCGCAAGGCCGATATCGCCGCCCAGCTGGATAAACTTTCGCAGCTCATTGCCGACGACGTGGATGAAGGCAGCCGCACGCGCCTGAGAGCCGTGCTGGATGCGCGCCAGCGCTACCTGGTGGTGCAGCAGGCTTTCCTGGAGCGCTCGGCCGATGCGTCAAAGCGCGACGAGGTGGTCAAATTCCTGCTGACCAGCGTGCGCAAGGAGCAGACGGCTTATCTGAACACGCTGACCGAGCTGGCGAAATACCAGGGCGAGGCGGTGAACGTGGCGAGCCGCGAGGCGCACCAGGCGTACAGCGCTTCGCGCAGCATGATGCTTGGCCTGACGCTGGTGGCGGCCCTGCTGGCGGCAGCCGTGCTGTGGTGGGTCACACGCAGCATCACCAGTCCCCTGAACCGTGCGGTCGGCCTGGCGCAGGCGGTGGCGGAAGGCGATCTGACGCAGCGCATCGAATGCGACACGCGCGACGAAACCGGCCAGCTGCTGCGCGCCTTGAAGAACATGAACGAATCGCTGGTGCGCACGGTCGGCAAGGTGCGTTCCGGTTCGGACACCATTACCACTGCCTCCAATGAAATCGCCAGCGGCAACCTGGACCTGTCTTCACGCACCGAGCAGCAGGCTTCCTCGCTGGAGGAGACGGCATCTTCGATGGAGGAGCTGACATCGACCGTGCAGCAGAACGCCGCGAATGCGCGCCAGGCAACGCAGCTGGTGGTGGCCGCTTCCGGCTTTGCCACCAGGGGCGGGCGCGTGGTGGGCGAAGTGGTGAGCACCATGGGCGCCATCAAGGAAAGCTCGAACCGCATCGTGGACATCATCGCCGTGATCGACGGTATCGCCTTCCAGACCAATATCCTGGCGCTGAATGCCGCGGTGGAAGCGGCGCGTGCCGGCGAGCAGGGCAGGGGCTTTGCGGTGGTGGCATCCGAGGTACGCAACCTGGCGGCGCGTTCGGCGTCGGCGGCAAAGGAGATCAAGGAGCTGATCGGCCGCTCGGTGGAGACGGTGGATGCCGGCGCGCGGCTGGTGGATGAAGCCGGTGTGACGATGGACGGCATCGTCACGGCGGTGCAGCAGGTGGCGCAGATCATGAACCAGATCAGCGCCGCCAGCGACGAGCAGAGCTCGGGCATCGCCCAGGTCAACCAGGCCATCGTGCAGATCGACGATGTGACGCAGCAGAATGCCGCCCTGGTGGAAGAGGCGGCAGCGGCGGCGCAATCGATGCGCGATCAGGCGGAAATGCTGGCCGAGGCGGTCAGCGTGTTCCGACTCGCCGGCCAGCAGTACCACGCGCCGGCAGCGCCCGGGCGCGCGGCGCTCAGGTCGCGTATGCCAGCCTCGGCGCGCCTGTCCGCCTAGCCGGCTGCGGCGGGAGGGTCTGGCGTGCGCCGAGACGGAATACGCTGACCGCTTCCGACAGCACAGCCGCCTGTTCCTGCAGCGCGCCTGCGGCCGCCGCTGCCTGCTCCACCAGCGCCGCGTTCTGCTGCGTCACGTTATCCATCTGCAGCACGGCCTGGTTGATCTGCTCGATGCCGGCGCCTTGCTCGCCGCTGGCGGCCGTGATTTCGCTGATGATGTCGGTCACGCGCTGCACGCTGCTGACCACTTCCTGCATGGTGGCGCCGGCGTTATCGACCAGGCGGCTGCCTTCTTCCACCTGGGCCACCGAGCTGTCGATCAGCTGCTTGATTTCCTTGGCGGCGGAGGCCGAACGCGCTGCCAGGTTGCGCACCTCGGAGGCGACCACGGCGAAGCCGCGTCCCTGTTCGCCGGCGCGCGCCGCTTCCACCGCTGCGTTCAGCGCCAGGATATTGGTCTGGAAGGCGATACCGTCGATCACGCTGATGATCTCGACGATCTTGTAGGCCGAGTCGTTGATGGCGCCCATCTTCTCCACCACCTGCGCCACCACGCTGCCGCCGCGCTGCGCCACTTCGGAAGCGCTGCCGGCCAGCTGGTTGGCCTGGCGTGCATTGTCCGCATTCTGGCGCACGGTGGACGTCATTTCCTCCATCGAGGACGCGGTTTCCTCCAGCGAGCTGGCCTGCTGCTCGGTGCGCGAGGACAGGTCCAGGTTGCCGGTGGCGATTTGCGAGGAGGCGGTGGCGATCGAATCGGTGGCCACGCGCACATTGCTGACGATGCTGGACAGGCTGCCGTTCATATCGCGCAGCGCGGACAGCAGCTGGCCCGTTTCATCGTTCGAATGCGCTTCGATCTGCTGCGTCAGGTCGCCGGCGGCCACGCCCTGGGCGATGCTGACGGCGCGGTCGAGCGGGATGGTGATGCTGCGTACCAGCCACCAGCCGATGCCGGCCGCCAGCGCCAGGCCGGCCACCAGCAGGCCGGCCACGATCAGGCGGAAGCTGGCATAGCTGGCCTGAGACTGTTCGAATTCGTTTTTGGCGATGGACAGCTGCATGGTGACCAGTTCGTCCAGCAGTTCGCGCACGCTCTGATAGCGTTCGTTCAGGCGCCCCTGCACCAGCGATTTCATGGCGCCGGTATCGCCGGCCTGCGCTGCGGCCAGCGCGGGTTTCAGGCCTTCGCTGATGAACAGTTCGCGCGCCTTGCCCAGGCGCGCGGCCAGCTCGCGCTCTTCCTGCGTCACGAAGGTCCGCGTGTAGTCGCTCCACAGCTTGTCGGCCTGTGCGCTGCGGGTTTCGACGTCGCTCACGGCGGCAGGGAGTTGGGCGGGATCGTCGCTGACGGCTTTGGCCAGCGTCAGCTGGCTGCGGATGATGGCGCGGATGATGCCGTCCAATTGGCCCAGCGAGACGACGCGGTCCTGATAGACGGTCCTCAGCGCCTGGTTGGATTGCGACAGGCTGTAGATGCCGGCGGCGCCGACCAGCAGCATGATGGCGGAAATCAGGGCAAGTACCGCGACCAGGCGGAATTTGATGGTAAGGTTGGTGAGCATGTGCGACTCCAGCCGGCGAACAAGAAGCGCCGGATATTGTTGGTTGTTGATGGAGAGTTTTTTTGTTCGGCCGCGGGAGATTGGGCGGCGGGAGTGCAGGGATGGGGGCCTGTTTTGCACAGGCGTCCTGACCAGAACATGCTAGCAGTATGATTGCACTGCAGCAAGTGAATACATGGTCAAGCTGTTGTTTGAGATTTCAGGTTACTGGCCCGGATTGGTGATGCGCGCATGGATCGCATCGACTGCCGCCACCAGGTCCGGCGCCAGGTGCGTGGTGTAGGCGTCGATGTTTTCCTTGAGCTGGGCCAGCGTGGTGGCGCCGGTCAGGGTGGCGGCGACGAACCAGCGCGAGGTGCACCAGCCGATCGCCAGCTGCACCGGCGTCATGCCGTTGGCGCGCGCCAGTTCCGCATAGGCGCTAGCCGCTTCCAGCACGGCGGGACGCAGGTAGCGCGGGCTCCAGGTGGGCGGAAAAATGGTCAGGCGGCCGTGCGCTTTCGGGTTGTCGAGATACTTGGCGGAGAGCTGACCGAAAGCCAGCGGGCTATATGCGATAAGGCTTACCTGCTCGCGGTAGCAGGTTTCGTCCATCAGGCTGGATTCGTAGGCGCGCGCCGTCAGGTTGTACAGGTTCTGCACGGAGGCGATGCGCGGCAGACCCGCCTGCTGTGCGCGGCGCACGAATTCGCACACGCCCCAGCTGCTTTCGTTGGAAACGCCGATATGCCGGATCTTGCCCTCGGCAAGCAGATCGCCGAGCGCAGCCAGGGTTTCCTCGACCGGCACGGCGCGGCGTTCGCGCGCCGGATCGAAGGCATTCGCGCCGAAGATGGGCAGGTTGCGGCTGGGCCAGTGCAGCTGGTACAGGTCGATGTAGTCGGTCTGCAGGCGTTGCAGGCTGGCATCCACGGCGGCGCGCAGATTGGCCGCATCGTGGTTGTGGCGTCCGCCGCGCACCCAGTGGATGCCGGGATTCGGTCCCACGGATTTGGTGGCGATCACCACCTCGCTGCGGCGGCCGGACTTCTTCAGCCAGCTGCCGATGATGCGTTCCGTCGCGCCTTGCGTGGCGGCCGACGGCATCACCGGATACAGCTCCGCCGTGTCGAGGAAGTTGATGCCGCGCTCCAGCGCAAAGTCGATCTGCGCATGCGCTTCGGCTTCGAAGTTCTGCTGGCCGAAGGTCATGGTGCCGAGGCCAAGGCGGCTGACCTGCAGATCGCTGGTGCCGAGCGTGACCTTGTCCATGGCCCGAGTCGCTTAGCGGCGCAGCGCGTCGGCGCAGTCGCGCACCAGTGCCGGGCCGGCGTAAATCAGGCCGCTGTACAGCTGCACCAGCTGCGCCCCGGCGGCGAGCTTGGCCCTGGCATCGGAACCCTGCATGATGCCGCCCACGCCGATGATCGGCAGCGCGTCGCCCAGCTCCGCCTTCAGCAGGCGGATCACGTTGTTGGACAGTTCGAACACCGGTGCGCCGGACAGGCCGCCCGCCTCGCCGCCATGCTGCATGCCTTCCACGGCGCTGCGGCTCAGGGTGGTGTTGGTGGCGATCACGCCGTCGATCTTGTGGCGCAGCAGCGCATCGGCGATGTTCTTCACCTGGTCGGCGTCCATGTCCGGCGCGATCTTCAGGGTCATCGGCACGTAGCGCTTGTGCTGCTCGGCCAGGCGCAGCTGGGCATTCTTCAGCTGCGACAGCAGCTCGTCCAGTTCCGATGCGCCCTGCAGCTGGCGCAGGTTCTTGGTGTTGGGCGAGGAGATGTTGACCGTGACGTAGCTGGCGTAGGGATAGACTTTTTCCAGGCAGTGCAGGTAGTCGCCGGCGGCGCGCTCGATCGGCGTATCGGCGTTCTTGCCGATGTTCAGGCCGAGGATGCCTTCCCTGTTCTGGTAGAAGCGCGAGGACTGGACATTGGCCACGAAGGCGTCCACGCCGCCGTTGTTGAAGCCCATGCGGTTGATGATGCCGTGCGCGGCCGGGATGCGGAACATGCGCGGCCTGGCGTTGCCGGGCTGGGCGCGCGGCGTGACCGTGCCCACTTCAATCGAGCCGAAGCCCAGGTCGGCCAGCGCGTCGATGAAGGCGCCGTCCTTGTCCAGGCCTGCGGCCAGGCCGACCGGATTCTTGAAGGTCAGGCCCATCACGCTGCGCGGATCGGGCAGCGGCTGGCGCACGAAGGCGCGGGTCAGGCCGATTTTCGACAGGCGTTTCAGGGCGGGCAGGGTGAAGTGGTGGGCTTCTTCCGGGTCCATCGAGAACAGGATGGGACGGGCCAGGGAGTACAGGAATTTGTCGGACATGGGGCGCTTCGGAATGAATGAGCCGACATTTTACCTTGGCAGCAAAGCCCAAACCCCTTTGATCCGCGCCTGCAGCGGCTGGAACTTGATCTTGTAGTTCATTTTCGGGCTCTCCTCGATCCAGTAGCCCAGGTACACGTACGGCAGGCCCAGCTCCTGCGCCTGGCCGATCTGCCACATCACGTTGTAGGTGCCGAAGCTGGCGCCGGGCAGGTCCGGGTCGAAGAAGGTGTACACCGAGGACAGGCCATCGGACAGCACATCGATGATGGACACCATGCGCAGCGTGCCGTCCGGTTCGCGGAATTCCACCAGGCGCGTGTTGACGCGGCTTTGCAGCAGGAACTGCGCGTACTGGTCGCGCGAATCCTGGTCCATGCCGCCGCCGGCGTGGCGCGTGCTCTGGTAGCGCAGGTAGAGGGCGTAGTGCTCGTCCGAGAAGGACAGGGTGGCCACGCCGGCCTGCAGCTGCCTGTGGCGCTCCCAGGCGCGGCGCTGGGCACGCGTGGGCTGGTATCCGCCGGCCACCACCCGCACCGGGATGCAGGCCTGGCAACCATCGCAATATGGACGATAGGTAAAGATTCCGCTGCGGCGGAAGCCGTTCTTGACCAGCTCCGAATACACGTCCGCATTGATCAGATGCGACGGCGTGGCCACCTGGGAGCGGGCCTGGCGCGCGTCCAGGTAGCTGCACGGGTAAGGCGCAGTCGTGTAGAACTGCAGGGTGGCAAACGGCAGATCGTTAAGCTGGGTCATGGAACATATCATAGCGCGTTCCGCGCGCACGTACAGGGCTCAGCTGGCTGCAGTGTAGGGCGCTACCGGGGTCCAGTCGTGAATCTGTGGTTTGCCGATGCATTTTTTCAGGTGCTCGACAAAGTCGCGGCGCGCAATCGGGCGCGCGCCCAGCGATGCCAGGTGGCCGGTCTCCTGCTGGCAGTCGATCAGCTCCACGCCGTGGCCGCGCAGAAAGTGCACCAGGTAGGCCAGGGCGACCTTCGAGCCGTCGCTCACGCGGGCGAACATGGACTCGCCGTAGAACATTGTTCCGATTGAAACACCGTAGGCGCCGCCCACCAGTTCACCGTCGCGCCACAGCTCGGCCGAGTGGGCGTAGCCGAGGCGGTGCAGGCCGGTATAGCCGCGGATGATGTCTTCCGAGATCCAGGTGCCGGGACCGTCGCGGCGCGGGCCGGCGCAGGCCCGCATCACGCCCTCGAAGTCGGCATCGAAGCGCACCTGCCAGCGGCCGTCGGTACGGCTGCTTTTTTCCACCTTCTTCAGGATTTTCTTCAGGCTGTCCGAGACCTTGAAGTCGGCCGTGCGCAGCACCATGCGCGGGTCGGTGCTCCACCACAGGATGGGCTGGCCTTCGGAAAACCAGGGGAAGATGCCGCGCTGGTAGGCCGCCAGCAGGCGGGGGGGCGACAGGTCGGCGCCGGCTGCCAGCAGGCCCGGCGCTTCCGTGGTCAGCGCCTCGGACACGTCGGGAAAGGGCGTGTGGGCGTCCAGCCAGGGGATCATGGTGTGCTGCTGCTGGCGGCCGGCAGGCGCATGGGCCGCGTGATGTCCATTTCATGGAAGCCGTAGCTGCCGCCTTCGCGCACCTTGTCGCGGTCGGCGAAAAAGAATTCCAGCGTGGTGCGGATGGTGGGGAAGGCCAGGTCGTCCCACGGGATTTCCTGTTGCGTAAACAGCTTCACTTCCAGGCTTTCCTCGCCCGGCGCGAAATCCAGGTCCTTCAGTTCGGCCAGGTAGAACATGTGCACCTGGTGCACCTGGGCCACGTTCAACAGGGTAAACAATTTACCCAGTTCGATGTTCGCGCCCGCTTCCTCGGCCGTTTCGCGGCGCGCCGCATCGGACGTGGTTTCGCTGTTTTCCATGAAGCCGGCGGGCAGGGTCCAGTAGCCCAGGCGCGGCTCGATGGCGCGCTTGCACAGCAGGATCTGCAGCTTGCCGTCCTGTTCCCAGACCGGGATCGAACCGATCACCATCTTGGGATTCTGATAATGGATGGTTTCGCAATGCGCGCAGACGTAGCGCGGACGGTTGTCGCCGGCCGGGACCATCAGTTCAACAGGGCTGGCGCATTCGGAGCAGAATTTCATGGGAATAGGAGCAATAGGGACGTGAGTTCTCTTTCAATGCTTACTTTACACTGATTGGGCGGGGACGCGAAACCGGCAAAATATATTCGATCTATCGTGCAAACGAGGAGGATTGATATTGCCTAAATCTGCCCGCTGCCCTATAATACTCGCATCAGACGCGGGGTGGAGCAGTCTGGCAGCTCGTCGGGCTCATAACCCGAAGGTCACAGGTTCAAATCCTGTCCCCGCAACCAGAATTCCGGAAAAACCGTCATCAGCGCGCTGCGATGACGGTTTTTTTTTCGCCGGTACCGGCTTATTCCAGCGCAGCGCGCAGGTAAGCCAGCATCTCTTCGCTCATCATGCGGCCGTTCTGCAGCTCGGGCTCGGCCTCATGTGCCGCCCGGAAACGCGCACGCGCGCCGGGCGCAGTGCCGATCATGTCGATCAGCAGCGCATTCCAGCGCCGGGCCAGGTCGCGCGCGGCCGGCGACTGCGGCGAAGGATCGGCCGCCATCTGCGCGCGCAGCGCGGCAAACAGCGCCGGCCATTCGACGCCGCGCGTGCCGTAGTGGCGGCGCATATGCTCAATTTCCTCCGGCAGCATGTGCTTCGCGTACAGGGCCAGCCGGGTCTGCGCATTGGCGGCCATGATGAAGCCGCGCATGGCCGGCGTGATGCCGCTATGCTCGCGCACCGCCGCTTCCTTGCTCCACATGGTGTCCAGCCGTACCGCCAGGGCCGGATCGTTGCCGGTATCGCGCTGCAGGGCGCCCATCCAGCGCGCCGCCAGTTGCTGCGCCTCGGGCGCCGAGGGCGGCGTGCCGGCGGCCAGCATGGCGCGCAGTTCTTCGCCCATGGCGCTCCATTCCGCGTTGCCGGCCAGGATGGGCTGCATTTGCTGCTGTTCTGCTTTGCTAAAGTATTTGTCGTGCATCGTCATCTGCTCCAGTGTTGTCAGCCAGGCGGACAGTTCCGGCTGCTCGCCGCGCAGCAGCTGGTCCTGTATCCGGGCCAGCTGGCTGCGCAGGACGGCCGCGTCGGCGATTTGCCGGTCGATGGCGTCGATCTGGCGCGCAATGATGGCGGCCGGCGCGGCATCGGGACTGTCCAGGAAAGCAGCGATGTCGGCCAGGGCCATGCCAAGACGGCGCAGGGCCTGGATCCGGTGCAGACGGGCGATATCGGCCCGGTTGTAGAGCCGGTAGCCGGCATTGCTGCGCGCCGACGGCGTGAGCAGGCCAATGCTGTCGTAGTGGTGCAGGGTGCGGACCGTGAGGCCCGAACGGCTGGCGAGTTCTCCTACTTTCAGCATGGGCTGGCTCCTGTCATCGTGCGTGCAGCCATGGTGAAGCCTGACGCAGCGTGAGGGTCAAGCATGCTGGCGCCTGTTCATGCCTGCATGGCCAGGCTGGCCCACAGGTGGGCGGCAGCCATGGTGCGGTGCGGCGCGTACTGCTGCAGGATGCGTTCGGTGCGCGCCATGTCGGGCTTTGCCTCCTCGCCCAAGAGGCGTTGCAGGGCGGCGCGGATGGCCACGTCGCCGTGCAGCGAGCAGTCGGCATAGCCGTAGCCGCGCAGCAGGCCGTAATTCACGGTCCAGGGGCCGATGCCTTTGATCTGCAGCAGGCTGGCGCTGATTTGTTCGATGCTGTTGTGCGGGCCGGGCGTGAGATCGATTTCGCCGGCGGCAATCAGCCGGGCGAAGCGGATCAGGGTCTCGGCCTTGGCGCGCGAGAATTTGCGCGCCAGGAGTTCGTTGACGTCGAGCTGCGCCACGTCCTGCGCTTCGGGGTAGCACCACAGGCCGCTGCTGTGCTGGCGGCCGGCCTGCAGGATGAAGGTGCGGCGCAGGGCGATGGCGAAGGATAGGTTGATCTGCTGGCCGATGATGGCCCAGGTCAGCGCCTCGAACACGGTGGCCGACTGCACGATGCGCAGGCCGGGCTGGCGCTGGACCAGGGCGCCCAGCAGCTTGTCGTTGCCGGCAAAGGCGGCGAAATCGGCCGGGTCGATGTGCAGGCCGAGGATGTTGCGCGCGGCGTGCTCGATGGCCGCCAGCAGCGCCGGCGGCGCCGCATCAGCGGGTGCGGCGTCGATATCGGCGCTGCACAGGGCGCTGCGGCGGCGTGCCGTGGGCAGATCGACCGTCAGCAGCACGGCCAGGCCGTCGAACAGCACACCCTTGCGGATGCGCTGCGGGCTGACCTCCTCGGCCACGCTTTCCGCATCGCGGCTGTGAAACTGGAGCACATCGTCAACCCGGTAGCCGGCCGGCAGCGGCAGTTTGAAACCGTGCTTCATGCGGCCTTCGCCTTCCGCCAGGGCAGCGGCGGCCTGTAGCCGGTCACCAGCATGGTGCCGCAGATGACAATGGCCGCACCGGCAATCGTGTACCAGCCCACGACTTCATGCAGGAACAGCGTGCCCCACAGGATGCCGAACAGCGGATTCAGGAAGGTCACGGTCAGCGCCGAGGTCGGGCCGACGTCGCGGATCAGGCCGAAGTACAGCAGATAGGCGATGCCGCTGCACAGGATGCCCAGTGCCAGCGCCGCAGCCATGATGCCGATGGTCGGCTGGCCCGGCTGCGGGAACAGGGCCAGCGCGGGCAGGGTGAGCAGGGCGGCCGCCCACATGCTGCCGTGGGCGTTGCAAAAAGGCGGTACCGACTGCGCCGCCCTGGCGGCCTTGGCATAGGTGCTGGCAATGCCGTAGTTGAAGGCGGCGAACAGGCCGGCGGCTATGGCGATGCCGGCGCCTGCGCGCGAGCTGACGTGGTCGAAGCCGACCAGCAGGGCCACGCCCAGCGTGCCCAGCACCAGGCCGAGCAGCACGCGCGGGCTGACCATGTGGCGCTGCCACACGGCGCCAATCAGCGCGCCCCACATCGGCGCGGTGGCGTTCAGCACCGACAGCACCGATGCCGACAGCGTGCGCGCAGCAAAGGCGAACAGCAGGAAGGGCAGGGCCGAATTGAACAGGCCCAGGATCAGGTAGTGCTTCCAGTGCCGCTTCAGGTTGAGCGGCTTGCGCAGCAGCAGCGCAATCGCCGCCAGGAACAGGGCGGCAAAGGTGACGCGGTATTCGATCAGCACGGCCGGCCCCAGCACCGGGGCGGCAATGCGCATGAAGAGGAAGGAGCCGCCCCAGATGGCGGCCAGCACGACAAGCTTGAGCAGGTTGGCGGTATTCATCAGCCGTATTCTGGCGGCACGGGCGCGTGCGCGCTAGTCGATTCTTGCGGCCGAATTCATGGCGTCCGCATGATTCAGCTGCATCGTCTGCGGCACGCCGTTTTTCACGGCCGTCATCTCGGCCAGGATTGAGATGGCGATTTCGGACGGCGTCTTGCTGCCGATATAAAGCCCGATCGGGCCGTGCAGCTTGGCCAGCTGCTGCGGCGTCAGGTCGAATTCGACCAGGCGCTCGCGGCGCTTGCTGTTATTCACGCGCGAGCCGATGGCGCCGACGTAGAAGGCTTCCGACTTCAGCGCTTCCATGATGGCCAGGTCGTCCAGTTTCGGATCGTGGGTCAGGGCCACGACCGCGCTGCGGCTGTCCAGTTTCATTTCTATCACCAGGTCGTCCGGCATGGCGTGCACCAGCCGCACCTCGGGCAGGGTCCAGCCGGAGCGGTATTCCTCGCGCGGATCGCAGACGGTGACGTTGTAGTCCATGGCGGTGGCGATCTGCGCCAGGAAGCGCGACAGCTGGCCGGCGCCAATGATCAGCAGGCGCCAGCGCGGGCCGTGCTGCGCCACCAGCTTTTCGCCTTCGACCAGTTCCAGCACGGCGCCCGGCGTGGCCGCTTGCAGGCTGACGGCGCCGGTGTTCAGGTCCAGCGTGCGCGCCACCAGTTCATGCTGTTCCAGGCGCCGCAGCAGTTCGTCGATGCGGCTGTCCGCTCCGAGCGGTTCCAGCGCGAGCTGGATCGTGCCGCCGCAGGGCAGGCCGAAGCGGAAGGCCTGGTCGGCGCTAATGCCGTAGGTGACGATCTCGGGCAGGGTGCGCGTGATGCCCTCCTTGCGCACGCGCTCGATCAGGTCGTCTTCGATGCAGCCGCCGGAGACGGAGCCGACCACGCTGCCATCGTCGCAGATGGCCAGCGTGGCGCCTACCGGCCGCGGACTGGAGCCCCAGGTCTTGATGACGGTGACGAGCTGGCAGCGGTGGCCCGCTGCGATCCAGGCGGAGCTGGTCTTGAGAACTTCGAGGTCGATGCTATCCATGGCCTGTACTATAGCAAGCCTTAGCCGCCTTTGCCGGGCGCGCTTTTCCTGCCTTTGCAGACGGCCTGCATGGCCGCTGCCAGCACCGCGCCGGGCATCTCCGGATCGTAGGATTCGTATTTGTAGCTGCCCACCGGCTCGCCCCGTCCCAGCACGCCGGCGTAGTAATCCTGGGCCAGCAGGGTGACCATGGATTCCTCGCAGTGGTACAGGTGGGTGGATTTGACGGACAGGTACTGCTTGCCGTCCGGCGTGCTTTGCGCCTTGCGGTAGCTCAGCATGGTGGCCGCCTTGAAGCCTTTTCCGCTGCTGCGCACGGAGGCTTTGTCGAGCAGCAGCAGCGCTTCCGCGTCGCCGCCTATGCGGTTCCAGCTGCCGGCGGCAGCCAGTGGCGCCGCCAGCAGCAGGGGCAGCAGTGGCGTCAGGTACAGCAGGCGGCGCATGATGTTACGGAACCAGCGGGCGCTTGGCTGCCTGCTTGGACTTGATCTCGGCCGCCGTGCGCTCGATCGCCGCCAGGCGCGCCGCCACGGCCGGGTGCACGGCCGTGTAGCCGTTCAGTACCGAGGCCGGATACTTGTTCGACAGGTTTTGCCAGAAGCCCTTGGCGCGCTCGGTGTTGTAGCCGGCGCGGGCCAGCATGTACAGCGCCAGGCTGTCGGCCGCCACATCCATATCCTGCGGCATCGGCCGCACGCCGGCGGTGCCGACCAGCATCGACAGGTCGGGCCGCACCGAGGTCAGGTTGTCGATGATGCTGCCGATGGTGGAGGTGTTGCGCAGCGTGGCGGCGTGGCCAAGCACATTGTGTGCGATGTCCTTCGCCATGACGAAGGCAATTGCCTCGTCGCTCTGGGCGAAATTGATCATGCCGCGCGTGAGCATCACGCGGCTGCCGTCGGCATAGGAATTGATGTTGTCCGAGTTGCCCAGCTCGATGCGGAAAGCGCAGGCGCGGGTGACGGGCACGTTCAGGGTCTGGCTGTTGCCGTTGCGGGCAATGGTGAGCGGCAGGCTGGCCTTGTTGGCGGCAGCCGGACCAAGCACGCCGGCCGCCTTGCCTTCGGCATCGCGGCCCTTGGGCAGCGATTTGCCGTCGGCGGCAATCAGGTCGTCGCCCTTGCGCAGGCCGGCGCGCTGGGCGCCGCTGCCGGTCAGCACGTTCGAGACCTGCAGCACATCGTCGTAGCCCAGCACGGCGACCGAAGCGTCGCTGTATTCGCCGGGGTAGGAGTAGCGGTTCTTGGCGGTAAAGCCCAGCAGGTTGCGGGCGTTGGTCTTGCACAGGTCGGCGTTCTGGATCAGCAGCGGGCCGCCGACGCGGTACAGGCGGTCCTGCAGCGCCGACATGGTCTTCAGCGACTCGCGTGCCGCCGCCTGCTGCGGCGTGACGACCGGTGCGGGCGGCGGCAGCGTGTCCTGGATCGGCGTCTGCGCCGGCTGGGGCGGGGCGAGCGGGGTGGTGGAGCAGGCTGAGACCAGCAGGGAGACCGCCACGGCGGCCATGGAAGGACGCCAGGCGGCCCGGATATTATTGGAGTTATGTTTCCCTGCTGTCATATACCTTTCCTTGCTTAATGCTTTCCGGTGCTGCCGAAGCCTCCTTCGCCGCGATCGCTGGCGCCGAACTCTTCGACAACATTAAAGCCGACCTGCAGCACCGGCACAATAATCAGCTGCGCCAGGCGTTCCATCGGATTCAGTGTAAACGTGTTGTGGCCCCGATTCCAGGTGGAAATCATCAGTTGCCCTTGGTAATCGGAGTCAATCAAGCCTACCAGATTCCCCAAAACAATGCCGTTCTTGTGGCCCATGCCGGAGCGCGGCAGGATCATGGCCGCATACGCCGGATCGGCGATGTGGATGGCGAGGCCGGTCGGCACCAGCACGGTCTGGCCCGGCTCGATGGTGAGCGGCGCGTCGATGCAGGCGCGCAGGTCGAGGCCGGCGCTGCCTGGCGTTGCATAGGCCGGCAGCTGGTCTTTCATGCGCGGGTCGAGGATTTTTACGTCAATAGTTTTCATTGGAAGAGCGAGTTCTTGTCGATGCGTTTGGCGATTTCGGAGACCAGCTGGCGCGCCAGGGTGAGCTTGTCGGCGCGCGGCAGGATGGTGTGCCCGTGTTCGTCGAAGAGGATGATGGTGTTGTCGTCCTGGCCGAAGGTCTGGTGGCCGATATTGCCGACCAATAGCGGGACGCCTTTCTTTTCGCGCTTGGAGGCGCCGTATTCGAGCAGGTTTTCCGATTCGGCGGCGAAGCCCACGCAGTACGGCCAGCCGGCCAGCGAGGTGCGTGCGGCAACGGAGGCCAGGATGTCCGGGTTCTGTTCGAACTTCAGCTGCGGCACGCTGCCGTCGGCGGTCTTCTTCACCTTTTGCGTGCTGGGGTTGGCCACGCGCCAGTCGGCCACGGCCGCCACGGAAATGAAGACGTGCTGGCCGCCAAGCGAATCCATGACGGCGTCGAACATCTGCTGCGCGCTCTGCACATTGTGGCGGGTGACGCCGAACGGCGTTTCCAGCGCGGTGGGGCCGGAAATCAGCGTGACTTCGGCGCCCATTTCGCGCGCTGCGCGCGCCACCGCATAGCCCATCTTGCCGGAGGACAGATTGGTGATGCCGCGTACCGGGTCGATGGCTTCGAAGGTCGGGCCGGCGGTGACCAGGATGCGCTTGCCGGCCAGCGCCTTCGGCTGGAAGGCGGCAATCATTTCCGCCAGCAGCTGTTCGGCTTCCAGCATGCGGCCCATGCCCACTTCGCCGCAGGCCTGGTCGCCCGGCGCCGGGCCGAGGATGGCGATGCCATCGGCGCGCAGCTGTTCCACGTTGCGCTGGGTGGCCGGGTTGCTCCACATTTCCACGTTCATGGCCGGCGCCACCAGCAGCGGCACGCGGGCTGGGCGCGCCAGGCACATGGTCGAGAGCAGGTCATCGCATACGCCGTGCGACAGCTTGTAGATGAAATCGGCGGAGCAGGGCGCGATGATGATGGCGTCCGCATCGCGGGTCACGTCGATGTGGGCCATATTGTTGTTGACGCGCGGGTCCCACTGGCTGCTGAAGACCGGCTTGCCGGACAGGGCCTGCATCGTTACCGCCGTGATGAAGTGGGTGGCTGCGTCGGTCATCACGACCTGCACCGAGGCGCCTTCCCTGCTCAGCGCGCGGCATAGTTCAGCGGCCTTGTAGCAGGCCACGCCGCCGGAGAGGCCGAGAACGATTTTTTTGCCAGTCAGTTCCATGATGCTGCTCCTACTTGTTCACGCGCCGTAGTTCGTCCAGCACGAACAGGGCGGCGCCGACGCAGATGGCGCTGTCGGCGACGTTGAAAGCGGGGAAGTGGCCGAAGCCCCTCCAGTGGAAGTCCAGGAAATCGACTACGTGGCCATACACCAGGCGGTCGATCACATTGCCTACCGCGCCGCCCAGGATCAGGGCCAGGGCCCAGCAGAACAGGCGCTGGCCGGAGTGCTTGCGCAGCAGCCAGACGATGTACAGCGCGGCGCCGATGCCGATGGCGGTAAAGAAGTAGCGCTGCCAGCCGCTCTGGTCGGACAGGAAGCTGAAGGCGGCGCCCTTGTTGTATGCCAGCACCAGGTTGAAGAAGGAGGTCACGTACATCTCTTCGCCGTAGCGGAACAGCTTGCTGATGGTGATCTTGCTCAGCTGGTCGAGCAGGATGATGATGGCGGCGATGCCCAGCCACGGGGTCATGCTGCCGGAGGACGAGGACTTGCTGGGGGACTTTTTGGTGGCCATGAGTCTTGTTGTTGAGTTGGAAAACCTAAACCCTGGGTCAGACCCGCGGGGTCTGACCCTTCCGGGTCCGACCCCATGGGTCGTACCCAGGTTTGCGGTTTAATCAAGCAAACTTGCGTCCCTCGCCCGCGCCGAACAGATTGCTATAGCATCGTCCGCACAGGCCCGGGTGGTCGGCGTGGCTGCCCACGTCGGCGCGGTAGTGCCAGCAGCGCTCGCACTTGGCATTGGTCGATGCGGCCACGGACACGGCTTCTTGCGCTTCGCCCGCCACCTCAACCGCCTTCGCCAGCGAAGTGATGAAGACGAACTTCAGGTCATCATCCAGGCTGGCCAGCGCCTGATACTTGTCGCCGGACGCCTTGATCTCGAGCTCCGCCTGCAGCGAGGAGCCGATCGCGCCGGAAGTACGCAGGTCTTCCAGCTGCTTGGTGACGTCGGCGCGCACGGCGCGGATGGTGGCGTACTTCGCCAGCAGCGCTTCCGCATCGGCCAGCTCCGGCAGCTGCCACCAGGTCTGGGTATAGATGGTTTCGTCGCTGGCCTTGAAGGCTTCGTCGCCGGCAAAGAAGGCCCAGGCTTCCTCGGCGGTAAAGCAGAGGATAGGCGCCATCAGGCGCAGCAGCGACTGGGTGATATGCCACAGCGCGGTCTGTGCCGAACGGCGCGCCGGCGAATCGACGGCGCTGGTGTACAGGCGGTCCTTCAGGATGTCCAGGTAGAAGCCGCCCAGGTCTTCCGAGCAGAAGTTCTGCAGCTTGGAGACCACCGGGTGGAACTCGTAGCGCTGGTAATGGGCGGTCAGCTCGGCCTGCAGGGCAGCCATGTCGGCCAGCGCGTAGCGGTCGATTTCCAGCAGCTCCGCCACCGGCACGGCGTTGGCCTTCGGATCGAAGTCCGAGGTATTCGCCAGCAGGAAGCGCAGGGTGTTGCGGATGCGGCGATACGATTCGGTCACGCGCTTCAGGATCTCGTCGGAGATCGACAGCTCGGAGGTGTAGTCGGTGGCCGCTACCCACAGGCGCAGGATATCGGCGCCCAGGGTATCGGACACCTTCTGCGGCGCCACGGTATTGCCGATCGACTTGGACATCTTCTTGCCTTCGCCATCGACCACGAAGCCGTGCGTCAGCAGCGCCTTGTACGGCGGACGGCCGTTCAGCATGGAGGAGGTCAGCAGGGACGAGTGGAACCAGCCGCGGTGCTGGTCCGAGCCTTCCAGGTACAGGTCGGCCGGGAAATGCGACTGCTGCAGGTGCGAGCCGCGCAGCACGGTCTGGTGCGTGCAGCCGGAGTCGAACCACACATCCAGCGTGTCCTTGTTCTTCAGGTACATGGACGCTTCGTCGCCCAGCAGCTCTTTCGGATCGAGCGCCTGCCAGGCGTCGATGCCGCCCCGGTCGATGCGCTTCGCCACTTCCTCCAGCAATTCCTGGGTGCGCGGGTGCAGCTCGCCGGTTTCCTTGTGCACGAAGACAGCCATCGGCACCCCCCACTGGCGCTGGCGCGACAGGGTCCAGTCCGGACGGTTGGCGATCATGCCGTGCAGGCGCGCCTTGCCCCAGTCCGGGAAGAATTCGGTGGCGTCGATGCCTTCCAGCGCGGTTTCGCGCAGGGTCGGGCCGCCATCGAGCGGCTGCAGGTCCATGCCGGCAAACCACTGCGAGGTGGTGCGGTACACGATCGGCGTCTTGTGGCGCCAGCAGTGCATATAGCTGTGGTCGAACATCTTCAGCTCGAACAGGGCGCCCGCTTCGCGCAGCGCTTCGCAGATCGGCTTGGAGGCTTCCCAGATGCCCATGCCGCCAAACAGCGGCAGGGACGGCACGTATTTGCCGTCGCCCATGACCGGGGTCAGGATCTCGTCGTCCTTCATGCCGTGCGCACGGCAGGAGATGAAGTCGTCCAGGCCGTAGGCCGGCGCCGAGTGCACGATGCCGGTGCCGCTGTCGGTGGTCACGTAGTCGGCCAGGTACATCGGCGAGACGCGGTCGTAGAAGGCGTCGCGGGCGTGCAGCGGGTGCTTGAAGGCGATGCCGCCCAGCTTCTCGCCGGCGGTGGTGGCAATGGCCTTGCCTTCCAGCTTGTAGCGCTGCAGGCAGGACTCGACCAGGTCGGCCGCCAGGATCAGGTACAGCGGCTTGCCGTCGCGGCTGGTTTCCACCAGCGCGTATTTCACTTCCGGGTGCACGTTCAGCGCCTGGTTGGACGGGATGGTCCATGGCGTGGTGGTCCAGATCACGACGAAGCCGTCGCCTTCCGGCAGTTTCGGCAGGCCGAAGGCGGCCGCCAGCTTCTCGCGTTCGTGGAAGGCGAAGCCGACGTCGATGGCCGGGTCGCGCTTGTCCTTGTACTCCACTTCCGCTTCGGCCAGCGCCGACTGGCAGTCGAAGCACCAGTTGACCGGCTTCAGGCCGCGGTACACATAGCCTTTTTCCAGCAGCTTGCCGAGGGCGCGCAGCTCGTCCGCTTCATTGCGGAAATTCATGGTCAGATACGGGTTGTCCCACTCGCCCAGCACGCCCAGGCGGATGAAGTCCTTCTTCTGGCGCTCGATCTGTTCGTAGGCGTAGGCGCGCGCCTTGCTCAGCACCTCGGCGGTCGGCAGGTTCTTGCCGAACTGTTTCTCGATCTGGATCTCGATCGGCATGCCGTGGCAGTCCCAGCCCGGCACGTAAGGCGCATCGAAGCCGGCCATGGTGCGCGACTTCACCACCACGTCCTTCAGGATCTTGTTTACGGCATGGCCGATGTGGATGTCGCCGTTGGCGTAAGGCGGACCGTCATGCAGCACGAATTTCGGGCGGCCGGCGGACGCCTTGCGCACGCGTTCGTAAATCTTCTTGTCCTGCCATTGCTTGACCCAGCCCGGCTCACGCTTGGCGAGGTCGCCGCGCATCGGGAATGGCGTTTCGGTCATATTGACCGGGTACTTGGATTCTGGCTTCTTTGCTTTGTTGTCGGACATGGCGGTCTGCTTGGGTTATTTCGCTTATTTGGTATTCAGGGTGCGGAAGAAATCGCGGGCCTGCCGGGCGTCGCGCTCGATGGCTGCGGTCAGGGTCGGCAGGTCGATGAACTTTTCCTCGTCGCGTATTTTTTTCAGGAACTCGACGCGTACCGGCTTGCCGTAAATCTGGCTGGCGAAGTCGAAGATATGCACTTCCAGCAGCACGCGGCCGGCGTCTTCCACGGTGGGGCGCACGCCCAGGCTGGCCACGGCGTCCAGCGGCTGTTCGCCGACGCCGTGCACGCGCACGATGAAAATGCCGGACAGGGCAGGGCGGTGCGGCACGCGCAGGTTCAGGGTCGGGAAGCCGATGGTGCGGCCCAGCTTGGCGCCGTGGATCACGTGCCCGGAAATCGAGTAGGGATGGCCCAGCAGCTGTTCGGCGTGCACGAAATCCCCCTCGGCCAGCGCGGCGCGCACGGCGGAGGAGGAAATGCGCTGCGCGCCGTTCAGCACGGTCGGCAGGGCCGCCACCTCGAAGCCGTACTTCTTGCCGGCTTCCATCAGCATCTGCACGTTACCGGCGCGTTTGGCGCCGTAACAGAAGTCTTCGCCCACCATCAGCCATTTCACGTGCAGGCCGTCCACCAGCACCTTGTGCGTGAATTCGTCGGGCGACATGGACGCGAAGTGTTCCGAGAAGTGTTCGACGATCACGCGGTCGATGCACTGGTCGCCCAGGGATTTCAGCTTGTCGCGCAGGTTGGCGATGCGCGGCGGGGCTTTCGCGATATCGCCCATCCTTTGCGCAAAGAATTCGCGCGGATGGGGCTCGAAGGTCATCACGGCCGCTTCCAGGCCGAGACGGTCGGCCGCGGCGCGGACGCGCGCCAGCAGCGCCTGGTGGCCCAGGTGGACACCATCGAAATTGCCGATCGTCAGGGCGCAGGGCGCTCGGGCTGCTGCGTTGGGAAGTCCGCGGAATACCTTCATTCTATTGCTGCAGTGCTTAAATGCTTGATTATACGGTCTGAAAGGCAAAAAAGCGCTGCCTGCGGTTGCAGGCAGCGCTTTTCTCGGCTCAGCCCGGCTTGGTATTAGGCCGGGTTGTTAATGTACATGGTCCAGTAACGGGCCAGGTCAGACTCGCCATTGCTGCCCTTGACCGACTTCAGGGTGGAGATAGCGGCGGACTTCTTGCCTGCGTTGAACTGGGCGATGCCATAGTGCAGCTTCATTTCTTCCGGCTTGCGCGCAGTGCCCAGCTTGACCGCTTCGTCGATCAGCTTCAGGCCCTGTTCGCCCTTGCCTTCGGAAACCAGGGCGAAGCCCATATTCGCCAGCGCGTCGGCGTCCTTCTCCTTGCGCGCGGTTTCTTCGGCGCTTGCCTGGTTCTTGGCGTTTTCCGCCTGGGTCTTCACTGCCAGGTCCTTCAGGCGCTGGTGACGGCCGGCGTCGGCGCCCTGGCCCAGGATGCCTTTCTTGTAGCCGGCATCGACGATCTTGGTGGCTTCGGCCGGGTTGGCTGCTTGCAGCGCCAGCTGGCCCATTTCCATGTATTCGCCCGGCTTGCTCAGCTGGCCCAGGGCCAGTTTCAGACGCAGCACGTCCAGGTTCAGGGAAGAGGAGAAGCCTGGCTTGCCGACCACGCGGTTCAGCAGGTCAGCCCAGTAGGATGCCTTCGGGTAGGACGCGGCCAGTTTTTCCAGGGTGGTCACGTAGCCGGCCTTGTCGTTCTGCTTCAGCTGGATGTTGGCCAGCATCTGCAGCGACTGCTCGGACTTGGCGCCTTGCAGGGCCTTGGCCGCTTCGGCGTACTTGCCGCTGCTGTAGTAAGCCTGGGTCAGCAGTTCGTTCATCTGCGAATTGCCTGGATTGTCCTTCAGCACGCGCTGGATGGCGGTGATGGCTTTCGGGTAGTCCTTGGCGCGGTAGTAGATGGTGGCCAGGGCTTCGGCGATCTTCGGCGCCTGGGCCGCCGGCACCTTGCCGGAGTTCAGCACGTATTCGAAGGCTTTGGCAGCGGTATCGTTGTCACCGGCAGCCAGGGCGGCGGAACCGCGGGTGTATTCGATTTGGAACTTTTCCAGGTCGGACTTGCCGCCGACTGCGTCTGCTTCTTTCAGTTTCGCCAGGGCTTCCTTGGCTTTGCCGGAGGAGGCCAGTTTCTGCGCTTCCTGCAGTGGCTTACCCACTTCGGCACGGACGGCGTCAGCAGCGTAGGCGACGGAAGTGAGGCCGGCCATCGGGGCGGCAGCGGTGAAACCGATTGCGGCCATTACCAGGCCGAGATGTGCGAGACGAAACTTGGTCATGGGGGACTTTTCTTTCTTCAAAATGCGAAATAGGCAGGATAACCTGCCTATTCGGGAAAATAAAGGGTGTTTTAACCGATTATTTACTGGAACTGCTCGTTGCCGACCAGGCCGATCTTGGTCACGCCAAGACGCTGGGCCGCGGCCATCACGCCTGCTACCACGCTGTAGTTCACCAGCTTGTTGGGACGCAGGTGCACTTCCGGCTGGTCAGCCTGTGCCGCTACGTTCATCAGCTTGTTTTCCAGCGCCGGACGATCAGGGATTACCTGGTTGTCCCACAGGATGGTGCCGTCGAAGTCAACGTCGATGGTGACCACTACCGGTTCCGTCGTCGGTGGCGGCGGGGTGCCGACCGGCATATTCAGGTTCACCGAGTGGTTCGCCTTCGGAATGGTAATAATCAGCATGATGATCAGAACCAGCATGACGTCGATCAGCGGCGTCATGTTCATTTCCAACATCGGTTCCGCGTCGCCGCCGGAACTGCCTACGCTCATACTCATGAATTGTTTCCTTTTCAGAAGGCCGTCCCGGCAAGCCGGGACGGCTGGTCCTTACATCTTATCAGGTGGTTCGGTAATGAAACCGACCTTCTGGATGCCAGCACGCTGGGTGGTGTAGATCACCTTGCCAATGGATTCGTACTTGGCGTCTTTATCGCCGCGCACATGCACCTCTGGCTGAGGGATCTTCACTGCTTCCTCTTTCAGAAAATCGAACAGCTCATTCGTGTCGCGCATTTTCTTCTGATTCCAGTAAATGTCGCCATCTTTGTTAACAACGATGTTGACGTTCTCTGGTTTCGTCTGGATCGCCTGGTTGATCTCTTCCGGCAGATTGATCTTCTGCAGTTTGAGAACGACCGGGCTCGTGATCAGGAAGATAATCAGCAGAACCAGCATGATGTCCACGAGCGGAGTCGTGTTGATCTCTGAGTTAAGCTGGTCTTCTCCGCTATCGGAGCCTACGGACATAGACATGGTTTATAACCTTTAACTTAGCCTACTTTTTTAGCAGCGCTGGTTGCGGTGGACATTGCGCCGGAGATCAGCACGGAGTGCACGTCAGCGGAGAAGGTACGCACGTCTTCCATTGCGGTCTTGTTACGACGCAGCAGCCAGTTGTAACCCAGAACGGCAGGAACTGCTACCAGCAGACCGAACGCGGTCATGATCAGTGCTTCACCCACAGGGCCTGCCACTTTGTCGATGGAGGCGTTACCGGTCATACCGATGTTGGTCAGTGCGCCGTAAATACCCCAAACGGTACCGAACAGACCGATGAACGGTGCGGTCGAACCCACGGTTGCCAGGAAGGACAGGCCATCGGACAGACGGGACTGGATCTTGTCAACAGCGCGCTGAACCGACATCGACACCCAGGTAGCCAGGTCGATTTGTTCCAGCAGGGCGCCGTCGTGGTGAGCGGTTGCCTTGGTACCGGTTTCAGCGATGAAGCGGAATGGGGAACCTTCGGTCAGGGTAGCGGAACCGGCAGCGATCGAGGATGCTTTCCAGAACTTGGCAGCGGCTTCTTTCTGCTGCTTGAAGATCTTCTGCTGGTCGATCAGCTTGGTCACGATGATGTACCAGGAACCGATGGACATGATGGACAGGATGATCAGGGTGGCGCGGGAAACGAAACCGCCATCCCACACTGCCTGGATACCGAATGGGTTCTCGACTTCTTCCTTGGCTTTGCCGGCTGGGGCAGCGGCTTCACCAGCCGGAGCGGCCGGAGCTGCTGCATCAGCTGCTGGTGCAGCTGCCGCGTCCGCAGGTGCGGCTGCTGGTGCCGAAGCTGCCGGGGCAGGCGCGTCAGCCATCGCTGGGGCGCTTACCAGGGCGGTAGCTGCGGTCACCGAAAACAGCACAGCGGCCAGAACAGCGGACAAACGGGTATTCTTAAACATGCTTCCTCCAAATTATAAAATAATCAGTTCGCTGGCTTAAACGACAACGAAACTACTAAGTTGCGAGACGGTGAGTTGTCTCAGGTTTATTCCAGCGTCCAGACGTATTGCATCTGTTGCCAGCCTTCTTGTGCTTTGCCGTCAACGGTCGCAGGCTTGAATTTGCAGCGGGAGATACCCGTTTGCGCAGCCTTGTCCAGATCACGGAAACCACTAGATTTCACTACCTTCGATTCCGCGACGCGACCATCGGTAGCGATCAGGAACGACAGGGTTACAGTACCGGTTTCTTCGTTACGCAGCGACGATTTCGGCCATTCAGGCTTCGCGCAGGTGCTGAAGTCAACCACTGCAGGAGTACGCACACCGGTAGCCGCAGGGGCTGGCGGTGCTGGTGGCGCCGGTGGGGCCGGGCGCTGCAGTTCATTCGATGCTGGCTTCACGTTGGTCGCGGAGGCGATCACGTTCTGCTGAGGGGGCGGCTGCTGCACGTTCACTTCAACCGGCGGAATGAATGGAGGCGGCGGAGCCTTCATTTCCGGCGGTGGTGGCGGCGGCGGCAGTTCTTTAGGCGGAGGTGGGGCGACCTCCTCGATGATCTTCGTCTCAACTGGCTCGATCATCTTGCTTACCAAGCGCTTACCCAGGCCGGATACGATGCCGTATCCTCCCAGGATGTGCAGGACTACGACGAACGCGATGCCCGTATAGTTCTTTTTCCCGGCAATTTTCTCGTTATCACTGAAATTCATGCCTGCTTTCTCCAATACCAACTCTTGTGTTGCTACTTAAACCCCAAAATGGCGACACAAAGCTACAGCCGCATCCGGGACGTCGGCGAATTATACATACGAATTTTGGATTTTACATAGAATTTTGCTCCGTAAAACCGTTTAAATTTCATGCTTTTAACCCCATCTGGAAGGGCTGGACCGATGACCTGCCTGCACCTTCTGTCCGGAAAAGCAAGATAATTCGGCACAATTTTTTGATCGCTAATGACCAGCCTGATCGAAATATTCCTCTCTCGGCCGTAAACGGAATTTTTGCGAGCGTCGCCGGTCGGATCGGCAGGGAAAATTCGGCGGATGGTGTTGCTTTGACGCAAGCCTGCTAAATTGCCCTATACAAGCCAAGTATAGAAAAAAATCAGGCCGATGAGCGCCCGGCTGCTGCCGGACGCTGCCGGATGGGCAAGCTTGAAAGAACACTACATATATATAGTGTGTGCGGCCGCCTCAGATGATGCGGTTGCGCTTCTCGCGCTTGCATTCCAGGGTGCTGACCACCTGGCCGTCGGGGGTGACGGTATCCAGGTGAACGTCGAAGCCCCACAGCCGTGCCACGTGCTTGAGGACTTCGTTGGCCTGCTGGTTCAGCGGGCGGCGGTTGAACTGCGTATGGCGCAGCGTCAGGGCGCGGTCGTCGCGGGTATTTACCGACCACACCTGTATATTCGGTTCGCGGTTGCCCAGGTTGTACTGGTCGGCCAGCTGCTGGCGCACATAGCGGTAGCCCAGCTCGTCGTGGATGGCGGACACCGACAGCTTCTCGTTCTTGTCGTCGTCCAGCACGGCAAAGAAATGGAACTCGCGGATCAGGCGCGGCGACAGGAACTGGGCGATAAAGCTTTCGTCCTTGAAATTGCGCATGGCGAAGTCGAGCGTCTTGCGCCAGTCGCTGCCGGCGATATCGGGGAACCACTCGCGGTCTTCCTCGGTCGGGTTCTCGCAGATTCGTCTGATGTCAGACATCATCGCGAAACCCAGCGCGTAGGGATTGATGCCGTTGTAATAAGGGCTGTGCACCGGCGGCTGGTACACGACGTTGGTATGGCTCTTCAGGAATTCCATCATGAAGCCGTCGCTGATCACGCCTTCGTCGTACAGCTGGTTAAGAATGGTGTAGTGCCAGAAGGTGGCCCAGCCCTCGTTCATCACCTGGGTCTGGCGCTGCGGGTAGAAATACTGGCTGATCTTGCGCACGATGCGCACCACTTCGCGCTGCCACGGTTCCAGCAGCGGCGCGTACTTCTCGATAAAGTACAGCAGGTTTTCTTCCGGCTCGGGCGGGAAGCGCGGGATCGGCTTGTTGACTTCCTCTTCCTCGCGGCGCGGCAGGGTGCGCCACAGTTCATTGATCTGCGACTGCAGGTAGGCTTCGCGCTCCTTCTGCTTCTGCGCTTCCTGCGCCAGCGACAATTTGGCCGGGCGCTTGTAGCGGTCCACGCCGTAGTTCTGGATGGCGTGGCAGGAATCGATCAGCAACTCCACCGCCTCGATGCCGTGGCGCTGCTCGCACTCGGTAATGTAATTCTTGGCGAAGACCATGTAATCGATGATGGCGTCGGCATCGGTCCAGGTGCGGAACAGGTAATTGCCCTTGAAGAAGGAGTTGTGGCCGTAGGAGGCGTGGGCAATCACCAGCGCCTGCATGGTCAGGCTGTTTTCCTCCATCAGGTAGGCGATGCAGGGATTCGAGTTGATGACGATCTCGTAGGCCAGGCCCATCTGGCCGCGCTTGTAGCCTTTCTCGGTGGCCAGGAAGTGCTTGCCGAAGGACCAGTGGGCATACGAGACGGGCATGCCGACCGAGGTGTAGGCATCCATCATCTGTTCCGCGGTGATCACTTCCAGCTGGTTCGGATAGGTGTCCAGGCCGAAGTTTTTGGCCACGCGGCGGATTTCGGCGTGGATCTGCTCGATCAGTTCGAAGGTCCATTCCGACTGCTCCGGCAGGGCGTTCGGGTGCGGCGGGCGGCGGGTCATCTGGTTCATTTTGGCTGCTTCTTGAACAGTTCGCGGAAGACCGGATAGATGTCGGCCGGCGTGACGATTTTCTGCATGGCGAAGTGCTGGTGGTACTCAGGCACTTGCGCATATTGCTCCCACAGGTTCTGCGGCGGGCCGTCGGTGATTTCCACGTAGGTGTAATACTGCACCTTGGGCATGATGGTGTTGACCAGCAGCTGGCGGCACAGCACGGAGTCGTTGTCCCAGTTGTCGCCGTCGGAAGCCTGGGCCACATAGGAGTTCCAGCTGCCGGCGCCGTAGCGTTCGTCAATGATCTTGTTCAGCAGGTGCAGGGCGGAGGAAACCACCGTGCCGCCCGACTCGCGCGAATGGAAGAATTCGTTCTCGTCCACTTCGGAGGCGGCCGTATGGTGGCGGATGAACACCACTTCGATCTTGTCGTACACGCGCTTGAGGAACAGGTAGAGCAGGATGAAGAAGCGCTTGGCGGTATCCTTGCGCTGCTCGTCCATGGAGCCGGAGACGTCCATGATGCAGAACATCACGGCCTGGGTCATCGGCTTGGGCACCTTGATGCGGTTCGAATAGCGCAGGTCGAAGGGGTCGATGAAGGGAATTGCCAGCAGGCGCGTGTGCAGGTGGTGGATCAGCTTTTTCAGCTCGACCACGCGCGGATCGTCCAGCGGCGCGCCGACCAGCAGCAGTTCTTCCAGTTCGCGCTCGGCCTCGATCAGCTTCTTGCGGTTGGGACCGCCCACCGCCAGGCGGCGCCCGAGTGCGCCGCGCAGCGAGCGCAGCACGTGGATATTCGACGGCGTGCCGGACACGGTATAGCCGGCGCGCTGCTGCTTGAATTCGGTGGTGGCGGTCAGCTGCGTCTTGACCATGTGCGGCAGTTCGAGATCCTCGAAGAAGTAATTCATGAATTCTTCGCGCGACAGCTCGAAGATGAAATCGTCTTCCGTGGTCTGGTCGCTGTTGCCGGCCTTGCCGCGGCCGGAACCGGCGCCGCCCTTGGGCCGGTTGATCTGGTCGCCCTTCAGGTATTCCTGGTTGCCCGGATTGACCACCTCCCACACGCCGCCGTGGGCGTGGCCGAAGGAGGGCTCGCTCACGTCCTTGACGGGAATCGAGACTTTTTCGCCATTCTCGATGTCGGTAATCGAGCGGCCCTTGATGGCGCGCCCGACCGCATCCTTGATCTGGCCCTTGTAGCGCCGCAAAAATCGTTCGCGGTTGATCGCAGACTTGTTTTTGCCCTGCAAACGACGGTCGATGAGGTAAGTCATGTGCCTCCTGTTACTGCTCTGTGTCCGACGGCTGGCGTGCGCGGCGGCGTGAACGGCCGCGCAGCCTATTATCCCACCGCCAGCTTAGGACGACTTCCTCACGCGCAGATACCATTCGCACAGCAGGCGTACCTGCTTGGCCGTATAGCCTTTCTCGACCATGCGCGCGACAAAGTCGGCATGCTTGTTGGCGTCCTCGGCACTGGCCTTGGCGTTGAAGGAGATCACCGGCAGCAGTTCCTCCGTATTGGAGAACATTTTTTTCTCGATCACGGTGCGGAACTTCTCATAACTGGTCCACGCCGGGTTCTTGCCGCCATTATTGGCCCGGGCACGCAGGCCGAAGTTGACGATCTCGTTGCGGAAATCCTTCGGATTGGAGATGCCGGCCGGTTTCTCGATCTTCTCCAGCTCGTTGTTCAGCGACTCGCGGTCGAAGCTCTCGCCGGTATCCGGATCGCGGTATTCCTGGTCCTGGATCCAGAAGTCGGCAAAGGTCACGTAGCGGTCGAAGATGTTCTGGCCGTACTCGGAATAGCTCTCCAGGTAGGCGGTCTGGATTTCCTTGCCGATGAATTCGACATAGCGCTGCGCCAGATGCTCCTTAATATAGGAGAAGTATTTCTGCTCGGTCTCCGGCGGGAACTGCTCGCGCTCGACCTGCTGCTCCAGCACGTACAGCAGGTGCACCGGATTGGCCGCCACTTCGGTCGAGTCGAAGTTGAACACCTTGGACAGGATCTTGAACGCAAAGCGCGTCGAGAGCCCGTTCATGCCTTCGTCCACGCCGGCGTAATCGACGTATTCGTGGATCGACTTGGCCTTCGGGTCGGTGTCCTTCAGGTTGTCGCCGTCGTACACCAGCATCTTGCTGAACAGGCTGGAATTTTCCGGCTCCTTCAGGCGCGACAGGATGGCGAACTGGGCCATCATGCGCAGCGTGCCGGGCGAGCAGGGCGCCGTGTCCAGCGAAGAATTGTGCAGCAGCTTTTCGTAAATCTTGATCTCGTCCGTCACGCGCAGGCAGTACGGCACCTTGACGATATAGATCCGGTCCAGGAAGGCTTCGTTGTTGCGGTTGTTCTTGAAGCTTTTCCACTCCGATTCGTTGGAGTGCGCCAGGATGATGCCGTCGAAGGGAATGGCGCCGAAGCCCTCGGTGCCCTTGTAGTTGCCTTCCTGGGTGGCGGTCAGCAGCGGGTGCAGCACCTTGATCGGCGCCTTGAACATTTCGACGAATTCCATCAGGCCCTGGTTGGCCAGGCACAGGCCGCCGGAGTAGCTGTAGGCGTCCGGATCGTCCTGCGCATAGTCTTCCAGCTTGCGGATATCGACCTTGCCGACCAGCGAGGAAATGTCCTGGTTGTTTTCGTCGCCCGGTTCGGTTTTCGACACCGCCACCTGCTTCAGCACGGAAGGGTAGCGCTTGATCACGCGGAACTGGTTGATGTCGCCGTTGAATTCATGCAGGCGCTTGACGGCCCAGGGCGACGGGATATTGCGCAGATAGCGGCGCGGGATGCCGTAATCCTCTTCCAGGATGGTGCCGTCCTCCTGTTCGCTGAACAGGCCGAGCGGCGACTCGTTGACCGGCGAGCCTTTCAGGCAGTAAAAGGGCACCAGCTCCATCAGGGACTTGAGCTTTTCCGCAATCGAGGACTTGCCGCCGCCGACCGGCCCCAGCAGATACAGGATCTGCTTGCGCTCTTCCAGGCCCTGCGCCGCGTGGCGGAAGTAGGAGACCACCTGCTCGATGACTTCTTCCATGCCGTAGAACTCACGGAAGGCGGGATAAATCTTGATGACCTTATTGGCGAAGATGCGCGACAGCCGCGTGTCGTTGCGCGTATCGACCAGCGTGGGTTCGCCGATCGCTGCCAGCATCCGTTCAGCCGCCGACGCGTAGGTAAGCTGATCCTTCTTGCATAGCGCCAAGTATTCGGTGAGGGACATTTCCTCTTCCCTGGTGCGCTCATACCGTGCTGCGTAGTTGTCAAAAATGGTCATGTGAATGTCCCTTTAAGAATTAACTTGCTAGTCAATCGGTCGGCAGTCGTCGCTGGGGGCTGCTGGCCTTATCCTGTGATGTGAACTCCTTTGAGTTTTCTTGTTTTATCGCGCCAGCTTGCCTGAGTTCCCGGGAATTGCTCCCGGACCGGAGCTGGCTTTTTTTAGCCGTGCGGGGAGGTTGCCGGCGCCTGAGTGTGTTCGGTCGAAACGCATCTTACGTTGATGAAATTTATTATTGCTCCATTGCCTCAGGAAGTAAACTTAAAACCCGCTATTTTTGTGCCACAGTAGCACGCCTGCGCACACTCTGCAGGACCGCACCTACGGTGTGGTCGCCGCACGGTATTGCGCTAAGATGGCGTATCCCGTATGAAAGAATCAAAATGAATATCCCAATGCCTGCCCCATCGCGTACGCCGATGGGGACTTCAATGCGTGCCGTGGTGCAAAACATGCCCAAGGCCGAACTGCACATCCACATCGAAGGCTCGCTGGAGCCCGAACTGATTTTCGCGCTGGCCGAACGCAATGGCGTGCAGCTTGCCTATGCCTCGGTGGATGCGCTGCGCGCCGCCTATGCCTTCAGCGACCTGCAATCCTTCCTCGACATCTATTACGCCGGCGCCAGCGTACTGCTGCAGGAGCAGGACTTTTATGACATGACCGCCGCCTACCTGGCGCGCGCCCATGCCGACCATGTACGCCATGCCGAAATCTTTTTCGATCCGCAGACGCATACCGCGCGCGGCGTGCCGATCGAATATGTGATTAACGGTATCCACCGCGCCTGCGCCGACAGCCCGCTCAGCGCCACGCTGATCCTGTGCTTCCTGCGCCACCTGAGCGAGGACGAGGCCTTCGCCACGCTGGAGCAGGCCCTGCCGCACCGCGACAAATTCATTGGCGTGGGACTGGATTCGTCCGAAGTCGGCCATCCGCCGGAGAAATTTGCGCGCGTGTTTGCGCGCTGCCGCGACCTGGGCCTGCACCTGGTGGCCCACGCCGGCGAGGAAGGCCCGCCGGCATATATCGAAACCGCGCTCGACCTGCTGCAGGTCGAGCGCATCGACCACGGCGTGCGCTGCCTGGAAGATGCGGCGCTGACGCAGCGCCTGGCGCAGCTGCGCATGCCGCTGACTGTGTGCCCGCTGTCGAACATCAAGCTGCGCGTGTTCGACCGCATGCACGAGCACAATCTGCTGCAGCTGCTGGACGCGGGCCTGGTGGCCACCGTCAACTCGGATGACCCGGCCTATTTTGGCGGCTATATGAACGATAATTTCGTGGCTGCCTTCGAGGCGCTGCCGCTGGGGCTGCAGCACGCCTGGCAGCTGGCGCGCAACAGCTTTGAAGCGGCCTTCCTGCCGGCCGCTGAAAAGCAGCGCTACCTGGACGAGGTGGATGCCTACTTCGCCGCCTTCAACGTCGTCTGACCGTCGATCGCCCTATGCTGATTCAGGCTCTCCGTATGACCGCGCGCGACTGGCGCGCCGGACAACTGCGCTTTCTGCTGATTGCGCTGACCGTGGCGGTGGCGGCCCTGTCCGCCGCCGGTTTCTTTATCGACCGCCTGCGCAGCGGCCTGGAGCGCGATGCGCACCAGCTGCTGGGCGCCGACCTGCTGATCACGGCCGACAATCCGATGCCGGGCGCGTGGCGCGCGGAAGCGCTGAGGCGCGGCTTGCGCGTGGCCGAAACGCTGGCCTTCCCCAGCATGGCGCAGACGGGCGAGGGCGCTGCCTCGCTGTCCGTGCTGTCTTCGATCAAGGCGGTGACGGACGGCTATCCGCTGCGCGGCAAACTGAAGATCACCAGCAGCGCCGACCAGGCGGCCGACAGCATCGGCCTGGCGGCGAACGGCATTCCGCAGCCGGGCACGGTGTGGATCGACGCCGCGCTGCTGGGCAGCCTGAACGCCAGCGTGGGCGGCGAACTGCGCCTGGGCGAGAAGGTATTCCGCGTCGCGCAGCTGATTGCGGCGGAACCGGACCGCGGCTCGGGCTTCATCAATTTCGCGCCGCGCGTGATGCTGCGCATGGACGACCTGGCCGCCACGGAGCTGGTGCAGCCGGGCGCACGCGTCGGCTACCGCCTGCTGGTTGCGCAAGCGGGCAGCGGCGCGCCGGGCGCTGCGATAGCCGCCTACGGCGACTGGCTGCGCAAGCTAATCAAGGAGAATAATGTGCGCGGCGTGCGCATCGATTCGCTGCAGGACGGCCGTCCCGAAATGAGCGCCACGCTGGAACGGGCGGACAGCTTCCTGTCCCTGGTCGGCCTGCTGTCGGCCATGCTGGCGGCAGTGGCGGTGGCCATGGCGGCGCGCCGCTTCATGACGCGCCAACTGGATTCCTGCGCCATGCTGCGCTGCCTGGGCCTGACGCAGAACCAGGTGACGCTGCTGTACCTGAGCGAATTCCTGCTCGTCGGCCTGGCCGGCAGCCTGCTCGGCGTGGCGCTCGGCTTCGCTGCGCACTACCTGCTGGTGGCGCTGCTTGGCTCGCTGGTGGCAACGGATATCCCGGCGCCCGGCATGCTGCCGGCCGTGCAGGGCGTTGCCGCCGGCATGCTGCTGCTGGCCGGCTTTGCGCTGCCGCCGGTGCTGCAGCTGCGCAATGTGCCGCATAACCGCGTGATCCGGCGCGAGGCGGCGGCGCCGCAGCCGGCCACGCTGGCCACCTACGGCATGGGCATTGCCGCCTTTGGCGCGCTGCTGCTGTGGCAGGCCGGCGACGTGAAGCTGGCGGCCTTTACCGGCGGCGGCTTCCTGGCCGCTTTCGGCGTGTTCGCGCTGATCGGCTGGCTCGGCTTGCGCGCGCTGTCGGTGCTGCGCAATGTGTCGGCGCACCAGAGCTGGCGCTTTGCCGTCACCTCGCTGCGGCGCCGGCCCGGCGCCTCGGTGGTGCAGGTGGTGTCGCTGGCCCTGGGCCTGATGGCGCTGCTGCTGCTGACCGTGGTGCGCGGCGACCTGATGACAGCCTGGCGCAACGCCACGCCGCCCGATGCGCCCAACCGGTTCGTGATCAATATCCAGCCCGAGCAGAAGGACCAGATCCGCGCCCGGCTGGCGCAGGCCGGCGTGGCCGAGATTCCGCTGTATCCGATGATCCGCGGCCGCCTGGTGGCGGTCAACGACCAGCCCATCACCAGGGACAGCTACGCGGACGAGCGCGCACGCGGCCTGGCCGAACGCGAATTCAACCTTTCCACCATGGCGCACATCCCGGCCATGAACCAGATCACGGCCGGCCAGTGGTACCAGGACAAGCCGGGCGTGGCGGAAGCCTCGGTGGAGGAAGGGCTGGCGAAAACCCTCGGCCTGAAGCTGGGCGATGCGCTGCGCTTCGATATCGCCGGCTCGCCGGTCGAGGCGAAAGTCAGCAGCCTGCGCAAGCTGGAATGGGGGTCGATGCGGGTCAACTTCTTCGTCATCATCAATCCGGCAGCGATGGCGGAAACGCCGCAGACCTGGATTACCGCCTTCCACCTGCCGAAACAGGCCGCGGCGCTGGGCACGGCGCTGTCGCGCGATTATCCGAACCTGACGATTGTCGATGTGGGCGGCGTGCTGCGCCAGGTGCAGGCGGTGCTGGACCAGGTGATCCAGACGGTCGAATTCCTGTTTGCCTTCACGCTGGCGTCCGGCGTGCTGGTGCTGTATGCCGCGCTGATGGGATCGCAGGACGAGCGCAAGCGCGAAGCGGGCCTGCTGCGCGCGCTGGGCGCCACACGCCGGCAGCTGTCGCAGGCGCAGCTGATCGAGTTCCTGCTGGTGGGCAGCCTGGCCGGCCTGCTGGCCGCGACCGGCGCCGGCCTGATGGGATGGGGCCTGGCGACCTACCAGTTCAAGTTCGCCTGGAGCTTCAGTCCGTGGGTATGGCTGGCGGGCCTGGTGGCGGGCGCACTGTGCGCCATCGCCGGCGGCTGGCTGGGCCTGCGCAATGTGCTGAACCACCCGCCGCTGCAGACGCTGCGCGAAGCCTGAGCCGGCACGGCTCAGGCCAGGAAGTCCGGCTCCAGCTCGAACAGCGCCCAGTAGTAGGCTTCGGCGCCCATGCACAGCCGCGGCGCGCGGCAGTAGCGGTGCCATTGCTCGCCGATGGCGGCCGAATACATGCCATCCATGCCGCCGCGGGCAAAGAAGGGCAGCACGCGCCGCTCTTCCAGCGCCGCCAGCAGCGACGGCGGCGCGCCGCTGTCGCGCGCCATCTCGTACTGCGCCTGCAAGCCCTTTTCCGTTTCGATGATCATCAGCGTCGGCTTGCCGGCGCGGTCGAAAAACAGGATGCCGCTGGGGTTGGGGAAGATGTAGTGCTCGCTGAAGCCATGCGTCTGATACAGCTCGGCCACCAGGCCGGCAATGCCATGGCAGCCGAGGAAGCTGAAGTCGTGCAGGGCCAGCATGTGGCACAGCGGTTCCGACTGCTCGATAAAGAATTCGCGCTGCAGCGTGCACAGCTCGCGCTCCAGCCGGTCCAGCGCATCGTCCGCGCTTTTCTTGATGTAGCGGTCGATCAGGCCGCGGTTGAAGGCGTCCACCGCGATCTTCTCGTCGGCGGCGCCGGTAAACAGGATCTTCTTGCACGGGATATGGCGCAGCGCCTGGCAGAACGCCACGCCATCCATCTGTGGCATCGAATAATCGACCACCAGCACCGAGGGAATGGTAAAGCGTTCCGGACGCGCGCTGATGCGCCAGATGCGCTCCACATCGACCGCGACGTGGCGCTGCTCGGCCGACTGGTGCGGATCGTCCACGTGCACCTGCAGCGGCAGGTCGGCCGTGCGCGGGCTGCGGCCGAACCATTCCAGCGCGGCCAGCGTGTCGTGGAAGCTGATGCTGGCCTGCGCCGGATCGAGCTGGAAACTCAGGCTGCGCAGGAAGGAGTCGCTGTCGTCAACCAGCACGGTGGTGGTGGGGTGGTAATGGACGGGCAGTTTCATGGTTCACCTGAAGGCGGAAACTCAAGTACGAAAATAGCGTAGGCGTGTTCACGCGAAACGCAACGCAGGCGGGCCTGCCAGGCCGTGAGGATCTGGCGGCACAGGGCCAGGCCGATGCCGGGACCGTTATGCGGCGGGAAAGCATAGAAGCGCTTGAAGATGAGCGGCAGGTGGCTGTGCGGAATGCCGCAGGCGGTGTCGATCACCAGCAGGCGCGGCATGCTGCGCGCGCCGTCCACGATAATACGCACCCGCCCCTTGCCGGCGCGCTGTATTGCCTGCAGCGCATTGCGCAGCAGGTTGAGCAGCACCACTACCGCCATGTCGCGCTGGCCGCGAAAGCGGAAATCGCGGACGACGCAGGTGGCCACCAGGGTGCGCTGGGCGGCGCCGGCAAACGGGTAGCGGCGCAGCGCTTCCTCCACCGTTTCGCGCATCGACAGCGAGGCGTCCGGGTGGGCGGGCTTGCGCATCGCCAGCGCGCTCAGCAGGAACAGGTCGATCATATGGTGCATATGGCGCACCTCGTGCTGGGCGCGCTGCAAGGCCTGGCCGGTATCCGGGCAGGGATGGTCTTGCCGCAGCTGGCGGCGCGCCAGGCCGCGCAGGTTGGCGTCGATGCTGGCCAGCGGCGTGCGCAGCTCGTGCGCCACGGCGCCCAGGCCTTCGCCCATGCCGTTCAGCTTTTCGTATTCCAGCGCGCGGCGGCTGACGCGCGCCACGCATATCACGGCAAGCAGCAGCCACTGGATGGGCAGCAGCTGCAGCACCGGCTGCGACAGCAGCACGGCCGGTTCGCCCTGCAGCAGCACCAGCAGGATGGCGGCGCCGGTGCCGATGGCATAGGCGCGCAGGGCGGCGCGGAAGGGCGCCTGGAACAGGCCGATCAGGGCCGCCAGCAAGGCTTGCGTCCACGCCGCATTGGCGTGGTTCATCACGCACATATAGCCGGTAAAGAAGGGCAGGCCGTAGGCCAGTTGCAGCATGCAGTAGCGTTCGCGCGGACGCAGCGGCAGGCGCACCGCCAGCAGGCCGCCCAGGCTGATGCAGAAACCGATGGCGCGCAGCGGTAGGTTTTCGTAAGGCTGGGGAAAGACCCGGGTAAACAGCACATGGAACAGCGGAAAGCAGACGATGCCCAGCCAGCTGGAAGCCAGCAGCAGCAGGCGCGACAGGTCTTCCGGACTGCGCCGGCGCAGCAATTCGCAGATCAGCTTGTCAGGCGAAAATGGCATGGGGTGCGCTTGATTTTGGACAAGTGCCAATAATGCAAGCAAATATTTGCGCTTTGAGGAATATCGGCACGGAGCTTGATCCATATCAATACCCCGCTGCGTTATGATGGCGCCTATGACTGAAGAATCCCGCACCCTGTATGAAGTGCTCGGCGGCGAATCCAAGCTGCGCGAGATGGTTGACCGTTTTTACGACCTGATGGAGCTGGAGCCGGAGTTTGCCGGCATCCGCGCCCTGCACCCGCCCACCACCGAAGGCTCGCGCGACAAGCTGTACTGGTTCCTGAGCGGCTGGATGGGCGGCCCGAACCACTATATCGAGCGCTTCGGCCATCCGCGCCTGCGCGCGCGGCATTTCCCCTATCCCGTCGGCACCGGCGAACGCGACCAGTGGCTGCGCTGCATGGCCTGGGCCATGGAAGACGTCGGCATTGCCGAAGCGCTGCGCGTGCGCCTGATGAACTCCTTCTACGACACCGCCGACTGGATGCGGAACAAGGCTGACTGATATGGAACTGAGCATCCTGCTGGGACTGGCCGCCCTGATTATCGTGCTGCAGCTGCTGTCCCTGTGGCGCGCACAGCGCGGCGGCGGCAGCGACATGGCCGAGCGCCTGGACCGCGTCGAGCGCGAAATGCGGCTGCAGCTGCAAGCCACGGCGCAGGCGCAGCGGCAGGAGATGGGCCAGTTGCTGGCGCAGTCGCATGCCGCCACGGTGCAGCAGCTGGACAGCATGCGGCGCCAGATCGAGCTGCTGACCGAATCGAACGCGCGCCGCCTGCTGGAGGTGCGCGCCACGCTGGAAGTGAAGATGCGCGAGCTGCAGACCGATAACGGCGCGCGCCTGGAAGAGATGCGCAAGACGGTGGACGAGAAGCTGCACGCCACGCTGGAAACGCGCCTGAGCGAATCGTTCCGCCATGTGTCCGAGCGGCTGGAGCGCGTGCACCAGGGCCTGGGCGAGATGCAGCAGCTGGCGCTTGGCGTGGGCGACCTGAAGCGCGTGCTGACCAATGTGAAGACGCGCGGCACCTGGGGCGAGGTACAGCTGGAAATGCTGCTGGAGCAGGTGCTGACGGCGGAGCAGTACGCCAAGAATGTGGAAACCATCCCCGGCAGCAATGCGCGGGTGGAATTCGCGCTGAAGCTGCCGGGCCAGCAGGACGGCGGCGCGCCGGTGTGGATGCCGATCGACGCCAAGTTCCCGAAGGAGCAGTACGAGCGCCTGCTGGAAGCGGCGGAACGGGCCGACGCGGAAGCGGTGGCGCTGGCCGGCCGCGAACTGGAACGCGCGGTGCGCGGCGAGGCGAAAACCATTGCCGAGAAATACCTGGCGCCGCCGCTGACCACCGACTTTGCCATCCTGTTCCTGCCGACCGAAGGCCTGTATGCGGAAGTGATGCGCCGTCCCGGCCTGGCGGATGAACTGCAGCGCGTGAACCGCGTCAGCATTGCCGGCCCTTCGACGCTGACGGCGCTGCTGAACAGCCTGCAGATGGGCTTCCGCACGCTGGCGCTGGAGAAACGCTCGTCCGAAGTGTGGCAGGTGCTGGGCGCGGTCAAGACCGAGTTCGCCAAGTTCGGCGACGTGCTGGCCGCCACCAAAACCACGCTGGAACGCGCGGCCAGGAATATCGAATCGGCCGAGGTGCGCAGCCGCCAGATGGCGCGCAAGCTGAAGTCGGTGGAAGCGCTGCCGGCCGAGGCGGCGCAGCTGCTGCTGGGCGGCGAGCCCGAGGCAAGCGAGCCGGACGCGCCTTAAACCAGGCCCTCGAACACGACCACATCGACCATGTCGCCGGCGGCGACATGGCCCTGTTCATCGGGCAGCAGCACCATGCAGTTGGCTTCGGACATCGAACGCAGGATGCCCGAGCCCTGGGCCCCGGTAATGCACACCTCGCGCGTGCCGTCGTCTGCCGTGGACAGGACGCCGCGCTGGTATTCGGTGCGGCCGGCCTTCTTGCGGATGGGCGACGTGCAGCGCACCCGCAGCAGCTGGTCCGGCGCCGCGTCGGCGCCCATCATGCGCAGCAGCGCGGGGCGGGCGAAGAAGTAGAAGCTCACCATCACGGCCACCGGATTGCCGGGCAGGCCGAACAGCACGGCGCTGCGGCCGTTGGCGCCAATGCGGCCGAAAGCCAGCGGGCGGCCGGGCCGCATGCCGATCTTCCAGAAGGCCACGTCGCCCAGCCTGCCCATGATCTGCCGGGTGTAGTCGGCCACGCCGACCGACACGCCGCCGGAAGTGATGATGGCGTCCGCGCATTCGCCGGCGCTGCGCAGGGCTTCCTCCAGCGAGGCCGGATCGTCCTTCACGCAGCCCATGTCGATGATGTCGCAGCCGAGGCGGGTCAGCATGCCGTACAGCGTGTAGCGGTTGGAATCGTACACGCAGCCTTCGCCCAGCGCTTCGCCGATCGAACGCAGCTCGTCGCCGGTGGAGAAGAAGGCCACGCGCAGGCGGCGCTGCACCGGCACTTCGGCAATGCCGAGCGAGGCAATCAGGCCCAGGTCGGCCGGACGCACGGTCTTGCCTTTTTTCAGTGCGGCACGGCCGGCGCTCAGATCCTCGCCTTTCAGGCGGCGGTTGTCGCCGGCGCGCACCGAGCCGGCAGCAATGGTGACGGCCGTATCGCTGATGGCGGCCGCCAGTTCCTGCGGCAGCACCGTGTCGCAGCCCTCGGGCATCACGGCGCCGGTCATGATGCGCACGCACTCGCCGCGGCCGGGCTTGAGCGGCGAGGGGCGTCCCGCGACGACCACGCCAACGATCGTCAGCGCGAGCGGGGCATCGGGCGGCAGCTGTGCGCCGTCAAAGGCGAAACCGTCCATCGCCGAATTGTCGTGCGCCGGCACATTGATGGGCGAGACCAGGTCGGCCGCCAGCACGCGGTCGAGCGCGCTGCGCAGCGCCACCTTTTCCACGCCGCGCACCGGCTGCACGAAGTCGCCGATGATGCGCTGCGCGTCGCGCACATGCAGGTCCTCCGGATCGTAGCCGGGCAGGCTGCAGGCCACGTCCTGCAGCGAAGGGACGCCGGCGGCCGCTTCTTCCTTCTGCAGCTCGTCCAGCGTGTTGATGTTGCGGAAGGCGGCGGCATCGTTGAACATCACTTGCGCCACCTTGATCGACTTGTACCAGCCGTCCATGCGGCGCGCGCCGCTGGCCAGGTAGGCATCCAGCTGGGGCAGGGCGCTCTTGCGCATCAGGCTGAAGACCGGATGCAGCTGGGTATGCGTGTGCCCCGTTTCATCCGTCTCCAGCGTGGTGGCGACAGCCAGGTCGGCGCCCTGCTGCAGCAGGGCGTCGTGCAGGCGCTGCACCAGGTCGGCCGGGAAGAAGGGCGAGTCGCAGGGGGCAGTCGCCAGCAGCTCGCTGGCGCAGTGGCGCAGGCCGGTCTGCAGGCCGGCCAGCGGGCCTTCGAAGCCGCTCAGTTCGTCCGCCAGCACGGTCACGCCCAGCGCGCCGTAGGCGGGCAGGTTGCGGTTGGCGTTGACGACCACCTGTTCCACCTGCGGCGCCAGGCGCTGCAGCACATGCGAAACCAGCGTGCCGCCGCGGAAGGGCTGCAGGCCCTTGTCAACACGGCCCATGCGGGTGCCGCGGCCGCCCGCCAGAATCAACGCACTTACCTTCAAACTATCCCCCGATATAAGACATCTCGACTTTGCGCTCGCCGCCGGTGCGGGAGAGCCCGTCCGTATTGATGGTGCGCAGCTCCGAATAGCGGTCGCCGCGCGCCCGCCACAGCTGGCCCACAGCGGCCGAAATCTCGGCATCGCTGCGGCCCTCGCGCAGCAAGGCGCGCAGGTCGTGGCCGCGGCTGGCAAACAGACAGGTATACAGTTTACCTTCGGTCGAGAGGCGCGCACGGGTACAGTCGGCGCAGAATGCCTGGGTAACACTTGAGATCAGGCCGATCTCGCCGCTGCCGTCGGCATAGCGCCAGCGCGCAGCCGTCTCGCCCGTGTAGTTCGGATCGAGCGGCAGCAGCGGCATTGCGGCATCGATGCGGCGCACCACTTCGGAGGAAGGGATCACGTCCTGCATATTCCAGCCGTTGGAGGCGCCGACGTCCATGAATTCGATGAAGCGCAGGATATGCGGCGTGCCCCTGAAATGGCGCGCCATCGGCAGGATTTCCTGGTCGTTCATGCCGCGCTTGACCACCATATTAACCTTGACCGGACCCAGGCCCACGCTGTGCGCGACCTCGATGCCGTGCAGGACTTCCGCGACTTCGAAATCGACGTCGTTCATGCGCTTGAAGGTAGCGTCGTCCAGCGCATCGAGGGAAACGGTGACGCGTTTCAGGCCGGCGTCCTTCAGCGAGCGGGCTTTCTTCGCCAGCAGCGACGCATTGGTGGTCAGCGTCAGGTCGAGCGGTCTGCCGGACACGGTGCGCAGGCCGGCCAGCATCTCGATCAGGCGCTCGATATTCTTGCGCAGCAGCGGCTCGCCGCCGGTCAGGCGGATTTTCTCGACGCCGTGGGCGACAAACAGGCGCGCCACGCGCGCGATCTCCTCGAAGGTGAGCAGGGAATTATGCGGCAGATACCGGTAGTCCTTGTCGAACACTTCCTTGGGCATGCAATACACGCAACGGAAATTGCAGCGGTCGGTGATCGAAATACGCAGGTCGTGAAGCGGACGGGCAAGGGTATCCTGCACGCTGCCGCCGGGCGGTTCCAGCGTGGCGGGGATGACCGGCGCCTGGCTACGGCCATCGTTCAGGATGATGATTTTTTCAGTCATTGATGCAGGAAATTCATATAACCCGGATACGATAGCACGCCGCCGGCAATTGCACAGGCGGCCAGCACTTTCACCGGGCCGGTTTTGAGGCGCAGCAGCGCCAGCAGGGCGGCCGCCGCGAGGGCGGCACCAAGCCAGTCCACCCCGGCCGGCGTGATAAATACGTGTTGACCGAAAAACAAGGCCAGGCTGGCGATCACGCCCACCACGGCGGCCGAGATGGCAGTCAGCGGCGCCGTCATGCGGATATTGCCGCGCATCGCTTCCACCAGCGGGCCGCCGGCCAGGATGAAGATGAAGGACGGCAGGAAGGTGAACCAGGCCGCCACCGCCGCCCCGGCCATGCCGGCGGCTGCCAGGTTGCCGCCCAGCACGTCCTGACTCCAGGCGGCGACAAAACCGACAAAGGCGACAACCATGATCAGCGGCCCGGGTGTGGTTTCGCCCAGCGCCAGGCCGTCGATCATCTGCGCCGGCGTCAGCCAGTGGAAGCCGGCCACCGCGTGCTGGTAGATATAGGGCAGGGCCGCGTAAGCGCCGCCAAAGGTCAGCATGGCCGTTTTGGTAAACAGCCAGCCCATTTGCGCCAGCGGACGCTGGGCGCCGGTCAGCCAGGCCAGCAGCAGCCAGGCGCCCAGCATCAAGGCCAGGCCGGCGGCGGCATTGCGCGCCAGGCGCAACCAGCTGAAGCGCGCATGTTGCGGCGTTGGCGAGTGGTCGTCGATCAGGGCCGGACCGTAGCCGGCCTGGCTGGCCTGCGCGCCGCCACCGGCCTGGAATTGCGCCGGCGCCAGGCGGCCGCCGAGCCAGCCGGCCACGGCAGCGCCCAGCACGATGGCCGGAAATGGCAGATGCAGCAGGCTGATGGCGACAAATGCCGCCATGGCAATGCACTGCAGCGTACGGTTGCGCAGGGTGCGGCGGCCGATACGCCATGCCGCCGCCAGCACGATGGCCACCACGGCCGGCTTCATCCCGTACAGCACCCCGGCAACTGCCGGCAGGCTGCCAAACGCCAGGTAGATGTACGACAAAGCCAGCAGGATCAGCAGCGAAGGCAGCACGAAGAGCACGCCGGCCAGGATGCCGCCGCGCGTCCTGTGCAGCAGCCAGCCGATATACACGGCCAGCTGCGTGGCTTCCGGCCCGGGCAGCAGCATGCAGTAATTCAGCGCATGCAGGAAGCGCTGTTCCGAAATCCAGCGCCGCCGCTCCACCAGTTCCGCATGCATCATCGCGATCTGTCCCGCCGGCCCGCCAAAGCTGACAAAGCCCAGCTTCAGCCAATACCAGAACGCCTCGCCCAGCGACGGCGCCGGCGGCACAGCTTTGACAGCTTTGGGGTCAGGTACGTTTTGATACATAAGCTCGCTTTCGCGGGACGAAAAAAAGGGAAGCGCGCGGCTTCCCTTTTTTTATGCGGTCAGCACCGGATCAGCGGCGGGTTTCCACTTGCACCAGCGGCTCGTCCACTACCTGCGGCTGCGGTTTGCGTTCGCGCGGAACGCGTGCCGGCGCCTGGATGGCGGCAGCGGCGTCCTGGGCGGCACGCAGCTTGGCCGGGTTGGTCGATGCCATGGTCAGGCCGGCGGCGGCCAGGACGGCTTGCATGTCCTGGCTGGCTGCCGGTGCTGCTGCTGGCGCCGGTGCGGCTGGCGCTGCGGCAGCTACCGGCACTGGCGCGGTTTCCACTGGCTTCTGCTGGAAGGCGTACTCGGCGGCTGGCGCTGGTTCGACCACGGCAGGGGCAGCTTCGGCCACGGCCACGGCAGGCGCCGCGACAAGCGCAGCGGCCGGCGCCACCGGCTCGGCGACAACCGGCTCGGCAGCGATTTCGATCGCGGCTTCGGTGGCGACTGCCGGTGCGGCTTGGACTACCGGTTCAGCCACGGGGGCTGGTGCGGCTTCGGTCACAACCGGCACGGCTTGCGCCAGGATTACCGGAGCAGGTGCTTCGGCCGCAGGGGCAGCTTCAGCAGGCACAGGCGCCGGTGCGGCTTCGGCAGCTACCGGGGCAGCTTCAGCGACGACAGGCTCGGCGGCAGGTGCGGCAACCGGAGCGGCGGGTGCAACTGGCGCAGCTTCGGCAACAGGCTCGGCCGCAGGAGCGGCAACCGTTTCGGCAGCGGACTCAGCAACAGTCTCAGCAACAACCGGGGCAGCCGGAGCCGCCACGGCAGGAGCCGCAGTCTCGGCCAGCACTGCAGCCGGTGCGGCTTCGGCGGCTTCGCCTTCGCCGTCCACGCCCTCGATGGCGCCTTCCGCGCCTTCGCGCTCGCGGCGGTTGCGGTTGCGGCCACCACGGCGGCGGCGGCGGCGCGGCTCGTCGCCGCCTTCGCCCGCTTCCATTTCCTCGCCTTCAGGGCCGACGTTCTGCGGCTTGACCAGCAGCGGCGTCTCGGGAGCGCCGGTACCGGTGCCGACCGGGCCTACGCCGGCCGCTGCCAGTGCCAGCTCTTCGGCTTTCGCCTCGGCTGGAACGGCGTTTTGCTTCTCGCCGCGCGGCTCGCGTGGCTGACGCGGCTGGCGTGGCTCACGCGGTTCGCGTTCGGCCTTTTCCGCGCGCTCGGCACGTGGCTGCGCTACGGCGTCAACGCCTTCGCGCTGTTCGCGTGGCTCACGCGGTTCGCGTGGCTTGCGCTCGCGCTTCTCGCGGGTTTCGCTGGCCGGTTTGGCTTCCTCGGCGCCGGCGCGCGCACCTGGTTCACGGTCCTCACGTTCGGCACGGCCGCCCTTGCCGCGGCTGCGGCCACGCGGACCGCGTGCATTGCGGTCGCCGCGCTCGGAGGAGGCCGGCTTGGTGACGATGGCTGGCGCCGCGGCGACAGCCGCCTTTTCTTCCTCAGCGCCGGTGAAGAAGGAGATCAGCTTGGCGAAAAAGCCCTTCGGCTCCGGTGCGGCAGCGGCCACCGGTGCGGCCGGCTTGGCGGCTTCGGCAGCAGCCTTGTGATCGACCATTGGAGCTGGTTGCTCTGGGGTAATGGTCTTCACAACCGCTTCCTGGCGCGGCTTGGCTTCTTCCTTCTGGCGCTTGCTGAAGGCCATGTCGGTTTCGGCCTGCTCCGCCATGGTGTAGCTGGCGGCGTGGTCTTCCAGGCGTGGATCGTCGTGCTTGATGCGTTCCAGCTTGTAGTGCGGGGTGTCCAGGTGCTTGTTCGGGATCAGGATCACGGTGATGCGGTGACGGTTCTCGATCTTCAGCACTTCGCCGCGCTTTTCGTTCAGCAGGAAGGCGGCCACATCGACCGGTACCTGGACGTGGATGGCGGCGCTGTTTTCCTTCATCGCCTCTTCCTGGATGATGCGCAGCACCTGCAGGGCGGACGATTCGGTATCGCGGATATGGCCGGTGCCGGAGCAGCGCGGGCAGGTCACGTGCGAGCCTTCCGACAGGGAAGGGCGCAGGCGCTGGCGCGACAGTTCCATCAGGCCGAAGCGGGAAATCTTGCCCATCTGAACGCGCGCGCGGTCGTGGTGCAGGGCGTCTTTCAGGCGCTGTTCCACTTCGCGCTGGTTCTTCGACACTTCCATGTCGATGAAGTCGATCACGATCAGGCCGCCCAGGTCGCGCAGGCGCAGCTGGCGCGCCACTTCGTCGGCCGCTTCGCAGTTGGTGTGGAAGGCGGTGGTTTCGATGTCGGAACCGCGGGTGGCGCGGGCCGAGTTGACGTCAACCGACACCAGCGCTTCGGTGTGGTCGATCACGATGGCGCCGCCGGATGGCAGCGGTACCGTGCGGCTATACGCCGTTTCGATCTGGTGTTCGATCTGGAAGCGCGAGAACAGCGGCACGTCGTCGCTGTAGCGCTTCACGCGGTGCACCATGTCCGGCATCACGTGCGACATGAACTGGTGCGCCTGGTCGTAGATCTCGTCGGTATCGATCAGGATCTCGCCGATATCCGGCTGGAAGTAGTCGCGAATGGCGCGGATCACCAGCGAGGATTCCTGGTAGATCAGGAACGCGCCGGAAGCGGCCTTGGAGGCGCCTTCAATCGCGCGCCACAGCTGCATCAGGTAGTTCAAGTCCCACTGCAGCTCTTCCACGGTACGGCCGATGCCGGCGGTACGGGCAATCACCGACATGCCTTGCGGCAGGTCCAGCTTGTCCATGGTTTCGCGCAGTTCCTGGCGCTCTTCGCCTTCCAC
>Ga0065165_1000466_pt1 | contig 63334 bp, 66 predicted proteins | sample AraplaMF_Cvi_mMF_FD_63813 | JGI IMG/M metagenome (GOLD analysis project Ga0065165, IMG submission 63813) | Arabidopsis root microbial communities from the University of North Carolina, USA - plate scrape MF_Cvi_mMF (version 2) (version 3) | ecosystem: Host-associated > Plants > Roots >...
TCTACCCGCACGCTCCGCGAGCAACATCATCGCGTGCCTATTTGAAATTGCACCAGGTGGAGGTTACCGCGTTTCACCGTAACTTAATACGCTCGTCTCTGTGGCCCTATTCCTCGCCTTGCGGCGGACGGCCGTTAACCGTCACCCTGCTCTATGGAGTCCGGACCTTCCTCCCGCCGTCGTATTGCTACGCCGGCCAGCGGCTGTCTGGCTTGCTTCGGGCGGTATTTTACCAAAATTGGTGTCGCAGTTAGAAAAGCCTTTGACCAGCGGCGGGCATAGAATGCCGAATCACCTATGAAAGAGGCAAGAACATGACGCAATCCTCCCGTTCCGGCGGCCAGATCCTGGTCGATGCCCTGAAAGTCCATGGCGTGGACACCGCCTTCGGCGTCCCCGGCGAAAGCTACCTGGATGTGCTGGACGCCCTGCACGACTCCGGCATCCGCTTCATCATCAACCGCCAGGAAGGCGGCGCCGCGTTCATGGCCGACGCCTACGGCAAGATGACGGGCAAGCCGGGCATCTGTTTCGTCACGCGCGGCCCGGGCGCGACCAATGCGTCCATCGGCGTGCACACCGCCTTCCAGGATTCCACACCAATGATCCTGTTCATCGGCCAGGTCGGCAGCGACTTCATGGACCGCGAAGCTTTCCAGGAAGTCGATTACCGCCGCATGTTCGGCCAGATGGCGAAATGGGTGACGCAGATCGACCGCGCCGACCGCATGCCCGAATATATTGCGCGCGCCTTCCAGGTGGCGACCAGCGGCCGTCCCGGACCGGTGGTGCTGGCCCTGCCGGAAGACATGCTGACCACGCAGGCCACGGTGGCCGATACCCGCGCCTACCTGCCGGCGCAAGGCTCGCCGTCCGCCGCACAGATCGCGCAGCTGCGGTCGATGCTGGCCGAAGCCAAACGCCCGCTGCTGCTGCTGGGCGGCGGCGGCTGGAACGGACAGGCCTGCGCCGACATCCAGCGCTTTGCCGAAGCGAATAATTTGCCGACCGCCTGCGCCTTCCGCTTCCAGGACCTGCTGGACAACGAACATCCGAACTATGCGGGCGACGTCGGCATCGGCATCAATCCGAAACTGGCCGCGCGCGTGAAAGAAGCGGACGTGCTGATCGCTGTCGGCCCGCGCCTGGGCGAGATGACCACCAGCGGCTACTCCATCATCGCTTCGCCGGTGCCGGCGCAGCGCCTGGTGCACATCCACGCCAGCCCGGAAGAACTGGGCAGCGTGTACCAGGGCGAGCTGATGATCGCCTCCGGCATGCCGCAGGCGGCGGCCATGCTGGCGGCCATGCAGCCGGTCGATTCCAGCGCATGGCGCGGCAGCCATGGTCTGGCGCGCGAGGAATACCTGGCGTGGCAGAAACAGCCGTCCATTTTCAAGGAAACCGGCGCGCCGCTGAACCTGTGGCAGGTGGTGCAGGACATGCGCACCCACGCTCCGGCCGACACCATCATCACCAACGGCGCCGGCAACTACGCCACCTGGGCGCACCGCTACTGGTCCTATGGCGCGATGCGCACGCAGCTGGCGCCGACCAGCGGCGCGATGGGCTATTCGGTGCCGGCAGGCGTGGCGGCCAAGATCATCGATCCGGCGCGTACCGTGATCACCTTCGCGGGCGACGGCGAGTTCATGATGAATGGGCAGGAGCTGGCGACTGCGGTGCAGTACAAGGCGGGTGTCGTGGTGGTGGTGTTCAATAACCAGATGTTCGGCACCATCCGCATGCACCAGGAGCGCGAGTATCCGGGACGCGTGTCCGGCACCACGCTGCACAATCCGGATTTTGCCGCGCTGTGCCGCGCCTATGGCGGCCATGGCGACGTGGTCGAGAAGACCGAGGACTTTGCACCGGCGCTGCAGCGGGCACTGGCCTTTGCGCGCGAGCAGAATCTGCCGGCGCTGATCGAGCTGCGTTACGACGGCAACCTGATCACGCCGGGCGCGACGCTGGAGACCATCCGCAAGAACGCCGTCGCGGCCGGCAAATAAGCGGCCCGTGCCGGGCACGGATCGGATGGGGTGCCGTCAGCCTTGCGCCGGCGGCACCGGCTCGTGCTTGTACTCCTTGCGCGGCTCCTCTTCCTTCGGCGGCGGACACGCCTTGCACGCTTTCGGCTTGGCGCCGAAATCCTTCACCTTCGCCAGCACCTCGGGCTTGGTCTCGTCGCCGCAGTAGCCGCCGTCGAGGGTAAAGCTGTCGCCATCGGGCGAGAACTTGCCGCTGATGGTGCGCTCGTCCTCCCCCTCCAGCTGCACGGTGAAATACATCATCTTCCCGCGCGGATCGACGTTCACATCGTTTGCCACCACCGGCCAGCTCAAAGCGCCGGCCGTGTACTCATAAATCACCGTATCGACTTCCGCGAAGCGCTGCAGCGTGATGCGCTGGCCGCCGAAATCGCCGCTTTCCGGGCTGACGCACAGGTTCGAATACACGGCCATGCCGTAGCGTGGCACGCCGCCCTCGCCCTTCACCTTTTTCGGCGCCTTGGGCGCGGCCATGGCCGCCGTCAGCACAGCGGAAGCTAGCAGGACGAAACCTGCGATTCGGTAAGTATTATTCATGCATGGCATTGTAGCCTGCCCCCGGCCACGCCACGCCAAATAAAAGGTTCACCGTGGACGCCCGGGAACGCGTGCTCAGCCCTCGCCGGCAGCCAACTCATGGAATAAACCGGGTCCGGGATGCGTCATTCGTAGCGGCACTTTTAGTAAGCGCTGCGCCTTGGGCGAACTCTGCGACCCCATCCGTGTGCCTTCCGATGTGCTGGACCTGCAGGCACGAGTACTGCTTTTGCACAGACGGTGCCGGCGCGCCGCCAATCCGCGATGAAGCAATAAAAAGGCCGCCCGAAGGCGGCCTTTTAAACGTCGGGAAACGCTCCGATTAGAAGGAGTGCTTCATGCCCACGTTGAAGGCTTTGTCGCCGGTACCGGCATCAGCGTTGTTACCCACGGTGTAGGAAGCGCCGTTTTTGTTCTTGATCTTCGCGTAAGCAATGTAGGTGCTGGTACGCTTGGACAGAGCATGGGTGTAGCCGATGGCCCACTGGTCAGCATCGCGGCTGAATTCTTTGTCGTCAACCTTGGACCAGGAAGCGATGAAGTTGCCGGCTGCGGACACAGGCACCGAAGCGCCCAGCAGGTAGTTGCGGTTGTCGGTGGAGGCGGCAACTGCGGTGGTGGTGTAGGCCAGGTTGTTCGGCAGTGGGGAGCTGTTCAGGCCCTTGTTCTGACCGTACATGAAGTAAGCCTTGGCAACCTGGAAGTCATAGTTCACTGCCAGCAGGGTGTTGTGGCCGATATCACGCTCGGTGATGATCTCGCCAACGCTGGAGTCGTTGTTGCGGTTCAGGTATGCCAGACGGGCGTTCAGAGGACCGTTGGAGTACATCACGGACGCGCTGACCGAACGGCCGGTCGAGGAGCCTTTTTGCTCGCCGAAGCCGTATGCCAGATCGGCGCTCAGGCCGTTGAACTCAGGGGTCTTGTACAGCACGGAGTTGCTGAAGCGCTGGTTCGCGCCGCCGGCTGGGAACAGGTTCTTTGCGGAACCGGCCAGACCAGCCTGGAATGGGTCACCTACTTGTGCCAGGGCGTTGTAGATCGGGGTGTATTGACGACCCAGGGTCAGGGTACCGGCTTCTTTCGAGGACAGACCGACGAAGGACTGGCGCTGGAAGATGGAACCGGCGGTATCCTGTTCACCGGTGTCGGTCTTGAAACCGCTTTCCAGCACGAACAGTGCGGACAGGCCACCACCCAGGTCTTCAGTACCCTTGAAGCCGATACGGGAAGTGTTGGCGATGCCGCTGCTCAGTTTGGTAACGTTGCCGTTTTTACCGCCTTGTTCGTAGGAGATACCTGCGTCAACGATACCGTAAATGGTTACGGAGGATTGAGCATGCGCTGCGCTGCTGGCGGCGGCGAGCACTGCGAGGGAGATCAGAGTCTTTTTCATTGCTTTCCTTCTTTGCTATCAGGGTTTTATTATTACTACCTGCTTCTTATCCACGGCTCATGGCTGCGGGGAGGCGGCACTATACTGAGGGAATACAATTCCAGCAAGTGTCTGAAGCGAAAAGGGGGTCAAACCTTTGCGCAGACGGAAATTTTAGCTGATCGTCACATTTTCTGCAGAACACTACGCAATATCCACAATATTTTTCATACAGAAAAGCAACGGATTGTCACTTTATTTCGTCCTGGACAAAATTAGGTCCCCAGTGAGAATCGGTGTAAATCTTTCAAAAGTGAACCATGTGTCTTGGACAAGGCCATTCCACGCGTCTTCATAGGGAAAAACGGTGAAAAATTGGTGCAACTTCCCTCCGAAAAACACGGTTAGAATGCTCAACGCCGTCAATCTGGGGAGCGCTTTCGCCGTATGAATACAAGTGCCACATCTTTAACAGTGACCTCGACCATCAGCGATGTCGAGCGTGACACCGGCGTGGCCAAGGAGACCCTGCGCGTTTGGGAACGCCGTTACGACTTCCCGCAGCCGCAGCGCGATCCGTTCGGAGAGCGCGTGTATACCAGTGAGCAAGTCAACAAGCTGCGCCTCATCAAGCGCCTGATCGACCTCGGCTACCGCCCCGGCAAGGTAATCCAGTATTCCACCGACGAACTGCAGGCCCTGGCGCTGAAAGCCACCGGCGAACGGCGCGGCCTGCCCGGCCGCAGCTTGCCAGAACTGCAACCCTATCTGGACTTGTGCAAAAGCCACCAGATGGAAGCCTTCCGCCGCAGCCTGACCCAGGCCATGCTGGTGATGGGCATGAATAATTTCGTTATCGACCTGGTGGCGCCCCTGGTGACCACCGTTGGCGACGCCTGGGCCTGCGGCCAGTTCGCCGTGTTTGAAGAGCATCTTTTCAGCGAATCGGTGCAGGTCGTGCTGCGCGGCGCCATTTTCTCGGTGCCGCAGGTCAACCACGGCAACAGCGAGCCGCGGCCGCGCATCCTGATGACCACCCTGCCGCAGGAGCGCCATGCGCTCGGCCTGCTGATGGCCGAAGCCCTGTTTGCCGCCGAAGGCGCGCACTGCATCTCGCTCGGCGTGCAGACGCCGCTGCCGGACATCGTGGAAGCGGCGCGCGCCAAGCAGGTGGACATCGTCGCCCTTTCCTTCTCGGCCACCATGAACCCGCGCCAGGTGCTGGACAGCCTGCGCGAGCTGCGTTCGCGCCTGCCCGACACCATGCAGATCTGGGCCGGCGGCGCCAATTCCGCCCTGCGCCGCCGTGCGCCGGACTTTGTGAAAGTGCGTGAATTGCATGAAATTAGCAGCGCCGTGGCCGAATGGCGGGAGCATTACCGCCGCCGCGCCCAGTCGCCGCTGGCGCCCCTGCAGATGCCGGCCGCCGGCGCCTGATTCGCCCGTATGCCACTCTGGTAGAATACGCGGCTCGAAGGCCCCTCTACCGCACATCCAATGTTCAGTTTTTTCAAGAAAAAACCAGTCGTTCCGGAAACGCCTGCGCCAGCTGCTGCGCCTGCGCCCGCGCCGATCCCGGCCGCCACGGCGGAAGTGGCCAGCGATGCCGTCGGTCCGCTCGCCTTTGAAGTGGAGACCGCTGCGCGGCCGGAAAAGCAATCCTGGATGAGCCGCCTGAAGGCCGGCCTGTCGAAAACTTCGGCCAACCTGTCCGTACTGTTCGTCGGCGCCAGGATCGACGACGATCTGTACGAGGAACTGGAAGCGGCCCTGCTGATGTCCGACGCCGGCATCGACGCCACGCAATACCTGCTGGACGCCCTGAAGCGCAAGGTCAAGGAAGACAAGCTGCTGGACGCGGCCGGCGTGAAGCTGGCCCTGAAGCAGCTGCTGATCGAATTGCTGCAACCGCTGGAAAAGCCGTTCGAACTGGGCCGCCACCAGCCGCTGGTGATGATGATTTCCGGCGTCAACGGCGCCGGCAAGACCACCACCATCGGCAAGCTGGCCAAGCATATGCAAGCGCACGGCCAGTCCGTGCTGCTGGCAGCTGGCGACACCTTCCGCGCCGCGGCGCGCGAGCAGCTGATGGTGTGGGGCCAGCGCAATAATGTCACCGTGATTTCCCAGGAGTCGGGCGACCCGGCCGCCGTGTCCTACGACGCGGTGCAGTCCGGCAAGGCGCGCGGCACCAATGTGGTGATGATCGATACCGCCGGCCGCCTGCCGACCCAGCTGCACCTGATGGAAGAGCTGAAAAAGATCAAGCGCGTGATCGGCAAGGGCATGGAAGGCGCACCGCACGAAACCTTGCTGGTGATCGACGGCAACACCGGCCAGAATGCCCTGGCCCAGGTGAAAGCCTTCGACGATGCCCTGCAATTGTCCGGCCTGATCATTACCAAACTGGACGGAACGGCCAAGGGCGGTATCATTGCCGCCATCGCCCGCGTACGTCCGGTGCCGGTATACTTCATCGGCATCGGCGAAAAGATTGAAGACCTGCAGCCCTTCAACGCGGCTGAATTTGTTGAAGCTTTGCTCGCATAAGGCCTATGATCGAATTCCAGCACGTCTCCAAGCAATATTCCTCCGATGCGGTCGCCCTGCGCGACATCACCCTGACCGTTGCCAAAGGCGAGCTGGTGTATCTCGCCGGCCCTTCGGGCGCCGGCAAGTCCACGCTGCTGAAAATGATTGCCGCCATGGAGCGGCCGACCGCGGGCAAGGTGATCGTCAACGGCCAGGACATCGGCCAGATCAAGTCCGCCGGCGTGCCTTTCCTGCGCCGCAACCTGGGCCTGATCTTCCAGGAACAGCGCCTGCTGAATGACCGCTCGGTACTGGCCAATGTGATGATGCCGCTGCTGGTGACCGGCTCCTCGCGGGGGCCAGCCGAGCAGCGCGCCCGCGCCGCGCTGGACAAGGTCGGCCTGCTGCAACGCGCCGACGCCCTGCCGCTGGCCCTGTCCGGCGGCGAACAGCAGCGCGTATCGATCGCACGCGCCATCGTCAACCGTCCGCAGATCATCCTGGCCGACGAACCGACCGCCAACCTCGACCGCGCCAGCGCCAACAAGGTGCTGGACGCCCTGCGCGCCTTCCACTCGGTCGGCGTCACCTGCCTGATTTCCACCCACGACGAGCAGGTGCTGGACAGCGCCGCGCGCGTGATCCAGCTGGAACGCGGCGAACTGATGCAGGAGGCGGCATGAGCATCTGGCTGCGCCAGCACGCCTTCGCCCTGGGCGGCGCCCTGGTCCACCTGCGCCGCGCGCCGGGGTCCTTCCTCTTTAATATATTAGTGGTGGCGATTGCGCTGGCCCTGCCCTTCATGGGCGTGACCCTGCTGGAGAACGTGCGGCCGATGTCCGAGCAGATGTCGGTCGATCCCGAGCTGAGCGTGTTCATGAAGCACGACGCGCCGCGCGAGCAGACCTCGGGCATTGCCGGCAACCTGCGCACCATCGTGCCGGACGCGAAAATCGTCTTCGTGCCGCGCGAAAAGGCGCTGGAACAGCTGCACGAAAAGAGCGGCCTGTCCGACGTGCTGAACACGCTGGGCGAAAACCCGCTGCCGGACAGCTACGTCATCAAGCTGAACGCCTTCCGCAGCGCCGCCGAAAGCGCCCAGATCGACGCCATTGCCGAACAGATGCGCGCCCTGCCGAACGTGGAATCGGTGCAGGTCGATTCGGCCTGGGTCAAGCGCCTGGCCGCCCTGCTGGGCATCCTGCGCCTGGCGCTGCTGCTGCTGGCCGCGACGCTCGGCACGGTAGTGGTGGCGGTGGTATTCAATACCATCCGCCTGCAGGTGCTGACCCAGCGCGAAGAGATCCTGGTATCCAAGCTGATCGGCGCCACCGACAGCTTCATTCACCGCCCCTTCTATTACACCGGCGCCCTGCTCGGCCTGTGCGCCGGCGGCGTAGCGCTGGGCGCGGTCGCCCTTGCCCTGCGGCCGCTGAACACCGCAATTGCCGAATTCGCAAGACTGTATGCCAGCGAATTCCAGCTCGCCCCGCTCGACCCGGTCTCCATGGCGGCCCTGCTCGCCCTATCCGCCATGCTCGGCCTGATCGGCGCAGTCCTCTCCGTCCAGCGCCACCTCTCCCGCCTCAACTAACTCCAGCTGTGCTGGGTCAGCCCCCCGCGGGTCCGGTACGGGTCAGACCCCATGGGTCTGACCCAGGTTTTAGGTTTACCAGTGCGTTCACGCACAGAGTCCCCCCTCTCCAAAGACTATCCTATCCTCAATAACTACCCCCTGCCCGATAGCATTTCCCCTATCACAACCATAAATTCGCAGCGATTGGCACTCATCGAAGGAGAGTGCTAATATATGTTCAACCAGCAACCCATCAAGCCCTAAATAAGGCCTGAGCATTAAGAACCGATTAAGTTCCATGGTGCATGCTGGTAACCATGAAAGATTCCCTTCGAAGCGAGGTAAGTAAGATGACTATGATGTCCGTACAAAACGCACTGGTTCCACTGGGCAACTTGGACGCATATATTTCGGCCGTAAACCGCATGCCGATGCTCTCGCACGAGGAAGAAGTACAACTGGGCCGCGACCTGAAGGACAGCAACGACCTGAAGGCGGCTGAGAAGCTCGTCATGTCCCACTTGCGCCTGGTGGTATCGATTGCGCGCGGTTATCTGGGCTACGGCCTGCCGCACGCCGACCTGATCCAGGAAGGCAATATCGGTCTGATGAAAGCCGTCAAGCGCTTCGATCCGGACCAGGGTGTACGCCTCGTGTCCTACGCCATGCACTGGATCAAGGCCGAGATGCACGAATACATCCTGAAGAACTGGCGCCTGGTCAAAGTGGCCACCACCAAGGCGCAGCGCAAACTGTTCTTCAACCTGCGCAGCCACAAGCAGGGCCTGGACGCCATGTCCCCGGACCAGATCGACCAGCTGGCCAAGGCGCTGGACGTGAAGCGCGAAGATGTGATCGAAATGGAAACGCGCCTGAGCGGCCGCGATATCGCGCTGGAGTCGCCAAGCGACGAGGAAGACGACAAGTTCTCCCCGATCGCCTACCTGTCCTCCGACACGATGGAGCCGACCAAGGTGCTGGAAGCCGAACAGGTAACCCGCCTGCAATCGGAAGGCCTGGAAACCGCGCTGTCGAAACTGGACCCGCGTTCGCGCCGCATCGTGGAAGCACGCTGGCTGGCCAACGACGACGGTTCCGGCGCCACGCTGCATACGCTGGCTGACGAGTTCGGCGTGTCGGCCGAGCGCATCCGCCAGATCGAGGCTGCCGCCCTGAAGAAAATGAAGACTGCACTGGCTGCCTACATCTAAGCGCGCTTTCTTTTCGCGCAAAAGCGCCGCGCCGCAAGGCCCGGCGCTTTTTTATTGTCGAAAATTTTTACACGTTGTTTTTGTGGAATTTATAGTTCCTTGAAAACAAAGAAATTTATCTTCGGGCACGACGATTGCTTACTTGTGGTCCAGCGCAATCGACTGGAGTACAAATGCTGAAGCAAAGCCTCGTAGCAGCCGCCGTGGGCCTCGCAGCATATAAGCACAGCGCTGGCAACGCCAGCACCGGCTACGCCGGCGTGCTGGCCAGCCGTCCGCAGCACAATGGCGGCGCTTCGCCGGCCGCCGCAGCCGCCCCGGAACCCGGTTCCATGGCGCTGCTGGGCCTGGGTCTGTTCGGCCTGGGCGCCCTGCGCCGCAAGGAATAACAACAATAAAACGACAGTTATTGCGCGCCCTCCGGGGCGCGTTTTTTTTCCGAACTCAGCAGTGCGACAGAGTGGGTAGCGATTTGCTAATATGATTTCATGCCTTCAGGGAGGACATGATGAAACCCAAGGTCCTGTGCATGTGCTTTGCGGGTCTATCCCTGGTGATTGCCGCCGCCTGCAGCGCCCCGCCGCAAGCGCGCGATGCTGCCCGCCCCGCACCGCGCACCAGCGAAAATTACGTGCTGACCCAGGGTCAGACGGTCACGCTCGCGCCCACCACCACGCTCAAGCTGGAACGCATCAACGACAGCCGATGCAAGACCGGCGCCGTCTGCGTCTGGGCCGGCCATATCAGCTACCGTTTCCTGCTCTCGGACCAACAGGGCGAAACCAGCTTCGTGCTGGCGGAGGACATGCCCGGCGCCTCGAAAACCGTCACGCGCAACGGCCTCGTGTTCACGCTGCAGGGACTGGAGCCGGCCGAACCGCCGGCCATGAAGGCGTCGCCGCCAAATTATCGGGTAAGCTTGCGGGTAAATATTGCCCAACCGATATAAGAGCCCATGAGACAACTGCGCCGCGCCCAGCCCCTGATTTTCTCCATCATCCTCCCCCTGGCGCTGGCTGCCGCAGCCCCCGCAGACGCCCAAGCCAAGAGCCCGCTGGCCACCGGCACCGGCGGTGCGGTGGCGACCATCAGCGAACCGGCGTCGCAGGCCGCACTGGCCATCCTGAACCAGGGCGGCAATGCGATCGACGCTGCGGTGGCGGCCGCCGCCACGCTGGGCGTGACCGATCCCTTCAGCTGCGGCGTGGGCGGCGGCGGCTTCATGGTCATCTACCTGGCGAAGGAAAAACGCGTGATCACCATCGATCATCGGGAAACCGCGCCCGCCTCCTTCCAGCCGACCGCATTTACCGAAAACGGCAAGGCGGTCGATTACGATACCGCGATTGCCAGCGGCATGTCGGTCGGCGTGCCGGGCACGGTGCGCGGCTGGCATGAAGCGCTGGACCGCTACGGCAGCATGTCCTTCAAGCAGGTGCTGGCGCCCGCGATCCGCATTGCCTCGGACGGCTTCCGCATCAACGACAACTTCAGCAGCCTGTCGGCCGGCAATGTGCACAAGTTCAGCCTGTTCCCGGCCACTGCCGCGCTCTACCTGAAGGACGGCAAACCCCTGCCGGCCGGGTCGCTGATGCGCAACCCGGACCTGGCCAAAACCTATCGCATGATTGCGGCCGGGGGCGTGAAGGCGTTCTACAGCGGCAAGCTGGCGCAGGCGATTGTCGATACGGTCAATGCGCCGCCGGTGGCGGCCGGGATGCCGGTACGCGCCGGCAAGATGACGCTGGCCGACCTGTCCAACTACGAAGCACGGCTGCGCCAGCCCATCCGCAGCACCTACCGCGGCTATGAGCTGTACGGCATGCCGCTGCCCGGCAGTGGCGGCGTGGCGATTGCCGAAGCGCTCAACATCCTCGAAGGCTACGACCTGAAATCCATGCCGCGCGAGCAGGCCGAGCACCTGTACCTGGAAGCGGCGCGCCTGGCCTTCGCCGACCGCAACGCCTACCTGGCCGATCCGGAATACGTGGACGCGCCGGTGGAAGGCTTGCTGAGCAAGGACTACGCGGCGCGCCGCCGCGAGCAGATCAACCCGCAGCGGGCGATGGTGCATGCCGATGCGGGCGATCCTTTCATGTTCCAGCAGGACCCGAGCGTGCCGCTGCGTCCGTCAAGCACCCGGCTGCTGTCGGAAAGTGCGCACACCACGCACCTGACGGTGTCGGACCGGGACGGCAATATCGTGGCCTACACCTATACCATCGAGGACTGGGGCGGCAGCGGCATCGTGGTGCCGGGTTATGGCTTCATCCTGAACAATGAGCTGACCGATTTCGACTTTACGGGTCCGCATCCGAACATTCCGGAAGCGGGCAAGCGGCCGCGCTCCAGCATGTCGCCCACGATCGCCTTCCGCAACGGCAAGCCGGCGTTCACGGTCGGCAGCCCGGGCGGCGCGACCATCATCACCACGGTACTGCAGACCATCGTCAACCACATCGACCTGGGCATGCCGATGGACGAGGCCCTGAACGCGCCGCGTCTATCCGAGCGCAACGGCCTGAGCACGGACGTGGAACCGGGCTTTGCCGGCAGCGCGCAGGCGAAGGCGCTGGAGCGGTTTGGCCAGCGCTGGTCGGCCAAGGCCGCAAGCATCGGCGCCGCCAATGCACTGGTCTTCAATGAAGACGGCACGGTGACGGCCGTCAGCGAAGCCTGGCGCCACGGCACCGGCAGCGCCCTCGTCCAGAAATCCCCCCACTAATGCACTAACCGGGGTCAGGCACAAAATGGTACACGGGCTCAACCGCATACGCGGTTGAGCCCGTGTACCATTTTGTGCCTGACCCCCTGTAGACAATTTGCGCAGCGCAGCATAGAATTGCGAATCGTTCTCATTTGCATTCAAATAAAAGGAAGAAAATGCTGCCGTCCGTCCCCGCCTCCCGTCTTCGTCCCTTTGCCCTGGCGGCCGCCTTGCTGGCCGCTGGCGCCGCCTGGGCTGCCGAACCTGTCGATGAGGCGGATGCGCCCGCTGCGGCGACCATGCCGACCGTGGTCGTGAAGGGCGAAACCGACCAGGCGGACAGCTACACCACCCGCCGCAGCGCCTCTTCCTCCCGCCTCGACCTGAGCCTGCGCGAAACGCCGCAAGCCGTGTCCGTCATCACCCGCGCCCAGATCGAAGACTTCCGCCTCGATTCCGTCAACGACATGCTGTCGCAAGCCACCGGCGTAACCGTCGAGCGCGTGGAAACCGACCGCACCTACTACACCGCGCGCGGCTTCGACGTCACCAACTTCCAGTACGACGGCGTCGGCACGCCCTTCGTCTTCGGCCTGGTGTACGGCGACCTGGACACCGCCCTGTACGAGCGCGTGGATATCGTGCGCGGCGCCAACGGCCTGATGTCGGCCACCGGCAATCCGTCCGCCACGGTGAACTTCATCCGCAAGCGCCCGACCACGAATTTCCAAGCCTCCGCTAGCGCTACCTTGGGCACCTGGGACAACCGCCGCGTGCAGGGCGATATCTCCGGCGCGCTGAACGAAGCCGGCACCCTGAGCGGCCGCGTGGTCGCCGTGGCACAGGATTCCGATTCCTACCTGGACCGCTTTTCCAACAAGCGCAACGTGTTCTACGGCGTGCTGGAAGCAAAGCTGGACCGCAGCACCACGCTGAGCGGCGGCTACACGCGCCAGGACGTGAAAACCAGGGGCGGCCTGTGGGGCGCCCTGCCGCTGTACTACACCGACCTGACCCCGACCAACTTCGACGACAGCACCAGCACCGCCACCGACTGGGCCCGCAACCACGTCGATAACAAGCGCAGCTTCGTCGAACTGCAGCACCAGTTCGACAATGGCTGGCGCGCGCAGGCTACGCTGTCCCGCGCCACCACCGAATCGCGCGGCAAACTGTTCTACGTGTACGGCACGCCGGACAAGGATACCGGCCTTGGCCTGTTCGCCTACCCGTCCCGCTACGATTCGGACAACAAGCAGACCCTGTTCGACGCCCAGGCCAGCGGCCAGTTCGAACTGGCCGGCCGCAAGCATGACCTGAGCTTCGGCATCGCCTGGTCCAAGTCCACGCTGGATGACGAATCGCTGTACGGCCGCGGCATCGGCGATCCGCTGCCGTCGCTGGCAGGCTGGAACGGCAACTATCCGGAGCCGCTGTTCGACGCCGCCGTCGATGGCAGCCATTACGAAGACAAGCGCAAGACCGCCTTCGCCGCCGCGCGCTGGAACCTGGCCGACAACACCAAGCTGCTGACCGGCTTCACCTACGCCAAGGTGGAGAGCGATGGCCTGTCCTACGGCACGCCGAAATACTACTCGGCCAACAAGACCACGCCATACGTCGGCCTGGTGTACGACATTAACAGCAACGTGTCCGCCTACGGCAGCTACACCGAGATCTTCAATCCGCAAAGCGAGACCGATGCCACCGGCACGCCGCTGAAACCGGTCGAAGGCCGCACCATGGAACTGGGCCTGAAGAGCGAATGGTTCGAGCGCAAGCTGAATGCGTCCGGCGCCATCTACAAGACCAGGCAGGACAACACTGCCGAACAGGCAGGCTATGTCGGTCCCAAGGCCTTCTATCGCGGCGTGGATGCCGAGTCCAAGGGCGTGGAACTGGATCTGGCGGGCGAGCTGACGCGCGGCCTGCAGGCGGCCGCCGGCTTCACCGTGGTGAAAGTGGAAGATGCCGCAGGCAAGCCGGCGCGCACCTTCATCCCGCGCCGCACGCTGCGCACCTCGCTGACCTATTCCGTGCCGTCGATTCCCCAGCTGAAGGTCGGCGCGACGGCGAACTGGCAGGACAAGTCCTGGCGCGACGAGGCCGATGGCGCCCACATCGAGCAAGGCAGCTATACGGTGATTGGCCTGATGGCACGCTACGACATCAACAAGCAGCTGAGCGTGTCCGCCAATGTGAACAATGCCGGCGACAAGAAGTACCTGACTTCGCTGTACTGGAGCCAGGCTTACTATGCAGCGCCACGCAACGCTTCCGTCTCCCTGAGCTGGAAGTATTGATGTAAGGTCGGCGCCGCTTCAGGCGGTGTCGTGCCGTACGCGGCTGTCGGCCGGCGCCTGCTCGCGCTCTTGCATGCCGTAGTCGCGGATCACGCCTGCAATGCGCAGGCGGTAGTCCTTGAAGAGCGCATTGCGGCCGGCCGATTGGGCGGCGCGGTGCGCCTCCAGGTTGCGCCATTGCCTGACCGCTTCTTCGTCGCGGAAGAAGGACAGCGAAGGATCTTGTCCGGATTGCCCAGGCTCTGGAAGCGTTCGATGGAAACGAAACCATCGATCTGCTCCAGTAGCGGACGCAGTTGCGCGGCGATGTCCAGATATTGCTGCTTGCCTGCGGCGTGGGGCTGCACTTCAAATATCACTGCAATCATTTGGCCTCCATGAATTCCGGAATGTGCGCGTTGTGCGAGGCGCGGTAGCGCCAGGTCAGTCGGCCTGGCTGCAGCAGGCGGGCGAAGCTGGTTGATGCTGGTTCCGCCAGCATCGCCTCGACTGCCGATGCCGCAATAATCTCCGCCATCGTCTGGCCGGGACATTTGTGCGCGCCATGGCCAAATGGTGTTCCGCCGGCCGCCAGCACCACCAATATCACCTGCCCGCGCTTCACTTCCACACCGCCGATGTATGCGTCTTCAGCCACGAAGCGCCGCGTGTTCTGCACCGAAGGATTATGCAACGCCACCTCGCGCACCAGATTCAGCGCCGCTTCATATCGCTGTCCGCCACCACCCTGCCACTGCGCGCCGCGTTGTAGCGCCACCAGTGTATTCCCGATCAGCCCCGCCGTCGCTTCATACGTCTGCGACAGCAATCCAAGCAGGTTAGCCAGTATCGCACGCTCCCCGCGCCACCCCGCCGCCTCCGCCTCGCGCAAAACCTCTACCAGCAGCGATCCACCCTTCACTGCATGCGCCACGCCCGCAACCGCAGCGGCGTTCATGGCAGCCCCCGCATCGCTCCGTTTGCACAGCGCTTCGAATGCCGCCAGCAGCTCCTGCGCCGCAGCATGTGCCGCCCCGATCTGCTGCGCGCTGCTCAGCGGCGACAGGCAGGCGACAAACTTGCCGACCAATGCCGCGACTTGCGGCAGGTGCGCATCCTCAAAGCCCAGCAAGCTCGCCACCGTCCGCACCGGCGCCTCATTCACCCAACGCGTCACCGCACCGCCCGCATCCGCATGTGCATGCACGCCGTCCGGCCGCACATCACTCCACACATCGCGAGCAACGCGCACAGCAGCCGCGCGAACAACATCACCCGGCACCCCTGCCAGCGCCCGCTGCAAAACAAGCCTGGGCGCCACATGCCGCACCTCCCCGTCGTTCATGCGCACCAGTACCCCAAACACCTCCGCCGCACTACCGCCAACAATCGCAGCAGGCACCGCCTCATCCGCCGGGCGCACGCGGCAAGAAGCATGCGTCATCACCTCCCGCACCACCTCGGGATGCGCAGCAATCCACATCCCATCCCGCCAAACCAGGCAAGGCGAACAGGCCAGTGAAGCATAGTAAGAATACGGATCATTAGCACAAACCGCAGCAATCACCTCATGCATAAAATTCCCCAGCAATCTCAAAGAATTTGCAGTATCCTGAAAAACCGACACCAACATTTCGTCCGCAAGCGAATCATGGATGCACACGCTGACCACCATCTCGCCCGCATCGCCGGCGCGATCGCCGAACCCGCCCGTGCGCGGATGCTGTGCTCCCTGCTCGACGGCCACGCGCGTACCGCCACCGAACTCTCGGTCGTCGCCGAAGTCAGTGCATCCACCGCCAGTGCCCACCTCACCCGCCTGAAGGACGACCACCTGGTCACGCAGCTCGCGCAAGGCAAACACCGCTACTACCAGCTTGCCGGCACCGGCGTCGCTGCAGCTCTCGAAGCACTGCTGGTGGTGGCCGGCCTGCCGCGCCACCAGTTCAAACCGAACACGCCCGACCGCCTGCGCCACGCCCGTACCTGCTACGACCACATGGCAGGCACCGTCGCCGTGCAACTGCACGACCACTTCACGCAACAAGGCTGGCTCGCCGCCAGCGCAGGCAACGAATACGAACTCTCCCTCACCGGCGAACAGCAATTCCTCACCATGGGGCTCGACGTGCCATCCATGCGCAAGCTGCGCCGCCGCTTCGCCTGCCCCTGCCTGGACTGGAGCGAACGCCGTCCGCATCTCGGCGGCGCACTGGGCGCAGCCTTGCTGCAACTCGCCTTGAAAAAGGGCTGGGTGGAGCAGGACCTGGACAGCCGGGCGCTGGCTGTGTCGCCAAAAGGACAGCGCCAGATGCTGGCCGCCTTCGGACTAAGCAATAATTAAGAAATGCATAAGATGATAAATGTTCCCCAACACGGATTTCCCATCCCCCGACGGAGACCACGAACATGAAAGCGCTCATCCGCGAAAACAAAGGCTTCATCGTCTTCCTGCTGTTGCTCGGCATCTTCCGCACCGCCTTCGCGGACTGGAATCCGATCCCCTCTGCCTCCATGCACCCCAACCTGCTGGAAGGCGACGTCGTCTTCGTCAACCGCGTTGCCTACGACCTGAAAGTGCCGCTCACCGATGTATCCCTGCACCGCCTCGGCGATCCGCAACGCGGCGACATCGTCACGTTCAGTTCGCCGAAAGACGGCACGCGCCTGATCAAGCGCATTGCCGCCCTGCCCGGCGACCGTGTCGAAATGCACGGCGAGCGCCTGATCATCAACGGCAAGTATGCCGAGTACAACGTGATCGGCAACAGCACGGAGACCATCGAGAACGTGGGCGACCTGCAGGCGCTCACGCTGCACGAAATGCACGGTGACGCCAGCTTCAACATCCAGGTGCTGCCGCAAGTCGCCGCCCGGCGCGACTTCGGACCCGTTACCGTACCGGCGGACAGCTACCTGATGCTGGGCGATAACCGCGACAACAGCGCCGACTCGCGCGTGATCGGCTTCGTGCCGCGCAAGCTGCTGATCGGCCGCGCCGAGCGCATCCTGGTGTCGGCTGATATCCAGGGCAACTGGGCGCCGCGCACGGACCGCATCGGCATGAGCCTGCGCCACGAATGATCGTCTTCGATGCACTGGCCAAACAATACGGCAGCTACCAGGCCGTGCATCCCCTCTCGCTGTCGGTAGGACGCGGCGAAGTCTTCGGCTTCCTCGGTCCTAACGGCGCAGGCAAGACCACCACCATCCGCATGATGATGGGCATCCTCGTCCCCAGCGCGGGACGGGTGCTCATCAACGATCTCGATTGCCACGCCGAGGCGGCCGAAGTCAAACGCCACGTCGGCTACCTGCCGGACAATCCCATCTTCTACGACTACCTGCGCGGCCGCGAGATCCTGCAATTCGTCGCCGAGATGCATGGCATGAGCCGCTCCGATGCGATGTCACGCGCCGGGCAGTTGCTGGATGAATTCGGGCTGGACGAGGTGAGCGAGGAGTTTGCGGTGAACTACTCGATGGGCATGAAGAAAAAGCTTGGGCTGGCCTGCGCACTGGTGCACGATCCGGCCGTGCTGATTCTCGATGAGCCGATCAACGGCCTCGATCCGCGCGCCGCACGCGATGTGCAGGAGCGCCTGATTGCCAGCGCGGCGCGCGGCAAGACCATTTTCGTGTCCACCCATTTGCTGGATATGGCCGAGCGCATGTGCAACCGGGTCGGCATCATCAATCGCGGCGCACTGGTTGCCACCGGCTCGGTGGACGAGCTGCGCGGCGCGTCCAGCGCGGACAGTACGCTGGAAGAAGTATTCCTGAAGGTGACCAGCGAAGCGGACGCATGATGGAGGCGCACCTGCCCGGCGCCGGCCGTGCCTTCTGGCTTCTGCTGCGCTTGCGCATGCGGCGGCTGATGAATATGAGCGGCATGCTGTTTACGCGTGGCGGCAAAGGCGGGCAGGTAGATGCGGGCGGCAAGCCGGGCCGGAGCCGCCCGGCAACTGCCGGCAAGCGCGGCGTGCGCCTGGTACTGACACTGCTGGCGGCAGGCTTCATGACTTTCGCGTTTGTCGCCATGGCCAGCGATACCCTGCTCAATCTACACTGCCGCCTCGACCTCGCCGGCGGCAATTGCGCTGCGCTGCGCGCGCATTCCGGTGCGGCACTGACCGGCGCCTTCAGCGCACTGCTAGCGCAGGCGGTGTCGCTCGAGCTGCTGGTATTACTGCTGGTGGCAATCGTGCTTCCTCTCGGCAGCAAGGAACTGGCACACGCCGACTGGGATATGGAGTGGCTGGTCACGCTGCCGATGAAGCGTGGCACCCTGCTCTGGGCGCGTATCGCCGAGCGCGCGGCCGGCACGCCAACGGCGTGGCTGGTGCTGTGGCCGCTGTGCCTGTCGATTGCGTGGCATTCAGGCCACCGCTGGACTGCACCAGTGCTGGCGCTGGCTGCGGCACTGCTGTTGATGCTGATTGCTTCCGCCTTGAGGACAATCGTGGATACCGGCTTGCGCCTGCGGCTGCCGCCTTCGCAGTTGCGCAACCTGCAGGCGGTGGCATCGGTGGCTGCGCTGCCGCTGATGTATTTCGTGATGTCGCTCAGTATGCCGACAGCGGCGATGACCATGGGCTGGATCGCACGCGCGCCATCCTGGCTGCTATGGACGCCGCCGGGGCTGATCGTGCAGGCATTGAATGCACCGGATGTCTCGATGGGGCTGGCCTACGCGGCAGCGTGCGCGGCGCAAACGGCCGTGCTTGCATGGATGGCGGTGCGCGTGCTGCATGCGCTGCTGGCGAATGGCGTGGTTGCCAGCGGCGCCCGCGAAACGGGTCGCAAGCCGGCCAACGCGCGTTCGTCCAGGACCACGCCAACCAACGCAAGCGACAGGGCCGGCGCGTACCACGCTGCTGCCCAGAAAGACGCAGAAGACTCCGCCCGCACTGCGCGCGTGTTTGGCACGCCGCTGCAGCGGCGCGAGTTGCGGCTGTTGAGCCGCGACCGCAACTTCCTCGTCCAGAGCCTCCTGCTGCCGATCATCATCATCGGCACGCAGCTGGTCTTCAACGGCGCCTTCGACAAGGCCGGCGATCTGGGCGCCGACCAGCGCCTGCTGGCCGCGCTGGCCTTCGGCATGGGAGCGTATGTGCTGATGCTGTCCGCCTTCCAGACGCTGAACCGCGAAGGCCAGTCGCTGTGGATGCTCTACACCTTTCCGCGTTCGCTGGAGGGCATTCTCAAGGAGAAGGCGCAGCTGTGGGCGGTTCTGGCAGCCATCTATCCGCTATGCATGTTCGCGGCCGGTCTCGCGCTGGCGGCAAAGCTCGATATCCAGCTCGCCAGCCTGATCGTGCTCACGCTGGCGGGGATTGCCATTTTTGCGCTGATTGCAGTGTCGCTCGGCGTGTGGGCATGCGATCCGCTGGCGGTGGAAGCCAGCCAGCGCGTGCGGCCCACCTTCGTGTACACCTACTTCGTGCTGACATCGTTCTACACGATTGCGCTGTACGTGGACCAGTGGCATATCCGGCTTCCTGTGATCGTGCTGATGTCGGCCCTGGCTCTGTGCCTGTGGCAGAAAGCGCGCGACGCCCTGCCCTACCTGCTCGACACCACCGCCTCGCCACCGCCGCGCGTGTCGGCTGCGGATGGCATGATGGCCACGCTGCTGTTCTTTGCCGTGCAATTGATCGTGCTCTTTATCCGCCATGAGCCGGACAAGCCAGCGGCCATGTCCGATATCGCACTGGCCTTTGCCGCGGCGGGCTGCGTGACCTACGTGCTGGCGCGCCTGATCTACTGGCGCACCGGCGCCAGCGGCGTGCCGCGGCTGCTGGGAGGTCACGCTGTGAACAGCGCTCACCAGGGCATTGGCAAGTCCATGCTTTATGGCGGCGCCATGGCCGCCATTGCGATTGCTTGCGCCGCAGCCTACCTTTTCGTCCTGCGCCACTCAGGCGCCAAGTTGCCGCCGCCACCGGACTCGCTCTGGATATTCCCGCTTGCCGTGCTGGCTGCGCCGCTGTTCGAGGAATTCATTTTCCGTGGCCTGATCTTCGGTGGCCTGCGCCGCTCCATGCCGCTGACCGCAGCCATGGCCGCCAGTGCAGCCATCTTTGCCGTCATCCATCCGCCGGTATCGATGCTGCCGGTCTTCATCCTCGGGCTATGCACTGCCTGGGCCTACGAGCGCACCAGGTCCCTGCTCGCGCCCATGCTGGCCCACGCGCTGTACAACGCAGCGATGATCGCCCTGCAGTCCTGACTTAGCCATCTCCACCGGGGGACCGGCTGTCACCTTTCGCCGGAATCGACAAAAAAAGTTTGATGGCGGAGCAGGCCACCGGCGCGCTGGCTCTGTGCCTGGCGGCTGGCTGTGCGCCGTCAAGCAGGCGAAGCCAGACTGCCTTCCACGCATTACGGTTGCCGCTGGCGCGCAGCCTGGTTCCGTGCGGAAGGAAGACCTGCTTCCATTGGTATCCCGCTTCGGAGGCAGGCGTTGCCTGTGCCGGGGCGGCCGGCGCAGGATGCATTTAGTTGTGGATGGCCTCGCAGATGAAGGGTTCGAGCAGTGTCGGACCAGAAATGCCCGGTGAATTTGCCCAGGTCTCCAGCACACCGGAGGGCACAAGGATGGGATAGTAGAGAGTTCGCATGATGGGGTCTCTAAAATGGGTTCTTTCCAAACGCTGCTATCACTACCTAAGACTTACTAAACGGCGCAGCGCTTACTAAAAGTGCCGCTACGAACAACGCATACCAGAAATTTTCGCGGCTACTATTTCCTGGATGGCGCGAGTGCGTTTTAGTTCCTTGAATCGAGTCGATTCGGACGAATTAGTTTTAGTAAGCGTGAAATAGCAGCGCTGAGCAGTTTTTAGTAAAAGTGGAGAATACAGACCCCATCATCGCGACAGCGATCCATCCCCCAGGAGTTACTGCCGGCGAGCTGGCTTAATCAGGCTGAGCACGAGTTTCCCGGAATTCCGCGATGAACCAAAAAAAAGCGGCGGCCTGTTGCCAGGACCGCCGCAAAGGAAGACGCCATGGGATAGCGCCTATGAACTCTTTACATTACAGATGGACCGCAATCTGCGGCAGCAGCTGATCGAAAGTACGGCCGGTACCATTCTCTCCAATCGCGTGCATCTTCCACTGTCCCTCATGGCGATACAGCTTGGCCATGATTTGCGCCGAATGCGAGCCCTGCACCGACAAATTGAAACGCGCCACTTCGCTGCCATTCTCCGCATTGATCAAACGGCAGTAGGCGTTCTCCACCTGCTCGAAGCTCTGGCCCGTGAAACTGTTCACCGTGAACACGATGCTGCTCACGTTCGACGGCACCTGGTCGAGCGAGACCGAGATCGTCTCGTCGTCGCCGTCGCCGGCGCCGGTGCGGTTGTCGCCGCTGTGGACGATGCTGCCGTCCTTGCTCTTCAGCTGGCGGAAGAACACCACGTCCAGCGGACGCTGGCCATCGAACAGCACGCACGATGCGTCCAGATCGACTTCCGCACTCTTCGAGCCGAAGCCGAAGAAACCCTTGGTCTTGGCCACGTCCCAGCCCAGGCCCATCGAGATGCGGCGCAGCGAAACGCCGGCTTCCTTGTCCAGAGAAATCTTCTGGCCCTTTTGCAGATTTACACCCATATCAAGCTCCTTGACGACTGCGCAACAGCCAGCCCACAAATGCATCGCGGTTGCGCGAACAGATCAACACCTTGCCCTGACCGGAGAAGCGCAGCACCACGCCCTCGCCGCTGGTCACGCTGTTCACCAGGCTACCCAGCAGACCGCCGCCTGGCTTGGTCGCCACCGACAGCTCGTAGTGCAGACCGGAATCCCAGGCCACCACGTGCGAGTTGTCGATCACGATTTCCTTGCCCGGTTCCACGTCGATCTGCGACATGGAACCAAAGCCGCTCACCACCAGCTGGCCCTGGCCAGCCGTTTCGGTGATGAAGAAACCGCCGCTCTGGCCGAACAGCGCATTGCCCAGGCTCTGGGTACGCACTTTCAGGTCCACGCCGCCGGTGGCGGCCACGAAGGCGCCATCGCTGATCATGTACTGGCGCGGCCCCACATCGACCACCTGCATCGCACCCGGCAGGGTCGGCGACAGCAGGCAGTCGCCGCTGCCACGGGTGGCTTCGATGTGCTGCTGGAAGAAGGACTCGCCGTTGGCAAAGGTACGCATCAACGCGCCACCCAGGCCGCCGGTCATCTTGCCCTTCAGCTCCAGCGCCGATTCCATCATGACCATGGCGTTCGATTCGCAATAAATCTTCTCGCCCTGCTGCATCGACACATGCAGGAATGGATCGACGTCCCCGGTTACGGTAAAAATGGTCATGGTTTAAACGTTCACACCGAACGACGATGCGAGAGCGCCCAGGCCGCCTTTGTAGCCCTGGCCTACGGCCTTGAACTTCCAGTCGCCACCGTTGCGGTACACCTCGCCAAACACCAGCGAGGTCTCGACCGAACCGTCTTCGGACAGGTCGAAACGTGCGATCTCGCCATTATTGGCGGCGTTCACGCAGCGGACGAAAGCACGCTGCACCTGGCCGAAGTTCTGGCGGCGGGCATCCGCTTCGTGGATCGTGACGCAGATGGCGATGCGTTCCACTTCCGCCGGCACGCGGGACAGGTCGATGTTGACGGTTTCGTCGTCGCCATCGCCGTCGCCGGTGCGGTTGTCGCCGCTGTGGCCGACGGAGCCGTCGGTCGATTTCAGGTTGTTGTAGAAGATGAAGTCCATGTCATTGCGCACCTTGCCATCCACTTTCAGCAGGAAGGCAGAGCTGTCAATGTCGAAGGCTGCGCCGTCGGTCTGGCGCACATCCCAGCCCAGTCCCACCGTCAGTTTCGACAGGCCCGGGGCTTCTTTGCTCAGGTTGACGTTACCGCCTTTTTGCAGACTGATTGCCATGATTTGCTACTCCTTTGTGTCAGACACCTTGCAGGCGCGGCGTGCCGGTGTCTAATGAGCACGCCGCGTTTCTTGCTTGCCTCAGGCGCTGTGCGCCAGGGCTTTATGCTTTCGCTTGTACTGGATCGAGGACCACAGCGAACCGACGATGAAGGCCACGCCAATCAGGCCGGTAATCACCTCAGGGATGTGGAACTTCATACTCGCCAGCATGATCACGGCCAGGATGCCGATGGCGTAGTGCGCACCGTGCTCCAGGTACACGTACTGATCCAGCGTGCCCTTGTGCACCAGGTACACCGTCATCGAGCGGACGAACATTGCGCCGATGGCCAGGCCCAGCATGATGATCACCACGTCGCTGGTGATCGCAAACGCGCCGATCACACCGTCGAAGCTGAAGGATGCATCCAGCACTTCCAGGTACAGGAAGCCGCCGATACCACCACGCTTCACCATCTCGCCCACGTTGCCACCGGTTTCCTCTTCCTTCTCCAGGAAGCTGGACAGCGCATCCACACCCACATAAATCAGCACGCCCCAGATACCGGACACCAGCACGATCATCTTCTGCGCTTCATCCACGATGGACAGGCTGCCCAGCAGCACCGCCAGCGCGATCATCACGGCAATCGACGACACCTTGCCCAGTGCACCCAGCTTGCGTTCGAAGTGACCCAGCCAGTGCAGTTCCTTCTCATGGTCCAGGATGAAGTTCAGGAACACCATCAGCAGGAACATGCCGCCGAATGCCGCCACTTCAGCGTGGTGGTTGGTCAGGTGCTGCGAGAACTGCTTCGGATCGTTCAGCGCCAGGGTCCACACGTCCGGCACGCTCAGGTCCGCAGCCACGGCCACGATCACCAGCGGGAACACGAGACGCATACCGAACACCGCAATGATGATGCCCAGGCCAAGGAACAGCTTCTGCCAGAACTCGTCCCAGGTCTTCAGCACGGAGGCGTTCACCACCGCATTGTCGAAGGAAAGCGATACTTCCATCACGCCCAGGATCACGGCGATCCACAGCGCGGACAGCAGGCCGGTAATGCCGCCATGCGAGTAACCCCACCAGCCTGCAGCCGCAAGGCAGATGAAGGTCACGATGAATGAAATCCTGAAATACTTCATCACAAACCCCTTGTTATTGAATTAGTAGGGTGAGTGTAAGGAAAACCGACGAATAGAAAAATGGAAGATAATTGAAGTATTACTTCGTAAAAACCGAACCATGAAGACCACAGGACTGAATTTCCGCCACCTTTACTTCTTCCGCGTGGTGGCCGCCGAGGGCAGCGTGACCCGTGCCGCCGAGCGCCTGGGCCTGGCGATCCAGACCGTCAGCACGCAGATCCAGGCGCTGGAACAATCGATCGGCAAGTCGCTGCTGACACAGCAGGGACGCCGGCTGGTGCCGACCGAAGCCGGCCGCGTGGCGCTGACTTACGCTGAAGAAATCTTCGAGCTGGGCGACCGCATGCAGGAAGCACTGGAAGATGTGGACGCCGGAAAAATGCGCTTGACCGTCGGCATCTCGGATTCGATGCCCAAGCTGATCGCCTTCCGCTTCCTGCAGGCGACGCAACAACTGGACAAGCAGGTCAAGCTGGTGTGCATGGAAAACGAGTTCGATTCGCTGCTGGCCGACCTGGCGCTGCACAAGCTGGACGTGGTGCTGACCGACCGCTCAGTGCGCGCCACGGCCAGCCTGCGCGTGTTCAGCCACCTGCTGGCGGAAAGCGAGATGCACCTGTTCGGCACCAAGGAACTGATGAAGAAGTACAAGAAGAATTTCCCGCACGGCCTGCACGGCGCGCCGATGCTGCTGCCGACCCGTAACAACGCCCTGCGCGGCCGCATCGACGCCTGGCTGCTGCAGCATGGCGTGCGGCCCGATATCGTGGGGGAATTCGAGGATAACGCCATGCTGACCACCTTCGGCCGCAATGGCATGGGCCTGTTCTTCGCGCCGTCGGCAATGGCGCAGGATCTGCTGGACCAGTACGACGCCCAGTTGGTCGGCGCCGTACCGGAGCTGCGTGAAGAGTTCTATGCGATTTCGAGCGAGCGCCGGATCCGTCACCCGGCGGTGGAAGCGATTCTGGCGGCAGTCCTGTAGTGGCCGCCTAGTGCGCCCAGCCCGGCCAGGGCGTAGCGCACCATATCCTCGGCCACTGCGTCCGGTTCGTCGTTAATCGCCGGGAACAGCTTCTCGCGCATTTCCTGCGGCGCCATCAGCAAGCCCAGGCAGGGCGACATCAGGAAGAACAGGCCGCGCTGCAGGCCCGGGCTGCCGATCGGCAGCCCGATGATGTCGGACACCAGCCCCAGCATCAGCATGGCTTTCGGCGCAATCGCCTTGTGCACCAGCACGGGCGCATGCACGGTCGGCGCCATCAGTTCGCGCAGCACCACCTTGGCGCCCCAGTGCGCATGCTTGCCCACGGCACGGCGTACGATACCTCCCAGGATCATGCCCAGCTTCTGCTCGGCGGGGATGGACTGCGCCATCACCTCCTGCATGTCCTCGATCTTCAGCAGGTAGTGGTGCGCCTCCACCAGCACGGCTTCGTAGAGCTGGCCGCGCCCGCCAAAGTGGTAGTTCACCGCCGCCATGTTGACGCCGGCGCGGGTGCAGATCTCCTTGCTGGTGGCGTCGGCAAAGCCGCGTTCGGCAAACACCTGCCCCGCCACCGCCAGAAGGTGTTGTTTGGTTGCGTCGCCATCGCCGCGCGTTGCGCGCACCGGCGTGACTGTCGATTTAGGAGTGAAAGTTGCCATGGGCAGCATTGTAGGTCACAGCGTAAAAGATAGCACACGACGCAAATAGTTCTAATTGAAATTTGAATTTTATGTAGAATGAAGTGGCATTCCCGCCGCACATGAGGTTCATCATGAACAAGAAAGCCGTAGTAGTTGCCGTTCTCGCCATATCCGCCTGCGCAGCGCTCGCGTGGTACTTTTCCCGCCCCGCCGCCGACGACAAGAATCTTGTCCTTTATGGCAATGTTGACTTGAGGCAGGTGTCGCTGGCCTTTAACGGCAGCGAGCGCATCGCCCGCCTGCATGCCGAAGAAGGCCAGCAGGTGCGCGCCGGCGAGGTACTGGGTGAGCTCGATACGCGCGCCCTGACCCTGCGCCTGGCGCAGTCGAAGGCGCAGGCAACGGCCCAGGAACAGGTGCTGTCGCGCCTGAAGGCCGGCAACCGTCCCGAAGAACTGGCACAGGCGCGCGCCCGCAGCGCCCAGGCGCAGGCCGACGCCGATCTGGCGCGCCAGCAGTTCGAGCGCGTGCAGGCGGTGTTCAGGGAGAGCAGCGGCCGCGCCGTCAGCAAGCAGGATGTGGACAACGCCGACGGCAAGCTGAAGGCGGCGCAGGCGCAGCTGGACGCGGCGCGCAAGGCACAGGAACTGGTGCAGAACGGCGCCCGCCGCGAAGATGTGGCGCAGGCCCAGGCCCAGCTCGACGCAGCCAATGCCGATATCGCGGTGCTGGAGTACCAGCTGTCCGAAGCGCAGCTGAAGGCGCCGGTGAACGCGGTGGTGCGCGCCCGGCTGATGGAGCCGGGCGATATGGCCGCGCCACAGCGGCCCGTGTACACGCTGGCCATCGCCAACCCGAAATGGGTACGCACCTATGTGAAGGAATCGGATCTGGGCCGCATCAAGCCGGGCATGTCCGCCACCATCCGCATCGACAGCCAGGCCGGGACCATCGCGGGCCGCATCGGCTACATCTCCGCCGTGGCGGAATTCACGCCCAAGACCGTGCAGACGGAAGAACTGCGCACGGCCCTGGTCTATGAAGTGCGCGTGCTGGCGGAAGACAAGGCCGACCGCCTGCGCATGGGCATGCCCGCCACCGTCCGTATCGCAACGGCGCAGTGAGATCATGGCGGCGCATCATGACGGCACGGCCCTGCAAGGCACGGGCTTGTGCAAACGCTTCCTCGTCAAGGAGACGAAGCAGGAAGTCACGGCACTCAGCGGTATTTCGCTGACGGTGCCGGTGGGCGCGCTGACCGCGCTCGTGGGACCGGACGGCGCCGGCAAGACCACGCTGCTGCGCATGGCCGCGGGCTTGCTGAAGCCGACCGAAGGCCGGTTGAACATACTGGGTATCGACGTGGCGGCCGACCCGCAGGCGGTACAGGACCGTATCAGCTATATGCCGCAGCGCTTTGGCCTGTACGAGGATCTGAGCGTGCAGGAGAACCTGGATCTGTATGCGGACCTGCATGGCGTGCCGCGCGACGTGCGGCGCGAGCGGTTTCGCCGGCTGCTGGAGATGAACGATCTGACGCGGTTTACCGATCGCCCGGCGGGCAAGCTGTCCGGCGGCATGAAGCAGAAGCTGGGCTTGTGCTGCACGCTGGTGCGCTCGCCGGAATTGCTGCTGCTGGATGAACCTACCGTCGGCGTCGATCCGCTGTCGCGGCGGGAGCTGTGGGATATCGTGCAGCAGCTGGTCAGGGAAGAGAGCTTGAGCGTGGTGGTATCGACTTCGTATATGGACGAGGCGGAGCGCTGCGCGCAGGTGTTTGTGATGCACGACGGGCGGGTGCTGGCTTCCGGCACGCCGGGCCAGATCCGTTCGCGTGCCGAAGGGCTCTGCTATGTGGCGACGCCGCAGGCGCCGATGTCGGCGCGCACATTGCAGTCACGATTGATCGACGATCATGCCCACATCATCGATGCGGTGCCTGAAGGTGGTCAGGTACGTTTCATCCGCCGTGCGGACGCCGAAGGCAAACCCGATGGCCAGCTCGCTGGCCTGCTGGCCGGTGCAACGGTGCACCCGGCGCCCGCGCGGCTGGAGGACGGCTTCATGCTCGTGCTGCGCGGGCACGAGGCCGGCGCGCCCGGCGGCAAGGCGCCACCGGTCACCGCCGCAACGGTCATCACGGCCAGCGGCAGCGCACCGGTCATCGAAGTGCGCGACCTGGTGCGCAAGTTCGGCGACTTCACCGCCGTAGCCAGCACCAGCTTCAGCGTGCAGCGCGGCGAAATCTTCGGCCTGCTCGGTCCCAACGGCGCCGGCAAAACCACCACCTTCCGCATGCTGTGCGGCCTGCTGCCCGCCAGCAGCGGCTTCCTGCAAGTGGCTGGCGTCAACCTGCGCCACGCCCGCGCCCAGGCCCGCCGGAAGATCGGCTACGTCTCGCAGAAATTCGCCCTGTACGGCAACCTTACTGTCGCCGAAAACCTGGACTTCTTCGGCGGCGCTTACGGTCTGTACGGCGAACGCCTGAAACAGCGCACCAGCTCGGTGCTGCAGCAATTCCAGCTCAAGGGGCAGGAGCACATGCCCAGCGGCCAGCTGCCGGGCGGCTTCAAGCAGCGCCTGGCCATGGCCGCCGGCCTGCTGCACGAACCGGAAATCCTGTTCCTGGACGAACCCACCAGCGGCGCCGATCCGCTGGCGCGGCGCGAATTCTGGCGCCGCATCACCGCCCTCGCCGAAGCCGGCGTGACCATCGTGGTCACCACCCACTTCATGGAGGAAGCGGAATACTGCGACCGTATCGTGATCCAGGACGCAGGCAAGCTGCTGGCCCTCGGCACCCCACGCGAAGTGCGCGAGCAGGCCGGCGGCGCAGGGGATATGGAGCAGGCCTTCATCTCCATTGTCGAAACCAACCGCAAAGGAGCGCCACAATGAGCTCCGGATTCATGCGCCGCCTGGCGGCGCTCACACGCAAGGAGTTCCGCCAGCTGCTGCGCGACTCGTCCAACCTGGCAATCGGCATCCTGCTGCCCATCGTACTGATCCTGATCTTCGGCTATGGCCTGTCGCTGGACGTGAAAGATGCGCCGGTCGCCATCGTCATGGAGGATGCTTCGCCTACCGCGCAGGATGCGGTAGCAGGCTTGCAGCTCTCGACGGCCTTCAAGCCGGTCGTCGTACAGTCGATGCACGATGCGCAGCAACTGATGCTGGCGCGTAAGGTCGATGCCATCGTGCGCATACCGGCCGACTTCTCGCGCAGCCTGAATGCTGGCGGCGCAAGCGCGCAGGTACTGGTGCACGGCGCGGACGCCAGCCGCGCATCCATCATCATGAACTACGCCAACAGTGCGCTCGCCCAGTGGTCGCAGCGCCAGGCCGACCGTGCCGGCCGCAGCGCTGCCGCAATGTCCGCCATACCCGCCCCCTCCTCCCCGGCAAACGGTGCGGTGGCCGTGGAATCGCGCATGTGGTTCAACGCCGCCAACACCAGCACCTGGTACCTGGTGCCCGGCCTGATTGTACTGATCATGACCCTGGTCGGCGCCTTCCTGACCGCGCTGGTCATGGCGCGCGAATGGGAGCGCGGCACGCTGGAAGCACTGTTCGTCACACCCGTGCACCCGGTTGAAATCCTGCTGGCCAAGATCATCCCCTACTTCTGCGTCGGCATGCTGGGCCTCACGCTTTGCCTGCTGGCCGCACGCTTCCTGTTTGCGGTGCCGATGGAAGGCTCGCTACTGGTGATCGTGTTCGCGTCCATGCTCTACCTCTTCGTGGCGGTCGGCATGGGGCTGGTGATTTCGTCGGTGACCAAGAACCAGTTCCTGGCCAGCCAGGTGGCCCTGCTCTCCAGCTTCATGCCTTCGCTGATGCTGTCCGGCTTCCTGTTCGACCTGCGCAACGTGCCGCTGGCGATCCAGATCATCGGCAAGATCCTGCCGGCCACCTATTTCATGGAACTGATCAAGACGCTATTCCTGGCCGGGAACGTGTGGCCGCTGATCCTGCGCAATTGCGCCATCCTGGCCTGCTATGCCGTGCTGCTGCTCGGCGTGGCGCGCGCCGTGACCCGCAAACAACTCGACTGAGGCTGCCATGCACGCATCCATTACCGCTTTCGTCCGACGCATCGCCAATATCTGCCGCAAGGAATTCCTGGCCGTCATCAAGGACCCGAAAAGCAAAGCCATCCTGGTCGTCCCCGCCATCGTGCAGAGCATGCTGTTCGGCTATGCTGCAACCTATGACCTGAACCATGTGCCGTATGCCGTGTACGACATGAGCCGCAGCGCCGAATCGGCGCGCCTGCTGGCCAAGATCGAAGCCAGCGGCGTCTTCGAACGCACGGCCGTGGTGACAACGCAGCAGCAGCTGCGCGACGCCATCGACGAGCAAAAGGCCCTGCTGGTGCTTGAAATCCCGTCCGACTTCGAACGCCGCCTGTATGCAGGCGAGCAGTCGCCCATCGGCGTGGTGCTCGACGGACGCAATTCCAACACGGCCGGATCAGCCGCGGCCTTTGTCGGCAACGTGGTGGCCAGCTACAACAACGAGTGGCGCGTGCAGCACGGCGGCGGTGCGCCGCTGCTGCGCGTGGAATCGCGCGCCTGGTACAACCCGAACCTGGAAACGCGCTGGAACCTGATGCCTGGCATGATCGCCGCCCTGAGCATGCTGCAAACCCTGCTGCTGACGGCGCTCTCGGTGGCCCGCGAACGCGAACAGGGGACCTTCGACCAGTTGCTGGTCACGCCGCTCACTCCAACCGACATCATGATCGGCAAGGCCATCCCGCCCATCCTGATCGGCCTGACGCAATCGACGCTGATCCTGCTGGTCACGCGCTTCTGGTTCGAGGTACCGATGGCCGGTTCGCTGCTCACGATCTATGCCGGGCTGCTGCTGTTCACCGTTGCCAGCGTGGGCATCGGGCTTTCGATCTCCGCCCTGTCGGCAAATATGCAGCAGGCCATGCTGTACACCTTCGTGCTGATCATGCCGATGATGCTGCTCTCCGGACTGACTACGCCGGTGCGCAATATGCCGCAGATCCTGCAGCTCCTGACCATGGCCAATCCGCTGCGCTTTGCGATCGAACTGGTGCAGCGGGTCTATCTCGAAGGCGTGGGACTGCTCACTGTCTGGCACAACCTTATTCCCTTGCTGATCATTGCAGCCATCACGCTGCCGCTGGCCACCTGGCTGTTCCGCAACCGTCTTGTCTGAACTGGATACGCATCATGAAAAAGCTTCTTCTCTGCCTCGCACTGACCGGCTGCGCAGCCGTAGGTCCCGACTATCAGAAACCCGTGCCGGTAGCGCCGGTTGAATTGCCGGACCCTGCCCTGCGCGGCGACAACGGCCAGGCTTATGCCCATTTCAGCGATCCGGTGCTGAAGACTTTGCAGGAGCGCGCACTGGCCGCCAGCTTCGATATCCGCAGCGCAGCGCTGCACTTTGCACAGAGCCGTGTGCAGCGCTCCGTGGCGGGCAGCGAGCAGGGGCCACAGATCGGCGCACGCGCCGGCGCCACGCGGCAGCGCACCAGCGAGAACGGCAGTTCCACCCGGCTGCTGAACGTGATCGCGCCAGCCAACCGCGAACAGCTGGTCGATACGCTGAGCGATCCATTCAGCGTGTATTCGGCGGGCTTCGACGCCAGCTGGGAACTCGACTTGTGGGGCCGCGTGCGGCGCAGCGTGGAAGCGGCGGATGCGAACATGGCCGAGGCCAGCTCGGTGCTGCGCGACGTGCAGCTGGCGGTGGCGGTGGAAGTGGCGCGCAATTACTACGAGCTGCGCGCGGCGCAGCGGCAGGAGGCTTTGCTGCGGGCGGATATCGGCGCGGCGGGTGAGCTGGAAGAACTGGTGGCGATGCGCTACCGGGGAGGACTCGCGTCCGAGCTGGAGGTGGAACGGCAGCGCGGGATGCTGGCCGACCTGCGATCGCGCTTGCCGTCCTTGCTGGAGCAGGAAGCGCAGGCCATCAACCGCCTCACGCTGCTCACTGGTGCAGCGCCGGGCTCGATGAAAAACGAACTCGGAGCGCCGGGCGGCACGGCGCCGGATGCGCCGTTCGGCCACGCGCCTGACCTGGCGCTTGGCGTCACCAGCGACATCGTGGCACGCCGTCCGGATATTCAGTCGGCCGAAGCGCGCCTGCACGCCGCCACCGCCCGCATCGGTGTCGCCAAGGCCGACCTCTACCCGCGCATCACCCTCGGTGCGTCGCTCGGCCTCGAATCCCTCACCGGCAGCAAATTCGGCGACTGGGGCAGCCACCAGTGGTCAATCGGCCCAAGCCTGTCGCTGCCCCTGTTCGACAATGGCCGCCGCCGCGCCACCGTCGAACTGCGCGAACTGGAACAGCAGCAGGCCGCCGTCGCCTACCAGCAAACCGTGCTGCGCGCCTGGCACGAAGTGGACGACGCACTCACCGGCTACACGGCGGAACGCCAGCGCCAGCAGCAACTCAAGGCGCGCGAAGACAGCAGCCGCAACACCCTGCAGCTCTCCACCACGCGCTATCGCCAGGGGCTGAGCGACGCCCTGCCCGTGCTGGATGCGCAGCGCGCCCTGATCGCCGTGCAGCGCGAGCGCATTCAGGGCGAAGCAGCGCTGACGCAGAAGATGCTGGCCATCTGCAAAGCCGCCGGCCTGACGCCGCAATCCTGAGCCGCAGCGGATAATTGCAGCAAGGAAAAGTACGAAAAACGGCGATGGCCTGCCGGGTCGGCTATCATGTCGTTTTCAACTACCCGCCTCAGTGCGCTTTATGCACAACCTATTGTTAGTCGTATTTGCACTTTTCCTCGTAGCCCTCAACGGTTTCTATGTGGCGGCCGAATTCGGCATCGTCACCCTGCGCCGCACCCGCGTGCGCGCCATCGCCAAAACGCACGGCCTGCGCGGCCGCATCCTGGCCAAAGTCCACGGTGAGCTGGACGCCTACCTCTCCGCCTGCCAGCTGGGTATCACGCTGGCCTCCCTCGGCCTGGGCTGGATCGGCGAACCCGCCTTCGCCGGACTGCTGGAGCCGCTGCTCACGCTGCTCGGCATCGACTCGCCGGAAATTGTCCATGGCATTTCCTTCGTGTTCGCCTTCGTCACCATCTCCTTCCTGCACATCGTGGTGGGCGAACTGGCGCCGAAGTCGCTGGCCATCCGCCTGCCGGAAGCCGTGGCGCTGTGGACCGCCATGCCGCTGTACGCCTTCTACTGGGCCATGTACCCCGCCATCTGGCTGCTGAACCAGAGCGCCAACTGGGTGCTGCGCGTGGCCGGCCTGGGCTCTGCCGGCGGCCACGATTCGCACTATTCGACCGAAGAACTGAAGCTGATCCTGCGCACCAGCCAGCCGGGCGAGGCCTTCAACAAGGACGAGCGCAACGTGCTCGCCAACTCGCTGGACTTCTCGCAGCTGCGCGTGTCCGACCTGATGCGCCCGATTAACGAGGTGATCGCCCTGCACGCATCGCGCAGCGTGGAAGAGAACCTGCAGACGGTGGTGCGCAACCGCTTCAGCCGCTATCCCTATTTCGACGAGACCGGCAATGCCGTGCTCGGTGTGGTGCACCTGAAGGACCTGTTCTTCGCCCAGCAATCGGGCAAGCCGATCAAATCCTTCGCGCCTTTCCTGCGTCCGGTCGATACCTACTCGGCGCGCACCCTGGCGCTGGAGCTGTTCCGCCGCTTCAAGGAAGGCGCGCCGCATTTCGCGCTGATCGGCGAGAAGGGCAAGCGTCCGGTAGGCTTCCTCACGCTGGACAATCTGCTGGGCGCCATGGTCGGCGAGATCCACGACGAATTCCGTCTGAACGAAAACGACTGGCTGAAGCAGGAAGACGGCGCACTGGTCGGCAAGGCCAGCCTGCCGATCTTCTCGCTGGAACGCACGCTGGGCATCGATATCGAGAACGAGGAACTGGGCCTGGAGGAAGTCGAATCCGTGGGCGGCCTGGTGATGCTGAAGCTGGGCGACATCCCGAAACAGGGCCAGCGCGTGGAATTCAGGAACTTCGATGTGGTGGTCAAGAAGATGAACGGCCCGCGCATCCTGCTGGTCAAGGTCATCCCGCGCCAGACCGAACCGACTGCGGACGAACAAGACTGAGGAAGCCCCCCCCCGATCGTGCGCCGCGTGCCGCCGGAAACGGCGCAGCGCTTCGACCACGCCCTGCGCGCCATGCGCGACGGCGGCACGCTGCGCACCATCTGCGGCCGCCACGTCGATACGCGCATTGCGGACAGCATGATGTTGCGATAACATCACTCGCAACTCATCGCGACGAAAAGGATCGCCATGCCTACCCGTACCACCAGCAGCGCGCTGGCCTCCTGCGGCCTTTCGCTTGGCCTGCTCGCCTGCGCGCTGGCGCCTGGCGGCGCTTTCGCCGCCGCACAGTATATCCCCGTCGGATCGAACCTGCCGCGCATCGGACTGCTGAAGGAAGGCAGCCACCGCTACCTGCGCTATATCCGCGACGGCGAGGCCAATCTGCCGATCGATATCTGGCAGCGCGAAATCCGTTTCGACAAGGAGCGCATGGAGATCCGCCAGCGCTGGGACGGCGTCGGCAAGGCGCAGTCCACCAAGTGGCTGGACTCCTGGTTCGACAAGGCCAGCTTCCGTCCGCTGACGCACCAGCGCATCACGGAAAAGGACGGCAAGCGCGTGGTCGAGGGCTTCGCCTTCACGGCGGAGCGCATCACCGGCCTGCAGGACCTGGCGGAGAATACGCAGAAGGAGCTGAACGTGGCCTCGCCCGAGTCCACCTTCAACTTCGAGACCGACATCGAATTCCTGCAGGCGCTGCCGCTGGCGGAAGGCTACGAAGCGCAGATCAACTTCTACCATGCCGGCGGCTCCGCAGCGCCGGCGCGCTACACCTTCAAGGTGGCAGGCTCGCAGCAGATCGCCGGCCCCGCAGGTCCGGTCGATTGCTGGCTGGTCACCACCGATTACAACCGGCCGGGTTCCGTGTCGAAGTTCTGGTTCGCGAAAGGCACGCAGTTGATGCTGCGCCAGGAAAGCGCCATGCCGGACGGGAAGCTGCTGATCAAGACCCTGATCGACTAGCTCCGCTTAATCCAGTTTCACCAGGTCGAAGCGCACGCGATGCAGGTTGCCGCTCGGCGGCAGGTTAATGCGCGTCAGTTCGATGGATTCGCCATAGTGCCTGATGCAGCCCTTGATGAGCCCCTCGGCCAGATCGCCCAGCCCGCGCGGAGAGCTGTACAGGATGGTCAGTTCATCCGGCGCCGCGCTCTCGCAAGTCAGCGTGGGCAACTCCGCGTCCGGGTACAGCTTGCGCACCCGCACATGGATCATGTCATCGATGCGGTTGAGGAAATCGAAGGCCGTCGGCGCGGCTTCGAACAGCGAGTGGTACATGGTCGTGAAGCGCTGGAACAGGTATTCGCCGAACATATTGATCAGCGACTGCGCGCTCATGCCGCTTGCCTGCGACAGGGCCTGGATCATGTGCATCAGCTCCACATGATCGTAAGTACCGGCGCTGTTGTAGGCGCCGTGATTCGGCAGATCGGCTTCTTCAGTGATCCGCTTCCACATCTCCGGTCCCATGCGGGACTCTACCAGTTCCATGAATTCGGTAAAAACGAGGCCCTTCATGGTGTCTCCTTCTGTACACTGAACGGCGCATTTTAACCAAGGTCAGGAATCCTGGCTCCTGCTTACCGGGTTCACATTGGTCCAATTCCGCAACAGTCCCAGCGCCACCGCCAGCAGGGTCGGGCCGATGAACAAGCCTACGAAACCGAAAGCCAGTACCCCGCCCATCACGCCCAGCAGCACCAGCAGGAAAGGCAGGCTGGAACCGCGGCTGATCAGCATCGGCTTGACCACGTTGTCCACGCCGCTGATCACCACCAGGCCGTAGATCACCATGAAAATGCCCCAGCCCGTGCTGCCCTGGTTGAACAGCCAGATCGCGGCCGCGCCCCAGATCAGAGGCGGACCCACCGGCACCAGGGAAAACACGAAAGTCGCTACCGCCAGCAGGGCCACGCCCGGCACGCCGGCAATCAGGAAGCCCACGGCAGCCACTGCCGCCTGCGCCAGCGCGGTCCCCAGCAAGCCATACATCACGCCGCTCACGGTGCGGCTGACGGTCTCGCCTACTTCGGCGGCGTGCTCGCCCATGATCTTGCCCATGCCGACATTCAAGGCCGTCACAATGGCCGCGCCGTCGCGGTAGAGGAAGAAAGCCACGAAAGCGGCCAGGCTGACCTGGGCCAGGCCGCTGCCCAGCACGATGCCGCCGTTGAGAAGGAAGGTGCGGGCCGGGTCCATATAGCGCTTGGCCAGCGCCACCAGTTCCTCGCGGCTGTGCAGCAGGCGGTTCACATACGCGTCGATGGAGTCGCCCACCATTGGAATCTGCTTGATCCAGGATGGGGTTTCAATGGTGCCGGCCTCCAGCGCGGTCCGGATGGCGTGATAATAGTCGCCGGCGTTGTCGGCGATATTCCAGGTGACCAGCGCCAGCGGCAGCAGGATCACCAGCACCAGCGAGGTGGTCATCACGGCAGCGGCCAGGGTGCGGCGCTGTTTCATCCGTCCCAGCAGGCGCTGGTACAGCGGCCAGCTGGAGATTGCAATGCAGGCGGCAAACAGCATGCCGCCAAAGAAGGGCCTGAGGACGTAAAGGCAGCCGACAGTCAGGCAGACGATGGCCGCCAGGCGGGAATAAGGTTCGAAGCGTTTTTCCATAAGTACAAGCTTATCAGGAAAGACGCAGAACGCTTAGTGCGCAGCGGGGTGTTCCAGCGGATTTGCCAGGTTCAGGTCGCCACCCAGGCGCGGCTGCCAGTTGCTTGGCGTGGCCGAGGCCGCATGCGCTGCCGCGTGGCGCTCGTAGATGGCTTTCCAGCTAAGCGGTTCGGTCGGCCGTTCCTGCGCGAAGCCGGTCGCCTTTTCGATGGCGGCCGGATCGGTCACGCCGTCCAGCGTGAACTTCACCAGCAGGTCCAGCCTGGGCGACTGCAGATCGAGGATGGACGCCATCATCACCAGCGGCGTCACGGCAAACAGATGGTAGTGCAGGGCCTTGCCGGCGCGCCCCATTTCCAGCGGCAGCGAACCGTCGGCCGCCACATGCGACATCGCATCGTCAAACACCTTGCGCCCCCATTTCAGGTAGCGCGCATCGCCGGTCACGGCGCCAGTGGCCGTAACCGCCAGGCCTTCCCAGTAATAGTGGTTGTTGCGCACGCCGGTGGACGCGTCGGAATGCAGCAGCGTGACCTCGGCCAGCGCCTTCAGCCAGGTTTCGATGGCTTGCCGCTGGCCCTCGCTGGCAGCCGGCTTCAGCTTCGCGTAGCTCAGGGCCAGCCCGCTCAGCGTCCATTTGCGCTGGTAGTAAGCCTGGTTGCTGGACATTTTCCCCAGCAGCGCCTTGTCGCTGGCCCAGCTCGCCATCCAGGCCAGACCGCACTGCGCGCCAGGGAGCGCCTTGTCCGGCGCAGCCTGGTAGTCGCTGGCGGCGTGCGCGACCGCATTGAGGAAGTTGTCGATGGGCTTCACGGCAGCGATATTGCGCGCCCTGAGCACGGGATCGATGACGGAATTGTGCTTATCGACGTAGTAGCGGTTGGCTTCGATATCGATCACCGCTGGCGGCACGGGGTCGCAGGCCAGCGCCTTGCCGGCCGAAGCGAGCAAAAAGACTGCCATGCAGAACATATTCAGGTTTTTTTGCGGCATACTTGGGACAATCCAGTTAATCGTTTAACCTGAGTGTACCGTATTTGCGTTTTGCCTCCAACAAACTTGCATGGCATAAGTTAAACGATTTCCAACACCTCGCCCCATACATGAGCTCAAAACCGCCCACCATCCGCGACGTCGCAAGCGCTGCCGGCGTCTCCACTTCCACGGTTTCCAAGTATGTCAACGGCATCCAGCGCTTTTCGCCGGAGGTCGAGGCCGCACTGAAGACAGCGATTGCCAGGCTGGACTACCGCTCCAACCCGCAGGCCCAGTCCATGATTACCGGCCGCACCCAGTCCATCGGCCTGTCGGTGCTGGATATCGGCAACCCCCACTTCACGGCACTGGTCAAGGGCGCCAACCGGGTCGCCCTCGCCCACGGCTACACCCTGCTGCTGGCGGACGTGGACGAGACGCCCAGCCGCGAACGGGCCCTGCTGGAGGCCCTCAGCCGCCGCGTGGACGGCCTGCTGGTGTACTCGCGCCTGCCGGAAGAGGACATGGAATGGATGATCCGGCTCGGCAAGCCGCTGGTGTTCTTCGGCCGCCTGGAACGCACCCGCCTACCCTGCGTCAGCGGCGACGACCGGCGCGGCGCCTACATGCTGGCGCAGCACCTGGTGGCGACCGGGCACAGGAACATCGCCTACCTGGGCTTCTCCAAGTCGAACCGCGACCGCGAGCGCCTGGGCGGCATCCAGGACTGCCTGGCCTCGCACAATATGCCGCTGACCATCCACGACTGCGCCGCCCCGACCGCAGCCGCCAGCGAACTCATCAGCTCCCTGATCATGCTGTCCCCGCGGCCGCCGGACGCCATCGCCTGCTACAACGACCTGATGGCGCTGGGCCTGATGTCCGGCGCCCAGAAACTCGGCTTCCGCGTGCCGGAGGACGTGTCCATCGCCGGCTTCGACAACATTCCTTTCGGCCGCTACGCCACGCCGGCGCTGACCAGCATCGACCAGCAAAGCGAGCAGATGGGCGAAGCCGGGATGCACAAGCTGCTGGCCGCCATCGGCGGCGATACCCATTGCGACGTCACCACGCTGGCGCCGCAGCTGGTGGCCCGCGCATCGGTGCGAAAAGCGCCTAGTTAAACGATTACCTCAATCTGAGAAAAATAGCGTTTTGCACTGCACAAAGCATGGCTTCAGAAGCAATTTAGTCGGCTAAAGGCAACAGTGGAAAGGTAAATTTAGATAAACGTTTAACTTCATCAGAAGTTTCATGTAACATGAAATCGTGAAAGCAAAACCATTTCATTGAGGCAAGAAAGAAACCTGGAGCAAGAAACAAATACACATGTAGGACACACGTAGAAAAGAGGGGACGGCAGTGCTTAACAATAAACAACACAAACGCATTAACAGCCACTTGAAACCAATGGCAGCGCTGGTCGCGCTGGCCTTGCTCGGCGGCAGTGGCCTGGCAGTAGCGCAGGAAGACAGCAACAAGAGCGGTCAGCTCGAAACGGTGGTGGTTACCGCCAACAAACGGGTTGAAAAGCTCGAATCCGTACCGATGGCCATCTCGGTACTGAGCGAGGCGGAAATTTCCCGCAACAATATCCGCGAAATCGAGGACGTGATTGCGCTGACGCCGTCGCTGACCATGTCGGCCGGCACGACCGCAGCCAACAACGCGCTGTTCATGCGCGGTATTGGCACCGTCTCGGTCGGCATCGGCGTCGAGTCCGACGTGTCGGTCATCATCGACGATATCCCGATTGCCGTGCAGTTCCAGGCCTTCCGCGACCTGGCCGACGTGTCGCGCATCGAGGTGCTGAAAGGCCCGCAGAGTACCCTGTTCGGTAAATCGGCAGTGGCCGGTGCGATCAATATCGTCACCAAACCCATCAGCGGCCCGATGGTATACCGCGGCACCAGCTACTACGCCGACGATGGCGAATGGCGCCTGGGCCTGTCGGCCGGGGGCAACGTCTCGGATACCTTCGGCATCCGCGTGGCCGGCAGCAAGACCCGCATGCCGGGCAACTTCCACAATCTGACCACCGGCAAGGACGTGAACGGCTCGTCCGGCACCACCTTCATGGCCAAGCTGTCCTGGCACCCTATTCCGGGCCTGGACGTGGACCTGCTGCCGCACTACAACGACCAGCAGAACTCGCGCGGCGTGACCGCCATCAACGGCTTCCGCATCAACGGCGCCGATGCCGACGTCTCGACCGCCTACCTGAACGGCAATCCGCTGCTGCCGGCATCGGCCGTGCTGGCCGGCATCGATCCGCATAACCCGAACAACCGCAATGTGCGCCGCGACTTCCCGACCGGCATCGACTCGCGCACCGTGGGCACCGGCCTGAAATTCTCGTACACCCTGCCCAACGATGCGGTGCTGATGTCGATCAGCTCGTATGAGCGCTACAAGGCCAATGACTACCGCGACCAGGACTTTACCGACGTGCCGACCCTGGCCCGTCCCGGCGTACCTGGCCTGAGCGTGGGCAACAATCAGTTCGGCACTTACGACATCAAGGCCAAGACCCAGGAATTCCGCCTGGTCTCGCCGGATAGCGGCAACTTCCGCTACGTGGCCGGCCTGTGGTGGGCGCGCAATGAAATCGACCGCCACTTCATCCGCGGCTTCTGCGTTGCACCCAGCGTCTGCAGCGGCTCCTCGCCGTCCAGCCCGACCAACTACTACACCGACATCTACAACGTGAACAAGGCGGTGTTCGGCCAGGCCAGCTGGGAATTCGTACCGAGCTACACCCTGCTGGCCGGCCTGCGCTACAACGAAGAGGAATCGGGCTACAACTACCAGCGCAGCTTCTACACCGACCAGCTGGACCGCTCGACCTTCAAGCCGGGCGCCGTCGGCGTCGATCAGTTCTCCAGCAGCGGCAATATGGACCACGCTGTCACCGGCAAGCTGAGTATCCAGAAGCAGATCAATGCCGACTGGATGGTGTATGCAATGACCGCCACCGGACACAAGGGCCTGGCCTACGACGTGACCAGCGGCCTGCAGGCTGCCGCAGCCTTCCCGGTTGCGCCGGAGCGCAGCGAAACGTATGAACTGGGCGCCAAGGCCAACCTGTTCAACAACCGCATGTCGCTGGCGGCCACGGTGTACAACACCGAGTTCTACGGCTACCAGCAGAACGTGTCTTTCGTGCTGCCGAACAACCCGACCATCTTCACCCAGCTGAATTCGATTCCGAAAATCCGCACCCGCGGCTTCGAACTGGATACGCACATCCAGCTGGCGCCGGGCCTGGTGGTGAACGGTTCGGTGGCCTACACCCGTCCGACCATCGAAGACTGGAAGAACGGCCCTTGCTATAACGACGCCACCAACGTCGCCATCGGCAGCACCGGTCTGGGCGAGAACGGCTCCCTGCCGGGCCGCAACCGTACCTGCTTCCCGATCACCAAGGGTTCCACCACCGGCATCCAGGACCTGACCGGCGGCGTCTTCCCGGGCACGCCGAAGCTGAAGGCGAACATCGGCGGCCAGTACGACTTCAAAATCGGCAGCATGCCATTCGGCGGCTTCATCAACGGCAATGTGCGCTATCAGAGCGATTACCAGACCAATATCGCCAACGATCCGCGCACCTTCAATAACGCGTACAGCATTACCGACCTTGGCTTCGGCGTGCGCGACAACAAGGACCGCTACAAGCTGAGCTTCCGCATCAACAACCTGTTCGACCGCTTCTACATTCCGAACGCGAACGCCAGCGGACCATCGTTCCGCAACGGCCCAACCTCGACCTCGCCGAACATCACGGTCGATAGCTGGGTACCGCCACGCGATGTGTTCCGCTACTTCAGCGTGCGCCTGGACGTGAAGTTCTAAGCGCGGCAACCATCACCAGCAAAGGCGCGTACCGCGAGGTGCGCGCCTTTCTTTTTTGGTTCATCACGGATTGGCGGGATGCCGACATCGTCTATGCAAAAGAGCAGTACTCATGCCTGCAGGTTCGCCTGATGCCCGATCCGGCGCGCCCTTTACGCTGTTCCCGTTGCAGCGCCCATGCACCGGCCGTCCACGAAACGGAGCGGCGAAATCAGCTGAGGTGCTTTCGCGCGGCGCCTGCGCTGGGGCTGCCGTCGCAGGGTGGATATAGTTACGGATGGCTGCGCAGATTCCAGCAGATTCGCTATCGCGAGCTAAGGCTTACTAAAAGGCGCAGCGCTTACTAAAAGTGCCGCCATGAACCACGCATACTGGAAATTCTCACGGCTACTATTTCCTGGAGGGCTTGAGTGTGTTTAGGTCCCTGAATCGTGTCGATTCTGACGAAATAGTTTTAGTAAGCGTGAAGTAGCAGCGCTTAGCAAAATTTAGTAAAAACGGCGAAGTCACACCCCATCATCGGGACAGCCGGTTTATCCCGTGAGTTTGCTGCCGGCGAGGGCCGAGCACGCGTTCCCGGGAAGCCGCGATGAACCTTTTTTTTGGTATGATCGCGCCCATGGGGCGAACTAAACTTTACGACCGGGACCAGTTACTGCAAGCAGCCATGGAAGTGTTCTGGCAACGTGGTTTTGCGGATACCAGCCTGCAGCAACTGGAGCGCGCCACGGGTGTCAATAAGTCCGGCCTGTATGCGGAATTCAAGGACAAGGAAGACCTCTACTTGTCCTCTCTGCGTCACTATGTGCAGCGCCGTGCTGAAGACGGCTTGCTGACGAACGAACCTCTCGGTTGGAAGAATGTGGAAGCGCTGCTGAAAGCTGGTCTGGCGTGCGAGAGTGGACCCAAAGGCTGCTTCGCCATCAATGCCATGCGCGAGCTGCAATCGTTGCCACCGGAAGCGGCTCAAATCGTCGCCGCATGGCAGGACCACATGCGGGTGCTGCTGATCAAAAACATCAATGCCGAGACTACATGCATGCCGGCAAAGCAGCTTGCCGAGATCGCGCTGACTTTCTTCTCTGGGCTGTGCATCGAAATGAACCTCTCCCCTCCACCGCAAACGGTGAACCGCATGATCAGGAATTTCATGGCAATGCTGAAGAAGCTCTGATCACGCTGCAACCGTCAGCCGCCGCCACATAAAAAAGCCAAAAAAAACTGATTGGTTCGAAAACAACTTGAAAATTGCAGCGTCCTGCGCCATTATTTGAACCAATCAGTTCAATATTTCAGCAAGGATATCGCATGGTCAACCTGAATACGGACTTTCGCGCCACTGTACCCTCCAGCCAGCCCGCCGATACCGAATCGAAAATCGAGAACCTGTATAAGTCGCTTGAGGAAGTACGCAAGCAACTGCGGGAACTGTATAAAAAGCTTGAGGCCGGAGACCTGGGGGCAAAACAGGAGATCGTCCCGCTGGAAAGCCTGCGCGAAACCATACAGCAGCAAATCATCAACCTGACGCAGCTAAAAGAGAAACGGCGCCGGCAGCATACGGAATAGAGTGCCGCTCAAGGCTGCGGCTTCGGGTCCAGCTTGCGCAGGATGCTGGCGAGCGTGCCGTCCTTTTTCATGGACTTCAGTTGTGCGTTGAAGGCGGCGATGATTTCTTCGGCGTCCGGATGGTTGCGGTTGATGCCAAAATGCAGGGGCAGGCGCAGCAACGGGTCGTCCGAGAATTTCAGCGGCGGCTGCCTGCCGTATTCGGCCTGGTTATTGCGCAGCGTGTATTCGACGATATGCTTGTCCTCCAGGACCATATCGACGCGCCCCAGGTACAGCTTGGACAGGTTCTGCGTGACGCGGTCCACCGGTTCCAGCGAATATTTGTTCCGCGTGAGGAAGCTGTCGCTGTAATCGTAATCGCGGCCCACGCCGATGCGCACACCATCCAGCGCTTCCATGCTGCTTTTCGCAGCCAGTTCCGGGCGCAGATACAGCAGGTAGAGTGAGTTCGACAGATAACTGTCGCTAAACAGGATTCTCGAGCGGCGCTGGCTGGTCGGCCAGATGGCGACGATGCCGTCGGCGCTGCCGCTATAGGTGCTGGACAGCGCGCGGCTCCACGGCACGAAGCTGACTTCGGTGGCGTACCCTGCCCGCTCCAGTGCCGTGACCACGATCTCGGTTGCCACGCCCTGGTTGGGCAATGCCGCGCCGGTATAAGGTTCCCAATGATTCGCAGACAGCCGCAACAGCGTTTTTTGCCCGGCGGCGGGAGATGCGGCGCCGGCAAACGCCAGGGCGCACAGCAGCAGGACAATTCTCATCATCGCTAATCCCTAATGCAGGCCAATCTAATGTGATGAATGCATTGTGCTGGATCCCGCCGCAAGCCGAAATAAGCGTGCTCCGTAAATCAGTATTTCTCTGCTCGCAAGAATGAAGCGACGGCGGCGTCCTAGAATGGACCTGTACAGTGCCGCTCAACAGGACATCACCATGCTACTACTTTCTCCCGGCGGATACCCCGTCTTCATCGACGTGCCGCAAGCCAGTATCGATGGCGCCGGTACCGCCATGCACTTCGAACTGCCGCTGCGCGGGCACAATTTTCCGCTGCTGCATAGGCATGAAGAGAAGCTGATTGTTGCGCTGAAAGGAAGGCTGACGCTGAAATCCGGCTCGCGCATCATCGCTGTTCCCGCACCCGGCGAGGCAATCATCCTGCCGCGCGGCACCGGCCACAGCATTCTGCAGGACGGTGCGGAACCGTCCACCGTAGGGATCGCCCTATGGCCGGGCAAAGTGGAACAGGCCTTCCGCGCGCTGGCGGAAGAAGTCGCGCAGCGCGGCTTCCACAAGCCGGCGGTGATCGCACTGCTGGCGAACCACGGTGTGGTCTGGAACGATGGAGTCCGCGGCAGCGACGCGAATCAGATACCACTACCGGCAGTCATCCCCTTCTCCGCCGCCCTGCATCAGCTGCCGCCGCGCCTGGCGGCAGCACTAGGAAAACACTGGTCCCAAGGTTGAGCTCGTGTCCGAATGCCGGATCTGACCCCAGGGTGTTTTCAGGAGAGGAGGAGCTTGAGGTCGTGGACGATGGGGGCCGGGCCCTGGCCGTGGCGCAGGAAGAGGCGGATGCGGCCTTGCTTGTCGAAGACGTAGCTGCCGGCCGTGTGGTCGATGGTGTAGTTGTCCGGCGAGGAACCAGGGACTTTCTGGTAGAAGACCTTGAATTCTTTCGCGGTCTTGGCAATCACCTCGGGCGTGCCGTACAGGCCGACAAAGCGCTTGTCGAAGGCCGGGACGTATTCGGCCAGCAGCTCTTTCGTGTCGCGCTCGGGGTCGAGCGTGGCAAACAGCACCTGCACCTGGTCCGACTGCGCACCGAGTTCCTTCATCACGCCGGACATCTCGGCCATCGTGGTCGGGCAGACGTCCGGGCAGTGCGTGAAGCCGAAGAACAGAACTACCACCTTGCCCTTGTACGACGCGAGCGTCACCGGCTTGCCGGTGTGGTCGTTCAGCGCGAAGCCCTTGGCGTAATCCAGGCCGGTCAGGTCGGTGTTGTCGAACTTGAGTGGTTTCTCGCCGCAACCCGCCAGGGCCGCAAGCATGCACAGTGCTGCGAACAGTTTTTTCATGGTGTTCAGAACTTGAAGTAGTGATCGACCAGCAGCGCCACGAACAGCAGCGACAGGTAGATGATGGACCAGGTGAAGGCCTTGCGCGCCACCAGGTCGGTGTAGTGGCGGTAGATCTGCCAGCCGTAATACAGGAACACGGCGTTCAGGCCGATCGCGCTGACCAGGTAAATCAGGCCGCTCATCTTCACCGCAAACGGCAGCAGCGTGGTGGCCGCCAGCGCGATCGAGTACAGCCAGATGTGGAAGGCGGTAAAGCCCAGGCCATGCGTCACCGGCAGCATCGGCAGGCCGGACTTGGCATAGTCGTCGCGGCGGTACATGGCCAGCGCCCAGAAGTGCGGCGGAGTCCAGACGAATATGATCAGCACCAGCAGCCAGGCTTGCATCGGTACGTCGTTGGCGACCGCCGCCCAGCCCAGCGCCGGCGGCATGGCGCCGGACAGGCCGCCGATCACGATGTTCTGTGGCGTGGCCGGCTTCAGCACCATGGTGTAAATGATGGCGTAGCCGACAAAGGTCACGAACGTCAGCCACATGGTCAGCGGATTCACCAGCTGGTGCAGGATGTACATGCCGAGGCCACCGATCACGGTGGCAAAGATCACGGTCTGCCTGACCGTGATCTCACCCATCGCCATCGGACGACGCGCAGTGCGCGCCATGCGTGCGTCGATCTCGCGCTCGGCCAGGCAGTTCACGGCAAACGCGGCGCCGGACAGCAGCCAGATGCCGATCGTGCCGGCAACGATGACGCGCCAGTCCGGCATGCCGTCGGTCGCGAGGAACATGCCGATCACTGCGCAGAACACGGCCAGCTGCGTCACGCGCGGCTTGGTCAGCGCCCAGTACTGGGCGATGCGGTTGTTCGGTTTGAGGGTGGCGGTGCGGGTCGTCATTTAGTAGGTACGTACTGGCGCAGCAAGAAACTTAGCCCGATAGTTTAACATGGTCAGCAAAAGCACCAGGGCTGCCGCTCCGGCGTTGTGGATGACCGCGATCGTCAGAGGGAAATTCAGGTAGATGGTGGCCACGCCGGTAGCAAATTGCAAAGCCAGAATGACAAGGATCCAGGTCGAGACCTTGCGCAGCCCGGTCACGCGCCAGGCGCGGAAGGCCGTGTAGCCCAGCACCAGCATGACGGCAAAGGCAAAGTTGCGGTGCACCCAATGGATGGCCGTCAGCGCAGAGAAAGGCAGATAATGGCCAGCCGCCGTCTTGCCCAGCTCACGCCACAGGTGGAAGCCGTGTTCGAAATCCATCTCCGGCACCAGCTTGCCGCCGCACAGCGGGAATTCGGTACAGGCCAGCGTGGCGTAGTTGGTGCTGACCCAGGCGCCCAGCGCGAGCTGGATCACCAGCACCAGCGCCGACAGGAAGGCCATCCAGCGGATATGCGGCAGCACCGTGATCGGCGCGCCGGACTGGCGCAGCGGCAGCAGCGCCTGGTCCTGGCGTCCGCCGAACCAGGCCAGCAGGGCCAGCAGGCCCATGCCCAGCAGCAGGTGGCCGGTCACGATGATCGGCTGCAGTTTCATGGTCACGGTCCAGGCGCCAAACGCGCCCTGCAGGCAGACGAAAAAGAACAGGAAGGTCGGGAAGCCCGGCGCTACGCTGCGCGTGAAGGCGCTGCGCTTGCGCCACTGCCACCACGACACGGCCATCATCGCCACGATCAGGATGCCGATCGACATTGCCAGGTAGCGGTGGATCATCTCGATCCAGGCCTTGGCCATGGTCACCGGACCGGTCGGCATCAGCGCCTCGGCCGCCTTGATTTCCTCGTGCGCCAGGAAGGGGTTGGCCAGGCCGTAGCAGCCGGGCCAGTCCGGGCAGCCCAGGCCGGAGTCGGTCAGGCGCGTGAAGGCGCCGAACACGATCAGGTCGAAGGTCAGGAATACGCTGACCCATACCAGCTTGCGGTATTTGCTGACGTCCTTCGAGATCCACACCATCGACAGGGGGAACAGGGCGAGGATCAGGGCGGTGACGGCCATCTGGGCCAGGGAAACGTGATGCATGCGCTTATCCGATCGCGGAAGCCTTGAGCAGCTTGACCATGTCCTTCTTCACCTTCTGCGGGTCGGCGTGCGCAGGGAAGCGCATCATCAGGTTGCCCAGCGGGTCGATCAGGTAGATGTGCTGTTCCAGCCTGGCGCCCTCTTCCACCGGCAGCCATTTGGCGACGGCGTCGGCCGGCGCGCGCAGCATATGGGTGCCGTCGTTCACGCGCAGCATCATGGTTTCCAGCGGCTGCTCGTCGGTGATCAGGAACACGCGCTCGATGCGGTCCATGTCCTTGCCCTGCATGGTGCGCAGCTGGCGCATGGCGAACAGCATGTCCTGGCATTCCTGCTGGCAGTCGGAACCGCCCACCTTGAGCATGATCCACTTGCCCTTGTAGTCTTCCAGTTTCGCCGGCGCGCCGTCCAGCTGCTTGCTGGCCATGGCCGGGATCGGGTACTGGCGCGGGTCGAGCAGCGCACCGTAGTTGTTGCGGCCTTCCGGCTTGATCACGTAGTAGGTGAAATAGGAGGCGGCAATCGGTGCGGCGCACACGGCCAGCACGGCAAACATCTTCCAGCGCCCGGTGCGCTGCTGTTGATTATTGCTGTTCACGTTTCTTAAATCCGGTGAAGACATAGAAGAGGAAGGCCATGGCTGCCAGTGCATACCACTGGAAGGCATAGCCGCGGTGTTTGTCGATGCCCAGCGACGGCGCCGGCCAGTCGCGCACCAGCGCGCTGCCGCCTGCCGCCTCGCCGCCGGCGTCGCCCGAAGACTGTTCCAGCATCACCGGCTGGAACGCCAGGCCGCTGGCGGCAGCCACGGCGGCCGCGTCGGCGTTCTGCACGATGGCGCCCGGCGCCAGCGTCACTTCGCCCAGCTGCATCACCTGGCCGGCGTTCAGGCGCGCCACGCCTTCGATCGTCACCGTGCCGGAGGGCGTGGCGACGGCGGGCAGCTTGTTGCGGTCGGCCATATCGCGCGGCAGCCAGCCGCGCGCCACCAGCACGTGCATATTGCTGCCAGCCAGCTTGAACGGCATCAGCAGGTAAAAGCCGGCGCGGCCGTTATAGGGACGGTTGTCGAGATACAGGGACCAGCTGGCGACCCACTCGCCAGTCAGCTGCAGGCGGCGGAACTCCAGCTCCGCGGCGCGCACCGGGGCGGCGGACAGCGCCAGCGGCGCGGCGGCGGCGCCGGCAGCCAGCCGGGCGGCCAGGGCTTCCTTTTCCTGCGCGCGGCCGGTCTGCCAGCGGCCGGCGGCCAGGCCGAGCGCCACAACCAGCAGCATCGCCACGAAAGGAACCAGCTTAAAGCGGAAAGTACGCATTACAATGGAAACCCTGATCCCAAATCCCGTTAAAAATCCGGTCAAATACTATGAAATACTTCGTTGCCGTCGCGTTTATCCTGATCATCGGCAGCCTGGCCAGCGCAGTGTTCTTCCTGTTGCGCGGCAAGGGCGGCGACCCGCGCATGGTGCGCGCCCTGGGCATGCGGGTCGGCTTTTCCATCCTGCTGTTCCTCATCATCCTGGTGATGTGGAAGCTGGGATATATTCATCCGACAGGCATACGCCAGTACGGCGGATAAAAAGCAAAAAGCCGCAGCACCCGCTGCGGCTTTTTTGTTGGCATGCACGGCTGTGTTCCGCCGCGCATTATACCTGTGTCTTACATCCAGTACACGACCACATACAGGCCGAGCCAGACCACGTCCACAAAGTGCCAGTACCAGGCCGCGCCTTCGAAGGCGAAGTGGTGCTCCGGCGTGAAGTGGCCCTTCATCAGACGGTACAGCACGACGGACAGCATGATCGCGCCCATGGTCACGTGGAAGCCGTGGAAGCCGGTCAGCATGAAGAAGGTCGAGCCGTAGATGCCCGAGGTCAGCTTCAGGTTCAGTTCGTGGTAAGCGTGGATGTACTCATAGGCCTGGAAGCCCATGAAGATCGCGCCCAGCAGTACGGTGGCCGCCAGCCAGAAGGCGGTCTTGCCGCGCTTGCCCGCTTGCAGGGCGTGGTGCGAGATGGTCAGCGTCAGGCCGGACAGCAGCAGCAGCGCGGTGTTGATGGTCGGGATCGGGAACGGGCCCATGGTGGTGAAGCTGTCCACGGTACCGGCCGGACCGGCGTTGCCCCAGCTTGGCGCGAAGTCAGGCCAGATCAGCTTGTGATCCAGGTCCGACAGCCAAGGCATGGTGATGGTGCGGGCATAGAACAGGGCGCCGAAGAAGGCACCGAAAAACATCACCTCGGAGAAGATGAACCAGCCCATCGACCAGCGATAGGAGACATCGATGCGCTTGCTGTACAGGCCACCCTCGGATTCGGCAATCGCGTCGCCGAACCAGAAGTACAGCACCAGCAGGGTCATGGCGATGCCGACCAGGTTGACGGCCATGCCCCAGGATGCGCTGTTGACCCATGCGGAGGCGCCGATCATGGTCACCAGCAGGGAGATACCTGCCAGCATTGGCCACTTGGACGGACCAGGCACGAAGTAGTACGGTGCCGCGGCGTTATTCGAACTCATTTTCATCTCCTAGAAACTGTATCCGTGAACTGCGAAATTTTTACTTTAATACGACAAACTTAACGACCGAAATCAGCAAGCCAATGAAGATCGCAACGCCGATCAGGGCGGCAATGATGACGTGGACGGGATTCAGCTTCTCCGCATCCTTCTCGAAATCACCCTTGCGGCGCAGGCCGAAAAACGACCAGATTACTGCCTTCATCGAATACAAAAACGATCCCGAACCCATGCTTTTCCCCTAGTTGGCGGCCGTCTTGCCATCCAGGCCGGCTGCTTCAATAAAGGTGTACGACAGGGTCACGGTGTTCACGCTCTTCGGCACCGCCGGATCGATATAGAACACCACGGGCATCTGTTTCGCCTCATTCGGCTTCAGCACCTGCTCCTTGAAGCAGAAGCACTCGACCTTCTTGAAATGCGGCGTTACTTCCATCGGCGTGTAGCTCGGGATGGCCTGGGCCTTCACCGTGCGCGGCACGCTGTTTACAACCTCGTACACCACCGTCGTCAGTTCGCCGGGATGCACCGTCACGCTATTGGTGGTGGGGCGGAAGCGCACATTGCCCTGCACATTGCTGGTCAGCTCCACCGTGATACTGCGGCTGTTATCGACCTGCGTATTCTGGGCCGGGTCAACCTGGCCCGGCTTGCCGTCGATCAGGTTGATGCCCAGGACTTCGCACAAATGCTTATACACAGGAATCAGCGCATAACCGAAGCCGAACATCATCACTGCGATGACCAGCAGCTTGCCGAGCATCTTCAGGTTGTTGCTGCGATCGCCGCTCATTTCAATGATGCCCCAGGATGTACTGCTTGCCGATCACGGAAACAAAGAACACTACGGCAATCGACAGCAGGATCAGCGCCAGGCGCAGATTGTTGTTCGGCTTCTTCGGGTCAGACATGATGCTTCCTACTTTCACCGGGGACGGCCTGCGCCGTCCCCTTGGGTAATACGGATTACTTCACGGTCGGCGGCACTTCGAAGGTGTGGAACGGCGCCGGCGACGGCACGGTCCACTCCAGGCCTTCAGCGCCATCCCATGGCTTGTCCGCAGCAGGCTTGCCGCCACGGATGGTCGGCAGCACCACCACGAACAGGAAGAACACCTGCGACAGACCGAAACCGAAGGCGCCGATGGAGGCGATCGCGTTGAAGTCCGTGAACTGCGCCGGATAGTCGGCGTAGCGGCGCGGCATACCTGCCAGGCCCAGGAAGTGCATCGGGAAGAAGGTGATGTTGAAGGTGATGATGGACAGCCAGAAGTGCGCCTTGCCCATGGTTTCGTTGTACATGTGGCCAGTCCACTTCGGCGACCAGTAGTAGAAGCCGGCGAACAGCGCGAACAGGGAGCCTGCCACCAGCACGTAGTGGAAGTGCGCCACCACGTAGTAGGTATCCTGCAGTTGGATGTCGATCGGGGTCACAGCCAGGATCAGGCCGGTGAAGCCGCCCATGGTGAACACGAAGATGAAGCCGACCGAGAACAGCATCGGGGTTTCAAAGGTCATCGAACCCTTCCACATGGTCGCGATCCAGTTGAAGACCTTCACGCCGGTCGGCACGGAGATCAGCATGGTGGCGTACATGAAGAACAGCTGCGAGGTGACCGGCATGCCGGTGGTGAACATGTGGTGCGCCCAGACGATGAACGACAGGATCGCGATGGAAGCGGTGGCATACACCATCGATGCATAGCCGAACAGCGGCTTGCGGGCGAAGGCCGGCACGATCTGCGACACGATACCGAAGGCCGGCAGAATCATGATGTACACCTCAGGGTGACCGAAGAACCAGAAGATGTGCTGGTACATGACAGGGTCACCGCCGCCGGCGGCGTTGAAGAAGGAGGTGCCGAAGTGGCGGTCGGTCAGGGTCATGGTGATCGCGCCTGCCAGAACCGGCATCACGGCGATCAGCAGGTAGGCGGTGATCAGCCAGGTCCAGCAGAACATCGGCATCTTCATCAGGGTCATGCCGGGCGCGCGCATGTTCAGGATGGTGACGATGATGTTGATCGAACCCATGATGGACGATGCGCCCATGATGTGCATGGCGAAAATACCCATGTCCATGCCGACGCCCATCTGGGTCGACAGCGGCGCGTACAGGGTCCAGCCGGCAGCGGTGGCGCCGCCAGGCACGAAGAACGACGCGGCCAGCAGGATTGCCGCAGGCGGCAGCAGCCAGAACGAGAAGTTGTTCATGCGGGCGAAAGCCATGTCGGAGGCGCCGATCTGCAGCGGGATCATCCAGTTGGCGAAGCCCACGAAGGCCGGCATGATGGCGCCGAACACCATCACCAGGCCGTGCATGGTGGTCAGCTGGTTGAAGAACTCGGGCTGGAAGAACTGCAGGCCCGGTTTGAACAGCTCGGTACGGATCATCAGCGCCAGCACGCCGCCGGACAGCAGCATGATGAACGAGAACCACATGTACAGGGTACCGATGTCCTTGTGGTTGGTCGCGAACAGCCAGCGGCGCAAGCCTTCCGGATGATCGTGGGCGTGATCGTGGTCGCCGTGGGCGTGATCGTGTGCGTGATCGAGAGTCGTCGTGCTCATGTAAAGCTCCTAATTACTTACGCGCAGCCACAACTTCGGCTGGTTGAACGATGTTTTCCGCTGGCTTGTTCGACCAGGAGTTGCGGGTGAAGGTGATCACAGCCGCAATGTCGGTATCCGACAGCTGTTTCCATGCCGGCATTTCGGACGGGAACTTGCCCGACTTCTTGCCGTGCAGCAGAACGTCGATCTGGCCGGCTTTCGCGCCGTTCACGACTTCGGAACCATCCAGGGCCGCGAAGGCGCCCGGTACACCCTTGCCGTTTGCCTGGTGGCAGACCGCGCAGTTGGCGCTATACACTTTCTCGCCCTTGGTTTTCAGCTCGTCGATGGTCCAGGTCTTGTTCGGATCGTCCGCCAGGGCAGCCATTTCCTTCTTCTTGCCATCGACCCAGGCGCTGTACTCTTCAGCGGTCACGACGCGCACCACGATCGGCATGAAGGCGTGTTCCTTGCCGCACAGCTCGGCGCAGTTGCCGCGGAAGACGCCGGTGTGTTCCGACTTGAACCAGGTGTCGCGCACGAAGCCGGGGATCGCATCCTGCTTGACGCCGAAGGCCGGGATCATCCAGGCGTGGATCACGTCGTTGGCGGTGGTGACGATACGGATCTTCTTGTTGACCGGGACAACCACTTCGTTATCCACTTCGATCAGGTAGTTTTCGCCGCGTGCCTCGGTTGGCGCGACGCCGGGAGCGCCCACTTGCGAGCGCGGGGTAGCCAGGTTGGAGATGAAGGAGATGCCCTCGCCTTCGCCCTTCAGGTAGTCGTAGCCCCATTTCCACTGCATGCCGGTGGCCTTGATGGTCACGTCGGCGTTGGAGGTGTCCTTCATGGCCACCACGGTGCGGGTAGCCGGCAGCGCCATGCCGATAACGATCAGGAATGGCACCACGGTCCAGGCGATTTCGACGGCGGTCGATTCATGGAAGGTCGCGGCCTTGTGGCCGAGCGACTTGCGGTGCTTGAAGATGGAGTAGAACATCACACCGAACACGGCCACGAAGATGACCATGCAGATGATCATCATCAGAGTGTGCAGGCTGTAGATTTCAGCAGCGATGTGCGTTGCTGGCGCCTGCAGGTTCAGCTGGTTGACCATCGGACCGCCGGTGCCACCTGTGGCCGCCTGATACGTACCAGCCGCCGGCGCCGCAGGTGCGGCCCACGCCGGCATTGCGGCGGATACTGCGGCCAGCCCGAGCATCAACGATTGAAGTCGCTTCGCAAGTTTCATGTTTTCCCCAACCACCCAAAAAAATAGAAATTTTCATCACGGCGGTCCGTCCAACAAGATGCACCGCCGTGCCTAAAACAGCTAAAGGCCCCATGCCGGACCCGCTTCAAAAAAAATTTGAGCAAAGACCGTGCTGGAACCTTGACATCGCCTCAAGTGACCCAACATCACTATCGGCGCTGTTTTTTCTTGCTTTTTGCCTGCACTCGGCCGGCCGTATTTCGCTATTCCTTTTTGGCGGGGCGAATTCACTGGCAAAATTAGTCAAGGATTATAATCAGGAAGGCCATCTTTCATCAAGGACAAATCCCCTTGACATGTGGCATGGCGCCCCTGAGCTCCCTCTGCCTGCCTATTTTTTAGGCTTGCGCGGCAGGTCGAAACGGATAATCGCCTCCCCATCTTTTGTCACGCGCGGCACGGGCCGGAACGCGTGGCCGTATATCACTTCAAAAGTCAGGGCCAGCTTGCCGTCGGCGCGGCGCTGGCGTTCCAGCGCCTGCAGCAGGCGCTGGTGGGCTTGTCTTCCCAGCAAGCCCTTGCGGCGCGAGGCAAGCGGATTGCCGCCCAGGGCGCGCACGTCGGCCCACAGTTTGGCGGGCGTATCGTAGGTGACCGTTATCTTTTCCATATCCATTACCGGCGTGGCAAACCCGGCCTCCACCAGCTGGTCGCCGAAGTCGTGCATGTCCACGAACGGCAGCGTGTGCGTGGCCAGGTCGATCTCGGCAAAGGCGTGCCGCACCTCCTGCATGGTATCCGGTCCGAAGCAGGAAAACATCAGCAGGCCGTTGACGCGCAGCACGCGGCGCCACTCGGCAAAGACGCGGTCCGGCTGCGGATGCCAGTGCATGGCCAGGTTGGACCAGACCAGGTCCAGCGAGTTCGGTCCCAGCGGCAGGTCGGCCAGGTCGCCGCACAGCAGGTCGATGCCGGACTTGGCCGGCAGCAGCTTGCCGATCAGCTGATTCAGCGAAGACTTGCCGCGCGATCCCTGCGCGGCCTGCAGCATGGCGGACGAAGCGTCCAGGCCCAGGATCTGGGCGGCGGCAAAGGACTTCTGCAGCACCGGCAGGTCGGCGCCGGTGCCGCAGCCGGCGTCCAGCACGCGCTGCGGGTTCAGTTTCACGAAGCCGAGGCGCTCGTGCATGCGGGTGGCGATCTCGCGGCGCAGGAAATCGGCGCCGGCCACGCGGGACGGGTCCGCAAACAGGGTGCGCACACGATGCAGATCAATAGGAGCGCTCAGCTTGGGCGGATTGGCGGGGACTTGCATATTTATTATTGAAGCGTGATGAGATAATGCGCCAGTTTACCTGCTTGGGGAAAAACGCGATGGCCGGCCGTTTATTTGCGCTGCTGTTGCCCTGCGAATGCGTGCTGTGCGCGGCGCCGGGGCCGGCTTTGCTGTGCGCGCACTGCCGGGACGAATATTTCGGGCCGGCAGCTTTGATCGCGCGTTGTCCCGTATGCGCCAATCCGCTGCCGGCGGGGCATGCGGCGTCCGCCCGTTCTGCGCAGGTGTGCGCCCGCTGCCTGCGTACGCCGCCCTCGTACGACGCCACGCTGGCGGCCTGTTCCTACGAGTTGCCGCTCGACCGGCTGGTGCTTCAGCTAAAATTCGGGGCCAGGCTGGCGCATGGACGGCTGTTTGGCGAGTTGCTGGCTGCCGCCGCCGTGGCGCGCGGCGCGGCGCTGCCGGCCCTGCTCTGTCCCGTACCGCTGGGCGATGAACGGCTGGCGGGGCGCGGCTTCAACCAGGCGCTGGAGATGGCGCGTCCGCTAGGACGCCTGCTGGGCGTGGCGGTGGCGCCGCGGCTGGTGGCGCGTGTGCACGACACGACGGCGCAGAGCCGGCTGGCGCCGGGCACGCGGCGCGGCAATATCCGTCACGCATTCACGGTGCCGGGGCGGGCGCTGGTGGAAGGACGGCATATCGGCGTGGTCGATGATGTCATGAGCAGCGGCGGCACGCTGGAGGAGCTGGCGGCCACGCTAAAGCGTTATGGCGCGGCGCGGGTCAGCAATTTCGTCTTTGCGCGCACGCCGCCGCATTAATATTAGTATCAGGAGAATGAATTGTTTCATGTAGTGCTGGTCAACCCGGAAATTCCGCCGAATACCGGCAATGTGATCCGTTTATGCGCGAACACGGGCGCGCAGCTGCACCTGATCGAGCCGCTGGGTTTCGCGCTGGACGATGCCAGGCTGAAGCGTGCGGGGCTGGACTACCACGAATATGCGCGGATGAAGGTGCACAAGGACTGGGCAGCGTTTCTGGCCGCGGTGCAGCCGCAGCCATCGCGGCTGTTTGCGATGACCACGCACGGATCGCGTCCGTTTGCCGAGCTGGCGTTTGAGGCGGGTGACGTATTCGTTTTCGGCAGTGAAACGCGCGGGCTGGCGCCCGAATTCCGTGCAAGCTTCCCGGCCAGTCAGCGCATCCGCCTCCCCATGCAGCCCGGCAACCGCAGCCTCAACCTCTCCAACACGGTAGCCGTAGTCGTCTACGAAGCCTGGCGCCAGCACGCCTACGCCGGCGGCGCCTGACCCCACCCTGGGGTCAGATCCGACATTCGGACACGGCCTCATCCGCTCATGCGCTACATCAAGGTCATTCCGCAGCAATTGCCTACGCTGACGGAATGACCCGCCCCCTGCGCATCCAATTCCCCGGCGCCATTTACCACGTCACCTCGCGCGGCACACGCCGAGGCCCGATCTACCATGACGCCCGCGACTACCACATCTGGCAGGATCTGCTGGGCGATACCGCCGCGCGCTACAACTTCGCCATCCACGCTTTCTGCCAGATGCCGAACCACTTTCATATGCTGCTCGAAACGGTGGACGGCAATCTTTCTCACGGCATGCAGCATTTAAATAGCCGGTACGCGCAAAGGTTCAACTACCGATACCGCAGCTGCGGACCAGTCCTGCAGGGAAGATTCCATTCCGTGCTGATCGAGCACCAGTCGCAACTGCTTGAAGTGGCGCGCTACGTCGTGCTGAATCCCGTGCGCGCCCGGCTCGTGCGCTCCGAGGCCGAATGGAGGTGGAGCAGCCACGCGTACCTGATCGGGCGGCGCCCGGCGCCGCTATGGTTGACGTCCGACTGGCTGCTGGCGCAGTTCGGCCGCACCGTGCAACGGGCGCGCAGCGCCTACATCCGGTTCGTCGCGCAGGGACACGGCCGGCCCAATCCCCTCCCCACGGTGCAGGCCGGCCTGGTACTCGGCAGGACGCCGTCAGATCTCGGCCTCAGCTCGTCCGCCCCCCATCTCAAGGACACCGCCCGCAGCGCCCGCCGCATCCTCGCACACGCCCTGGCCGAATACGCCGCGCTATATCCTGACCGCAACGAAGCGATGGCGCGCGCCTACCATTCCACCGCATATTCCATGCGAGAAATCGGAAAATTTTTCGGTGTTTCAGAGAAGACCGTCAGCCGCGCCGTGCATCAATGGCAGGAGCAAGGCTGAGGTCGTGTCCGAATGTCGGATCTGACCCCAAGGTGGGGGCAAGAGTGTTGGCACTCTCAAGCAAATAGTTGTACAAATGGCAGCAAGGAGGCTGCCCGCATGTTCGATATGGAATTACCGTGGTGGGAATTCGTCGCCCGCGCAGCGATTGTCTATGCGGCGCTGCTGGCCATGGTCCGCCTCACCGGCAAACGCACCGTTGGACAATTCACGCCCTTCGACCTGCTGGTCGTGATGCTGCTCTCCGAATCCGTCTCGAATTCCCTCTCCGGCGGCGACAATTCCGTCCCCGGCGCGCTGATCCTGGCCGCCACCCTGATCGCCCTCAACGTGATCATCGCCTTCATCACCTCGCGCAGCAACAAGGCCGCCGAACTGATCGACGGCTCGCCCGTACTATTAGGCCGCGATGGACGCATCTTCGATGATGTGGTCAGAAAGTGCCGCGTCGCCCAGGGCGACGTGGAGCAGGCCATGCGCGAAGCCGACTGCCCCCTCGAAAAGATGAAATACGCCTTCCTGGAAGCGGACGGCAAGATCACCATCCTGCAAAATTAGCTGAACATGCGCACCTTGGCCAGCAGCTTGGTGGTCGAGCGGTCATGTTCGAAATCGATGGCGACCGCCTTGCCGCCATATGCCAGCACCGCCTGCCCTTCCGGGATCGCGCTCATGTCGTAGTCGCCGCCCTTGGCGTAAATCTCGGGACGCGCCTGCAGCACCACTTCCAGCGCCGTGTCCTCTTCGAACGGCACCACCAGCGCCACCGACTCCAGCGCCGCCAGCACCGCCAGCCGGTCATCGCAGGTATTCAGCGGACGGTCGTCGCCCTTGCCCAGCCGCTTCACGGACGCATCCGTGTTCGCCGCCACCACCAGCGACGCGCCCAGTTCGCGCGCCTGCGCCAGGTAGGTCACGTGCCCGCGGTGCAGGATGTCGAACACGCCATTGGTCAGCACCACCGGCTTGGGCAGGGCCGCCACCCGCGCGGCCAGCTCGGCGCGCGTACAGATTTTGTCTTCAAACTTCGGCATTGCTTATTCTTCTTCCTCTTCCTGGTCCACCTGCATGCTCAATTCGGCCGGGCCGCCGCGGCCACCGCCGCCATCCGGCCCCTTGCGGTCGCCGCTCAGTTTGATCTGCAGACGCAGCTGGTTCGCCGAGTCGGCATTGCGCAGCGCCTCTTCGTAAGCGATATAGCCCTTATTATAAAGTTCATACAGCGCCTGGTCGAAAGTGCACATGCCCAGTTCGCGCGACTTGTGCATGATCTCCTTGATGGCGTGGAAGTTCCCCTTGAAGATCATTTCGGAAATGGTCGGCGTATTCAGCAGGATCTCGATGGCCGCCTTGCGCCCCTTGCCGTCCTCGGTGCGGATCAGGCGCTGCGAAACGATGGCGCGCAGGTTCGAGGACAGGTCCATCAGCAGCTGGTTGCGCCGCTCCTCGGGGAAGAAGTTGATGATGCGGTCCATGGTCTGGTTGGCGTTGTTTGCGTGCAGCGTGCCCAGGCACAGGTGGCCCGTCTCGGCAAACGCAATCGCGTGCTCCATGGTCTCGGTGTCGCGGATCTCGCCGATCAGGATCACGTCTGGCGCCTGGCGCAGCGTGTTCTTCAGCGCATGGTGCCAGGACAGGGTATCCACCCCCACCTCGCGGTGCGTGATCAGGCAGCCCTTGTTCTTGTGGACGTATTCGACCGGGTCTTCCACCGTAATGATGTGGCCCGCCGAATTGGCGTTGCGGTAGTCGATCATGGCCGCCAGCGTGGTCGATTTGCCCGACCCCGTGCCGCCCACCACCAGCACCAGCCCGCGCTTGGTCATCACCACTTCCTTCAGCACCTCCGGCAGGTCCAGCTTCTCGAAGTTGGGGATCTCGGAGGCAATGGTACGGATCACCATGCCCACCGCCTGCTGCTGCACGAATACGTTCACGCGGAAGCGGCAGACGTCCGGCAGCGAGATGGCGAAATTGCACTCGAGCTCGCTTTCAAACTCGCGCCGCTGCTTCTCGTTCATAATCGCGTAGGCCAGCGCCCGGGTCACGTCCGGCGTCAGGCGCTGCTGGCTCAGCGGGCGCATCGATCCTTGCGACTTGATACTGGGCGGGAAATCGGCTGAAATGAACAGATCCGAGCCGCCGACCTGGTGCATGGCTTTCAGTAGCTTGTGGATATAGGCCAGGGCTTCTTCGTGCCCAAGTGTGGATGACATGCGTGCACCTCGCTAAAACGTTTGCGGACCATTATAGCCAGACCCTGACTTTCGGAGCATTGCATATGGGCATCGCCTGTGTTCAAATCACTTTATGACCCTCACCGAACTTAAATACATAGTTGCTGTTGCGCGGGCGAAACACTTTGGTCATGCGGCCGAGGCCTGTTTTGTTGCCCAGCCGACGCTGTCGGTCGCCATCAAGAAGCTCGAAGACGAGCTGGGCGTGGTCCTGTTCGAGCGCGGCGGCGCCGAGATTTCCGTTACGCCGCTGGGCGCGCAAATCGTGGCCCAGGCCGAGCGCGTGCTGGAACAGACCGCCGCCATCAAGGAGCTGGCCAAGCAGAACAAGGACCCGCTGGCCGGCCCGCTGCGCCTGGGCGTGATCTATACCATCGGCCCCTACCTGCTGCCGCCGCTGGTCAAGGCCATGATCGAGCACACGCCGCAGATGCCGCTGATCCTGCAGGAGAATTTCACCGTCAAGCTGCTGGAAATGCTGCGCCAGGGCGAGCTGGACGCGGCCATCATGGCCCTGCCGCTGCCGGAACACGGCATGTCCACCCAGGTGCTGTACGACGAGCCTTTCGTGGTGGCCATGCCGCGCAGCCATCCGTGGGCGGCGCGCGAACGCATTCCGTCCGAAGACCTGAAGCAGGAAACCATGCTCCTGCTGGGCAATGGCCACTGCTTCCGCGACCAGGTGCTGGAAGTGTGCCCGGAGATGGCGCGCTTTGCCACGCCGGGCAACGGCATGCAGCGCACCTTCGAGGGTTCGTCGCTGGAAACCATCCGCCACATGGTGGCCAGCGGCATCGGCCTGACGGTGCTGCCGCGCGCTTCGGTGCCGGACATGGAGGGCAAGGACGGCATGCTGGCCTTCCGCTACTTCGAAAACCCGCAACCGTCGCGCCGCGTGGTCATCTGCTGGCGCAAGAGTTTCACCCGCAAGGCCGCCATCGACGCGGTGGTGCAGGCCGTGGCCCAGTGCAAGCTGCCGGGAGTTACAGCGATCAACGGCCACGCGGAGTAAAATAGCGGCTGCCCGGCGGCCGCGCCGCCTTTCGCCAGGGCCTGCCCCGGCGCCGCCATACGAGAGTCCCGTGCAAGCTACTGCCCCGTCCCCAAGCCGCCTCCAACTGTATTTCCGCCTGGTCCGCCTCGACAAGCCGATCGGCACCGTCCTGCTGCTGTGGCCGACGCTGGGTGCGCTGTGGCTGGCGTCCGGCGGCGTGCCGGACCTGCAACTGCTGTGCATCTTCACCCTCGGCACCTTCCTGATGCGCTCGGCCGGCTGCGCCGTCAACGACTACGCCGACCAGGATTTCGACCGCCATGTGAAGCGCACTGCCGAGCGTCCCATCACCAGCGGCCGCGTCAGCGGCAAGGAGGCGCTGGCCATTGCCGCCGTGCTGGCCATCATTTCCTTCCTGCTGATCCTGCCGCTGAATGCGCTGGTCAAGCAGTTGTCGGTGGCGGGCGTGATCATTGCCGGCACCTATCCGTATTTCAAGCGCTTCTTTGCCATTCCGCAGGCCTACCTCGGCATTGCCTTTGGCTTCGGGATTCCAATGGCGTTTGCTGCCGTGCAAAACACGCTGCCCTTGTGGGCATGGATTCTTCTACTGGGCAACGTCTTCTGGTCGGTGGCCTACGACACCGCCTATGCCATGGTCGATCGCGACGATGACCTGAAGATCGGCATCAGGACTTCCGCCATCACCTTTGGCCGTTTCGACGTGGCAGCCATCATGCTGTGCTACGCCGGCCAGTTTGCCGTGTGGATTGCAGCCGGCAAGCATTTTGGCCTGGGCCTGCCCTTCTATCTGGGCGTTGCCGTTGCAGGGGGATGCGCCGTGTACCACTACTTCCTGATCCGCGGACGCGAGCGTGCGCCCTGCTTTGCCGCGTTCCGCCACAATAACTACCTGGGCGCAGCGGTATTTGCCGGCATCGTTCTGGACTACGCGCTGCGTTAACGTCACGTTTCAACAACGACAGGAGAGGCGATCATGGACCAGACACCCCAATCTACTCCCCGGCCAAATGGCGGCGGCATCGCCAACGGCCGTACGCATGACCATGGCGCGGAGAGCGGCGAAGCACGCGAACGGCTGATGCAGGATCTGAAGCATGCGATCCAGGATGCCGAGCAGTGGCTGCGCGGCGCGGCATCGGCGGGGACGGAAGACCTCGGCCAGGTAAAGGCCAAGTTTGAAGACACGCTGCGCACCGCCAAGAAAGACCTGCACCAGCTGGAGGACAACCTCCTGGCACGCGGCAAGATGGCAGCCCAATCCACCAATATCTATGTGCACGACAATCCGTGGAAATCGGTGGTGGTCGGCGCCGCCATCGGCATCGCCCTGGGCGTCATCATCTCGCGCCGGTAACCGGCCTTAACACCCACAACGCAAGCCGCGCTCTGCGATGCTATCCGGTCGTGGCGCGTTGTGCGGTTCTTTCATTCAGCCCTGGCGCGAGTTCCGCATCGAACAGGCGCGGCTCAGTCGGCTGCACCCAGCTGCTCGCCCAGTTCCTTGCCGCGGGCGGCGGCGGCGTGCAGCGCTTTCACGATGGCGGCTTGCACGCCGCTGTCGTCCATGCTGGTCAGGGCCGCATAGGTGGTGCCGCCTTTTGACGTTACCCGCTCGCGCAGCACCGATACCGGTTCCTTCGATTGCGCCGCCAGCTGCGCCGCGCCGGTGAAGGTGGCAATCGCCAGCTGGCTGCCCTGCTCCGCCGTCAGCCCGAGTTCCTGCGCCGCCTGCTGCATCGCCTCGATGAAGTAGAACACATAGGCCGGACCGCTGCCCGAAACGGCAGTGACCGGATCGATCTTCGCTTCGTCGTCCAGCCACACGGTGCTGCCGACCGCCTTCATGATCTGGTCCGCCGCCTCGCGCTGCGCCAGCGTCACGCCGGCCGACGCCACCATGCCCGTCACGCCCATGCCGATCAGCGCCGGCGTATTCGGCATGGTGCGCACGATGGCCGCATAGCCGCCCAGCCAGCGCGACAGGTCGGTGGCGCGGATGCCGGCCGCAATCGACAGCACCAGCGGCGTGTGCCCCTTCTGCTGCGCCGCCTGCAGCTGCGGCTGCACCTGCGCCGCCACTTCGCGCATCACCTGCGGCTTCACGGCCAGCACCACCACTTCGGCGTGCGAGACTTCCTGGTCCACCTCGGTTGCCACCGTCACCGCGTGCTCGCGCTGGAGCTTTTCCAGCGAGGCGGGATTGGGATCGACCACGTGGATGTTTGCGCCCGGCACCAGCTTGCCGGCCAGGCCGGCGATCAGTGCAGCGGCCATATTGCCGCCGCCGATGAATACGATCTTCATTGGCTTATCCTTGCTTATGCATTGTGGTAGTTGCGCGCGCCGAAGATGGCGCTGCCGACGCGCACGATGCTCGCGCCTTCCATGATGGCCGCGCGCATGTCGGCCGACATGCCCATCGACAGTGTATCGAGTTCGATGCCTGCGGCGCGCAGGCTATCGTACAGTTCGCGCAGCACGCGGAAGGCCGCGCGCTGCCTGTCGAAATCGTCTTCCGGCTCGGGAATGGACATCAGCCCGCGCAGCTTCAGGCGCGGCAGGCCTTGCACGGCGCGCGCCAGGGCCGCCACCTCGTCCGGCGGAATGCCGCTCTTGCTGGCCTCGCCGCTGGTGTTCACCTGCAGGCAGACCTGCAGCGGCGCCAGCGTTTCCGGGCGCTGTTCGTTCAGGCGCACGGCGATCTTTTCGCGTTCGATGGTGTGCACCCAGGCGAAGTTCTCGGCAATGGGCCTGGTCTTGTTGCTTTGAATTGGTCCGATGAAGTGCCATTCGAGCTGCACCTCCGGCGCGGTGGCATTGAGAGCCGCGCCGACTGCGGCCACCTTGTCCACGCCCTCCTGTACATAGTTTTCACCGAAGGCGCGCTGTCCCGCGTGCACCGCGTCCAGCACGGCTTCGGGACCGAAAGTCTTGGATACGGCCAGCAGCTGCACGCTGTCCGCGGCGCGGCCGGCTTGTGCGGCGGCGTCCGCGATTGTTTTAGTGACAACTTGCAAGTTCTCTGCGATTCTGGACATAATCAGTTCGGGTTTTCCTAGGCTCAGGGATTATAAATGGACATTTCCGAACTGCTCGCTTTCTCCGTCAAGAACAAGGCTTCCGACTTG
>Ga0065165_1000468_pt1 | contig 63190 bp, 63 predicted proteins | sample AraplaMF_Cvi_mMF_FD_63813 | JGI IMG/M metagenome (GOLD analysis project Ga0065165, IMG submission 63813) | Arabidopsis root microbial communities from the University of North Carolina, USA - plate scrape MF_Cvi_mMF (version 2) (version 3) | ecosystem: Host-associated > Plants > Roots >...
GGATGCCGGAAAAGAACATGATCGAGACGATCAGCGAGGGGAAGCCGGGCAGGTCGGTGCCGAAGAGCAGCGTGCGGATGAGGAAGTAGAGGCCGGTGAAGGCGGCAATGATCGCGATCAGGACACCGAGCCAGGTCGCGATCTTCAGCGGCACGGTCGAGAAGGAGGAGAGCCCGTCGAAGGCGAAGCTGAACAGCTTGCGGAAACGGAACTTGCTCTCGCCATGGGCGCGATCGGCGACCTCGAAGGGCACGCCGGTCGCGGGGAAGCCGACCCAGGCGTAGAGGCCCTTGGAGAAGCGCGCCCGCTCGGGCAGGGCGCGCAGCGCCTCGACCACGCGCCGGTCGAGCAGGCGGAAATCGCCGGCGCCCTCCGGCAGTTCGGTCTCGCCGAAGCTGGCGAAGAGCTTGTAGAACGCCTTGGCGAAGTTGCGCTTCAGCCGGCTTTCGCCGGCCCGGTCGGTGCGCTGGCCGTAGACGTTGAGGAAGCCCTCGCGCCATTTTTCCAGGAAGGCGGGGATCACCTCCGGCGGATGCTGCAGATCGGCGTCCATGATCACCACGGCGTCGCCATCGGCATGGTCGAGCCCGGCGGCGATCGCGATCTCCTTGCCGAAATTCCGACTGAAGGAGATGGCATGGATCCGGCTGTCCTGCGCATTGAGAGCGCGTAGCGCGGCCAGCGTACCGTCGCGGCTGCCATCGTCGACGCAGACGATCTCCCAGGAGGCGGCATGGGCGTCGAGGATCGGCTCGAGCCGGGCGATCAGCGGTGCGAGATTGTCGGCCTCGTTGTAGACCGGCACCACGATCGAGAGCTGCGGCCGCGCGGCTGTCGCCGGCGTCGTGGTGGAGGCGGAGCTGGACGCAATCGCGGACAAGGCTTTCGGGACCTTCATGGCTCGGCTAGGGCTGTAGGCGTGATGTCAGCCGCAGGCTCCATATACCAGCGCTGATGAATAGGGGGTAACAGCCGGCATGACCCGCAGCTTCGTGCTCTGCGCCGATGATTTCGCCATGACCGAGGGAGTCAGCCGCTCGATCCTGGAGCTGCTCGCGGCCGGCAGGCTCTCGGCGACAGGAGCGATGACAAACCGGCCGCATTGGCCGCGACTGGCCGGCGCGCTCGCGGCTTTCTCCGGCAAGGCCGATCTCGGGCTCCACCTCAACCTGACCTGCGCCGCGCCGCTCGCGGCGATGCCGACTGTGGCGCCCTCCGGCAGCTTGCCGAAGCTCGGCGAGCTTGCGCCGCTGGCGCTGCGCTCGGGCGCCGCGCGCGCCGAGATCGCTGCCGAGATTGCGCGCCAGCTCGATGCGTTCGAGCAGCATCTCGGCCGGGCGCCCGATTTCGTCGATGGCCACCAGCATGCCCATGTCCTGCCGGGCATCCGCCGGGCCGTGCTCGATGCGCTGGCGACCCGCTATCCCGCCGGCTCGGTCTATCTGCGCGATCCCTCGGATTCGATCGTGGCGATCGGGGCACGCGGCGTCGCCATCGGCAAGGCTTTGACCGTGGCGGGGCTTGCCACCGGCCTGCGCCGCGCCGCAGCCCGGCGCGGCATCCCGACCAATCGCGGTTTCTCTGGCTTCTCGCCCTTCGATCCCCGGCGCGACTTCGCTACCGATCTTGCGGCCTTCCTGGCGCAGCCGGGGCCAGCGCATCTGGTGATGTGCCATCCCGGTCATGTCGACGAGGAGCTCGTCGCACTCGATCCGGTCGTCGCGACGCGTCCGCTCGAACATGCCGCGCTGATGGCCTTCGAGCCGCCGCAGGGGCTGCGGATCGGCCGCTTCGCCGCTGCTGCCTAGATCGAGCGCGGGTCCCAGGCGCCTATAGCGAGCGCTCGCGCAATCGAAAATTTACCGCGCTCGGTCAAGTTGGGGAATGGCAGTCCCGAGATCTCCGTGGGACGGCGGTGTCTGGAGTCCGCGGAATATGAGCGTGATGGCCTGGTTTCAGTCGCGGGCGCAGCGATCGCAGGCGGCTATGCCACAGGTCGGCCAGGTCGAGGCGGTGACCCGTTCGCTCAGCAGCCAGATCGCCGGTGCCGCCGTCGCCATCGTCGCTGTCGCGATTGTCTTCGTTGTCATTGCGGCCGCCCGCTACAACGAGACCAAGACGCGTGGCGATCTCGAGCAGAAGATGATGTCGCTGACCGCGATGATCGCCCATGCTGCCCCGCCATTGATCCTGGCGCGCGATACGATCACCTTGGGCTACATCCTCGAGTCGCTGAAGCGTGATCCCGACTTCGATGCCGGATTCGTCGCCGACGATCTCGTCGCGCTCGCCTCGGCCGGCCGCGACGACGAAGCGCGGCTGTCGTTCACGCCGAACCGGCTTGGGCGGGCGATAGGCCGCGAGGCCTGGGACCTGCTGAACGAGCAGGGCTCCGTGCGGCTCGAGGACAAGACCTATGTGACGCAGCTGCTTGCGGTGAAGGTCGGCAGCTTCAACAAGCAGATCGGCTATGCCGCCCTGCGTTTCGACAAGACCCGGCTGGTCGCACGCTCGGCCTGGGAACAGTTCCTGACGATCGGGATCGGCATCGCCCTGCTCGTCATCCTCGGACCTCTGCTCTGGATCTCGCTGTCGCGGACGATGCGACCGCTGAAAAGCATGACCCGCGCCATCGTCAACATCTCCGACGGCAAGCTCGACACACCGATCGACGCGGTCGGCCGGCAGGACGAGATCGGTGCGATCGCGCGGGCGCTCGGGGTCCTCAAGCTGCGCCTTGCCGAACGGGCGAGCCTGCAGGAACAGCAGGTCGTGACCGAAGCGGATCGCCATCGTCACCAGAAGCGGACCGAGGAGGCGATCGCCCTGTTCCGCGGCGAGGTCGGCGTCGCGCTCGAGGCCTTCAAGAGCAATGCCGACCGGATGGGCGAGGCCTCCGATGGCCTGGCCCGCGTCGCGGCCGAATCCTCGGAGCGCGCTGCCCGCGCCGCCCAGAACTCCCACGGCGCCTCGGCCAACGTCGAGAACGCTGCCCAGGCCGCCGAGGAGATGGGGGCCGCGATCCGCGAGGTCGAGTTCCAGATCCGGCGCGTCCGCACCGAGATCGTCGAGGCCGCTTCGGCCTCGCGCGATACGGCGGGCTCCGTCCAGGCGCTGGACGGCACCGCGCGCGCGATCGGCGAGGTGGTGAACCTGATCCGCGACATCGCCGCGCAGACCAATCTGCTGGCGCTCAACGCGACCATCGAGGCGGCGCGCGCCGGTGAGGCGGGGCGCGGCTTTGCCGTCGTCGCGGCCGAGGTGAAGAGCCTCGCCTCGCAGACGGCGGACGCCACCGACCGGATCGTCAGCCAGGTCGGCGCCATCCAGGGCGCGACGACCGAGGTCGTCGACGCGATCCAGAACATCGCTACCCGCATGGGCGCGATCGAGAACTTCGCCAATTCGGTTGCAGCCTCGATCGAGCAGCAGGCGATTGCGACCGGCGAGATCGCCAGCGGCGTCGCCATGGCGAGCACCTCGGCGCTCTCCGTCTCCAGCGATCTCAGCGTGCTCGCCGACAGCGTCGAGGAGACCGGCCGCTCGGCCGAGCAGGTCCGTCATGCCGCGGGCGAAGTCTCGGCCCAGGCGATGCGGCTCGATTCGACCGTCGACCAGTTCCTCAAGCGCGTTGCCGCCTGAGATTCCGCATAAACGAAACGGGGCCCCGCAGGGCCCCGTCCTTGTCCATCGATCGAAACTGACGATCAGCCCTTGGCGCCGTCATAGAGCTCGGCGACGTAGTCCCAGTTCACTAGGCTGTCGAGGAAGGCCTTGAGATAGTCCGGGCGGCGATTGCGGTAGTCGATGTAGTAGGAGTGTTCCCAGACGTCGACGCCGAGGATCGGCGTGCCGCCATGGACCAGCGGGCTCTCGCCGTTCGGGGTCTTGCTGACGGCGAGCTTGCCGCCCTTGACCTCGAGCCAGGCCCAGCCCGAACCGAACTGGCCGACGCCGGCGGCGACGAAGTCTTCCTTGAACTTGTCGACCGAGCCGAAGGAATCGATGATCGCCTTCTCCAGCGCGCCCGGCAGCTTGCCGCCGCCATTCGGCTTCATCCACTTCCAGAAGTGGAGGTGGTTGTAGTGCTGGCCGGCATTGTTGAACACGGCCGGGTTCTTGCCGTAGGAGCCCTTGACGATCTCCTCGAGCGATTTGCCCTCGAATTCCGTGCCCTTGATCGCGTTGTTGCCGTTGTTGACGTAGGCGAGGTGATGCTTGTCGTGGTGATACTCCAGCGTCTCCTTCGACATGTAGGGCTGGAGAGCGTCATGCGCATAGGGAAGATCGGGCAGGGTAAAGGACATGGGGCCTCTCCTTGGGCTGTCGAAATCGCGACGTGAGAATGGCTGCAATGACGCAACGCTTGGGCAATGATTGCCCGGCGGAACACCCGCCATTCGCCTGTTAGTTAAGCCCACCGGCCGGCAGCGGCAACCGCCGAAGCCCGAGAAATCCGGCATTGTTGGCCTGCATTGCGAAGGGAGGGCGCTCGCAGGCGGTTTGGTTGGCAATACCGCATGGTATCGATAGGTTAACTGCCGAGGCGGCAAGCTGTCGCAGCTCGTCCGGCCTCAAAGGAGCAAGCGTTGGTCAGGCTTTTCGTGGTTCTCGGGTTCGCCCTGTTGGCGGGCGGCGCCTATGCCATCGTTGATGGCTGGCCATATCGCGTCCTGGAACGTGGCTTCACCGAAGTCATCCTCGGAGGACTGTCGGCTGTCGCCGGCTTGACCCTGCTGGCGCTCGCGGCTGTGCTCGCCGAGATTCGCCGGCTCAAGGGGCTGGTCAGCGGCGCCATGGCGGCTGTCGCGCTGTCGGAGCCGCGCTCCGAGGAGCGGGCGGCGTCGACCGTCGCGCCTTCACGTGCCGAGCCCGTGCTCGAGAAGGCGCCCGCCTCCGAGATCGGGCCCGTCGGTATCGCAACCACCCTGGTCGCCGGAGCTGGCGCCGCGGTCGTGGCTGGCGCGCTCACCGGTCTCGGCAAGGACGATGACAAGCCGGAGCAAAAGGCGGCCGACGAGACGGAAGCTGCCGACGAGCCAGAGGGCGACGAAGCTACGCGTTCCGATCGCGCCCAGACGATCACCGCCGAGCCATTGCAGGCGCCTGCGGCCGAAGCCAGCAGGTTCGACGACTGGCTGCTGCCTCCGGTCGCTCCCGTGCTCGACGTCGCTCCTTCAGCTATCGATCCGGATGAGCGGGGCGGGGTCGATGAGCCCGACGACAAGGCTGTGACCTCGCAAGAGGACGAGGAAGGCTCGATTCCGGCCGACGTCGACAAGGCTGTGCGCCGGGATGACGAGGAGGATGAAGCCGATCCGGTTGCCGTTCCCGACAAGGAGCCTGAGGCCGCGCCCTCCCATGGCGACAAGGATGCGGAGAAGCCGGCGGAGGCCGCGCCGGCATCAGAAGCCGAAGACAGGCTTTGGTGGCCGCGTATCGATCACCCGGCACCGCGCGCCGAGACCAGCTCGGTCGATGACGAGTTCAACGCGCTGCGTGACCAGCTCTCTGGCGTCGTCAATGCCCCCGAGATCGAGCCGCCGCGGCGCGATCGCGATCTCCCGGGCTCGGCCGAGAGCTGGGCGGCGCCGCGGCCCTGGCCGCCGGTGACGCAGCCGCGCGATCCCGTCGCGTTGAGCGAAGCCGAGGTTGAAGCGGCCGACAAGGCGCTGCCCGAAGAAGAGAAGGCCGAGGACGAGAAGGCCGAGCCGGTTTCCGAAGCGAAGGAGCCCGCGGCACCCGAGCCCAAGCCGGAGCAGCAGGACGAGCCGGTTCCCGCCGAAGCCAAGGAGCCGCAGGCGGAGAAGACGGAAGCACCGGCCGCCGAGAGCAAGCCGGACGAGGAGCCCGCGGCCTCCGACGAGGGCGTGATCGGCGCCTATCAAGTCGGCGAGACGCAGTTCACGATGTTCGCCGACGGCTCGATCCACGCCCGCACGCCGGACGGCGACTACACCTTCGCCTCGATGGACGAGCTCAAGGCCTATCTCGCCAGCGAGAAGTCGAAGCTCGAGCCTTAGTTCGAGCCGGCCGCCTAGCCTGATGCTTTCCAGCCGCCGTCTGCCGCCGTGATGGCGAAGGCATAGGCGAGGGCGGTCTCCTTCAGCGAGTCGAAGCGCCCGGCGGCGCCGGCATGGCCGGCGTCCATATTGGTGTGCAGCATGATAGGGCCGCCGCCGGTCATGGTCGCGCGCAGGCGCGCCACCCATTTCGCCGGCTCCCAATAGGTCACGCGCGGATCGGCGAGGCCGCCCGTCGCCAGGATCGGCGGATAGGCCTGCGGCTTGACGTTGTCATAGGGCGAATACCCTAGGATCGTCCGGAAGGCGGCTTCGTCCCGGATCGGGTCGCCCCATTCCGGCCATTCCATCGGCGTCAGCGGCAGGCTCTCGTCGAGGATGGTGTTGAGCACGTCGACGAAGGGCACTTCGGCGATGATGCCGGCGAACAGCTCCGGCGCGAGATTGGCGACCGCCCCCATCAGCATGCCGCCGGCGCTGCCGCCCTCGGCGACGATGCGGCCGCGGCTGGTGAAGCCCTCCGCCGCCAGCATCTCGCCGGCGGCGATGAAGTCGGTGAAGCTGTTTGGCTTGTTCTGGCGCTTGCCGTCGAGATACCAGCCCCAGCCCTTGTCCGTGCCGCCGCGGATATGGGCGATGGCGTAGACGAAGCCGCGATCGACCAGGCTGAGCGGCCGTGTCCGGAACGAGGCCGACATCGCCGCGCCATAGGAGCCGTACCCGTAGAGCAGCAAGGGCGCCGAGCCGTCGAGCTTCAGGTCGCGCCGGTGCAGCACCGAGACCGGCACCTTGGCGCCGTCCCCGGCCGTCGCGAAGATGCGGCGCACGACATAGGCCTCGGGATCGTGGCCGGAGGGCACTTCCTGGCGCTTTACCAGGGTGCGTTCGCCGGTTGCGAGGCTGTAGTCATAGGTTTCGGCCGGCCGCGCCATCGAGGCGTAGATGAAGCGCAAGGTGTCGGTGTCGAACTCGTAGCCGGCGTCGACGCCGAGCCCATAGGCTTCCTCGTCGAAAGAGATGCTGTCCTCGGTTCCGCTCTTCAGATCGCGGATGACGATGCGGGGCAGCCCCTCTTCGCGCTCCAGGCGGATCAGCCGGCCGGCGAGGCAGATATGGCTGAGGATGAGCCGGCCGCGCTTGTGTGGCACGAGATCGGTCCAGTTGTCCGGCGAGGGATCGCTGAGTGGCGCGCGGACGATCTTGAAGTCTTCGGCGCCATCGGCATTGGTCAGGATCAGCAATTCGTCGCCATGATGCTCGACGCTGTATTGGCGCCCCGCCAGACGCGGCGCGATCAGCCTTGGCTTGCCGGCCTTGTCTGCAAGATCGACCAGGCTGACCTCCGAGGTCTCGTGGTCGCTGCTGGAGATCAGCAGGAAGCGGCGCGACTGGGTCTGGTCGATATCGGCGAACAGGCCGGGATCGGTCTCTTCATAGAGCAGTTCGTCCTCGCTCTGCGGCGTGCCGAGCCTGTGGCGCAGCACGCGCGTCGGGCGATGGTCGTGATCGAGCGCGACATAGACGAAGGCGCTGGAATCGGCAGCCCAGATCATCTCGCCGGAGGTGTCGGCGATCACGTCCGGCAGGTCCTCGCCGATGGTGAGGTCGCGCACGCGGATCAGATAGAGCTCCGAGCCGGCCTCGTCGGCGCTCCAGGCGAGCAGGCGGTGGTCGGGGCTGTGCTCGGCATCGCCGAGATCAAAGAACTCCTTACCTTCGGACAAGGCATCAGTATCGAGCATGACCTGCTCGCGCCCGGGCTTGCCGCCCGTGCCTGAACGCGGCTTGCGGCAGATCAGCGGATGCTCGCCGCCGCGCCGGTAGCGGCTGTAATAGAGGAACGGCCCGTCCGGTTGCGGCGGCTCGCTGTCATCCTCCTTGATGCGTCCGCGCATTTCCTTGATGAGCTCGCGCTGCAGTGCCTTTGTCGGTGCCATCAGTGTATCGCACCAGGCGTTTTCCGCCTCGATATGGGCCATGATCTCGGCCGGCAGCGCGTCCGGATCGCGCAGCACCTCGCGCCAGTTCTCGGCCCTGAGCCAAGCATAGTCGTCGTTCAAGGCAACGCCATGGACGATGCGGCTCTGCGGGCGGATCGCGGGGGTCGGCGGCGTGGTGACCTTGTGCCGGCTAGTCATACTTGGTCTCCACGCGATTCGAGCGCTTCTAGAGAGAGAGGGCTGTCGGGATCGGTTCGTCTTTGCCGATGAGGAGAGGTAGAGGTCGAGGCAGACACTGACAAGGACAACCTTTTGGCGCATATGCTGCGGCGCAAAACGCTCCGGTTACGATTTGGGCTCATAAAATCAGCAATAATATGTCTCGGCGAATGTATTCGAATCCTTGTTAGAGCACTTGCGATATTGATCTGCATGGCTTAGACGAGGGCCGGCTGGTCCGTTTTGCATGATTCTATTCCGGTGGAAATTCGACCGTCCGCCGGCTGAGGTCTGGGAAGGCGCTTGCGCCTGGAAACAGAGCTGGGCGCAGTCACCGCTATGACCGGTCAATATAACAATGGAGCAACGCCATCATGGCTGACCAAGACGGTTCCGATTTCATCGAGCTGACGGCAGATATCGTTTCCGCCTACGTGTCGAACAATTCTGTCCCGGCCTCCGACCTGCCGGCGCTGATCAGCGATGTTCATGCCGCTCTCAATCGTGTTGTCGGTGGCGCGGCGCCGGTTGTTCCGGTCGAGGCGCCCAAGCCTGCTATCGCGGTGAAGAAGTCGATCACGGCCGATTATCTGATCTGCCTCGAGGACGGAAAGAAGTTCAAGTCGCTCAAGCGTCATCTGCGCACGCAGTACAACATGTCGCCTGAGCAGTATCGTGAGAAGTGGGGCCTGCCGCCCGATTATCCGATGGTCGCGCCGAACTATGCCGAGGCACGCTCGCAGCTTGCCAAGAAGATGGGTCTCGGCCAGCAGCGCCGCAAGCGTCGCTGATCAAGCCAGACCAAGCTGCATCATTGCCCATGCAGTGAAGCCGCCGGTTCGCCCGGCGGCTTTTTTGTTGCGTTCGCCGGATCTTCCTGGCGCGGCGCTCTCGCTGCAAACTGCCGGGTGCATTGTCGGCAGTGCCGCCGGCCCGAAATTGTCAGGAGCCTGTCGGTACGAGCGCTTCTCTGCTTGCGGGGAGGAGTGTAGGAATATATACCTCTAAACGTCGCAGTTGAAGTCGGGGAGGCGATGCCCGCAATGGAACATATCATGAACAAACTGCTTGCCAAGCAGCTTGAGCCTACGGGCTGGGCTGCCCCGGCGACGCTGGCCGAAGCCGCCGTCTGCGGCGCGATGGGCCTGTCCGCCGGGGCGCTGCGGGTCGGGCGCGGTCCCCGCAAGGTCGCCTTCGCCCGTCAGCTCGCAATGTATCTCACCCATGTCGGCTTCGGCTTGAACCTGACCCAGGTCGGCGCCTGCTTCGAGCGCGACCGCACCACCGTGCGCCATGCCTGCGCCCTGGTCGAGGACAGGCGGGACCAGCCTGCCTTCGATTTCGCCGTCTCGGCGCTGGAAACCGGCCTGGCGCATTTCGCCTTCGGCTTGCAACTCGATGTCGGCCCGGAGGCTGCACGATGAGCAGTGATGATCGCAACCGATCGCCCTCCCGCCTGCTGCGCCATCTGAGTGAGCCCGGCGCCTATGGCGTGGACTCGCCGCTGGGCTGTGGACGGCTCGCGCTCTACCGCCGCGGCGCGGGCGGAGCCACGCTCGGGGCCGGCTACGTCGCTGCTGCCGAGGCCGATGCCCTCGTCGCGGCCGGCTTCGCTGCCTGGGTGGTGCAAGGAGGCAAGCGGCAACTGCGCCTCGCCGGTGCCGAGCCGGACAAGCCCCGCGCGACGACCACGGTGATGGTCGACGGCGAGGCGCAACGGGTCGTGCTGGACGAGCGCGAGAGCCCGCTGCTCTGGCTGCATCGTCGCCCGGGCAGGGACGGACAGCCGCAGATCTCGGCAGTCGAGTTCGCCGCCGGCGAGCGCTTCCGTGCCGACCTGACGCTGGCGCAGATGCTGCCGCGGATGACGGTGAACTGGGATGCGGCCCTCGCCGCCGGCACGCATGCGCCGGCGCGCGGGCCGGCCGAGGCCTCGGATTCCAGCCTGGCCGCGCGCCAGCGCGTGCGGCACGCCTGCAAGCGCCTTGGCCCCGAACTATCGGGGCTGGCGATCGACGTCTGCGGCTTTCTCAAGGGAATCGACCTGGTCGAGCGTGAGCGCAAATGGCCGGCGCGCTCGGCCAAGGTCGTGCTCCGGCTGGCGCTGTCGGCGCTGGTCGAGCATTACGGCCTGGGCGGAAGGCAAGCCACTTCGGAGAGTGCTGCCTGGCGCGCGCCCGATGCGCGCCCGACGATCCAGCCGCCGGAGCGTTTGGACTAAGCGAGGGCGGCGCGGGCGTCGTTCTTGATCCGCTCCATCATGGCGCGCACGCCGTTCGAGCGCTGCGGCGTCAGATGGGCGGCGAGGCCGAGCCGCTCGTAGATCGCGAAGGCGTCGGTCGCCAGGATCTCCTGCGCCGTGTGGCCGGAATGGATGGCGATGGCGAGCGCGACCAGGCCACGTACGATATGGGCATCGCTGTCGCCACGGAAGCTGAGGCGGGTGCTTGCGCCGGGCCCGCCTTCGGTATGGGTCTCGAGCCAGACCTGGCTGGCGCAGCCGCGCACCTTGTTGGCGTCGCTATGCGCCTCTTCGGGCAACGGCGCGAGCGTGCGCCCGAGCTCGATCAGATAGCGATAGCGATCGTCCCACTCGTCGAGCAGCTCGAAATTGGCGACGATCTCGTCGAGGCTCTCGCTCATGAATTCCGCTATCGGCCTATGGCTCATCCCATCGCCGTCGGGAGGTGGCGATGGCGAAGCTCTTCGGCCTGTCCTGCGGCGAGGTCAAGCCTCAGCGGTGTCGCGGCGGCGCCTCTGTGCCGCGAGTCGCGGCATTCGCGGCCATGGCAAGCACCCGGGCGCGGGTCTCGGGCTCCAGCCCGGCCAGAACCTCGGCGGCTTCGCGTATGCTGGCCGCGCCCTGCAGCGCCGCCTTGGGGTCGATCTTGGCGAGGATCGCGATCGCAGCCTTGGCATCGATCGGAAATGCCTCGGGCTCGCTCTTCGTGCCGTGCACGGGCGAGTTCAGCGCGATCACGCCGACGATCGCCAGGCTGCGTAGAAGATAGGCCATCTTGGTCCCCGTCCCGTTTCGAGCTCCCCAGCTCGCGGATGGATGAACCTTAGCGCGTGCTTCGAAAGATCAGGTGTCGCCGAAAGCATCGATTTGAATCAAAGACGGCCTATCGTCTTCAGCTTCCGTTCACCTTGCCGCGAACAACCGCCGAGCACGGAAAGGTCGCTCACCGCCTATGCAACCAATTGAAGGATAAAGACTATTTGTACGCCTGCCATGTAAGCGCCACGTTTCGGACGCCACCGCTTTAAGCCCCGCTTAAACGGCAGCCGCGAGGATCGGAACAACAAGGCGAGGCGAAAGCGCCGACGGCCGGCAGAGGTGCGTGTTGCGGTTTTCCAGTTTGATGACGGCGGTGAGAGCGCAGGTCGCGGCGATGGTACATCCATCGGCGCTGGCCGACTCGCTTGAGCGCATGCGTCATGAGCGCTTCATGCTGACCAGGCTCGTCGCATCGGTTGCGGCGCTCAGCCTGATGCCGGCCTATATCGCCTGGCGCGGCCGTATCGGCGCGCTCGAGCTGCTCGTTCTCGTCGCGATGGCGCTGCCGCTGCTGGCCGTCTTCCTGCTCTCGCGCACCGGCAAGCTCGATCTGGCGCACTGCCTGTCCGGCGCCGCCCTGACGTTGCTGATCACCACGCTCGCCTGCCTGACCGGCGGTGGGGCCTCGCCGCTGCTGCTCTGGCTCGCTGCGATTCCGGCCGAGGCGATGTTCTTCGGATCCCGCGCCTATGTGGCGCGCGCCAGCGTACTTGCGGCGATAGGCCTTGGCGTCGTCGTTGCTCTGCAGGGGACGGGCATGATCGCCGAGCCGGCGCCCTGGACCTGGCAGGCGATCCCCGTCTTCGCCGCGGTCGCGATCCTGCACGCGGCGCTGATCACGGTCGGTTTCCTTTACCGCCGCGATGACGAACTGCGCGAGCACCGCGCCTCCGACGCACGGGCGCAGATGATGCTCGAGCATGTCGGCGATCTCGTCACCTGGCATGACGCGGCCGGCTCGGTCGTCTTCGCCAACGAGGCTGCGCGCGGCCTGACCGGAGCCGAGCCGGCCCGGCTCTTCGGCCGGGGCCTGTTCGAACGGGTCCACATCGCCGACAGGCCGCTCTTCTTGAAAGCGCTCAGCGATGCCGCCCATGGCAGCGGCCGGGCCAGCGCCTGCTTCCGCGTCCTCTTCGTCCCGGCCGCCGCCGATGGCCAGGCTCCGGCGAGTCCGATGGTGCGCTGGCTCGATCTCAGCGCCCGGCGCATCGAGCAGTCCGGCCCGAGCACCGGTGCTGCCGTTGTCTGCGTCAGCCGCGACGTCACCGACCGGCACGCCGTCGACGAGGAGCGTGAGCGCAACCGCGCCGAGGCGGTCAAGGCGAGCGACGTCAAGGGCCAGTTCCTGGCGACGGTGAGCCACGAGCTGCGCACGCCACTCAACGCCATCATCGGCTTCTCGGAGATGCTCGGCGGCGAGCTCGGCGCTTCCTTCACCCCTGCGCAGCGCCAGGAATACGCCCGGATCATCCATGATTCCGGCCAGCATCTGCTCGATGTCGTCAATACGCTGCTCGACGTTTCGAAGATCGAGAGCGGGGCGATGGCGATCGAGCAGGATTCGCTCGACATGGCCGCGCTCGCCGAGGATTGCTGCAATGTCGTCGCGCTCAAGGCACAGAGCGGCACCGTCGCGCTCGAGCGCATCGTCGGCCCGGAGCTGCCGCAGCTGCTCGGCGACCGGCGCGCCTTGAAGCAGGTGATGCTCAACCTGCTTTCCAACGCGATCAAGTTCACCCCGGCTGGCGGACGCGTCACGCTCGCACTGGTGCGCGATGGCAGTATGATCGACCTCTCGGTTTCCGATACCGGCATCGGCATTGCCGCGGCCGACCTGCCGCGGCTGGGCGATCCCTTCTTCCAGGCCAAGTCGTCCTATGATCGTGCCCATGACGGAACCGGCCTCGGCTTGTCGGTGGTGCGCGGCCTGGTCGGGCTGCATGGCGGCACGCTCACCATCGAGAGCGCGCCCGGCGTCGGCACTCGTGTCGGCGTCCGCCTGCCGATCGGCGGCGTTGCCGCGGCGAGCGAGCCGGCCCGCATCGCGACCTTCGCCCGCGCGCCGCGCCGCGGCCTCGAAACCAAGCAACCCGTTCGCCTGACCGCCTGATCCGAGAGTTCAAGACCCATGTCAGCCACGCTCGCCGCCCGCGCCCGTACCGATGCGACGCTGTCCATGCCCGTCCGCCGGCCGGCCGGCCGACGCGCCGCGCCGTCCATGCCGGCGCGGCTGCTGCGCTGGTTCGCCCGCCGCCCGGGCCGCGCCCTGCTCGTGCTGCTCTTTGCGGCCGTGTCGGTGCTGATCGTCCTCAACGCCGTGCTGTTCCAGAAGGGCCGTCACCCGGCGCCGATGCTGTCGCCGCCCTCGCAATCGGCGGCGCGGCCGGCCGAGCAGCGCCGGGTCGAGACCCCGGTCGTCGCCGAGCCCGCACCCGCCCCGCAGGCCGTGATGCCGCCGGCGCGGCCGGGCACCCTGGCGCCGGCCGCCCGTGAAGCGGCGCCGCGCCCACCGGCGCCGGTCGCGCCCGCGCAGCCGCGGCAGGCGCAGACCGCGCAAGCCCCGGCTCGTCCGGTCTCGGCCGCCCAGCCGGCAGCGCGCGATCCGATCGCAGACCTGATCAACGGCGCCGATATCCGCCCGCCGGCAGATATCAAGGGCCAGCGGCGCTGAGCCGCGAGCACCGGCCTTGCCGCGTCTGACCAGCGATTTCTGGGTCTCGGCTTATTTGCGCCAGGCCGCGTTTGATGGGCTGGTTGCGGTGCTGCGCCGGCGCGGCGCGCGCGAGGCCGGCGCGATCTTCGTCAAGCTCGACCGCCTCGACGGCACCGCGGCGCTTTACGGCCCGGCGCCGCAGGCGCTGGCGGACGAGACCGGCGAGCGGCGCTTCCAACTGGTGCTCGATGCCGATCCGCTTGCAATCGAGGACCGGGTCGAGCGCGAACTCCGCTTCGACAGCGATCTCTGGCTGGTCGAGATCGAGAACCGGGCCGGTGATCCGCGCCTGGATGTCGTCGAGAGCTAGCGCTCAGTCGCTGCTGCCACTACCGAGCCTGCGCCTGACCTCCTGAACGATGCCGCGAGACGGGGCCCGCTCTGCGCCGGGGCGAGCGGAGGTGCCGCTCGGGTCCATCGCCGGCTGCAGCGCGCCGGACCGGATGCTGCGCGGTGCGATGCCGCCGATCTGCTGGGCCAGCCGCCGCGCCACCGCCGGCTGTAGCGAGCGCATCAGCTCGACCAGGGCGAAGATGCGCTCGACCGAACGGGCCGCATCGTCGCCGAGGCCGATCAGGAAGCGCGTCGCATCCTCCGGACTCGCGCCGCAGCCGATCAGCGCCAGGGCCGCGAGCTGGCGCGACGCATCGTTCGCCATCGCCGTGGTGAAGCGGGCATCGCCGCCAAAGGCGTCCGCCAGCGCCGCGAAGGCGCTGGGCCGGTCGGAGAGCGCGGTGGCGATCAGGCCGGAGATCTGGTCGCCGGGAAGTATCGTCGGGCGCGGCGATGGCGCGAGAGCCTCATGGGCCGCGGCCGCGTCGATCATGGCGAGGCGCTTTTCCAGGCTCGCCTGCAGGAAGAGAGGCGTCAGCTCCGACACCGGCAGGTCGCTCCGTGCCAGCAGCCCTGCGCCGAGAGTAGGCTTCTGGACGGCGCGCGGCAGCAGCAGGTCGAGTGCGGCATGCGGCATCGGCGCTGCGCCGTTCACGACCAGCGCTGTGTCGATTTCCGGATCGTTGCAGCCGGCGAGGGCGATGCTGGCGCTGCTGGTGAGGTCGCGTCGGCCGGCGAGGGCGATTTTCGCCTCGCTATCGCCTTCCTCTGCGATCGCCTCGATCTCGCCCGCGGCGAGCGGCATGTCATGCCTGACCAGCGCGGCCAGCACTGCGCCGCCACGGGTACGCAAGGCGGCGAGCACCTCGCGCGGCGCATGCGGCCAGCTCGCAAGCTTGCGGGCGAGGATCGTCGCCGTCGCCTCGTCGATCACCGGGATCAGCGCCTCCGCCATGATGCGGAAGGCCTCCATGTCCTCCGGCGAGGGGCTCGGCGTCGCCAGCAGAAGGTCGGTCTTCACCCGAAGCGCGACCTGGCGCAGGTCGAGCCCGCCATCGCTGGCCAGCCTGGCGAGTTCGGCGAGGTCGGTGGCGATGCGGGACGGCATGGGCGATTCTCGTCGGGGAACTTCACTTTCGCGAAACTTATCCCCGATGCGTTAGCACGGCGTTAACCATGATCGGCGCTGATGATCTTGAGGATGGCTGGCGCGATTCATGCGTCTGTCCGGACTGTGTGTCGTTCGCGAATTGGGCGCAGGCGCCAGCAAGGGAGGCGCATCATGGCAGACGTCATTCCTTTCGCGCCACGCAGGCGCTCAACCAGCCAGAGCTCCGCAGCAGCGGGCCCGTTCGGCCAGATCCTGTTCTTCACCGGCGTGCGCTACGAGCGCCAGCTCGAGCCGGCCGGAGGCAAGCCGCCGCGGCGGCCACGGCCTGCCGGTCGCAGCGAGCGCGCGCCGCGGCGCCGGCGTCCGGGCTGAGGACCGGATCGGGACGATTCCGGATCGAAGCGGGACAGGGGTCGGGGCGATCGATTCTCATGAGCTAGAGTGGGATTGATGCGAAAGACCGGCTTCCATTGTTTCGCATCCCGCTCGGCGGCAATGGCGGCGCTGTCCAGTCTCCTGCTCGCCGGCTGCTCGACCACCGGTGACCTCGGCCGGCCCCGCCCCCACATCTTCGCCGACCAGCTCGCACCGGCTGCCGGCGAATGGAGCGCCCGTTTCCGCGGCGAGGCCTCGTCCTGGTTCCACTTCACCGACGACGAGGAACAGTTGCGCGCCCGTGCCTGGCGGATCGTCCTGCCTGCCCATGAGCGCAGTGATTTCGATCGCGAGGTCTCCAAGCTCGCCCATGCCCGCATCCTGCCGGTCGAGGCCCAGTCGAACGATGTCTCCGCCTATCACCGCGCTTTGACCTCCGGCTCCTTCGCCTCGCAGGCCTCGCGCTACAACCGGCTCAGCGAGGACGCCAATGGCGATCGGCTGCTGCTCGCGCAGTTCCGTGCCAACGCCATGCGCGTCATCAATGCCGATCGCGCCCGTCTGCGCGTGCTCGACGCCTCGCAGCAAGTGCCGCCCGAGCAGCGCGATCCGGCCACCCAGCGCGTCGCCGAGAACGAGGGGCTGATGCTCTGGGTCTGCGAGCGGGCCCGCTTCAGGCTGAAGAGCTATCGCTTCTCGCTCGACAATCTTGTCATCGAGATGCCGTCGCGCGAGGCGGTCAAGGCCGAACGCGCCATCATGGGGCTGGAGAGCGAGCTCGGCACGGCGTGCAACCTGCCGCTGATCGGCCTCTTTGGCGGCAGGGGCGGGAGCGAGCCGGCGCCGCGCGGACCGGTGGTCTACAAAGGCTAATTCCTTCGGGAACCGCGCGAAAAAAGGGTTCCCATCCCCGCCGGATTGGGTCTAGCCTGACGATCTTGAGCTGGCGATCGGTGGAGAAACCGCATGTCAGTCGCGCACGTCAGGTTCACCGCTTCGGCCCCGGTGGGAACTCCGGGCGACTCGTCGCTCGATCAGGAGCACCGCCATGAGGCCGGCGTGGTCGCCTGCAGCGTCTACGCCCATGGCGTGCGCATCGCCGACATCCCGATCGAGGAATCCGGCGAATGGTCCCGCAAGGACGGGCATGTCGTCTGGATCGGCTTGCTAGAGCCGGAGGCGGCACTGCTCAAATGCGTGCAGGAGCAGTTCAACCTGCATCCGCTCGCGGTCGAGGATGCGACCAACGCCCACCAGCGCCCCAAGCTCGAGCAATATGGCGATGCGCTCTTCGTCGTCGCCCGCACCGCCCAGATGATCGACAAGCGCATCGCCTTCGGCGAGACCCACATCTTCGTCGGCCATGGCTACATCGTCAGCGTCCGCCACGGCGCCTCGACCTCGTACAAGTCGGTCCGGCAGCACTGGGAGACCTGCCCCACCTCGCTGGCCAAGGGCGAGGATTTCATCCTCTACGCGATCCTCGATTTCATCGTCGACAACTACATGCCGGTGCTCGAGGCGATCCATGACGAGGTCGAGGAGATCGAGGACAAGGTCCTCGCCAGGCCGATGGCGCGCGCCGACATCGAGCGGCTCTACATGCTCCGGCGCGACCTCCTGCGCCTGCGCAACGCAGTCGGCCCGCTCGTCGACGTCTGCCAGCGCCTGACCAATGGCAGCGTGCCGCAGATCCGTCCGACGCTCGCGGCGATGTTCCGTGACGTGACCGACCACGTCCGCACCGTGCAGGAGAAGATCGACAGCCTGCGCGAAGTGCTCGCCTTCGCCTTCGAGGCGAGCCTGCTCGTCGGCCAGAGCCAAGAGAACGCGATCACCAAGCGGCTCGCCTCCTGGGCGGCCATTCTCGCGGTACCGACAGCCGTCGCCGGCATTTACGGCATGAATTTCAAGAACATGCCGGAACTGGAGATGCAGTACGGCTATTACGTCGTCCTGGTGTTCATCGTGGCGGCTTGTTCGACGTTGTTCTGGCGCTTCAAGCGCAATGGCTGGCTCTGATGCACGGAGCCGCGGCCGCTTCTGAAAGTCGCGCCGGCCGAGGCACCGATATGCGCGTCATTGACATGGGGCGCTGTAAACTGAACCTTCTGGTTGTGAGCGGCCGGTCACGCCCCTAAGCGCGCCGGCGGAAAACTGCATTGCTGACCTTGAAGCACGAGGGAACGAGACAATGGCAGCCGCGGCGGAAACCAAGAAACGACCACCGATCACTATGTATGTGCTGATCGGCATGATCCTCGGCGTCATCGTCGGCTATATGTGCAACACCAACTACCCCGACCCGAAGGTCGCCGGGCAGATCGCCGACAACATCAACATCATCACCACCGTGTTCCTGCGGCTGATCAAGATGATCATCGGCCCGCTGGTGCTCACGACCCTGATCGTCGGCATCGCCCATATGGGCGACACCTCCTCGATCGGCCGCGTCGGCATCAAGGCGCTGGGCTGGTTCATGGTCGCCTCGCTGATCTCGCTGGCGCTCGGGCTGATCCTGGCGAACCTCCTCCAGCCCGGCCACAATATCGGCCTGCCGCTGCCCGATGTCGGCGCCGCCACCAATCTGAAGACCTCCTCCTTCACGCTGAAGGACTTCATCACCCATCTCGTGCCGAAATCGGTGGCCGAGGCGCTCGCCACCAACGAGATCCTGCAGATCGTGGTGTTCTCGCTCTTCGCCGGCATCGCGCTCGCCTCGATGGGCGAGACCGGCAAAGCACTGACCGAGATGATCGATCAGATGGCCCATCTGATGCTGAAGATCACCGGCATGGTGATGTATTTCGCGCCGATCGCGGTGTTCGCCGCCGTCGCCTCGACCATTACCACCCAGGGGCTCGGCATCCTCGTCACCTTCGCCAAGTTCATGGGCTCGTTCTATCTCGGCCTGTTCGTGCTCTGGGGGCTGATGGTCCTGGTAGGCTTCCTGATCCTGGGGCCGAGCGTCGCCAGGCTGGTCAGCCTGGTCAAGGAGCCCTTCCTGATCTCCTTCTCGACGGCGAGCTCGGAGGCGGCCTATCCGAAGATGCTGGAAGCGCTCGACCGCTTCGGCGTCAGCCGCAAGATCTCCAGCTTCATGCTGCCGATGGGGTATTCCTTCAATCTCGACGGCAGCATGATGTACTGCACCTTCGCCGTGCTGTTCATCGCCCAGGCCTATGGCATCGAATTGTCCTGGGGCACGCAGATTTCGATGATGCTGCTGCTGATGCTGACCTCCAAGGGCATGGCGGGCGTGCCGCGCGCCTCCCTCGTCGTCATCGCCGCGACCCTGAACCAGTACAACATCCCCGAGGCCGGGCTGCTGCTGATCATGGGCGTCGACCAGTTCCTCGACATGGGCCGCTCCGCCACCAACGCCGTCGGCAACTCGATCGCGGTGGCGAGCGTCGCCAAATGGGAGGGGCAGCTCGGCGAGCCGGTCGACGATCCGGAGGCTGCCGGAGCCTCGACCGCTCTCGCCGGCCAGGCCGCCTGATCCGGCGTCCGTCGGCATGAGAACCACGGGGCGGCCATTGCGGCCGCCCGAAAGGAGCGACGATGCGACGGCTCTTTGTCGGCCTGATCGCCATGTTCGGCTGCCTTGCCGGGGCGGCGTTCGCCCAGGACCAGCCGAGCGCGCTGACGGGCCTGCTGAAGAAGGCGCGCGATGCCGGGGCCGTGACCATCGGCTATCGCGAGGCCTCGTTCCCTTTCTCCTATCTCGACACCAGACGACAGCCGATCGGCTATTCGATCGACCTCTGCCGGCTGATCGTCGACGCGATGAGCGACGAGCTCGGCCGTGAATTGCAGCTGAAATGGCTGCCGGTGACCTCGGCCTCGCGCTTCGACGCGCTGACCAAGGGCGAGATCGACCTTGAATGCGGCTCGACCACGCAGAACCGCGAGCGGCAGGCAACCGCCGCCTTCTCGCCGGTGATCTTCGTGGCGGGCACCAAGCTGATGGTCCGCAAGGAGTCCGGCATCCGCTCCTTCCGCGACCTGAACGGGAAGACGGTGGTCGCCACCGCCGGCACCACCAACGAGAAGGCGATGAACGACCTGCAGGCGCGCTTCAAGACCGGCGCCACCCTCGTCACCACGCCGGATCACGACCAGTCCTTTGCACTGTTCATGGCCGGCAAGGCCGATGCCTATGCCGGCGACGATGTGCTGCTCTACGGCCTGATCGCGCGCGAGAAGGCCGAGGACAAGGTGATGGTGGTCGGCGACTTCCTGTCCTACGACCCCTACGGCATCATGTTCCGCCGCGACGATCCGGCCATGGCCACCCTGGTCGACAAGATGTTCCGCAGCATCGCCGAGAGCCGCGAGCTCGAGCACAGCTATAATCGCTGGTTCATGCACAAGCTGCCGGGCGGCGAGCGCCTGCGCCTGCCGATGAGCGCGCAGCTCGAATCGCTCTTCGGTACACTGAGCGCGAAGCCCGATTAGGAGCCGACCGCAGAAGCCGTGATTGCGAGGAGCATGGCGACGAAGCAATCCCGGAGGGCGTAGAGCACCGCGGCCCCTGGATTGCTTCGCTGCGCTTGCAATGACGATCAGTGGCTTGGAAAACCAGTCTAATCAGCGAGCCCGCAGGCGACGCCGGTCGCCTGTGCCTCCGCCTCGCTGCGGTCGAAGGCGCGGCGGACTGCGACCCGGGCGACGACCAGCCCCTGCAGCGAGGGCGAGACTACGCGCAGCTCGCGCGAGGTCTCGCCTTCCTCGTCCTTCGCCAGCCGCTCGTCGAGCTGCTCCTGTGTCATCACCACGAATTCGAGCACGCCGCGGATCGCCGCCCGGTCGGTGATGGCATAGGCGACGCCGCCGCCACGGCGATGCACGGTGAGGCCGAGCGGCAGCGAGCCGGTACGCGCCACCACGCGCAGCGGCCCGCCCGAAAGATCGTAGCTGCAGACCGCCGCGACGCTGTTCGGGTCGGCGTCGAGGATGGCGGGCAAACCGGCCGGCGGCGGTGTCACCAGCTCGGCATGTCCGTTCATCCCCAGGGCCGCGTAGACCGTGGCCGCGTCGCGCAGGGCTAAAGTGGGAACCCTGAACACGGTGACGATGTGGACGATCCCCGCGAGCAGCAACCCGGCCAGCGTCAGCAGCGCGAAACGCAGCAGGCCGCGCCCGATCCGGGCGAGCCAGGGACTCGTCCGGGTTTGCGCGGCGGCCGCAGGTCTGTGAGCTGCCGCAGGCGTCGCTGTCTGGTCCACCGCGCTCATCGGCAGTCGATCCGCGCGATGCGGGGCAGGGCCTCCGGCCGAAGCTCGCCGGCATGGCTGGAGATCGGCGTGTCGTAGAGCCGCAGCCGCAGCTGGAAGCGGCCACCGGCGGGGAGCGGCAGCCAGTTGCCGGATTCCGGCGTCGTCGCCAGCACGATCCGCATGCCGCCGCGCTCGCCGCGGACGATCTCGGCATCGGAGAAGCTCTGGCGCTCGACGGCAGCCTGCAGCGGGCGACCGGCGAGATCGGTCGCGCCGAGCGACCAGCCGCGTGCCGGCGGCGTCATCCCGGTGACGCGGTAGCGGCAGCGGGCGTCGAGGGTCTGGCCGGCATCATCCTCCTTGGCGATCAGCTCCAGGCCCTCGCCGGCGCCTAGCGGTAGATGCGCGCCGCGCGCCAGATAGGCTCGCATATAAGGATCGATGTCGCGCGCGCCGCTGTTCGGCCAGCTCGTCCAGGCGCCGATCTGGACCCGGCCGAACCAGGGCCGGTCCGCCACCGCATAGCGCGCCGAGACGAGGCCGAGCCCGGCCCCGAGCGCGATCACATAGGCCAGTGAAATGACGCGCATGGACAGATCCGGGCCCGCATCGGCAACGGCCTTATCGTATCGCGGAGAGGCCGGCGGGGCTGCGCACCCCGGCCTGGACGGAGGCGCGGGCGCTGCGCGGCGCTTCCACGGACTTGAACATCGCGCCGACGGCGGAGAGCACCTCGAAGGATTTGCGCGGCATATGGCCGGCATTGGCGCCGGCTGCCGGGTCAGTGGCCTTCGCCACCGCCGCCTTGGCGTCGCCCGGCTGTGGCGTCACGCCCGGGATCGGTTTCAGCTCGATGCCCTGATGGGCGAAGCCCATGATCTCCTTCCATGTCATCGCTGGCAGCGAGCCGCCGGTCATGTTGGCGGTCTCCGAGGAGTCGTCATTGCCGAACCAGACCGCGCCGACGAGGTTGCCGGTGTAGCCGACATACCAGGCGTCCTTGTAGCCATTGGTCGTGCCGGTCTTGCCGGCGCTGACGACGCCGTCGAGCGCGGCGCGCCGGCCCGTGCCGGCGATCGGCACGGTCGCCAGCATCTGGTTCATCTCGAAGGCGACCTGCGTGCTCAGCACCTGGGTCGGGGCCGGCTCGTCGCGGTCGTGCCGGTAGATCTCCTCGCCAGACGAGCTCCTGATCTCGAAGGCGGCATAGGGCTTGGCCCGCTTGCCGCCATTGGCGAAGACGGCGTAGCCGGCGGCCTGGTCGATCACGGTCACCTCGGCCGCGCCGATCGGCAGCGAGACGGTGTCGGTCAGCGGCGTGGTCAGCCCCATAGCCCGGCAGGTCTCGACGATCTTCGTCCGGCCGATCCGCGCGGCGCGGGCCTCGTGCGTCTCGCCGGTCGCCTTGCCGATCGCGATCGACATCTGTACCGGGATCGTGTTGATCGACTTCGCCAGCGCCACCGTCAGCGGCATCGAGCCGGCATAGGAGCGCCCGTAGTTGTTCGGGCACCAGTTGCCGATGCAGACCGGCCGGTCGGTGACAACAGTCGTCGGCTTGTAGAGCCCGGCGCTCATCGCCGCCGCGTAGACGTAAGGCTTGAAGGACGAGCCGGGCTGGCGCAGGCTCGCCGTGGCGCGGTTGAACTGGCTCGCGCCATAGTCGCGCCCGCCGACGATGGCGCGCACCGCCCCGTCCGGATCCATGATCACCGCCGCCGCCTGCTTCACGCGATAGGCCGGGCCATGCTGGCGCAGCACGGATTCGATCGCCTCGTCTGCCTGTTTCTGGATCGCCGGATCGTAGGGCGTCTTCACCGTCAGCACCCGCTCCGGGCCGAGCTTGCCCTCGTCGGCGAGCTTGCGCATCTCGTCGAAGGCCCAGTCGAGATAATAGTCGGGGCTGGAATCGCGCTTGCGGTCGATCGGCGTCGCCGGGTTGCGCTTGGCCGAGTCGACCTGGCCCGCGGTCATGAAGCCGGCATCGACCATGGCGTTGAGCACGTCGTTGGCGCGCGCCCGCGCCGCTGGCAGGTTGACATGCGGGGCGAATTTGGTCGGCGCCTTGAACAGGCCGGCGAGCATCGCCGCCTCCGCCAGCGAGACGTCCTTCACCGATTTGCCGAAATAGTATTCGGCGGCTGCCGCGACGCCGAAGGTACCGCCGCCCATATAGGCGCGGTCGAGATAGAGCTTCAGGATCTCGTTCTTGGTCAGCCGGTATTCCAACCAGAGCGAGAGGAAGGCTTCCTTGATCTTGCGGTCGAGCGAGCGCTCATTGTTGAGGAAAAGGTTCTTCGCCAATTGCTGGGTGAGCGAGGAGCCGCCCTGGACCACGCCCGAGGCGCGGGCATTGACCGTGACCGCTCGGAAGGTGCCGATCACGTCGATGCCGAAATGGTCGTAGAAGCGCCGGTCCTCGGTCGCCAGCACGGCCTTCAGCAGATGGTCGGGGAATTCCTCGAGTTTCAGCGAATCGTCGTGGCGGGCGCCGCGATGGCCGATTTCCGAGCCGTAGCGATCGAGAAAGGTGACGGCGAAGACCTGGTTCTTCAACGCCTCTTCGCGCCCCTCGCGGAAGGCCGGGATGGCCAGCATCAGCATGACGATCGCGCCGGCAATGCCGACATTCAGGCCCTCGCTGGCGAATTCGGCGGCGAGGCGCTTCGGGCCGCTGACGGTCAGCCGGTCGGTCGCGCTGCGGATGTGTTCATAGGTCTCGCCGGCCCGCTGCCCGGCCGAATAGAGCGAGGCGCCGATCCATGCGTCGACGCTGAGCGCGAAGCGCTTCAGGCGGGTCGTCCAGCTGGCCTTCCTGAACTCCATCACGGCTGTCGGGCATCCTGACCCTGCCGCGGTCGCGCGTCCGCGGTGTCCCGGACCGGCCGGCGAAGGCCTGACCCGATCTCAGAAGGTAAGGGCTCGGCGTCGGCAACGGAAGGGGGCGATGGCGTAGCCCAACGGCAAAAAGGATATGCCGCCGGGTAGTCAGCCCTTGGTCGCGAGCAGCGCGAAGCGGGTCGAGGACGCCAGCCGGAGCGCATCATGCAGGGCGCCATGGCGCTGCTGCGCCCGGACCACCTGTGCATAATCGGCCGGCTCGATCCGGGCGAAGCCGGCCTGGCGCAGCATAGTGCCGAGCCGCTCGAAGCTCAGCCCCTCACGGAAGAAGAAACGCTTGGTGATCGAGGCGAAGGCTTCGCGATCGGCGCCATGCGGGGCCGCGCCGGCGCGCTCGCGCAGGAAGGTCGCGGCGCGGTTGATGAGGCCCTGCAGCCAGGAGCGGTTGATCCAGTCGCCGTCGATGACGAGCAGCTTGCCGCCGGGCTTGAGCACCCGGAACCATTCGGCGAACGCGGCCTCCGGATCGGTCAGCGTCCAGACCAGGTGGCGCGTCACCAGCGCATCATAGGTCCCGTCGTCGTCGAGCAGGCGCTCGGCATCGCCGGCGAGGATGCGGGCCGCGTCGCCATGCTTGGCGCGGGCGCGGGCCAGCATCTCGTCGGAGAAGTCGATTCCCGTGACCTTGTGGCCGAGCGAGAGCAGGGCGCGGGTGATCTCGCCGGTGCCGCAGGCGAGGTCGAGCACCTCGCGCGGCTGCTCGCCGAAGGATTGCCGCAGCAGCGACTGGAAGGCGGCGAGCTCGGCATCCGACTTGATGGCGTGGCCGACCTGCTGGTCGAAGGTGGCGGCACGCCCGGACCAGTAGGTCCGGATTTCCTCCTTGAGGGAGAAGTTGGCGCCAGGGGTGGAAAGGCCGGTGGGAAGGCTGCTGTCTGACATTGGCGTTCGCCGTACGAAACTGAGAAGGGGGTTATTCTGCTGCCTGGGCGGGCGCAAGCTGGGCATCGCCGCGGCCGCGCCGGCGGGCCGAGCCGTGGACGACGATGAAGGGCGTCTCGCTGTCGGCCGTTTCGACGCGGGCGACGACGCCGTAGACCTCTTCGAGCAAGGCAGGCGTGATGATCTCGCGCGGATCGCCGAAGGCCGCGAGCCGCCCTTGCGACAGCACCATCACCTTGTCGGCGATGCGCAGCGCCTGGTTGAGGTCGTGGATCGCGATCAGCACGCAGATCTGCCGCTCGCGCGCCAGCCGGCCGACGAGGCTCAAGACCTCGAACTGGCGGTGCAGGTCGAGCGCGCTGGTCGGCTCGTCGAGCAGCATGATCTCGGGCCGGCGCACCAATGTCTGGGCGATCGAGACGAGCTGACGCTGGCCGCCGGAGAGCTCGCCGAGGCCGCGGAAGGCGAGGTCGGCGATGTCGAGCGCATGCAGTGCCTCGTCGATCGCCGAGAGCTCGTCGTCGCCGACGCCCCAGGAGCCGCCCTGCTTGCGCGCGAGCAGGATCGACTCGTAGACGGTCAGCACCGCATTCACTGCAGTGTCCTGCGGCAGATAGCAGGGCGCCTTGCCGGTCGTGCTTTCGACCTTGACCGCGCCGTCTCCCGCGATCAGCCCGGCGATGCGACGGAACAGGCTCGACTTGCCGGCGGCGTTCGGGCCGATCACGGCGACGACCTCGCCGCCTTTCATGTCGGGCGTGCTGATCCCGTCGAGGATGCGGCGCTTGCCATAGGCGACACCGACATCGCTGAGCGTCAGGCGCTTCACCATGAACGCCTCCGGCTGGTCAGGATCAGGCTGAAGAAGAAGGGCACGCCGACCAGCGCGGTGACGATGCTGATCGGGAAGATCAGGCCGGGGATCAGCGATTTGCTGACCACCGAGGAGGCCGAGAGCACGGCCGCGCCCGCCAGCGCCGAGGCTGGCATGAAGAAGCGCTGGTCCTCGCCGATCACCATCCGGGCGATATGCGGGCCGACCAGGCCGATGAAGCCGATCGTGCCGACGAAGGCGACCGGCACCGCCGCGAGCAGCGCGACGAGCATCATGGTCTCGAGCCGCAGATAGCGGACGTCGATGCCGAAGCTCGCCGCCTTCTCGTCGCCGAGACGCAGGGTCGTCAGCGCCCAGGCGCGGCGCGCGAACAGCGGGATGCAGACGAGCAGCACGGCGGAGGTGATGGCGAGCTTGTGCCAGTTCGCCTTGGTCAGCGAGCCCATCATCCAGAAGACGACGGCGCCCAGCGCCTGCTCGGAGGCGAAGAATTGCAGCAGCGCCAGCAGGGCGTTGAAGGTGAAGACCAGCGCGATGCCGAGCAGCACCACCGTCTCGGTGGTGACGCCGCGGCGCTGGCTGAGCAGATGGATCAGCAAGGAAGCGCCCATCGCCATGATGAAGGCGTTGAGCGGCACGACATAGTCGATCGCGAGCGGCACGATGGCGACGCCGAAGACCAGCGCCAGCGCCGCCCCGAAGCTCGCCGCCGCCGAGATGCCGAGTGTGAACGGGCTGGCGAGCGGGTTGTTGAGCACCGTCTGCATCTGCGCGCCCGCGATCGCGAGTGCGGCGCCCGTCACCACCGCCATTAGCGCAACCGGCAGGCGGATGTCCCAGATCACCACTCGGACCGCGGCTGGCGCCGTCGAGGGCGAGAGCAGCGCGTTGACGACCTCGGTCACGCTGTAGCGGGCCGGTCCGAGCATCAGGTCGACGATCAGGCAGGCCAGCAGCACGACGGCGAATCCGGCGAGGATCAGCTTGCGGCGCAGCGCCAGTGCCCGGTAGGCGTCGCGCCCCTCGGGCGCGCTGCGTGCCGCTTCCGCGGGCCGTGCCACGATCTCCTCCGCGCGGGCGGGGGCGAGGCTCATTTGCCCGCCTCGAGCGAGACCCACAGGCCCGGCTCGTAAGGCAGCGGCAGGAAGCGCTCGTGCAGCGCCTTCATGGTCGCGTTCGCGTCGACATCCTTGAACAGCTCCGGATGCAGCCACTTCGCGATCTCCTGGATCGCCACGAACTGGTAGGGGCTGTTGTAGAACTGGTGCCAGATGCCGTGGACCTGTCCGGTCTTGACGGCCGTGGTCTGGGTGAAGGCGGGGCGCTTCATCAGGTTGGCGAGCTTGCGACGGGCTTCGGTCATGTTGGCGCCATAGCCGAGACCCACCCAGTTGCCGCCCGGGACATAGCCATCCCAGTTGCTGCCGGTGACGATCACGACATCGGGATTGGCCGCGACGATCTGCTCGGCATTGACCGTGCCGAAAGTGCCGGGGATCAGCGGTGTCGCCAGGTTCCGGCCACCGGCGAAATCGACCATCTTGCCGAAGTTCTCGTTGCCGAAGGACATGCAGCAATCGTCGGAGAAGCCGCCGGCGCGCTCGACCATGACGAGCGGGCGCTTGAGATCCTTGGCGCTGGCGAGCCGATCGGTGACGACCTTGATCTGCTCGGCGCGGAACTTGATGAAGTCCTCCGCCACCTGCTCCTTGCCGAAGAGCTTGCCGATCAGCCGCATCGACGGCTCGGTATGCTCGAACGGCTTCTCGCGGAAATCGACATAGACGACGGGGATGCCGACCGAGCCGAGCTTCTCGACCAGCTTGGCCTCGTCGCTGGCGATCTTCGCCTCGATGTTGAGGAAGAGCACATCGGGCTTGAGCGCGATCGCCTGCTCGATGTCGAAGGCGCCTTCCTTCATGCCGCCGAAGGTCGGCAGCTTAGCGATCTGCGGGTAGCGCTTCTCATAGGCGCGATAGGTTTCGGGATCGGCCTTGGCGAGGTCGTCGCGCCAGGCGACGACGCGCTTGAACGGCTCGTCCTTGTCGAGCGCGCCGACGAAATACATCTGCCGGCCTTCGCCGAGGATGATCCGCTTGACCGGCGCCTCGACCTCGACCTTGCGCCCGACGATGTCGGTGACGGTCACCTTGTCGGCCAGCGCGGGCAGAGCCGTGACGGCGAGGGCAGCGGTGATGGTAAGGGCGCGCAGCAAATGTCGGCGGGTCAGCATCGAGACGGCTCGTGAGCGAGGAAATTCTGTCTCCGTTAGGACGATCCGAGTATTGGGTCAATTTTCATAGATTATAACTTCTCTAAGTACAGATTAGAATGAATCAAGGAAGCGATGTGTCGCAAGGCGCGCCTGCGACGCTCGCGCGCTTCCCTCGGCAGCCGCGTCGGGGCATAAGCGATCATGGCCGACCCGACGATCGACACGGCGCCCTTCTGGCGCAGCAAGACGCTCGACGAAATGACCGAGACGGAGTGGGAATCGCTCTGCGACGGCTGCGGGCGCTGTTGCCTGGTCAAGCTCGAGGACGAGGATACCGGCAGGATCCACGCCACCGATATCGGCTGCCGCCTGTTCGACGCTGCGACCTGTCGCTGCCACGACTACGCCAATCGCTCGAAGACGGTGCCGGATTGCGTCACGCTGACGCCGGAGGCCGTGCGCACCTTGCCCTGGCTGCCGCCGACCTGCGCCTACCGGCTGATCGGGGAGGGCAAGGACCTGCCCTGGTGGCATCCGCTCGTCTCGGGTGATCCGCAGACCGTCATCGCTGCGGGCGTCTCCGTCCGGGGCAAGGTCCACGCCAATGAGGACGAGGTCGCCGAGGAGGAGATCGTCGAGCGCATCGTCGCCTGGCCGCTGCGCTGGCCGAAGGCTGCGCGAGGCAAGAAGACCGATTGAGCGCGGTCGAAAGTTGCAGCTCTATCGGAAACGCAAATTCTCGCGCGAAAGCTGGTCGAGCCTGGTGACGCCCATCAGCTTCATGCCGCGCTCGACTTCCGTCTTGAGCTGGCCGAGCGCCCGCTCGACGCCGGGCTGCCCGGCCGCCGCGAGCGGATAGAGATAGTAGCGTCCGACGCCGACCGCCTTGGCGCCGAGAGACAGGGCCTTCAGCACATGTGTGCCGCGCTGGATGCCGCCATCCATGATCACGTCGATCTTGTCGCCGACGGCGTCGACGATCTCGGCGAGCTGGTCGAAGGCGGCGCGCGAGCCGTCGAGCTGCCGGCCGCCATGGTTGGAGAGGATGATGCCGGTGCAGCCGATCTCGACCGCCCGCTTGGCGTCCGCCACCGACATGACGCCCTTCAGGCAGAATTGCCCGGACCAGAGCCTGACCATCTCGGCGACGTCGTCCCAGGTCATCGAGGGATCGAGCATCTCGGTGAAATAACGGCTGATCGACATCACGCCGCCGCCCATGTCGACATGGCTTTCGAGCTGCGGCAGGCTGAACTTCTCATGGGTGAGGTAGTTCAGCGCCCATTGCGGCTTGATCGCGAACTGGGTGATGCCGGCGAGATTGAGTCGGAACGGGATCGAGAAGCCGGTGCGCAGGTCGCGCTCGCGATTGCCGCCGGTGATGCTGTCGACGGTCAGCATCATGACGTTGACGCCGGCGCCCTTGGCGCGCTCCATCATCGCCCGGTTCAGCCCGCGATCCTTGTGGAAGTAGAACTGGTAGACCTGCGGGCCGCTATGGGTCTTGCGCAATTCTTCGAGGCTGATCGTGCCGAGCGAGGAGACGCCGAACATGGTGCCATAGCGCGCTGCGGCCGCGGCGACCGCACGCTCGCCCTGGTGATGGAACAGTCGCTGCAGGGCCGTCGGGGAACAATAGAACGGTATGGCGAGCTTCTGGCCCATCACGGTGACCGACGTATCGAGGCTGCTCACCCCGCGCAGCACGTTCGGAACGAGGTCGCAGCGCTCGAAGCTCTCGGAGTTCCGCCGGAGGGTGACCTCGTCATCGGCACCGCCATCGATGTAGTTGAAGATCGGGCCCGGCAGCCGCCTCCTGGCGAGGGTGCGGAAGTCGTGGAAGTTGTGGCAGTCGTTCAGGCGCATCGTTCGCTTCGGCGTCGTTCTGGAAGGACGAGCATGACACTGGCGCGGCGGCCGTCGCCGCTGTCCGAGGGGCGGGAGCGGCACTCTATCGCGCGGCGCGGGCCCTGGCCATATTGCGCGGCCGGTCGTCATCTGGATTGTCGGCAACCTGTTCGCACTGCGCATGCTCATTGATTGTTCATGCGCTTTTCGGCATGACCACGCCGCGCAGGTGCGCCGCAGCAGGTGCTGCCGCAAATGCGAAACCATGCGGGCGCGCCGGCGTTCAATGCCGGTCACCAACGTTGGGAAAGGCAGGCTATGGCAGGCGAGAAGTGGGTCTACACCTTCGGCGACGGCAAGGCCGAAGGCGAGGCGGGCATGAAGAATCTGCTCGGCGGCAAGGGCGCGAACCTGGCCGAGATGAGCAACCTTGGACTTCCGGTCCCCCCGGGCTTCACCATCACCACGCAGGTCTGCACCTGGTACTACGACAACGGCAAGAGCTTCCCGGCCGAGCTCGATGGCGAGGTCAAGGCGGCGCTGGCCGGCATGGCCAAGCTCACCGGCAAGACCTTCGGCGACCCGGCCAACCCGCTGCTCGTCTCGGTTCGTTCCGGCGCCCGCGCCTCGATGCCGGGCATGATGGACACCGTCCTCAATCTCGGCCTCAACGACGTCACCGTCGAGGCCGTCGCCAAGGCTTCGGGCGATGCCCGCTTCGCCTATGACAGCTATCGCCGCTTCATCACCATGTACTCGAACGTCGTGCTCGACATCGACCACGGCCATTTCGAGGAGGCGCTCGAGGACTACAAGGAGCGCAAGGGCCTAAACCTCGACACAGATCTCTCGGCCGATGACTGGAAGGTACTGGTCGGCAAGTACAAGGAGATCGTCAGGAAGGAGCTCGGCTCCGACTTCCCGCAGGATCCTGAAAAGCAGCTCTGGGGCGCGGTCGGCGCCGTCTTCTCGTCCTGGATGAACGCCCGCGCCATCAAATATCGCGAGCTCAACAGCATCCCGGCCTCCTGGGGCACGGCGGTCAACGTCCAGTCGATGGTCTTCGGCAATATGGGCGACACCTCGGCGACCGGCGTCGCCTTCACCCGCAACCCGTCGACCGGCGAGAACGCGCTCTATGGCGAGTTCCTGATCAATGCCCAGGGCGAGGACGTCGTCGCCGGCATCCGTACCCCGCAGGACATCACCGAGGCGGCCAAGGTCGCCGCCGGCTCCGACAAGCCTTCGATGGAGAAGGCGATACCGGAGGCCTATGCCGAGCTCTGCCGCATCTACGGCATCCTCGAGAAGCACTACCGCGACATGCAGGACATGGAGTTCACCATCCAGGAGGGCAAGCTCTGGATGTTGCAGACGCGGTCCGGCAAGCGCACCGCCAAGGCGGCCCTGAAGATCGCGGTCGATCTCGCCCAGGAGGGCCTGATCAGCGAGCAGGAGGCCGTCGGCCGCGTCGAGCCCGGTGCGCTCGACCAGCTGCTGCACCCGACCATCGACACCAAGGCCGAGCGCCGCGTGCTGACCGCTGGCCTGCCGGCCTCGCCCGGTGCCGCCGCCGGCGAGATCGTCTTCACCTCCGAGGCCGCCGAGGCCGGCAAGAAGGCCGGCAAGAAGGTCATCCTCGTCCGCGTCGAGACCTCGCCAGAGGACATCCACGGCATGCACGCCGCCGAGGGCATCCTGACCACGCGCGGCGGCATGACCTCGCATGCGGCGGTCGTAGCGCGCGGCATGGGCAAGCCCTGCGTCTCCGGCGCCGGCCAGATCCGCGTCGACTACGCCAAGGGCACGATGAGCGTCGGGCCGACCACGCTGAAGGCCGGCGACTTCGTCACCATCGACGGCAGCAACGGCCAGGTTCTGCTCGGCGAGGTCAAGATGCAGCAGCCCGAGCTCTCCGGCGATTTCCGGACGCTGATGGGCTGGGCCGACAAGGTCCGCCGCCTCAAGATCCGCGCCAATGCCGAGACGCCGCGCGACGCCAAGGCGGCCCGCGAATTCGGCGCCGAGGGCATCGGCCTTTGCCGTACCGAGCACATGTTCTTCGATGCCGGCCGCATCCTCGCGGTGCGCGAGATGATCCTGGCCGATGAGGAGAAGGGCCGGCGTGCTGCGCTTGCGAAGCTCCTGCCGATGCAGCGCCAGGACTTCGTCGAGCTCTTCACCATCATGCAGGGGCTGCCGGTGACGATCCGCCTGCTCGATCCGCCTTTGCACGAGTTCCTGCCGCAGACAGATGACGAGATCGCCGAGGTCGCTGCGGCCATGGGCACGACCGCCGACAAGCTCAAGCGCCGCGCCGCCGAGCTGCACGAGGTCAACCCGATGCTCGGCTTCCGCGGCGTGCGCCTCGCCGTCGCCTATCCCGAGATCGCCGAGATGCAGGCGCGGGCCATCTTCGAGGCGGCGGTAATCGCCGCCAAGGAGACCGGCCATCCGGTCATCCCGGAAGTCATGGTCCCTCTCGTCATGGGCTCGCCAGAACTCGACCTGGTCAAGGGCCGCATCGATGCGATGGCGGCAGCCGTGCGCAAGGAAAGCGGCAGTGAGCTGGCCTACCAGGTCGGTACGATGATCGAGCTGCCGCGCGCCGCGCTTCGGGCGGAGGAGATCGCGCAGAGCGCCGAGTTCTTCTCCTTCGGCACCAACGACCTGACCCAGACGGCCCTCGGCATCAGCCGCGACGATGCCGGCTCCTTCCTCGGCTCCTATACGGCTCGCGGCCTGCTCGAATCCGATCCGTTCGTGACCATCGACCAGGACGGCGTCGGCGAGCTCGTCAGGATCGCCGTCGAGCGTGGCCGCAAGGCGCGGCCGAACATCAAGCTCGGCATCTGCGGCGAGCATGGCGGCGACCCCGCCTCGATCGGCTTCTGCGAGAGCGTCGGTCTCGACTACGTCTCCTGCTCGCCCTTCCGCGTGCCGATCGCGCGCCTTGCCGCTGCGCAGGCGGCCTTGGGTGCGATCAAGGCCAAGGACGCCTGAGCGGCGGGGAGGGCGCGACCCATCATGGCGACACGCGCCCTCACCACCATCGGCTTCGATGCCGACGACACGCTCTGGCAGAACGAGCAGTTCTTCCGCCTGACGGAGGATCGCTTCGTCGCGCTGCTCGGCGAGCATGGCGAGGCGGCCGAAATCTCCGGCAAGCTGCTCGAGGCCGAGAAGCGCAACCTCGCCTTCTACGGTTTCGGCATCAAGGGCTTCACCCTCTCGATGATCGAGACCGCGCTCGAGATCACCCGCGGCCAGGTGCCGCCGGCGGTGATCGGCGAGATTCTCGCCGCCGGCCGCGAGATGCTGACTCATCCGGTCGAGACGTTGCCGCATGCGCAGGACGCGCTCGCCGCGCTCGCTGGCGACTACCGGCTGGTGCTGATCACCAAGGGCGATCTCTTCGACCAGGAGCGCAAGCTGGCCCAGTCCGGCCTCGGCGATTTCTTCGACGCGGTCGAGATCGTCAGCGATAAGAGCGCTGCGACCTATGAGAGGCTCTTCGCCCGTCATGGCGACGGGCCGGGGCGGGCGCTGATGGTCGGCAATTCCTTGAAGTCCGACATCGTCCCGGCGCTCGCCGCCGGCGCCTGGGCGGCGCATGTGCCGCACGAGCTGACCTGGGCGCTGGAGCATGCCGAGGAGCCGGCCGGTGATGCGCGCTTCCGCAAGCTCGCGGACCTCGGCGGGCTGGTCGATCTGGTGCGAGAGATCGGCTGAAGCGCGTTCGCTCTACTCGACCCATAGCCCGCGTTTGCGGTGCCAGTCCTCGATCGATTCCTCGGGGCAGTCGTCGAAGCGCTGGTCGTGGGGCCCGATATCGGGCTCGACCCAGCTTGCCTTGAAGCGCAGCATGAGATGGGTCTTCTCGCCGGCTTTCGGCAATTCGCTGTCGATGACGGATGCAAAGGGATGGATGAGCTCCGGCCAGGCCGGATCGAACACCCAGAGCGCCGTGCCGCAACCCTTGCAGAAGCGCCGCTCGCCGCGAGAGGTCTCGCAGTTTCCGGAGTCGTCGCGGATTTCGGCGTGGAAGACACCGATCCAACCTTCACCCTTGACCTTGAGCGTGGCCGCATCCGCCATGATGTTGATGGCGAAACCGCCGCCGCCGGCGGTCTTGCGGCAGATCGAGCAATAGCAGAGCTGGTAAGGTACCGGCGTGTGACTCTCGGCGGTGAAGCTTACCTTGCCGCAGCGGCAGGAGCCTTTCAGTGTGATCGGCATCGTTCGCCTCCCGATGGTCTTCCCGACGACAACCAGCCGGACGCACGGTTGTTCAACGCGTCGCAAAGGAGGCGAAAACCCGCTCTGCTGGACCGAGCTTGCAATTTGTGCTAGGTCGCCCGATGTAAGACGAGATGCGGCCGGTTCTGGCCAATCCTCCGCGCGGGTATTCCGACCGGCGGGCCACTTCAGATCCACCACACGTCGATACAAGACCAGGGCGGGCGTCCGCGCGCCGGACCTGGGTTCCATGAATACGCGGATCTGAAGTGCAAGGATTAGTCCCGTTATGAACAAGGGCACCGTCAAGTGGTTCAACGCCACCAAAGGCTACGGCTTCATCACCCCTGAGGCTGGCGGCCCGGACGTTTTCGTCCACATCAGCGCTGTCGAGCGCGCTGGCATGCGCGAGCTGCGCGAAGGCCAGGTCGTCTCCTATGAGCTGATCGCCGATCGCAAGACCGGCAAGTCCTCGGCTGGCAACCTCGTCGCCGGCTGAAGATAATTTCGGGCGGACCATTCAGTGTCCGCCCGTTTCAAGACGCGAGCCTTGAGGCCCGCGACACACGACATCCTCCGGCGCAGTGGCTAGCGGTTCGCCGGGCGGAAAGAGACCATGCGTAGACCGAGACTGCATGCCGAGGCGCTTCCGTTCACCACGTGCGCCCCATGCCGTCCGGCTCAGAAAGACCTGATTTGACCAAATTTACCGACCTCGGCCTGGCCGAGCCGCTTCTCAAAGCGCTCGCCGCCGAAGGTTATGAGACGCCGACGCCGATCCAGGCGCAGGCGATCCCTTCCATTCGCGATGGCCGTGACCTGCTCGGAGCCGCCCAGACCGGCACCGGCAAGACCGCTGCGTTCTCGCTGCCCATGCTGCACCGGCTGCTGAACCAGCCGCGGCGCATGCAGCCGCGCTCGGTGCGCGCCCTGATCCTGTCGCCGACGCGTGAGCTCTCGGCCCAGATCGAGGCCAGCATCCGCAATTACGCTCAGTTCACCTCGCTGAAGTCGACGGTGATCTTCGGTGGCGTGCCGGTCGGCAAGCAGATCCGCGCGCTCGGCCAGCATGTCGACATTCTCGTCGCCACACCCGGCCGCCTGCTCGACCTCGTCGATCAGCGCGCCGTCTCGCTGCGCGAGATCGAGTTCCTCGTCCTCGACGAGGCCGATCAGATGCTCGACCTCGGCTTCATCCATGCGTTGCGCAAGATCGCGACGCTGATCCCGAAGCAGCGCCAGACCCTGCTGTTCTCGGCGACCATGCCGAAGGCGATCCGCGAGATCGCCCAGGCCTATCTGACCGATCCGGTCGAGGTCGCGGTCGCGCCCGTTGCGACGACGGCCGAGAAGATCGATCAGCGGGTCATCTTCACGGAAGCCGGCCAGAAGCCGGCGCTGCTGGCGAAGACCTTGAGCGTTCCGGAGATGGAGCGCGCCATCGTCTTCACCCGTACCAAGCACGGCGCCGACAAGGTCGTGCGTCAGCTCGAGCAGGCCGGCATCAAGTCCGCCGCGATCCATGGCAACAAGAGCCAGGGCCAGCGCGAGCGGGCGCTCGGTGCCTTCCGCGACGGCGAGTTGCGCATCCTGGTCGCGACCGACATCGCCGCCCGCGGCATCGATGTCGACGGCATCAGCCATGTCGTCAATTTCGACCTGCCGAATGTGCCGGAGACCTATGTCCATCGCATCGGCCGCACCGCGCGCGCCGGCGCCTCGGGCCTCGCCATCGCCTTCTGCACGCCGGAAGAGCGTGGCGACCTCGCTGCGATCGAGAAGCTGACCAAGGTCGCGCTCACCCCGGTCGGCGACGTTCCGTATTGGGATGGCCGCACTCCGAAGAAGCCGCCGCAGAACCGTGGTGGCCGCGGCCAGGGTCGCCCGCAGAATGGGCAGCAGCCGGGGCAGGGGCAGCGTCGCGACGGCCGGGGCGCTCCGTCCCATGGCCGGGGCGGCCAGCGCCCGGAGCAGGGCGAGCGTCAGGAGCAGCGCCGCGAGCAGCCGCGCCAGAACCAGTCGCGCCCCCATCAGGGGCGCCCGGAGCAGCAGCGTCATGAGCGTCCGGCCCAGCGCCAGGACGCCGGCGGCGCACGAAAAGACGTAAGTTCCGGCAAGGAAGGACTTGGCGGCGTCGCGTTCTTGCAGCAAAGAACGGGACAACGACGCACCGGCGGCGGCGGGCGGCGCCCGAACTGACAGGCGCCGTAATCGCTGGGGCAGGGCCAAGCGCCCTTGCCCCGCGCCGAGGACAAGACGAAGGATCAGCGAATGGCGAAAGAAGAACTGCTCGAATTCGACGGCACCGTGGTCGAGGTGCTCCCGGACGGCAACTACCGGGTCAAGCTCGACAATGACCACGTCATCCTGGCCTATGCGGCCGGCAAGATGAAGAAGAACCGTATCCGTACCATCGCCGGCGACCGCGTGGTCGTGGAGATGTCGCCTTACGACCTCGACAGGGGCCGCATCAACTTCCGCCAGAAGACCGCCAGCCCCGGCCCGATGCCGCCGCGGCCGCAGAATTTCCGCCGGCGCTGAGCCGACGATGCGTTTCAGCCGGCCCGAGCAATTCTTCGTCGCGGCCGGCGTCGGGCTCGGCGCGCTCGCTTCGCTCGCGGTCAATAATGGCTGGATCGCCAAAGGCGGTACCTTCCCGCCCTTCGTCTATGTGCTGCTGGCGCTCGCTGTGGTCGAGGTCGTCGCCGGCGTCGCGACGAAGCAGCCGCCCGGCACCTTGTTCTCGATGCCGGCCCGCATCCTCGCCTTCGCGCTCGGCGTCGGCGTGCTGATCCTGCTGACGGGTGGGCTGGCCTGAACCGGCACCGCTGTTCTCGGCCGCAGCGAAGCGGAGAGCCGAGAATCCCCTGACGAGTAAGGTACGCCGGCCGGCGCCTCATCCGGCCTGAGATGCTTGGGGCAAGCCCAAGCATGACGCATGATGTCGCCTATACCCCATAGACAAAAAAGCCCCGGCCGAAGCCGGGGCGTGAGGTGTTTTTACGTGGTGACAGGTACTACGAAGAAAACTTGGAAAACTCAGTAGCCGCTCTTGGCCCAGTATTGCGAGCCGGGGCTGACCATGACCTGGCGCTGGCGCGTCGCATACTCGGCCGGCACGGTCTCGTGTTCGACCCGCGAGGCGCTGACCATGACGCGGCGGCTGCGCTCACCATAGACGGCGGGAACGACGTCGTAGTCTACCGAGGCCGGCGAGACCTCGACGGTGCGCTGCTGGTAGCCGTACTGCGCGGGGACATGGACCCAGCAGCCGGTGGTCTGGCCGTAGGCGTCGCGGGTGACTTCCCAGCGCTTGGTCGCCGGCGAGATCAGCACCTTCTCCGAGACGGTCCGGTACTGGGCCGGGATGTGGCGGGCGATGCGGCGCTCGGGCTGGATCACCACCTTCTCGGTGACGGTCTCGTATTGCGCCGGGATGACCTTGGAGAAGGTGCGCTCGGGGCGCACGACATAGCTCTCGTTGACGGTGTCGTAGACCGGCGGTGCCGTGACCAGCTTGTAGCAGGAGCCGCTGCCGCACGAGCTGACCGGCGCTCGGTAGCAGGAGGAAGAGGAACAGCCGCCGGCCAGCGCCGGAGCGGCGAGGCCGATCAGGGCCGTGGCGGCGAGACCCGAAAGCGAAAGAAGCCTGAACGTCATAGTCGACCCCAACCCTGCGTTGCGCAACGCTGCCGCTGCGTCGTTGGGGTAAGAAAGCCGGACTCCGGCGGTAAAGACAAGGTTAACTGCAAAACAAGGTAAAATTAACCAGCTTTGTCCGAACGGAAGCACTTCCGGTTGTGACCGGCGCGCCGGCGGCGCGGCCTGGTATTCAAAGGCTCCGGGGCTGGCCGGCACAGTGCCGGCCAGCACAGCCGGCCCTGTCTGGAAGCGGTTTTCCGGCGGCCGTCAGTCGATGGCGCCGCGCTTCATGCCGAAGCCTTCGATGTAACAGCTGCAGGACGAATTGGCCGGCGCCGGCCTGGCCTCGCAGGAGCCGCGCGAGGTGACGCAGGTATCGCCGAAGCGCTGGCGATAGGGCCGCTCATAGCCATAGCGCGGCCGCTCATAGCCATAGGGCGGTGGCGGCCTGTCATAGTCGTAGCGCGGCGCCGGCCGGTAATAGGGATCGTAGTATTGGGCGTTCGCGCTGGTCGCGGACGAGATGGCAGCTCCGGCAAGGGCTGCGAGAACGAGCGTCCTGAACATCATGGCTATCCTCCTGTTCTCCATCGGCCAAAGCCAAAGGGGCGGAATCGTCGACTCCGAGCTTACCCGGATATCGATGAACGGAGGCTGAGCGTTGCCCGGGATTCACGGCAAGGCCCCGCCGGCGCGAGCCGACGGGGCCTGATGGGCATGCTTCTCGAGATCTAGCGACGATAGCCTGCGCTCAGTGCCAGGTCTGACGGCCGTACCAGTCGTCGATATCGCGGCGGACCCGGTCCTTCTCCAAGCCGTAGCGCTCCTGAATCTTGCCCTCGAGCTGGTCGCGCTTGCCGGCGATGACGTCGAGATCGTCATCGGTCAGCTTGCCCCATTGCTCCTTGACCTTGCCCTTGAGCTGCTTCCAGTTTCCTTCGACGCGGTTCCAGTCCATCGGACGCTCCTCGTGTTCGTGATGGGTGTGCTCAAGGAACGCGCGGGCGGCGGGATTGTTCGGCGCAAGGCGTCGCGTTGTCCGCGAACACCGGCCCTGTCGCCTAAGGGCGGACCGGGCCGCGGGCAGCCAGCCGCGAACGCAGGCGCGGCGTCGCCCAGTCCAGGAAGGCCCGGACCTTCAGGCTGCGCAAGCCCCCTTCCGCATAGGCCAGACTGACCGGCAGCGGCGCCGGCGCGAACTCCTCCAGCACCGCTTCGAGGGTGCCTTGCCGAAGCTGCTCCTCGACCTGGTAGGACAGGACGCGCACGAGACCGAACCCCGCCTGGGCGGCATCGATGGCCGCGATCGTCGAGTTCACCGAGAGCCGCGCCCTAGGTTCCTCGCCGAGGGCGGGGTTGTCGCCGCGATAGCGCCATTCCGGGGTGATGGCGAAGCCGCGGAAGGAGATGCCGTCATGGTTCCCGAGCTCTTCCGGCGTCCGCGGCCGGCCGCGGCGGTTAAGATAGGCCGGGCTGGCGCAGATGACGCGGCTGACCTCTCCGACCTTCACCGCGATCAGGCCGCCGGCGTCGAGATGGCCGATCCGCACGGCGACGTCGATATGCTCGTCGACGAGACTGATCTGCCGGTCTTCGAGATGGAGCTTGAGCGAAATCTCCGGATTCTGCTCCAGGAAGGCGAGGGTGACCGGCAGGACATGGCGTTGGCCGAACAAGGTCGAGGCGGTGATGCGCAGTTCGCCGCGGGGCGCGCTGTATTCGCCGGCCGCGATGCGCTCGGCTTCCTCGACCTGTTCAAGGATGCGCCGGCTGGCTTCGAGATAGGCCAGGCCTGCTTCGGTCAGCTCGGTTCCGCGCCGCGTGCGCAGCATCAGCTTTGCCCGCAGATGCGTTTCGAGATCGGTGATCTTGCGGCTGACGGTCGCGAGCGGCATGCGCAACTTGCGCGCAGCCGCCGACAGGCTGCCGGCCTCGACCACTGCGAGCAGAACCGCCATGGCGTCGAGACGATCCATCAGCCTTCCATAATTCGAGAGGGTGTCTCCATGATATGCCCATAGCACCCGGTCACCGGGAGGGATACCTCACTCCTGACTGAGGCGCCGCTCATGGCGCTTCGTGCTCGGACGAGCCCAGGAGTTCACGATGACCGGTCTTTCACGCAGGGGATTTTCGCTCGGCCTCCCGGCCCTGGCGGCAGCAGGCGCTGCTTTGCCGTCCGTCGGCCTGGCGCAGGCGCCGGCGCCGGCCGCAACCGAGCGCTCCGTGGCCCCGCCGCCTTTGGCGCAGCTCAGCATCGGCCGCTTCAAGGTGACGGCGCTGAGCGACGGCTATGTCGACATGCCCTATGAGTACTTCCCCGGCCGCTCCGCCGCCGAGGTCGAGGCGCTGGCGAAGGCGCAGTTCTCGGCGCGGCCGGGCGGCATCAGGATGATGTTCAACCAGTATCTGATCGAGGACGGCAGCAGCCGCATCCTGATCGATGCCGGGCCGGGCGGGACGATCGGCCAGTCTGGCAAGCTGCCGGCCGGCTTGGACGCGCTCGGCCTCGACCGCGGCAGGATCGACGCCGTGATCGTCACCCACATGCACCAGGACCATATCGGCGGTCTCGTCGCCGGCGAGCAGGCCAATTTCGGCAAGGCCGAGATCTATGTCGACCGGCGCGAACTGGTGCACTGGACCAACCCGGCGACCCGCTCCGGCTCGCCGGCCTATCTCCAGAACGGCATCAAGCTCGCCGGTGAGGTCGCGCGCCTCTATCCGAAGCTGCAGGCCATCGACGGCGAGCGCGAGATCGTCCCCGGCGTCTCGATCGTCGACCTTTCCGGCCACACCCCCGGCCATATCGGCGTGCGCATCGCCGATGCCGGCCAGAGCCTGATCATGGCCGGCGACATGCTCTTCCCGGTCGTCCACCCGGCCGGGCTCGACGTGAACTTCCTGTTCGAGCAGGACCGCCCGGCGGCGCAGGCGATGCGCAGCCGCTTCTTCCAGCGTGCGGCCGGGGAGGGCGCCTTGATCGCCGCGACCCACATGCCGTTTCCGGGCCTCGGCCGCGTCGTCGCCGATCAGGGGCAATATCGCTGGCTGCCGGCCGCCTGGGCCTTTCAGGACTAGGGGCGGGCGGCAGGGCGCCATCCGGGGATGACGAGCGAGGCCGGGATCAGTCCCGGCCTCGCGTTCTTATACGGGGCTGAATCCGCCCCGGCGCCGCGAAAAATCGGCAGACCGCTAAAATGCGAGCAAAATCCGTATCAGTCGGCCAAGGGCTCGCGGGTTAGGGAGGATCATCACAGCCCAGAACAGGCCATGACATATTCAGCGCAAGACATCACGAACGCCCTCCTGCGGATCAAGGAAGATGGCTTCGTCCTCGACAACGACGCCTTCGGCTATGCCGCGATCAGATGGGATTCTCGTCGGCTCAGGCGCGACCTGCGCGAGGCCGGTTATGCCGGCGCCGAGCTCGTCCAGGGTCGAATGACCAATGAAGGCGAGGACATCTGCTGGCTCTACGATCCCGCGAAGATCGCGAAGGGTGAGGTCGACGGCCTGGCGGCTGCGCGGCACTCGGCGCTCTACGGCGAATAAGCGGTCGGCGTCGGGCCAAGGCCTCGCCGAGCGCACACCACGCCAGCGCAGCCACTGACGGCGTCTCGACGACCGCCGTAGCCGGTATCGCCGGCGCCTACCGCCCCTGCTGTGTCCAGCCGGTCGCGTCGCAGTCCTGTTCGAGGCCGTCCGCCTGCCCGTCATAGACGCTCGCCGTTGCCGTCAGGCGTCCGGCGGTCTCGGCGTCACAGGCCGTGACGGCCCAGCGGCGGCACTTCAACGCTTTCACACGCAAGACCCGGGCCTGCAGAATTCTGTCGTGGTCCATGAGGGCGCTCCAGCACAGCAGATCGTCAGGCAACTTGTGGCCGTCAGGGGCGAAAACGCCTTGACCTCCGGAGCGATCACGCGAGCCTGAACAACCCAAGCTCGTTTACGGTCCGCGCGGGCTTTCGGATGCGCGGACCCAGCATGACAGCGCCGAACCTCTGAAGCAGCGGCAGATCGCCTGTCTTCAGATTACTGTTCAATTCAGAGAGCGCTACCGCATGTTGTCGACAACGTTAATGGGCGTGACTTCAGCGTGGACTTGCGTGTGTTAAGTATAATTCTTAGCGTAAAGTGTTGATTGTTTCTGTGGTCGTCTGGTGTGTGGCCGACTGCTCGCCATGGCAAGATTTCGTCCGGCGCTGGGATCGACCGGGCATGCTGTTCTGTCTCGCGCCACCTTATTGGGGTGCTGAGCACCATTATGGCCGTGGATTATTCGGCCGCGAGCAGTTCGCCGGGCTCAACGCCGCTTTACAGCAGGTCGAAGGGCGATTTTACCGACAGTGTCAGCTACGGGTCGGGAGCGGAATCTCAAATTTCTTTCTGCAGACAGGCCACGGACGTGCCGCGGTAGCCAAGGCGACTATAGAATTCGATGACCTTGAGGTTATCGGATCGAACTAGCAGGTTCAGTTTCCAGATGCCGCGCGCCCTAAGCCATTCTTCAGCGGCTAGCATCGCTGCTCTCCCGAAGCCAGCGCCTTGCTGCTCTGGATCGACCGCGACGTAATAGACCCAACCTCGATGGCCATCCTCACCCACCTGAACCGTTACTGTTGGCTTGCCCCCTCCGTAACCGACCAGAATCGTCGAATGCTCGCTCCTTCGACAGAATTCGATGTCACGGATGGGATCATTCCAGGGGCGCGTTACTCCGGCTGCGTGCCAGAGCCGAACTACGGCTTCGACATCTTCATCTTGGATCGGACGGAACAAGACGGTCATGAGGGGCTCCAAATAATGACGCCCGAGCGTTAGGGACGCGCTTGCGTTTCGCAAACGAAAAGCCCTGATGCCAGCTTTCAACCGGATTGATTGAAGGTCGCGAATGGATCGTAAGCAGAAGTCGAGCTCGGCTTAATCCCCTTCCATTGGTGGCCGCCAACGTTTCGGAGCCTTTTTCTCAGGCCAGAGCAAGCATCCCAGAAACACGATCATCAGAATAGCCCCGAACACTAATGACCAGGCGATCGGCTCCCATCATGCAAACGGGGAGTAGCCCAGATCAAGCATCAACTCCGTCATCAGCGACCTGCGACCGTGAATGACCGGATATTGCAATGCAAAACCGGTCAACGCCAATCCGAAAGCTGTCAGCATCCAAACCACGGATGGACGCATTTGATCATCTCCTGTCGCAGATGGCTCTTCTTCAACAAGAGGCTGCAATTTGCCCGGATGCAGAAGGCACCGCCTCGCTGCCGCCCGCGGCCGCGCTTCGCCAAGCGCATTCGCCGTCTTCGGATTGATAGTATACGCGACGAGCCGTAGACGCGGTCAACTCGGCATGCAACTTTTAAGTGCGGCTTGGGATTCCGATATGCGAACTGCTGTTCTAGCGCGAGCGCGATGCCACCCCTTTATTCTGCGTCGCCTGATTCTTGCTGGCCTCCTATGTCTTATCATCGCTGCTGGGCTGCCCAAATCAGCGATGGCACAACCCAGCCACAATGATACGAAACTTGAGGAAGTTGAAGAGATTATTGGCAATTTTATTGGATTTGTTTCGAGTCGGAGGCTGGATAGTGCAGTTAAAATTTTGTCAGCGCTCGGAACTCATTTCGATAACGATCAAATTAAGAAATTGATACTTAGTCTAGACATAATGGGGGAGTCATTCTATAGTGATAAGATCATTGATCGGCTTTACGGGAAGACAGGTAAGGACCTTATATTTAAGATAACTACCGATAATAATATATATTTCTTCAGATTTATTTTGCATAAGCGAGCTGCAGACAATTGGGTCGTGACTTGGTTTGGTGTCCAGACCGAATCGCAGGCGCCACTTCCTCGCGTTTGGAGCCACGCAACCCCCGAATGAGTCGTGAGGAGCAAGCAAGATGATACGCTTCGAAACGGTTGGGATTGCACTCGCGCTCCTCCTTGTTACAGAGGCTGCGGTCGCGCAGCAGGTCTACAGCCGCGAGCCTGGCAAAGGACAAATTCGTTCTGGCCAGACCGTTCTCGTCGACGACGGCAGATGCCCACGAGGGCAAATTCTTGAGGTGAGCGGCGGCACAAATCCGGGCCTACGTGGGCAACACGGACGATCCACAGAGCGGACGCGGCGTTGCATCCCCCGCCGATAGGGAACGCTTTCAGCCCTGCTGCTGCGGCGTTCTGAAGTTCGGCTCGAGCGGGTAGACGGAGTCCGCAATGGGTCGATTGCGGACATTAGGTCAGCCGGATAATTCTCCTCTGGGCATTGATCTCAAGGCTTCGAACATGACGCCCCTGCAACTCATAGCGGTGACCCTCTTGCCTCTGTGCTGTTTGCCTCTGCCTGCTGCCGCTAGCGGTGCCATCTATTTCGATGCGCGCGTAGAAGGGACCGGCGAGTTTTTATCAGGCTATCTCGAGTTCGCCCAAGAAGCGGGGCAGCCGTCGATTTTCCGTTTTCGCTCAAGCGATGGGGTCGAATGCACTGGTCCGGTTCATCGCAGACTTGGCGTTTCTCAAGAGGCGAAAATCGAGTGCGGCGATGGCCGCGTGGGTTTCATTCGAGTCAGCCTCTACGGCCAGCATGTTGTGACATCTGCCCGGCTCGGCGACAGCAGGCTGATCATGTCCATGCCGAACGGCGAGAGTCACAGGTCTCGTTAGCTGGTCAAATGTCCGCCGTGGGTCGGAAGCGGATGTGCCGAAAAGTCCGAGAATGATCGATGGCACGATTTGTATGCGCGATACTTCGTGTTCTAACGGAGTTCCAAAGCTGAAGTACCATTGAGGTGCGCCATGAAGGACTTTTTTGAAGCACTGGACGAAGCAGGGATGAAAGCCGGTCGTGAGGTCAGTCGCCTCTTGTGTTCGAAACAGGGTGTAGCGTTCATGGTGCTGTTGCTAGTGTCTAGCCTCGCAATGAAGGCGATCTATGGCTACGGCCCAAATTAAACGGTAGCGGCGGAGCCTCGCTGTCAGAGAATGTCGGAAATGGGTCGGGGTGGAAGTTCAGCCCGACTCAATCACCTTCCATCGGAGGTCGCCAACGTTTCGGAGCCCCCGTCTCCTTCTTCTGCAGCCAGACTAACCCGGCTATAAACAGGATCATCAGAGCGGCGACGCCCGCCAATGACCAGACGATGGGCTCCCACCATGAATTTGGGAGATAGCCTAGGCCACGCTCCAGTTCGCTCATCCGCGACGCCGCACGGCCGCGGTAGTAAATTTCAGGGTACTGCAGAGCAAAACCGCTCAGCGCCAGGACGAAAGCCGTGAGCATCCAAAGCACTGATGGACGCATTTGATCATCTCCAGTCGCGGATGCTTGTTGCTCACCATATGGCCGCAACTACCCACGTGCAGGCATATAAGGGACCGCTACGCTATTGTCCGCAATGGGTCGCAAACGGACGTTGACGCGGAGTGGTGGTCCCAGCATGAACTTATCCATGTTTGAGACACAGCCTGCCGCCCGCGCCGATATGAAAGCTGGAGCGCTTTATGCCATCGCTGGCGAGGGCGACTGGGTATATTACGGCCAAGTCACGCCCGAAAAGATGATCGGCTTCATCAAATTCAGAAGCAGGAGGCCGGAGGATCCGCAAGCCGTGTTGTCCTGCCCGATCATGTCAGTGGTCTCTGTGGGCTATCCATCCATTGGACGCGCGTTGCGGTCCGGTCGCTGGAATAAACTTGGACGATTCCCCGTTGTTGCCGGGTTGGATGAGCCGCGCTCTATGGTCCAGTGGCCTGTATTTACGCACACTGTGACAGTCTGGACGGATGGCGTGCCGAGCTATGATACGCAGGCGGATGATCCATCCATTCAAGACTTGGAACTGATAGCCGCTTGGGATGCCGAGTATCACATCCCGGGGCGCCTGACCGCGGATTTCGGGGTCGAGCCGGCGCAGTGGCATGTCGGCGGGCCCGTCCGGCGCGAGCGTCAGATTAGGGAAGAGCGAGCGCGACGCGGGCCAGATCAACCTGGGCACAGACTTCCGGCCGACTGGGTATCCACTAGCGTCCGCTAAGGGTCGGAAGCGGTCCTTGGGTATCTGATCAGTCTCGTGCTCCACGTAGAAGAGGCCGGCCCGTGATGACTGTGACGTAGCCATCGCGCCAATGATCCTTCCCGATCTCGTAGGGATCAATCACGAAGCCTTCTGGCGTGTCGCAGAATCCCTTTTGCAACGCGGTTCGCGCTTGGGCCTTTTGAGCATCCGCCAGCGAGGCGTAAACGCCAATGAGCTTGTCGTCGGTTTCGCCTTCCCCGAGATCATGCGTATGGAAGAGCAGAAATACGGTCGTCATCTACGCGAGCCCTTCCAAGGACAGGGTACCCTCCGCGTATCACGTCGCGAATGCGGCGTCCGCAATGGGTCGGAAGCTGACAGATCGAGAGGCCGAAGATCATACGGCCTTCTGAATGCACGTGATCTTAAGGGCGTTATGGGTTTGGACCACCTTCAAATTCAGCTTTAAGTTCGAGATAGGTTTGATAACGCAACTCGCGACTTTCCTCATCGGTGTAGGGGCTTTCTTGAACCTCCCTATCAGACCGAAATCGCTTTGTTGGCGCGTCGGGCTGATCGCATTCTAGAATCTTGATCAGGATCTCTGATCCGACCGCAATCAGTGGCGTTTTCCATCGCACATGGTGCGCACGATCTTTTCGATCACGGCTCATGCCGCTGATGCTAAGACGATAATCAATATCGTCTCCCCCATCGCTCCGACCCATAGTAACAATCACGGACATAACCGCCCAATCGGCTATGCCAGCACGCGTGACGCCTTCTCCATTCACCGCAACTTCGTACGCGAGCATTGGACCCCCGTGTCGATATCCTTCGCACCACGAGTTACCATCTAAATCCTGCCATTCCGCAAACTTCAATTCGAAGAATCATAGCGACCAAGTGGCGAGAGCACATCGAGCGCAATGCGCTGCTATCGAAGCGTCAGCTATGGGTCGCTAGCTTCCATTCCCTTCAGACTTCGTGACAATCGCTGGCCCGATCTGCGCAACGTTGGGTTCCGAGTAACTGACGACTTCCAAGCACCAGTCCATCGTGGCAACGAAATAGCTGTAACGAGATCTGTTTCCTCCATCCCAGAAAACCAAAACGCTCTCGTCCGCCCAAGCATGGCCACGTGCGCGGAATGTGGTCTGTGCAGGCCTTGGAGTGACGGCTGACGCACCCCAAATCTCCAACAGGCCGTTCTCATCAAGAAGCCGAAATGCGACCACGTCGTTGAAACTGAACCGAACTACGGCGCTTTTTTCGATCGAAATGAATGTGGCCTCTAATTCATGATGCTGAGGCGTGGCGGTAGGCGGCAGTCCATATGAGACTCCCCTCTGATTGAAGGTCACAATCGGAGAGGCGATCTCGAAGCTCATCTTGCCGAGGTGAAGGTCATCGTTTTCGACGATCGTCGGCCACGGAGCAAACTCGACGCCGTTCTTAGTGAGATTCAGCTCGCGGTTGTTGGGATCGTCATTTTTCATCGCGAGATCATTGTCTCCGAGCGATCATATCGCAACTTCCGCAGCGGGTCGGAAGCAGGCATGAGAATCGTCAACCAGTCCGACTATTCCTCGTCGTCATGTAATAGGCGATCAAACTGTTCGGACGGAATCCCTCGGATTTTTTTGGACAAACCACGATAGTCTCGGTCGTTTGGATCGAAACCGTTTCGCTTTGATGACTTGCGGCCCGCAGCATTGACGACCTCGGTCAGCTCTGCGGCCTTCAACGCGACTTGCTGAGTCCGATTCGGGTGGCGTCGCTTTTGTTGGCTCTTCATGACGTGAACTCAAGGCGCGATTGCTCAAGTGAAATAGAGCAAAATTATAATCCCGCTCATTGCCGTGTGATCGTTCGCGCTACAGCTCGCCGCTACGTCTGCCCTGGCCGCAGCTTGTAAAAAACATGCCGGCCGATCGTGTCCATCTTCTTCAGCTTGCGGGCCCAGTACGGCCGGACATAGTCGGCGTGGTAGTGGGTGGAGGCGCCGACTTCGGCCAGATAGGTCGTGCCGTCATAGACCTCGCGGGCGATGCGGGTGGCGTCGCGCCAGGGGCCAGGCTCGGTGATGCGCAGCGACTTGCCTTCGCAGGCGAAGGTGAACTGGCAGGCGAGGTAGCGGCTGGCGTTCTGATAGACCGTGCCGCAGACGCTGTTCGGGTAGAGCCCGCTCTTGACCCGGTTGAGCACGACCTGCGCCACCGCGGCGCGGCCCTGCTCGCCCTCCGAGCGCGCCTCGAAATAGACGGCCTCGGCCAGGCAGCGCTGCTCCTTGGCCATGTTCTCCGGCGCGATCAGGCTGGTGTAGATCTGCTTCTCGCCGGGATCGACGGTGCGCAGGTCCGTGGCCGGCCCGCGCTCCGATTTGGCGACGCGGCTGCGCGATTTCGGCTCGGTGGCGACGGGCGCCATCTGCATCGGCGTGGCCGAGGCCGCCCCCGCCATGCCGGTGGCCGCCGGCGTGCTCGATGACTGGCCGAGCGCGGCCGGGACGGTCGGCGTCGCGCCGTCGAGGTTTTCCGGGGCGAGTTCGCCATGGCGCGGCGAGCCGCTGCTCTTCGGCACCGCCGTCGGCGAGGAATCGGACAGGGCCGGGTCGGTGACGCCCTCGTCGCGCAGGAAAGGCTCGAAGCCGAGCGGCGGCTCTTCGGGGCTCTCCAGCGCCTCGAGCGAGAAGCCGGCCGAGATCAGGCCGGGTTGGGTGTCGCCGAAGACGACGCTTTCGAGCTCGCCGGGTGGGCCGTTGCGGGTCAGCGTCGGGCGCAGGGAGACGATCGGGTCGCCCTTGCTGCTGCGATCGACCTGCGGGAAGGCGCTGGCCGAGCGCTTCATGTCCTCGCGCGGAACGCGCGGATCGATCGCGAAGGTTCGCTCCGGCGTCTCGAAGGAGAGGCGCGCCGGCTGGATCAGGCGGGCATAGGTGCGCTCCGGCAGATGGAAGGCGCTGGCGGCGACCAGCAGGGACGGGCCATCGGCGAGATCGGAGAGTGGGCCGGGGGCGGTGCGGGGGATCAGCGAGCCCGGCGGGCCGAGCACGTCAGGCTTCTGTCCGGCCGAGGCGGTGAAGGAGACCAGCATGCCGGCCGAGAGCGCCCAGGGGGCGACGGTCGCCAGCGCCCAGCGCAGCTTCTGCCAGCCCATTCGCTTCGATCGCCGACGCAGACGCAACTGACCCTGGCCCTCATATCGAGAAGACGAAAGATGAGTGGCCGCGAATCCGATGATGCAAATTCGCGACAGTTGGATAATCCCTTGTCAGGGTTGAAGGGGGGTTAACGGCACGCCGCCCGTCACCTCCGGCCTCCGCCAAAAGACGGCTTTCGCGATCGGCGAATCTTCCCTTATGCTGCATCGCAACAAAGGGAGAGAGACATGAACGCCACCGCCCTCAAGGCCGGCTCCGAAGCCAATGCCGTCGCGCTGATCGCAGCGGCGCTGCCGGATTTCGAGACCTTGCTGGAGGAGGCGGTCGCCGCCGTCAGGCAGAAGGTGCTGGTCGACGGCCGGGTGTCCTCGGCGAAGCTGGAGCAGGAGCAGCACGCCGCCCACGGCCTGTCCTGGCTCGCCACCTATGTGATGGCGCTGCGCGAGCTCAAGGCCTATGGCGAGCGCCTGCAGGACGAGGATCGCTACGGCGCGATCGAGGACTACGCGCTCCGGATCGGCGCCGGTGAATACGCCGCCCAGATCTTCGGCGGCATCCCGATGAGCCAGGGCGAGATCGTCCGCCTGCCGACGCTCGGCCTCTCGGCCAAGGCCGTCGCCGCCGCCTGCTCGGATGCCGCCGAGCAGCTGATCGCCGAGGGCAATACGCCGGAGAACCGCGCCCGCTTCGTTTCCCTGTTCAGCCAGAGCCAGGGTCTCGCCAGCGTCGGCGATCCCGGCCTCGACGAGACGCTCGAGGCGATCCGCTCGGAGATGCGCCGCTTCTGCGAGCAGCAGGTGACGCCGCATGCGCATGAATGGCACCTCGCCAACGAATACATCCCGATGCCGGTGGTCGAGCAGATGGCCGAGCTCGGCGTCTTCGGCCTGACCATTCCCGAGGAGTTCGGCGGCATGGGCCTGTCGAAGGTCTCGATGTGCGTCGTCTCCGAGGAGCTCTCGCGCGGCTATATCGGCGTCGGTTCGCTCGGCACCCGCTCCGAGATCGCCGCCGAGCTGATCCTGAACGGCGGCACCGACGAGCAGAAGGCCTATTGGCTGCCGAAGATCGCCTCGGGCGAGATTCTGCCGACGGCGGTCTTCACCGAGCCCAATACCGGCTCAGACCTCGCCTCGCTGCGCACCAAGGCGGTGAAGGACGGAGATACGTGGAAGGTCTACGGCAACAAGACCTGGATCACCCATCCGGTCCGGGCCGACATCATGACGCTGCTGGTCCGCACCGATCCCGATGCGCCGGGCTATCGCGGCCTCTCCATGCTGATCGCGCAGAAGCCGCGCGGCAGCGATGCCGAGCCGTTCCCGGTCGAGGGCCTGACCGGCGGCGAGATCGAGGTGCTCGGCTATCGCGGCATGAAGGAATACGAGCTCGCCTTCGACGGTTTCGAGGTCAAGGGAGAGAACCTGCTCGGCGGCGTCGAGGGGCAGGGCTTCAAGCAATTGATGCAGACCTTCGAGGCGGCGCGCATCCAGACCGCGGCGCGCGCGCTCGGCGTCGCCCAATCGGCCTTCGATCTCGGCCTGCGCTATGCCCAGGAGCGCATCCAGTTCGGCAAGCCGCTGATCGCCTTCCCGCGCGTCGCCGACAAGCTCGCCATGATGGCGGCCGAGCTCGTCATCGCCCGCCAGCTCACCTATTTCGCCGCGCGCGAGAAGGATGCCGACCGGCGCTGCGACCTCGAAGCCGGCATGGCCAAGCTGCTCGGCGCCCGCGTGGCCTGGGCGGCCGCCGACAACGCCCTGCAGATTCATGGCGGCAACGGCTTTGCGCTGGAATACCCGGTCAGCCGCGTGCTCTGCGACGCCCGCATCCTCAACATCTTCGAAGGCGCGGCCGAGATCCAGGCGCAGGTGATCGCGCGGCGACTGGTGGAGGGATGAGGGGACTACCCTTCTTGTTCGGCGTCGCTGCCGACGAGAAGGTTCCGGATGCCTTTGGGGATTGGATAGCCATAGCCGTCGCCAGGCTCCAGCCATCTTAGTCGGCCCGAGCGATGGAAGTCGCTCGTGTAGATTTCTGCGCCAACGATTTTGAGAGCGACCAACATCGCTTGCGTTGCGTCGACGCCGTACATCGTGTGCCGACGGGTCTCGTCCGGCCAACCAATCTCATAGGTGCAGGACCAGTCACGCCCTTCATCGCGCGGCGCTTCGATTGTCACAGGAACCAGAACGTCGCCAGAATAGGCCGTATAGATCAGCGTCCTCTGTAACATGATGGTCCCTCGAAGGCGGCATCGGCCGCCCGCGTCGCCTGGCCGGACAGCGAGCGCATCGCGGCGGCGGTCTCCGACACGCGGCAGGGGCTAGGCCAGTGCAGTTGGCAAGATCGGGGTGGGATGACTGTACCGGTCCCTACAGCTTTAGCTTGAAAATATTGCTGGGCTCGCCAAAATTTCTCCAACCGGCGGAGGGGTTCAATGGTTGCGCCGATCACGATGATCGCGAAGGGGGGAAACCTCAATCGCGAGTTCACAAAGTTGATCATCGGTATTCCGGTTGCCTTGGCGGCTCTTGCCTTGGGGCTGAGCTATTTCCGGGACCAGCCAGAAATCGCCTACCTCGGCATTTTCCCGGTATTGGGATTATGCGTCGTCGTTTGGGCAATATCGAGTCTAGGGCGGATCAAGGGCCTAGAAAGTACGATCGTCTGGTTCGTTCGCGTTGTTTTGCTGATCTTCCTGGTGGTCGTCGCACTGATCGTATCCTGCGTTTTCTACGAGGAGCCCAAGCCGCTCGGGTGCCTAGTAAAGCCGTTGGAACCCTGCTCGCGCTTCATCGCTCAGCCTGCAGCTCCCCCCGCCCAGCCGCCTGCTCCGCCGCGCCCGGATCAGCTCGCTAGTGCCTCGCGACCAGCATATACAGTCTACGTCCAATTTGCCGGTTACGCGCGCGGTTCAGTGGTGAAGCTGACGGATGCTCTCCGCACACAGGGTTGGTCCGTTCCGGGGGAGGAGCGTTTGGGAACCGCTGCCAAGCTGAATGAAATTCGTTACAGGGCCGATGCAGACAAGCCGGCCGCCGATCTGCTCGCAGCCGATTTTGCGAAGTTGGGCAAGCAGGTGGAGGTTCGCAAGGTCGGGATTATCGCACCGCAGACACTCGAGGTCTGGATGAGTCAGTGAGCTCATGGCGGTCAGCTGCGTTGCATGCTGACGGTAAACCCGCTTCCAAGACTTTGGAGTGGAGTTGGGCCGGGCCATATAGGTGCTACAACAAGGTAGCAAGGCATAGCATTCGCGTGATTTAGAAGTATGCCGAAACGCTCTAAAGGCTCGCCGCCGCTCGCGCTGCCTGATCGTACTGGCCCGACAGCGAGCGCATCGCGGCGGCGATCTCCGACAGGCGGGCCGGGTCGATGCCGGTCGCCAGCACCGACTTGACCAGTAGCTGCTCGCGGATCTGGGCGTAGCGCCTGCAGGCGTCCTCGCCGGCCGGGGTGATGGCGACGGTCTTCTCCTTGCCCTTGCGGCCGCTCTTCAAGAGCTTCAGGCGCTCGAGCTTCTTCAGCGAATAGTTCACCAGATGCGTGTCCTCGATATTGAGGACGAGGCAGATATCGGCGAGGCGCTTGGCCTTGCCGCGATGGTTGACGTTGTGCAGGACGAGCACGTCCATCGGCGTCAATTCCGGAATGCCGGCAGCCGTCATGCCGCGCAGCATCCAGCGATGGAAGGCGTTCACCGTCATCGTCAGCGCGAATTCGAACTCCGACAGCGCCGGCATCGCGCCGGAGGCGAGATGGCCGGAGGAGACGATCGGGCCGAGGTCGTCGGGAGGATGCATTCTGTCTCTAGCCGAAAGAGGCGCGGGATCCCCTCTCCCGGATGGGAGAGGGGTAGGGGTGAGGGCCTGCCGCTGATCACGAGGGCGAGGCGGTCGCCGTTGTGCCTTCTGCGGAACAGGCAGGCCCTCATCCGGCGCTCCGCGCCACCTTCTCCCATCCGGGAGAAGGGAAGGGCCGTGGCGGCTGTAATGGCGGTGGACGCCTCACATCTTCTTATAGGCGTCGACGATGGCCTGGCCGTCGGCGCCGGCCTTCTTCAGCCAGTCGGCGGTCAGCGTCTCGCCGGCCTTCTTGAAGCCGGCGGCGAGCGCGGCCGACGGCGCCTGCACCTTCATGCCCTTGGCCTTGAGCTGGTCGAGATACCAGTTGGTCTTCTCTTCCCACATCTTCCAGCCGCGCGCCTCGGCAGTCGCGGCGGCCTTGAGGATCGCCTCCTGCGTCGGCTTGTCGAGTGCGTCGAAGGCGGCCTTGTTGACGAAGGTGGCGTCCTTCGGGATCCAGGCCTGCACGTCGTAGAAATGCGTCAGCGTCTCCCAGGCCTTCGAGTCGTAGCCGGTGCCGCCCGAGGACATGAAGGAGTTGACGACGCCGGTCGCCAGCGCCTGCGGCAGTTCGGCCGCCTGGATCGTGACCGACTGCATGCCGAGCAATTCGCCGAGGCGGGCGGTGCCGACATTATAGGCCCGCCATTTCAGGCCCTTCATGTCCTCGATCGTGCTGAGCTCCTTCTTGGTGTAGACGCCCTGCGGCGCCCACGGGACCATGAACAGGAGCTTGACGCCCTGGCTGTCGAGCTTCTTCTCGACCGCCGCCTTCGACGCCTTGTAGAGCTTCATCGAGTCGGCGAACGAGGTTGCCAGGAACGGCACGACGTCGATGCCGAAGACCGGGTCCTCATTCTCGTGCAGCGAGATCAGCACCTCACCCATCTGGGCCTGGCCGCTGGCGACCGCGCGCTTGATCTCGGGCGCCTTGAACAGAGCCGCGCCGGGATGGACGGTGATCTGCAGCTTGCCGCCGGTTGCAGCCTCGACGTCCTTGGCGAAGAGGACGAGGTTTTCCGAATGCGGATTGTCGGACGGGTAGGCGGCCGGCAGGTTCCACTTGGTCTGGGCGGAAGCGGGGACGGCAAGCGCGAGGGCGCTGCATCCCAAAGCGAAGGCGGCGATGGCGGTTCTGCGGTTGAGCATGCGTTGTCCCTCTCTCTTTTGCTTGGTCTTGAACTCAATCCGGGAAAGCGAGCTTGGGCAAGTACAGCACGATCTGCGGGAAGGTCGTGATGATCACCACCGCGACGTTGAGCAGAATGAAGAACGGGAAGGCAGCTTTCGCAACCGTCCAGGTGTCCTTGCCGCTCATGTTCTGCAGCACGAACAGGTTGAAGCCGACCGGCGGGGTGATCTGCGCCATCTCGACATGGATGACGAGGTAGACGCCGAACCAGACCAGGTCGAAGCCGGCTTCCTTGACCATCGGCAGCACGATCACCGCGGTGAGCACGATCATCGAGATGCCATCGATCAGGCAGCCGAGGATGATGTACATGCAGGTTAGCGCCAGCACGAGCATATGCGGCGAGAGCTGCTGGCCCTTGACCCACTCCGCCAGTGCCGCCGGGATGCCGGTGAAGCCCATCGCCGCCGTGCAGAAGGCCGCGCCTGCCAGGATCAGCATGATCATGCAGGTGAGGCGGGTCGCGCTCATGATGCTTTCGAGAAATGCGGACCAGGTCAGCGTGCCGCTCCACCAGGCGAGGAAGAGCGCGCCGGTGACGCCGAAGGCGGCGCATTCGGTCGCCGTGGCGAAGCCGAGGATCAGCGACAGGAAGACCGCAGCGATGAGCAGCAGGCAGGGGGCGAGCTTGGCTGACTGGCGCAGCTTCTCGCGGAACGGCATGGAAGGATCGCGCGGGGGTGTCTTGCCCGGGTTGAGCCAGGACCAGATGATGACATAGCCCATATAGAGCGCCATCACGAGCGCTCCCGGCAGGAAGCCGCCGAGGAAGACCTGCAGCACCGAGACGTTGGCGGTGACCGCATAGACCACCATCGGGATCGATGGCGGGATCAGGAGGCCGAGCGTGCCCGAGCCGGCGAGCGTGCCGAGGCTCAGGCGCTCGTCATAGCCGCGCTTCTGGAGTTCAGGCAGGGCGATCTTGCCGATCGTGGCGACGGTTGCGGCGGAGGAGCCGGAGACCGCCGCGAAGATGCCGCAGCCGATGATGTTGGTGTGGATCAGGCGGCCGGGCAGCCATTGCAGCCAGGGTGAGAGACCCTGGAACATCTGCTCGGACAGTCTTGTCCTGAACAGGATCTCGCCCATCCAGATGAAGAGCGGCAGGGCAGCGAGTGTCCAGGAGGCCGTGGCGCTCCAGACGGTCGTCGCCAGCACCTGGCCGATCGGGACATTGGTGACGAGGTTCATCGCCAAGAGGCCGACAAGGCCGAGCCCGACGGCGATCCAGACGCCGCTCGCCAGGATGCCGACGAGGAAGAGCAGTAGGACGAGCGAGAGTTCGGGAAGGGACATCAGACGCCTCCACCCTGCGCGACGCGCTCGACCAGTTCCTCGACGGTCTTCGGCGGCTCGGGCTGATAGGTCGGCCGGCCGCCGCGCGCCACGATGATGAATTCGTCGAGCAGCGCGACCAGCAGGATGCCGAGCCCGATCACCATGGCGAGCTGCGGAATCCAGAGTGGAACCGAGACGACCCCGGTCGACATGTCGTTGAAGCGCCAGGAATCATGCGCGAGCCGTCCGGTCTGCCAGGTGAAGTAGCCGATGAAGGCCGACGCGACGGTGAGCGAGATCAGTTCGGCGACCTGCCGCCGCCGGCCACCGAGCCGTTCGATCAGCAAGCCGACGCGGATCATCTCGCCGCGCTTGAAGGTGTGAGCGAGGCCGAAAAAGGCCATCCCCACCAGGGCCCAGGAGGCGAAGTCGTCGCCCGAGGGGATGTTGAAATCGATCTCGCGGCCGATGGACATGAACATCATCAGCAGGAAGATCGCGACCAGGCTGATGCCGGAGAGCCAGCCGGAAACCAGATAGAGCGCGTCGAGGAAGCGGCGGATCATGCGCGCGCCTCGTGACGATGGGCCGTCGCGCCGGGCCGCTCGGCCATGCGCGAAGCGGCGGTTGCCAGGACCGGTCCTGTCATGAAAGCCTCCCCTGAGATCGGCCCGGCCCCTCAGCCATGTCCCGATCGCTGAAGTCGATCCTAGTCGCCGAAATGAGCTTGTCAACGTTTCATCGACGATTTATCGATGAAACGTCAAAGAGCCTTGTTGGCCAATAATCGGGGGATCAGATGAGCGGCCGTTGGGACTTCTGGATCGACCGTGGCGGCACCTTCACCGACGTGATCGGCCGTGATCCTGCAGGCAAGCTTCATGCCCGTAAGCTGCTTTCCGAGAATCCCGGTGCCTATCGCGACGCCGCCGTCCAGGGCATTCGTGACCATCTCGGCCTGAAGACCGGCGAGCCGATCCCGGCCGGCACGGTCGGCGAGGTCCGCATGGGCACGACGGTCGCGACCAATGCGCTGCTCGAGCGCAAGGGCGACCGCACCTTGCTCGTCACGACCAAGGGTTTCCGCGACGCGCTGCGCATCGGCTACCAGGCCCGGCCCGACATCTTCGCCAAGGAGATCATCAAGCCCGAGCAGCTTTACGACGCCGTGGTCGAGATCGAGGAGCGCGTTCTGGCCGACGGTTCGGTCGAGAAGGCTGCCGATGAGGCCGCGATCCGCGCTGCCTTGCAGGCGCAGTACGATGCCGGTTTCCGCGCTGTCGCGATCGCCTTCATGCACGGCTACCGCTACCCGGCGCATGAAGAGCTCGCCGCCAGGATCGCCCGCGAGATCGGCTTCCCGCAGGTCTCGGTCAGCCATGAGGTCTCGCCGCTGATCAAGCTGGTCGGGCGCGGCGACACTGCCGTGGTCGACGCCTATCTCTCGCCGATCCTCGCTCGCTATGTTGCGCAGGTCTCCGAGGAGCTCGACATCGCCCGCACCGGCGCGCGGCTGATGTTCATGATGTCCTCGGGTGGCCTCACCGCCGCCGAGCTGTTCCAGGGCAAGGATGCGATCCTCTCCGGCCCGGCCGGTGGCGTCGTCGGCCTCGCCGAAACCGGCCGCTCGGCCGGCTTCGACAAGGTCATCGGCTTCGACATGGGCGGCACCTCGACCGACGTCGCCCATTTCGACGGCGAATATGAGCGCGCCTTCGAGACCGAGGTTGCCGGCGTGCGCATGCGCGCGCCGATGATGCTGATCCACACCGTTGCTGCAGGTGGCGGGTCCATTTTGCACTATGACGGCTCGCGCTTCCGCGTCGGCCCCGATTCCGCCGGCGCCAATCCCGGCCCGGCCGCCTATCGCCGCGGCGGCCCGCTCGCCGTGACCGACGCCAACGTCATGGTCGGCAAGCTGATCCCGTCCTATTTTCCGGCGATCTTCGGCCCCGGTCAGGACCAGCCGCTCGATGTCGGGGCGGTGCGCGAGAAATTCGCGGCGCTGGCGGCCGAGGTCGGCGATGGCCGTTCCCCGGAGGAGGTCGCGGATGGCTTCGTCCAGATCGCCGTCGCCAACATGGCCGAGGCGATCAAGAAGATCTCGGTCCAGCGCGGTTACGACATCACCCGCTATGCGCTGAACTCCTTCGGCGGTGCCGGCGGCCAGCATGCCTGCCTCGTTGCCGACGCGCTCGGCATCAAGACCGTGCTGCTGCACCCGTTCTCCGGCCTGCTCTCGGCCTATGGCATGGGCCTCGCCGAGATCCGCGCCACCCGCACCGCGGCGCTCGATGTGCCGCTGGATGCCGAGGCCAAGGCGGCGATCGGTGCGCTCGCCGACAGGTTGGGCGCCGAGGCGAAGGGCGAGGTCGCCGGGCAGGGCGTGACCGAGGCTGACATCGTCATCCACGTCCGCGCCCACATCCGCTATGCCGGCACCGACACCGCGATCGCGACGCCCTTCGGCAGCCGCGCCGAAATGCAGGATGCCTTCCAGGCGGCGCACAAGGCCCGTTTCGGCTTCATGGACGAGACCAAGGCGCTGGTCGTCGAGGCGGTCGAGGTCGAGGCCGTCGGTGGCGGCGCCCGTTTCGAGGAGGCTGCAGCCGGCGAGAACGCCGGCGAGCCGGAGGTGGCCGAACGCACCCGCTTCTTCTCGAAAGGGCAGTGGCACGAGGCAGCGATCGTCCGGCGTGAGGCGATGGCGCGCGGCCAGGGCATCGCCGGCCCGGCGATCGTGATCGAGCCGAACCAGACCGTCGTGGTCGAGGATGGCTGGACAGCCAGGCTCACCGCCAAGGACCATCTTGTACTGACCCGCAGCAAGGCGCTGGTGCAGCAGGCGGCGATCGGCACCAGGGCCGATCCGGTCATGCTCGAGATCTTCAACAACCTGTTCATGTCGATCGCCGAGCAGATGGGCGTGACGCTGCAGAACACCGCCTATTCCGTGAACATCAAGGAGCGGCTCGACTTCTCCTGCGCCGTCTTCGACCAGACCGGCGCGCTCGTCGCCAACGCCCCTCATATGCCGGTGCATCTCGGTTCGATGGACCGCTCGGTCGAGACGGTGATCTCGAACAATCCGGTGATCCGCCCGGGCGACGTCTACTGCCTGAACGCGCCCTATAACGGCGGCACCCACCTGCCCGACATCACGGTCTGCACCCCGGTCTTCGACAACGAAGACAAGAACATCCTGTTCTGGGTGGCGAGCCGCGGCCATCATGCCGATGTCGGCGGTACCGCGCCGGGCTCGATGTCGCCGCTGGCGACCAATATCGAGGAGGAAGGCGTCTATATCGACAACTTCAGAATCGTCGATCAGGGCCGTTTCTGCGAGGAGGAGCTGGTCAAGCTCCTCACCGGAGCGCGCTATCCGGTCCGCAACGTCGTCCAGAATGTCAACGATCTGAAGGCGCAGATCGCCGCCAATGAGAAGGGCGTGGCGGAGCTGCGCAAGATGATCCGCTCCTTCGGCCTCGATGTCGTCCAGGCCTATATGGGCCATGTCCAGGACAATGCCGCCGAGAGCGTCGCGCGCCTGCTGACCCGCCTGCACGATTCGGAATTCACCTATCCGATGGACCAGGGCTGCGCGATCAAGGTGAAGATCACCATCGATCGCGACAAGCGAGAGGCCACCGTCGACTTCACCGGCACTTCGCCGCAGCGGCCGGACAATTTCAACGCGCCGGCGCCCGTCACCCGCGCCGCCGTGCTCTATGTCTTCCGCGTCATGGTCGACGACGCGATCCCGATGAATGCCGGGTGCCTCAGACCGATCAAGGTGATCGTGCCGGAAGGCTCGATGCTGGCGCCGCGCTATCCGGCCGCCGTCGTCGCCGGCAATGTCGAGGTCAGCCAGGCGGTCACCAACACGTTGTTCGGCGCGCTGGAGGCGATGTCGTCCTCGCAGGGCACGATGAACAACCTGACCTTCGGCAACGACCAGTACCAGTACTACGAGACGATCTGCTCGGGCTCGCCGGCCGGGCCGGGCTTCAACGGCACCTCGGGCGTCCACGTCCACATGACCAATTCGCGCCTGACCGATCCGGAGATCCTGGAGACGCGCTTCCCGGTCGTGCTGGAGGATTTCCACATCCGCGCCGGCTCCGGCGGCAAGGGCGAATGGAACGCGGGTGACGGCACCAGCCGCACCATCCGTTTCCTCAAGACGATGGACTGCGCCATCCTGGCTTCGCACCGCAAGGTCCGCCCCTTCGGCATGAAGGGCGGCGAGCCAGGCGAACTTGGCCGGACGCTGGTCCGGCGCCTGTCGGGCGCGGTCGAGGAGCTCAGGCCGAGCGATCAGACTCTGCTCCAGGCCGGCGAAGCGGTGACCGTGATCACGCCGACTGCCGGCGGCTATGGAAAGCGCAAGGGCTGAGGCTTAGGTCTGGTCTTCGAGGCGGAGACCTGACCATGCCCCAGACCTGGATGATCACCGGTGCCAATCGCGGTATCGGCTTGGCGCTGACGATGGAATTGCTGCGGCGGGGCGACCATGTCGTTGCCGCGGCACGCGATCCCTGGGGTGGGGCGCTGGCGGAGCTTGCCAGCGTCCATGTCGGGCAATTGACGCCGCTCGAGCTCGACGTCACCTCCGACAAGAGCGTCGCGGCAGCCAAGCAGGCTTTTGATGGCCGGCCGATCGACGTCCTCGTCAATAATGCCGGCGTCTACGGCCCTCGTGATCGCCAATCGGCGCTCGATATGGATTTCAAGGCCTGGCGCGAGGTCTTCGAGGTCAATGTCTACGCCCCCTTACGGGTGGCGCAGGCCTTCCTGCCCAATATCGAAGCCGGTTCCGGCCGCAAGATCGTGACGATCACCAGCCGAATGGGCTCGATCGGTTCCAACCCCTCCGGCGCCATCGCCTATCGCTCCTCGAAGGCGGCGGTGAACATGGTGATGGTCGGCTTCGGCAATGCGGTGCGCGACAGCGAGGTCGCGGTGCTGCTCTTCCATCCCGGCTGGGTGCGCACCGATATGGGCGGTGGCGGTGCCGACATCCCGCCGACCGAAAGCGCCGCTGGGCTGATCGCCACCATCGACGCTTCCGGCATGCGCGAGACCAACAGCTTCCGTAACTGGAAGGGCGAGACGATTCCCTGGTAAGAGCTCAGCTGCCGCGGGTCGAGGCGAGCCAGAGCCCGCCGCCGATCAGGAAGGCGCCGCTGAACTTCGACATCAGCCGGACGCGCCGCTGCGACAGGAAGCGCCCGGCCCGGCCGGAGAGGATCGCATAGGCGCTGTCGCTGACCGCGGCGAACAGCATCGCGGTCGCCCCCATGATCGCGATCTGGGTGCCGTGGTCGCGTGACGGATCGAGGAACTGCGGGAAGAAGGCGCCGAAGAAGACCAGCGTCTTCGGGTTGCTCAGCGCGACCAGCAGCCCCTGCAGGAAGAAGCCGCCGCGCGGTGGCCGCGCTTCGGTTGCGCCCCCGACGATCTCGCCGGCGCTGCGATACATCTTCCATCCTAGCCAGATCAGATAGGCGGCGCCGGCGAGCCTGACCCAGTCGAACCAGTGGCCCATCGCCGCGATCACCGAGCTCAGGCCGATGCCGACGATGGCGATCATGATCGCCAGGCCAGCCTGCGTTCCTGCCACGTTGAGAAGCCCGGCGCGGCTACCATGCTTCAGGCTGTTGGCGATGATCAGCGTCACCGTCGGGCCGGGTACGATGATGATGACCAGGCAGGCGGCGAGATAGGCGGCGAAGAGTTCGAGTGACATGGGACAGCCTCCGGCGGCTTGGCGGCCGCCTCCCGGGCGGCGCGTCATTCCTCTCTTGTTTGCAGAGGCCTGTCGAGAGAGGAGGGAGGGGTGACGAGGGTAAACTTTCAGGTTGTCCCGCTGACGCCGGAGCATTGGCCGGCGCTGGAGGACCTCTTCGGCCCGCAGGGGCCTTGCTATGGCTGCTGGTGTAACCATTTCCGCATGCCGCCGAAGCTGCGCAAGCCATTGCTCGGCGAGGGCGCGCGGCAACTTTTCGAGGAACGTGTGAACAAGGGGCCGCCGCCGGGCGTGCTCGCTTTTGCCGGCGAGATTGCTGTCGGCTGGCTGCAGATCGGGCCTCGGGCGCATGTGCCCGAGTGGAACAATCCGCGCCGCGCCTCGACGCCGCTGCCGGATGCATCCGCCGAGGACGAGCATAACTGGGCCGCTTCCTGTTTCTTCGTCCGCAAGGGCTTTCGCGGCAAGGGCGTCACGGCGGCGCTGCTGGCCGGCGGGCTCGCTTTCGCCCGGGACAGCGGCGCACGCCTGGTCGAGGCTGCGCCGATGGACAATGAGGACAAGCGCAGCGCTGACGGCCTCTATGTCGGACCGGAGAGCGTGTTCCAGCGCGCCGGCTTCACCGAGGTCGCCAGACGGAAGCCTGGTCGGCCATTGATGCGGTTCGCGTTCTGAGAGCGCGATGTCGCGGCTTCGCGACTGGATCGCAGTCAAGCTCAAAATTTAAGATATTTGAGATGGTTAGCTGGCTCCGTTAAGCATCTGTTTGCTTCGCAGCTGCGAGAAGTCGGCCGCTCGACATTGGCGGTGGATGTGATGCGGCGGTTCGGGTTGACGGCGAAGATCACGGCGCTTTTCGCGATCTTCGGCATCGCGGCGGCGCTGGGCCTCGCCAGCGCCGTGAGTGGTCTCGATTCCGTCCACGACATCGATCGTCAGGCCTTCGGCGGACAGCAGCTCGCCAATAAGGCCGCCTTGCTGTCCAGCCGGGTCGCGCAGGCTTCGCTGCTCAGCCGCTTCGAGGATGCGACCGAGCCACGGGCGATCGAACAGGCGCTCGATCAGCTCGATGCCGCCATCGAGCTCGTCGATGCGGCGCGAGCCAATCTGGCCTCTTCCTTGCCGGCAAACTTGCAGCAGCCCAACGCGACGCTGGATGCGCGCATCCGGACTTTCGTCGACTTCCAGCGCGACATCGTCGAGATCGGTCGCAAGGTCTCGCCGAAGGCCGCGCTGATCGAGGCCTCCGCCGAAGCCGCGAAGGAGAATGTCCGCCAGATCATGCTGGTGACCTCGGCCATGCGTGACGACCTCGATCGCCAAGCCGGGGTCGCTGCGTCCCGGGCACAGGATCTCGCCGCGCAGGTGAGGCTCCGTGTCATCATCATTGCAGCGGGCCTGCCGCTCGCCGGTGGGATGCTGGCGATCTTCATGCTCAGAGCGCATCTGACCCGGCCGCTGCGCGAGCTGATGGACGCGATCACGCTGGCGACATCGTCGGATCGGGTCATCGAGGTGCCGCATGGCAAGCGCCGCGACGAGATCGGCCAGCTCGCCCGCACGGTGCGCACGTTGAGCGAGGTGCGCGCCACATTGGTCACCCGTGACGCCGAAGCCGACCTGGCGCAGCAGCACCAGCAGCGCCGGACGGAGGAACTGCATCGCATCGCCCAGGAGTTCGAGGGGCGCATCGGCCGTTTGCTCGCTGACATCGGTCGGCTGAGCGAAGGGTTGCGGGCAGCGCTCGGCGCTTCCGCAACCCGAGCCGGGCAGATCTCGCACAGCGGCAGCGCCGCGGCGCAGGCCGTCGCCGGCGCCGGTGAGGAGGCGATACGCATCGCCGACGCCGCCATTCGGCTGGAGGAAGTCGTCGAGCAGATCAATCGCGAGGTCAGGCGGGTTTCCGAGACCGCGACCCTGGCGACTCGCGACGCCGCCGGCACGGTCGGTCTGGTCGGAAGGTTGACCGAGAACGCCGGCAAGATCCGCGACGTCGTCCAGCTGATCGAGGCGATCGCCCGGCAGACCAATCTGCTTGCGCTCAATGCCACTATCGAGGCGGCGCGGGCGGGGACGCATGGCCGCGGCTTTGCCATCGTCGCCAGCGAGGTGAAAGCGCTGGCGACGCAGACCGCCGATGCCACCGCGCAGATATCGAGCCGGATCGCGACCGTGGACGTGGCATTGTCGCAAGCCGCGCAGGCGATCACCGGCATCGCCAGCCGGGCGGGTGCGGTCGAGCAGGCGAGTACTGAAATCTCGACCATGGTCGCCTCGCATACCGGCCTGCTGCAGGGGCTGGGCGAGACCATCGCGCGCATCTCGGTGGTGACCGGGCAGGCAGCGGCCGCCGTGACGACGATCGCCGGCGCCGGCG